>Ga0070658_10000297_pt1 | contig 43198 bp, 35 predicted proteins | sample KBSC13metaG_FD_64664 | JGI IMG/M metagenome (GOLD analysis project Ga0070658, IMG submission 64664) | Corn rhizosphere microbial communities from Kellogg Biological Station, Michigan, USA - KBS C1-3 metaG | ecosystem: Host-associated > Plants > Roots > Rhizosphere > Soil ... | reverse complement strand
ATCCTCCCCGACACCACCACTCTCGTCGACTGGATGCTGGTCAAGTTCACCGACATCCTGGACACGCTCCTAGTCTATCCCGAAAACATGACCCGCAACCTGGAGATGATGGGCGGCCTCGTCTGTTCCGAACAGATCATGCTGGCGCTCATCGCGACCGGCCTCTCCCGCGAAGAGGCGTACGGCGTCGCTCAGCGCAACGCCTCCAAAGCCTGGGCCGGCCAGGACTTCCGCAGCGCCATCGAGTCCGATCCTCTCGTACAGGAACGCCTTACTGCTCAGGACATCGACCACGCCTTCGACATCAAATACCACCTCAAAAACCTGACCGCCACCTTCGAGAAACTGGGGATCTAAAAGCCGTAATAGGAGACGATAGCAAAATGCCCTGTGTCATAAACTGACAACCCTGCCACAGGGCGACTTGCATGTACGCATAACCAAGTGTATAATTACCTTACCTGTGACAAATGCCCTTGAGGTGTGAACATTGCAGGGCGTGGTCTAATCACAAAAGGCGGCCTGATATGAAGCTCCAATCCAAAAACAATGTTCCAGATTCCGATTGCAATAGTGATATTAACCCAATCAAAGATATCATGACTTCAAACACGCGGCAACGGATATTAATTTCTGATGAGGATGCGGATACTCTCAAGCGCCTCAAGGAAAACCCGCCCCCGCCAACCCCTGAGTTAATTGAAATGCTTAAGCAGAACCTAAAAAGCAGGTAGACACAGGCGTTGAATAGTGATGCGTATACAATTGAGGACATTGATCCTGGTCGCCATGAAATCGATGCATTCCATTGCGGTGAGCCTCTTTTAGACGCAGCACTCCACGATCCTATATACCTACAAGGGTGTGGGAGAACGTACGTCCTGGTCTCCCATCCCCAATCTCCAAAAATCCTCGCCTGTTTCACGCTGCTTCCTGATCCCCAAGAGCTTTTCTCCAGCCATGGTAAATTTACCGCTGTTCAGTTAAACATCCTGGCCGTTGATCAACATCATCAGAAAAAGGGAATTGGACGCTGGATACTTTCTCAACTCATGCGCTATATCGTGCATCTGGCAGATTCGTATCAGATCGACTATCTTCTGGTCGATCCTTTGGATGAACGAGCGAGCGAATATTATTTAGCCCTCAATATTGGCTTTGTGCGTCTGCAAAGTGGAAAGCTCGTCCTTCCAACGGAAACCATGCGTCAAGCCCTTGAAATATCGGCTTATAACAGTGCGCCCTGGTTCGAGGATGCCGAGTAACGCTACTGTGCATTCGCTCAGGCGAATGACAATCCCAATTTCACATAGAATCTACTTCGAGGGACAGCAGAGATGAGTTTGATCAACCTTATCCTCGTGATGCACACGCTGGTCGGCGTGCAGACGAAAGCGAAAGTCGTGGAGGAGAGCAAGGTCGATAGTCGCACTTACCGCGTGGGAAGCGATGTCTGGCGGGTAGAGATCTGGGCGCCACAACATAAGAAAGAGGACCTCCTGGTCGAGCAGTATGCCAGGTTCTTCAAGAACGATCGGCTTGTGCGCAAAGCAGGTGCGGCAGAGTTCAAGGGCATCAGCCTGGAGTTCGGCAAGGCCAATTTTGCGACACGTTACCCGCTGATCGTCATTCGCGCCGAGCCTGCGATGGGGCATCCCGGACCGGTCAGCCTCCTTTCCATTCGGAACGGCCAGGTCGTCCGGATCGGGGAGATCGATGGGGAAGCCGGCGGCCCGATCTTTCGTGACTATGATGGGGACGGCAGGAAAGAGTGGGTCTTCGACGACTATAACTGGTATGTCTACTACGGCGCACACCCGAAGCACTACATCGCTTACAAGGAGCAGCGCGACGGCACGTTAAAGCGCTGGAAACGCCTGCCGAATAAGGAGCGGCGCCGTCTGCCCGCCAATCTCGGCCTGGATCATTGGGACGAATAGCGTTATACCTTCAGGCGCACAAGGATTTGACGAGGTACAATGAGGATATGAGGCGCACCGACCATGACGGACTCTTCAAGAACTGCTCCGAACTTTTTTCGTGGAGTTCGTGGCTGCCTTCCTGCCTAAGATGGCGCCCTATCTTGACCCAAGTTCGATTGAGTTCCTGGACAAGGAGATTATTCGGGACATCACCGCGCGCAGAAAACACATCGTGGATCTGCTGGTCAAAGCCCAGTTTCGGGGTGAGGATACCTTCTTTCTGGTTCATGTCGAAAATCAGGCGAAGTCGGATGCGGATTTTCCTGAGAGGATGTTCGACTACTCCTGGCTGCGCGCGAAGTATCGCCTGCCGATCTACCCGGTGGTGATCTTCTCGTATGCCAGTCCGCAGAGTCCTGCCCCAAGCCATTTCCGGGTGGATTTTCCCGGCGAGACTGTGTGATACTTCCGGAGAGACCAAAGAGTATGAGCGGGAGATAGCCAAACTTCCGCAGGATGATCTGGAGACAACTATGCAACTGATGACAAGTATGAGACGCGAGGGAATACAGCAAGGGAAGGAAGCGGTGATCGTCCGATTGCTAAGCCGTCGTTTTGGTGTGATCTCGCCTGAGATCACAGGGTGCCTGGATCTTTTATCTTCCGACGAACTCGACCAACTCACAGATAATCTACTTGATTTCACCTCACTGGCGGATCTGGAAGCCTGGCTCTCGCGGCATCAATCCAACTGATGACGCGGGTCGAGAATTAAGGTTTGGGTTTTCTCCTTTTCTTATAGTGAAGCGAGGCGTCGATGGGATCCCATCGACGCCTCTCCTTCGTTGCCGCCTCCTATCATTTGGAGTTAAGGAGGGCCGGCGAGTTTATAGTCGCTGAGGGGAGTCAGCGTGGTTTGGCCGCCGCCGGTCACGGCAGCGAGGTTCATGTACCAGAGGACGATCTGTCCGGTCGTTTTGTTCTGAAAGGCGATGTCCGGCCTGTCGTCACCGTCGAAGTCGGCGACGTTCTTCACCTGCCACTGGCTGCCCGGTACGTAAGGCACTGAGACGCCACTCTGGAAAACATTGCCGTTCATATACCAGAGTACGACCTGGCCGCTGGTCGCGTTTTGAAACACGAGGTCGCGCTTCCCATCGCCGTTGAAGTCTCCAGCGCCCACGACCTTGTACCCGGTGAATGGCACCTGCGCCACCACGGCGCTCCGCAGGAAAGTCGTGCCGTTCATGTACCAGAGGGTGAGAACACCGGTCGATTCATTCTGGAAGACGATGTCCGGCTTGCCGTCTCCATCAAAGTCGCCGACCGCGACGACATGATCGCCGACCGCCGAGAATTTGGAGATGCTCGCGCCTCCCGTGTAGGCCGTTCCGTCCATGTACCAGATCGTCACCTGTCGGGCGGCATCGTTTTGAAAGACGACGTCGGGTTTGTCATCGCCGTTGAAATCGTCCACGCCGACCGCATGGTAGCCTGCACCGACCTGTGTCTTCAGGGAAGCGGCTCCCAGGATATTCTGGCCGTTCGCGAACCAGGTGGCGAGGCCGCCGTTGGTCTGGTTCTGAAAGAGCAGATCCGCTTTGCCATCGCCGTCGAAATCCTGCGCATGATGCAGCGCGCCGGAGTTGGGAACGAAGGCAACCCAGGCGATCCAGGTTTCGGATTCTGGACGGGTATAGGCCTGAAAACCGGTGAGATGGCTGAAGGATTCATCGGTGAGCGCGACCCAGCCGTCCGCGCAGGAGACGGCGATCTTACGATCGGAAGAGATCGCGATGTTATACGGGTTGTGACCGATCGTCAGCGAACCTGCGAGCGTGCCGTCGCTGTGGAGGTGGACGATCTGGGTCCCACTGATCCCGTAGATCTCGCCTTCGTGGGAGACGACGATGCTGTTGACGCCGTTGGTGTGAAAGACACGACCGGGGGCCAGCGAGTGAGGATCGAAAACATGGAATGGCGTTCCATAGCCGTCGTCGTACGCGCGGACGTAGAGCATACCGTCGTTGCCCATCGTGGCGTCGATATAGTCGATAGGAGAGAACCGTTCCGAGGCGCCGGTGTTGGCGTTGTACCGGATGATTCCGTTCGGGCTGCCGTCATAGGCGGTCGCAAAATCGGGCAGAAACAGATAGGGGCCGTAGGAGGCGATGCCCCCGTAGTTGAGGTTGTTCACCATGCTCCAGCCGGCGATGCTCGTCTGGGTCCAGCCACCGTGCACGGAGTCATACGTGCTCAAGTAGGGCGAGAAGGTGCCATTGAAGAAGGAGACGCGGTTTTTCGTATCGACGGTTACCCCGCGTAAGAACCCTCCCCCGGCCGGGTCTCCGGTGGGAATGTCCATCTGCTGCACGAGTGCGCCGCCGCGCGTATACTCGAACATGTGATTGGTATGGGCGGGATTGTGAGAGTCGAGGTTCGTGTACGCGACGATCAGATTCGACGCACCGAATTTCTGGGCGGCGGCAGGCAATTGATTCAGGAGGAGTGCGAGCGCCAGAACGCACAGCCACCGGGAGGCTCTTTGAAACATTTTTCTCTTCCTCCCGCCAGGGGCTTCCTGGCAGGAACAGGACGGAAGTCAACAGCACCGTCGCTGCACGATTGGTCGGCCAATGAATCGTATGAAATCAGATTTCAGGATGGCATCACGTCCTGGATGCTAAACTGAGTGTACCCGACTAACGGATCAAAAGAAGTGTCACAAAGGCGGCTTCGGCGCGTATTAGGAGACGAGCAGAGCGCAAGAACTGTCGGTGCAAGGTAGCGCTGCGCTCTCGATCGTCCTCTCACTTCGAACATAAGGAGACGCGGGATATGAAATTAGGGAGACAGACGGGGTTGATCCTCTTGTTGGGATGCCTGACCGTCAGCGGGAGCGTGCTGTCGGCGCAGACGAAAGATCCGGGATCGGCAGTACGCCCGAGCCGATTCAAGTTTTCGGAATCGATCCGTAAAGAGATCAAGACAGAGACCGGCCTCAACATTTCGTCCACAGAAGCCGTGACGATGGGACAGGTGACGCTGGAAATGGAGATCCCGCTCACGTCTGCGGAAGGAGGCGAATACGGTCCGTCGACTCCTATCGTCATCAAAGCCGGCAACCTGGAGTTCCGCTCCACCCTCGGCAAAGATCCGAACTTCCGCTCCGGAGACACCAGCGCAACCCTGAAGATCACCACCGACAACGGTTCAAACAAGAATTATACCGTTCTGGCGACAGCGACGCTCCGCTGGGATGACAAAAAACTCTCCGTGAAGATCGATGCGAAGACTCCGGTCGGCGTCCACAGCGTCGCCGCCGAGGATTTCCTCGACAACGTGCGTGGAAATATCGACGGCGAATCGAAAGTGTCCGTTCAGTTTGGCAGGGTGGAGGCAAAGGCGACCGTGCCTTTCCGCGGCAAACTCGACCACATCGTTCGGGAGGCGATCGGCATCAAGGGCGAAGTCATCACCGTGAACCTGCGCGGAGAGTTGAAGAAGTCCTGAGAGAACAGCGCAGCCAAGGAGGGACTCTACTTTCCGAACTCCTTCGCGTGTTCACGGCCCCACTGCTTCCACGCTTCGGGCGAGCGCTGGACCTGTTCTCCATACTCTTTGCCATAGACGATCTGAGCCAGCGCGGCCATCGCTTCGCGGGCGGGTGATGGATCGGCGTAGTCGCCGTGAAACTGACCGGGTGGGTCGTCCATGTGCCGTATGAGCAGAGGGACAAAGCGTCGGTTCATCGAGAACCCGGCCTGAAACGCCGCACTGCGAAAACGCTGTCCGTCTTCGGTCGATGCCACCACGGCGCCTGGTTTCGGCTCTACCGGCTTGTTGGCAACAGGTCCTTCCAGTACATACGGTTGAGCCGGATGCGGCAGGACAGGTTTTTCCAACTCCGCGGCGATGGCGTCCAGCGCCTGCTTATCTCCCAGGCGAGCCATCGCCGCGATACTGACGATATGAAAACTGCCTTCCCAGACCGCCCCTCCCTCTTTCGCCGCGTATCTCCGCAGCAGCGGCAGATCGCGGGCGCTCCCGGTCAGGCCGAGAGTCGTGAGCGCCTGCGTCTCCGAACCGTTAGGCATTTTGGCCTGAAGGAGTTGGACCGCCGCATCGTGAATCGCCTGCCGATAGGGATAGGGTTCGATATTGCTGGGATAGCGCGGTGCGGGTTTGTTGGGATCGACCGGCGGCTTGCCGGAGCGGACATACCAGTCGTACTCCATCATCCGGCGATTGGCCAGGCGGAAGGTATCGCGCTGAACATTGGGATCTTTGTTGGGCAGGTTCTTAAGGAGATAGGGCATCGCGCCGTTCGGATCGAGGCGCTGCATCGCCGATTCGGCCAGGAAGCCCAGGTCTTTATCGCTCAGATAGTCGGCCAGAAGCGGCAGCGCATGTTTGCCAAGCGGCTTCAGTTTGTCGAATTCGCTATCGACGATCAGATTGGTCTTCTTCCAATCCCGCAAGAACGTCTCCACCTGCGCACGCTCCTGTGGCGTCTGCGCAAAGCCACCAATCGGCAACGCCAGGAGGCCGAGCAGCGTGATCGCCTGCCAACCTTGTGCGCCCAGGGAACGAACAGGTGTCATACAGATATTTCCTCCTGACAGTCAAAAACGGAGCGTAAAGCGCCGTCTTGCTCATCCTTAGACGGTCTTCCTTCCACGAGGGTTACGTCGCTGACTAAAAAGTGTGCATCCTCTGAAGCCATGACAGTGATGATCTCCGAAGGAACGAGAAGCAGACCGTCACTGCCTGGCGCCGGCCTCCTTCAGCATTCGAAGGACTTTGGGATCTCCAAATTGTCGCGCATACTCCAGAGGCGTCTTACCATCTCTCGCCTTGTCATCTCTTACCCCCTCGGCTCTTTAACAGTGCAACGACGTTCTTGTCTGCGTTCTTAGCGGCAAAATCCAAGGCCGTATGCCCCCATTTATTACGGACATCTACCTCTGCCCCTCGATCGAGGAGGTAACGGACCATCTCCGGTCTGGCTTTCTGGGCCGCCATCATCAGGGCAGTCGTTCCGTCTTCGGTGTGTTCTTTCAAACCCGCGCCACGAGAGAGCAGAAAACGCACGGCGGGAAGTTCATTCTCACCTGCCGCCTGTATCAATGCCGTCAATCCTACTTCTCCCCTGCCGTCTGCCTCATGCTCTGCGAAACCCGCATGGATGTCCGCTCCATGATCTAACAGGAAACGTAAGTACTTCACGTCCGAGGTGTATCGGAGAAGGGGATGGTGTTCATTGTTGATGTGTGCGCCTCGGGCCAGGAGCATCTTCATGATCTCGATGTTGTCGTTGCCCATTGCGCGCTGCAGCAGCATCCAACCGGGATAATCGTTCGGATCCGCGCCACGGTCCAGGAGAAACGCGACGGCCTCCGTCTGGTTTTGCGAAACGGCATCGCACAAAACCGAGAGGTGTTCGGTACTGTCGACTTTCATATTCGCACCATGATCCAATAGGAGGCGCAGAATAGCGAGATAGCGTCCCGATAGCGTTGCCCTCTCCGCAGGCGGCACTTTCCTATCGAAGAGATCAGACGCAGCCAGGAGCGCCGGCATCCCTATCCCTCCTGAATCCTCAGTATGGGCGCCGCGATCCAGCAGCGCCCGGACAATTTCGACATTTCCGTGATCTGCGGCGATAACCAGCAACGGGTCGGCATACTCTCCCGAATACGGGGGCGACCATTCCGCCCTGTCATTGACTCCCGTGGCTCCCCACTTCAATAGAGTCAGAGTGATAGCGGTCTCATCTTCGGAGACTGCCAGCATCAGAGCCGAGGAGGTGGGTCTCCGTACCGCACGCCGACCACGGAGACGATCGAAGAGAAATGTCAGGTGTTCGTAGGGGGTGTGGGGAGCCTCGACGATCTCACGCGTATTCACATTCGCCCCCTGTCGCAACAGGGAGACCACTTCGACGCTCTTTCTGTCTTTAACGGCGGTAATAAGAGCCGAGTCGATCCACTCTTGCCAGAGTTCCCGACAGACTCGCCAACAGGGCTGCCCCACAAGAACGGCTATCGGCAACATGAGGACCATCAGGAGTGAGTGTCTCTTACGGCGTGTGGTCATTTCCCGCGGCCCCGGTTCTCCAGGAGTGCCGTGACACCGGGATGTTGATTCTGGAAGGAGAAGCCCCGAGCGCTCTGGCCCCCGGCGTTACGCGCATGGATCTTTGCGCCATGGTCGAGCAGATAACGCACCACGTCTACATTCGCATTCTGAGCCGCCAGCATCAGTGCGGTGGTGCCACGGTTGGTGCGCCTGTTCGGATCGGCGCCGTGGGAAAGCAGAAACTGAACCGCAGACAGTGCGTTCTTGCCGGCCGATCGCATCAGAGGGGTGAAATCTTCATCGGAGTCATATCCATGCCCTTCGATGTTCGCTCCGTGTTCCACCAACAGACGCATCAGGGTCACGTCGGAGGTGTAGTACAGCGGAGTGTGGGTTGTATCCAGGGGGGCGATCTTCGCACCTGCGGCGAACAACGCCCTCACGATACCGATATTGTCGTTCTCAACAGCGAGGTGCAACGTTGGCCAGGTTGCGGGGCCGTTGGGGTCTGCGCCGTGCGCGAGCAATAGAGCGACCTCATCGGCCTGATTGTTCTGAACGGCGCTGCCCAACACCGACGTATACATGGCGTTCCACGACTGTATCCAGGCCCCACGATCCAGTAACAACTGGAAGACGGCCAGGTAGCGTGCTGATCTGACCTGCCGATCCGAAGCGGTCAGATGCATCGCAGGCACCGAGAGATACGTGGAGTAGGATACCGTCAGGAGCGCTGTCTCCGCCGACGCCTCCCCTCCCCGTGTCAGGTCGTCCATCTTCGCACCGTGATCCAACAGCGCACGAACCAACTCCGGATTTCCGTTGCCTGCCGCAATGACCAACAGGGGCTTATATACCACTCCGGACCCATTCAGGACGCCTCCATCAGTGACTTCGACCAGATCATCGACGCCGTCGGCTCCGCGCTTCAAGAGCGCGAGGGCGATCTCTGTCTCGTTCTGAGAGACCGCCAGCATCAGTGCAGAAGGAGTGATTTTCTCCCCATAACGCCGGCCACACAGAGCATAAAAGAGGGCGACCAGATGCTGTTGAGGAGAGAGGGAATCCTCCGGCTCTTTCCGGCTATTCACGTCCGCGCCTTGCCGGAGGATCGAAGTGACTGTGACCGCATCTCCCTCTTCCACCGCGGAGATCAGAATCCGATCGATCGCTTTTTGTCGGAGTCCGCGATAGCCCAGGCCGATGGGGATTCCGACCAACACGATCAGCCACACGACTCTCCGGAATGTACGGTTATTGCCGGGCATGGGCACCTCCTTTTTTCTGCTCCGGAAGATTTAGGCATCTCTCTTCCAACCATCAGAAGCCTGCCATCAAATTCATTCGTTTTTCGCGTCCACGACGTAGAGGGTGTTCTTATAGGTGAAACGGATCTGTTTGCCGTTGGGTGACCATTCTACCGACTTCAATCTGTCTTTGTATGCCTTCTCTATCCTACTGGCACGCAGATGTCCTACTTCATGAAAATCCTGCCCATCCGAACGGCTCACCCAGAGCGCTTCCGTGACGGTGGTAGGAACCGTGAAACGGGGCATAGTTCGATGGAGCCACTCCAGGAAGGGAGAGGTCGCTGCAATTTGCAGATCGTAGTAGACGCAGGCATTTGTCTTGTCCGCCCCCTTATCCATCACGAAGGCGCCCTTCGGCAGTTTTATCGAATGGCGTTGAAGCGGCACGGGTGTTTTCGTCGCACTGCAACAGTTGTAGTTCAGCACCTCAAAGGCGTCCTGCGTTCGGTAGGTGTATATCGCCAGTTGAGCATGCTCCCTCGCCCACGATCGATCAAAATCCACGAAAGTAGGACTCCGCGCCACACGCCGTGCAAGCGCGTCTTTTGCCGGCGGCGCGGTCACCGGATACGTGCGATCCTGTTTTGCATCCAGAAGATCCAGGATCGTAAGCTTGTCGGGTCGTTTCGCCATGCGATAGCCCCAGTGACGATCGTCCACAAAGAAACTGTCGTATGCATTGACGTTATCTATCTTCCAGCCACGATAACACGTTCCATCAAGGTGGGCTGCACCGTAATTCTGCGTCGGATCTGTCGTATCATTGATCCAGATTAGCCAGGAACCATCCGGAGACAGTTCGAAGGACCAGGGAGTGCCGTTTGGCGAGACACGAGGCCGGTTCAGGAGGGCTGTGAGGCCCTCCAGCGGTGTTCTGGCTCCCGTCGTGACATTCAGCAGTTCCGCCTTCCCTCGCCAGCCCGCGGACCTGTCCGTGTGTTGGTCGGCCGTCAGGATCAATAGTTGCTCCTCCGACAACCAGGCAGATTCATCCTCCCAGTGGTCATCAATCTGAACCCTGCCGATCGGGTGCGCGCGTTCCAGAAGCAGCCGTGGCTGTGGCCACGCCAGCCGGATACCGATCGCCACGATCCCAACGATCAATCCGACGCGCAAGAACCTGCCCCATTCCGATTTCCAGATCCGACTCATCGTTTGTCTCTTCCTTGATGCCGTGCAAGGAGCGTTTTTTTCTACTCTGCGCTCCGGCGGTCACTCAATTCGATGCAGAGCAATAGACTACAATACGTAGGATCCGGCGGAAACATACGTAGAATCACGGATAGTTTTGCGGAAGCGTGGGGGCTATACTAATCCTGACAATCACACACGTCTGTCGGCGCAGGTCGGCGTTGACAGAAAACCTGAAAAAGCCTGCGGGGGTTCGCCTCCGCAGGCTTTTTCAGGTCTCATCATAGGTTCCGCAACGATTCTACTCTTCCGTTTGCTCTTTGTCGGAAGGGCGGAGGAGGAGATCGGTCTGAGGGTCTTTGTCCGGTTGGGAGGCGCGCAGAAGCGTCTGGGCGTCTTCTTCATGCACGGCATCTTTAGGAAGGGCAAACGCCTGCAAAAAGCCGCATTCCGGGCAGCGATAGACCGTTACCGGATGTTGAGTCCTGCCTTTCAGCGTCAATGCTCCCATATCCATCCCCAGGAAACGCTGCTGTACCGGAATGCCCGACACCCAGACACCCTGTACAAATTGCCCCTGGCTGCCATCGACGAACATGCCGATTTCCATAGAAACTGAGCAGTAAGGGCACGTCGGCACAGGTTTTTCCCCAGGCATCTGCTCTCTCCCCGAACGATTAAGACAGCGGTGTGACTTCAGCGAGTTCACCGGTGAATCCGGTCAGATGGGCGTGCGTCACACGGACCGGGACGAGTTTGCCGACCAGAGAATCGGCGGAGCGGGTGCCGCCTTCCGGAACCGTGAAGTTGACCGTCTTCAGGGTGCGCGTGTAGCCGGTCAGTCTGTTGGGATCGCGCTGGCTGCGACCCTCCACCAGGATCTCGAACGTCTGCCCGACTTGTGACTGGTTGATCTCGATGGTGATGCCGTTTTGCAGGGCGATCAGGGCGCTCAGGCGAGCCATCTTGACTTCGTGCGGCACCTGATTCTCCAGGACGGCGGCTTTGGTGTTCGGGCGCGGGCTGTAGGCGAACATAAAGGCGGAGTCGAAGCGGGTCTCGCGTACGAACTGCATCGTGTTCTCGTATTGCGCATCGGTCTCGCCGGGATAGCCGAGCATGATGTCGGTGGTGATGGCGATGCCGGGCACGCGCTCCCGCAGTTTGGTGACGATCTCCTGGTAGCGCGCGACCGTGTAGCCCCGGTGCATCTCGGCGAGCAACGCATCGTCCGCGACCTGGAGCGGCAGGTGGACATGCTCGCAGACGCTATCGAGGCGGCCGATGGCGTCGATCAGATCGTCGGTAAAGTCGCGCGGATACGGCGAGGTGAAGCGGATGCGCTGGATACCACGAATCGCGTCGATGTCGGTCAGCAGATCGCAGAACGGCACGCGGCCCTCGGGCATGTTCTTGCCATAGGAGTTGACGGTCTGGCCCAGCAGCGTGACTTCGCGGGTGCCGGCGCGCGCGAGGCCCTCGATCTCCGTCAGGATCTCCTGCGTCGGGCGGCTGCGCTCGCGGCCTCGCGTCAGTGGCACGATGCAGAAGGTGCAGAACTTGTCGCAGCCGTACATGATCGGCACATGCGCCTTCAGTTTCGGTTTGCGCTCGACGACGCGCTGCGGCACCTCGGAGACGATCGCGCCCTTACGCGCAGGCAGTTCCAGCGCCGTCAGCGTCGTGCCGCGCGGCTGCGCGTTGGCAGACATCAGGGTCAGGGGGATCAGGTTGCGGTATTCGCGCTGGGCCTGCCGATCCGCCACAGCCTCTTCGCTATCCTCGCCTTTCGCCTTGCGGATCAGGTGCGGTAGGGAGGCGATGTTGCCCGTTCCCACCACCATATCGACGAAGGGCGCGCGGCGCTTGATAGCGGCGCTCTCGACCTGCGCCATACAGCCGCAGACGCCGATGACCATCTCCGGGCGGTCCCGCTTCAACTCCTTCAGTTGGCCGAGTTCGCTCCAGACCTTCTCTTCCGGTTTGGCGCGGACCGAGCAGGTGTTGAGCAGAACGACCTCCGCCTCTGCCGCCGTACCGACCGCGCGATAGCCCATGCCTTCCAGATAGAGGCTCATCTGCTCCGAGTCCTCCTCGTTCATCTGGCAGCCCCAGGTCATAATATGGTAACCCGGCGCGCTCTCCGCCTTCTCGGCGGCTTCCACCTCCGGCAAATTCAAGACCTCAATCGACATCGTTCCCATTCCTCTTCACGCTGACGTAGACATTTTGTGAATGCTATAGTATAGCACGGCACACCGTATCCCGCCAAACCGGAGACACGCGGAACAGGATCAGGTCGTCAGAGTCATCTGCACAGCCTCCTGTGGAGTCGAAGACCGCCGGGCGGGCGGGCGGACGGCAGGAATCTATCCCGCCTGGCGCGAAGGTAAGGGAAGCGAACAGACGCGCGCGGACGTGAGGGTGCGTCGCCTCGTCATCCGTGATCTCCACAGCGATTCCAGCCATCCGATTTCCAGCCCGGATGTCTTCCGCAGAGGCGACGGAGGTTCACAGGAAGGAGCTTTATGGCAGATGTGGAACGCCCCGTGCCGTCGGTCGTCCCGAGCGATATCGTCGATCCGGACTTCGGGATAGGCGCGCACACGCACGGCGCGGGGAATGACCGTGAAGTGATGATCGTCTTCGATCGCTCGGGGAGTCTGTCGTTGCCTGCGGGAGCGGGACGCCCGAAGATCGAGGAGATGCACGATAGCGCCTCGCTCTTCGTTCAGCTCATCGAGAGCGGGAGCGGCGCTCGTCTCGGCCTCGTCTCTTTCAGCGCTGAGGCAAACCTTCCGGTCGATTTCGCGCTGGCCCCGGTTTCGGCGGCGACCAGGACGGATCTCATCGGCCCGGCGCCCTTTACTACCGGAGTCCTGGGCGCGCTCACGTCTGGCGGCAGGACGACGATCGGAGCTGGGATAGCGGCGGCCGCGGCTCAGTTGACCGGATCGAGCGGCAACTCGCGCACGATTCTGCTCTTGACCGATGGCCTGGAGAACACGCCGCCTCTCATCGCCGACGCCGGGTCTGTATTAGAGGGCATTACGATCGAAGTGATCGGATTCGGCACGGAGGCGAGTCTCGATGGCGCGCTGTTGACCACCCTCGCCGAATCGCATGGAGGGCTGTATCATCGCGCCGGGGATCCCCTGGCGCTGCGCAAGTGCTTTGCACTGGTATTCGGAAATATTTTTGAGGCCGGCGCGCTGCTGGACCCGAACTTCACCTTACCTGCCGGACAGCGCCTCTCAGACCCGGTCCCCTTCAACGTCTGCGGCGAGGAGCGACTGACGGTGATCGCGGGCTGGGATGTCGAGGGGCCGGAGCTGTCGCTGCGGCTCACAACGCCGGGAGGCGTCCTCATCAACGCCGCTACACCGGGTGTCGAATCTTCGACCGGGCGCACCTGGACGTTTCTGCGCGTTCCCCTGCCGCATGGCGGAGAGCGCGATGGCGCGTGGACGGCGGAGGTCGTGCGCGGCGTCGGGCGGGACGAACGCGCACCACTGCCTGCGCTCACGTTCTTCGTCAGTATCCTCCCAACCGGCGGGCCACGGCTGACACGGTTCGCGTCCGCCAAACGCGCCTTCACCGGTGAGACGATCCATCCGCTCGTCCTCCTGCGTTCTCCGGACGGCGGCTTTCCCGACAACGCAATGGTCCATCTCACCGTCACCAAACCGACCACCAGCATCGGCACCATTCTCTCCCTGGCGACACTCGGAGAAGCGCAGACGCTCGATGGCGATACCATTCCCGCGCCGCAGGCGACTCTGCTGGCCATTGAAGAGGCGTCGGGACTGCCGGTGGTGAACTATGTGGAGGAGAGTTTCGAACTCTTCGACAATGCCCGACACACCAACGGCTCTCCGGAGAAGAGCGGGATCTTCGGCAGTCCGCTCACGGATCTGCTGACGGTCGAAGGCCACTACACCTTTCATGCCCGCGCCCTCTACGGCACGGGATGTGTCTCGACACGCGAGCTGGTCTGGACGCAGCAGGTCGCCATCCAGATCGACCCCACCCATACCACCTCCACCACTACCGTGAACAGCACCGATCCCGATGGCATCGCTCAGGGCACGATCGCCCTCATTCCGCGTGATGCCTACGGCAACCACCTGGGTCCTGGCCGTTCCGATCGTTTCACACCCACCGGTGGCCCCTCCACGACCGTCATCGGACCCGTCGTGGACAACGGCGATGGATCCTATACGATCCCCCTCTCCTGGAACCCGTTCATCGGGCCGCCCCTCCTCGTCCTGACCCAGCCGGACCTGCCTCCCATCCTGATCAGTGGAGAGCCGCCGGCCACTCCCGGCTCCGGGCACTCCTCCCCTCCGGCCGTTTCCACCTGGTGTCTCCCGGTGCTGTGGATCGTGATGGTGTTGCTCCTTCTGCGCCTGCTCTTCTTCCATCGATAGCCGCCGCGAGCCTCTCGGGAAACCTGACTGCTCCCCAATGCCTGACGGAACTGTGCGAACAGAACATAACTGTGTTTCAAGGAGGATTGCCATAGACCAGTTCGACGACCTGCCCACTCTGTTGAATGCACTTCAGGATTCGAACCTGGAGGTACGCACTCAAGCCGCAGCGATCTTGGGGAGCATGGGTTCGATTGCCGCTCCAGCCCTACTGGATGCAGTTCAGGACGACGATGTTGAAGTGCGAATACTGGCTGCAAGTGCACTGGGCGCAATGCAGGATCCTGCGGTCCTTCCGGCCCTGTTGCGAATGTTCGAGGATACCGACCGCGCAAGGCGTTTAAAGGCTGTGGAGGCGTTGGGCAGAATCGCAGATCCTGCGGCAGTTCCGGCTCTGCTGGCAGCGCTTCAGGAGGACGACGATACGATGCGCTTTGTGGCCGCCTGGGCGTTGGGAGAGACGCCCGATGCCACGGCCGTTCCGGGACTGCTGGCGGCGCTCCGAGATGTCAACGAGGATGTCCGCTTTCAGTCTGCGGAGGCTCTGGGCAGGATCGGACAGGATGCAGTTCCGGATCTGCTGAAAATGCTTCAGGAGAGCGATCAGGAGTTGCGCCGAATGGCTGCGGACACGTTGGGAACGATCGGTCCTCCCACGGCGATTCCCGGCCTGCTGCAAGCGCTGTACGACGAAGACATGAGCGTGCGTTTCCGGGCGGCAGATGCATTGAGACAGATCGGATATGCCGCCCTGCCCGGTCTGCTCGCAGCGCTTCAGGATGCCGACACGGATGTACGCTTTCTCGCAGCGATGACACTCGGTGACATAGGCGATCCCGACGCCGCTCCTGGACTGCTGGCCGCGCTCCAGGATGACGATGCGGGGGTGCGTGCACAGGCGACAGAGGCGCTGGCAAAGATCCGCGATCGCACGGATCAGGGATACGACGGGTCATAACGTATTCGCGGAAAGAAAAGGGTAGGCGAAGAGGCTCTGCTCCACTATTCCCCTGAACTGTGCACCGGAAAAATCCGTCTCAATAGGTATCGCAGGATCTTCTCACGAGGCCATGCTCTATGCCGCTTCCTTATATCCTCTTTCATCTGTTGTTCAGTGGGGTCTGTCTGCTGCTGGCCTTGCGTCTGCGGGGTCGTCCCTGGATCGGCGTCAGCCTGAGTCTGCTGCTCGGTGCGCTCTGGCTGATCGGTTTTATGATGGAACGCAAACCGGGTTGGGCGTGGGTGGTGATGCGTCTGCCGGGATCGGGCTGGGTGTTTATAGCCAACCTGTCTCTGGAGGTGGTCATGGTCCTGTTGGCGATCCTCTGGCGGAATGCACAAGATCGCAAGGCGCGGCAGCGAGCCGCCGTGTTATCGCCGGTTCTGGTGGGGGCGGCGCTGGCGGGATATGCCTGGTACTTCAAGCCGCTGCCTCTCGCGCTCACGGGAGTGGCGACGAAGGATGGGATCTGTTATCAATCCACGGAATACAGTTGCAGCGCCGCCGCAGCGGTCACCCTGCTGGCCCGGCACGGAATCCAGGCCACTGAGGCGCAGATGGCCGCCCTCTGTCTGACACGGTCCGGTCTGGGCACCTCCTCGCTCGGACTCTACCGAGGTCTCTCCCTGGCTGCCGCCTCCGCAGCCCTGCAGCCCCGCATTGCCTATATCGGCTCCCCTTCCCATCTCCGCCACGCCACCTATCCCTGTATCATCTCGGTCGGCCTGAAGAGCGACTGCCCGCCCGCCATTCGAGACAAGATGCTCTCTTTTGGCTGGCAGCCGGGCGTCTCGCATTCGGTGGTTCTGCTCTCCGCCGAACCTGATGGCGCCTGGATCTCCGTCTCCGACCCCAGCAATGGCCGCGAACGCTGGCCCGTCAGCGATCTCAACTACCTCTGGGACGGCTACGCACTTGTCCTTGCCAATCGGTAAAAACCTTACGGCGAGGCAGGAGCATGTTCAGGAGTTGCCTGGAACTTCTTCCACGTTTCGTGCAGCAACACCGCCTGACCGCCATGGTAGGAGTCGTGCTGAACCAGATGCGCAACGATCCAACGATACGTCGAGGCATAATCGCCGTTCGGATGTTCGGAAAGGGAATCCGGGTGTTGGGAAATCGTCTCGAAAACGCCGGCACGGGCTCGGTCGAGGATGTCGAAGTACCATTCGATCGGTTCCGCCGGGGGCGACGGCCACCGGGGGATATACTGATCCATCGCCAGGTCGTAGGCGATGGCCGGGTCGGTGCGGTCGAGCGTAGCCTTCTCTGCAAACTCTTGCAGCCAGAACTGATCGCAACTCGCCAGGTGCAGCAGGATGCCGCCGATGCTCGGCCCCTCGGGATAGATCTGCCACGTCACCGCTTCGGGAGGCGGCGATCCCAGGTTGTCCCGCCACTCACGGATACCGTCTTTCCAGGTCGCCAGCAGGATGCCAAGATCCAATGGCAGGGCGGGATCGGGTTCGATATCTTCAAGATCAGTACGCTTCACGCAGGCTCTCCTTGTTTGCTGTAGTCGGACAGGTGAGATCGTAGGCGCGACCGTTCATCGACCGTAGATCTCCACCTCACGGAGCACTACTTCTTCACCCCATGCCTGACCACCTGCTTCGGTCACCAGTCGTGTCGCTCCTCCGCCATTCGTGGCCGCGTGAATTAGCAGGCGCAGCCTCTGTGTCGTCACCGGCTGAAAATGGTGTTCAAAGATCCATCGATCGCTGAAAAAGCTGTCCACGGTGGTGCGTGTGGTGGGAGTGAACACGCCGAACGTTTTTGTCGGCTCCTTGACATGTTCCAGCATGACCCACGCGCCTCCCTTCTGGACCTGGAGTTCGTAGTCCAGCAGGGTTCCCTGCGACTGCCACGGCGGAGCGGCATAGACGACAACGCGAGAGATTTCGGTAGGCTTCGGCAACTCGAATTCCACTTGCAGAGGCAAGTGTGGATTCTGCACATTCCACGGAATAGACGCGGGCCTTTGATCCCAATACCAGTTCTCGAACTCGCCGTTGATCAGTTTGTGGATCGAATTGTCGCGCGCTTTCTGCGGGTCCGTCTCGGGAGGGGCCGAAGAGGAGACATTCGCGCCGGGGACACGCGCCAGGTTGGGTCCCCACGCGGCAGGAACGACCTCCACGGTCTGGCCCGGACTAAGTTCGACATAGACCGGCAGTTCCGGAACCGGCAAAACGGTGATCGCTTTCTGTACCGGCAGGTTTCGCTCCACTCCGAAGGCAGAGACCAGATGGAGCGAACTGCCGCCCTTTACCTTGAGAGCGACCTGGCCGTCGGTGCTCCCAGCGCTCATAAAGGCGGCGATGCGCTTGCCGTTGCCGACAAACAGATTCCCGATCACCAGCCGATTTCCCGGCTCGCCGAAGTCATAGGCCCGGGCGAAGTTCGTGCCGTAGAGTTCTTCGGACCATACCCGCATCAAAGGAGCCGCGGGGTTGAGGCCGCCGTCCTCATTCTCCCACCAGGTAGGGACATCCCAGTAGCCGTGGCTCTTATCGTACCAGAGATGATTGTGTTCCTTGGGGATACCGTACTGCTCGTAGACCATCATCTGCAGCATGGTCCAGCGCCCCTGTGTCCTGGGCTGATAGGCGCCGTAGATCGCCGCCATGTAGCCCTGCTCCGTCTGCCACTTCTCCAGTTTGTCCACACCGTAGCGTTTCAGGAGCGTATTGAGGGTGTCCATCGATTTGCGCGCCAGCCATAGATCCCCATTGAGGTTGTTGTAGGCATGAAAAGAGAAGGCGTCGATGTAGTGCGCGCCATCGGCTTTGAGAAAGTCTTCGATCCACAAGAGCAGTTTTGGGCCGATACTGACGGTACCGGGTCCGAGCACTTTGAGCGTGGGATCGACGCTCTTGACCGCCTCGTAGAACGGTTTCATCTCCAGACGCGCAAAGTCCGCACCGCTCGCTCCCCCATTGGGTTCGTTGCGCGGCTCCCAGTAGCGCACGTCCTTTTTGAAGTGCGCGACGATCTTGCGGACGCCCTCCTCTTTGCCTTTCGTGCCGTTGGGAAAGGCGATGAGAAGCGCGCGCTTACGCGCGGGGTCGAAGGGCAGGTAGAACCTCTTATCCAGGGCGATATCCTGTTCCAGCTTCTGGATCGCCTCGTCCGGTTTGGCCGCATCTTCCACCGAATGCCGCTGCGGCCCCATCCCGGTCACCCCGCGCATGACCTCGTCCTTGGCAATATCTGCCCCGCCCGACGTCTCCTTGCCCGGCAGCGCCGGAAACTGCGCGGAACTGCCGCCTGCTATGGCGGGCGTCTTTCCGGATGGCGCTGCGGCAGAGAGAGCGGGTTGCGTATGCAGAGCGCCGAGCGTCTTTCGGAAGACCGCAAACGTCGTGCCGCCGACCACGTCCCCCCATTCCGGTCTCGGCACACTGCCATACAGGTAGAGTTTGTACCATCCCGGCGGTTGGGATCGAACCGTAAAACCGGAGCCTGCGGCGCCCTTATCTACCAGATTGCCCCAGTAGTCGCGCACTTCGTAACTGACTGCCGCTCGATCCAGGTGAAACGCGAGAGACTCTCCGAGGGTAAACACATGGTTGCGCTTCCCAGAGTCCGGGGTGACCAGATCCGGAGGCAACTTCCAACTCCAACCCTTCGTTCTCGCAGGCTCCGGATGCGGACTTTCCTGCTTCCCCTGCGCCCGAACGCTGCCGCCCCAGCCCCCTGTCAGCATCAGTCCGAAAACAATCGGCATACAGGCAAGACGCCTATAGGATAAATAGTACATGCAAACTCCTTGCGAGCAATGCAGGACCGGTGTTCTACTCTTCTGCGAACACATCGCCCGCGAAACCAGAATTCAGGCGCCTCACTCTCTTAACGTAAAGAAGAGAAGAATGTTGCCGCTCCTGCCAGCCAAGGTGTGCTGCAACGCAGCATCCATCGATTTCGCTTTCGCCTACAAGTCCGACCACCGACAAGGTGTATATTCCAACTATAGGCAGATTTTATTGTTTCTGCCTGCTTAAGGGGTCCTATTTCACCATCCTCCCAGGGAACATTGGTTTTTCGCGTTGCGTCTTCAGGGCGAGATGGATAGATCTTGCACTCCTGAACCGATGTCCATCAATTCGTACATCGTGACACAAACACAAATGAAAGGGTCGAACTATGAAGATTCAAGATGATCGTCGTAAAGTGAAACTCCTGATTTCCGGCCTCTCGCTGGGCCTGTTTATGTGCGCTCTGCCTACCCTGGCGCAGGGCAGCAGTGACAACAGCGGTTCCGGCGGCTCCGGCAGTGGAACCACGAGCAGCAGTGGAACGACGCAGAGCGGAGATACCCGACGCGACAACAACTTCAACCCCGGATGGCTGGGCCTATTGGGTCTGGTTGGCCTTGCCGGCCTCCGCAGGCCACAACACTCCCACGACACCGTACAGGCGCATCCGGTAGGCCGCTAATACATGAGGCAAAGCGACAGCCTCCCGATCCCAGGCGCCCATCAACTCTGTTGTTCAACAGGGTTGATGGGCGCCTTTTGTTGCCGCGGTCGGCCATGTCCCCGGTTAATCTGGCTGTTGGTAAGATGAGATAGAGGAGTGCACCGGGTTGGGCTTCCTGATGTACTGATGTCTGGGAAAGTGTATAATAGAATAAGAGGAGAGATGTGACCATGCCTGAGCCGCCGACTGCGCCGACAAGTGAAGATATTAATCCCAGGGAGTTGCATCCGTTGTTGCGGGGGTTGAATCCGGTGCAGCGGGAGGCGGTGATGCATGGGGATGGGCCGCTGCTGCTATTTGCAGGGGCAGGGAGTGGGAAGACGCGGGTCCTGACGCATCGGGTTGCGTATCTGATCGCGGAGCGGTATGTGTCGCCTTACAATATTATGGCCGTCACCTTTACCAATAAGGCGGCGAAGGAGATGAAGGAGCGGATCGGCAAGATCCTCCAGGATGAGGGCAAGTCGCGGCACCTGACGGTCGGGACGTTTCACGCGACCTGCGCGCGCCTGCTGCGGGAGCACGGGGAGAAGATCGGGCTACGGCGCGACTTTTTGGTCTTCGACGACAGCGACCAACTCACCCTGATGCGCGACTGCCTGCGCCAGTTGCAGATCGACGACAAACAGTTTACGCCCCGTTCTATTCTGTCGCGTATCAGCAATGCCAAGGAGAAGCTGATCACTCCGGAGACCTGGAAGCAGCATTTTCATGGCTTTCTGGAGGACATCAGCGGCAAGGTCTACCCGGTCTACCAGGACAAACTGGAGCAGAACAACGCGCTCGATTTCGATGATCTGCTCGTGGAGACCGTGCGCCTCTTCGAGGAGAGTCCGGCGACGCTGGATCGGCTCCAGGAGCGGTATCGGTATATCCTGGTGGACGAGTATCAGGATGTCAACTATGTGCAGTATATGTTCCTCAAGATGCTCGCGGCAAAGCGGCGCAACCTCTGTGTGGTGGGGGACGACGATCAGTCGGTCTATGCGTTCCGGGGAGCTAATGTCGAACTGATCCTCCAGTTCGAGCACGATTATCCCGAGGCGAAGGTGTTGAAGCTGGAGCAGAACTACCGCTCCACCAAAACCATTCTGGATGCGGCCTATGGGGTGGTGCGCCACAACCGGGGGCGCAAGGACAAGAAACTCTGGACGGACAAGGACCACGGTATTCCGCTCCTGCGTATCGATGCGGCGAACGAGCAGGAAGAGGCGGTCAAGCTCGTCGAGCGTATCCGGGACGACATCAAACAGGAGAAGCGGAACTACAGCGACTACGCCGTGCTCTATCGCACCAACGCGCAGTCCCGTGTGCTGGAAGAGGTGTTCAAGACGTGGCGGGTGCCGTCGCGGATCATCGGGGGCGTGCGCTACTTCGACCGCAAAGAGGTCAAGGATGCGCTGGCCTATCTGCGCGTCATTCAGTCCCCTGCGGATAGCGTGAGCCTGCGGCGCATCATCAACGTGCCGGCGCGGGGCATCGGAGCGACCACTCTGCGCGCCATCGAAGAGGAGATGAATCTCACCGGGCGCTCGTTCTGGGAGGTCCTCTCCCGCGCCGATCAACTCAGCCAGATTCAGAAGCCGACCCGCAAGAAGCTCGCCGATTTTGTCGCGCTGATCCTGGGTTTGCAGGCAGAGCGGGATACGATGAACGTGACGGACCTGGCGCAGGCGATGCTGGATCGCACCGGTCTGCTGCGCGAACTGGAGGCAGAGAACGACATCGACCGCGTGGAGAACGTGAAGGAGTTGATCTCCACCACCCGGCAGTACGAGTCGGAAGCCCTGCAGATGGGCGAGACGCCGAGCCTGGGCGGCTTCCTGGAGAACGTCTCGCTGGTCGCCGACATCGACAACCTCGATCCCAATGCCGAGGCCGTCACGATGATGACCCTGCACGCCGCGAAAGGGCTGGAGTTCCCGGTCGTCTTTCTGGTCGGCATGGAGGAGAACATCTTCCCCCATCTGCGCTCCCGCGAGACCGATGCGGAGATGGAGGAGGAGCGTCGCCTCTGCTACGTCGGCATCACGCGAGCGATGGAGGAGTTGGTGGTCAGTCGCGCGGATCGCCGCACCCTCTTCGGCGGCATCTCCTTCAATCCTCCTTCCCGGTTCCTGCGCGAGATTCCCGGCGAACTGTTCTATACCGAGCAGAGCAACTCCGGACGGGGACGCGTCGTCCGCGGCTTCGATCCGGACGCCGACGAGCAGGGCTATCGCAAACCGGCCAATCCGGAGAAGCTCTGGGACACCGGCACGATCTCCCCGGTGGAGAAGAAGAAGACCGCTGTGACCGATGAGTATCGGGTCGGGCAGAAGGTGCGGCATGAGAAGTTCGGCACCGGTGTGATCCTGAACGTCTCCGGAGAGGGCGCGAACCGCCAGGTCGAGGTGGTCTTCCCTGTGGTCGGGCCGAAGCGATTGGCGCTCGCCTACGCCAAACTGGTGCCGGTGCGATGACAACGGAGATGGATGCGGACGTTCCGGCTTATGATGCGGTTGCAGAGTGGTACGATAACAGCCTTCAGACCGGATCGCCGGTCCACGCCCTGGCGATACCGGCAATGCAGACGCTGTGCGGAGAGATAGACGGGCAGCATCTCTGTGATCTCGCCTGCGGGCAGGGAATTCTCACACGGGAACTGGCCCGTTCCGGCGCGGCTTCCGTGATCGGTATCGATCTGTCTGGCGAACTCCTCGCCTTGGCCCGACAGTATGAAGACGCATCCCCGCTCGGCATCGACTATCGGCAGGGCGATGCGCAGACGCTTGCCGACACTCCCAACAACAGGTTCGACGGGGTGGCCTGCTGTCTGGCGCTGATGGATATTCCGGATCTGGCGGCGTGCCTGGGTACGGTGGCGCGTGTGCTGCGGCCCGGCGGTTGGTTTGTCTTTGCGATCACGCATCCCTGTTTCCAGGTGCCGGAGGGTCGCTGGACCGGACAGAAGGGCGGCACGGTTCGGCGCGAGGTACGCGGCTATTTCCGTGAGAGTTACTGGCGCTCCGACAACCCGCACGGTGTGCGTGGTCAGGTCGGAGCCTACCATCGCACCCTCACCACCTATCTCAACGCCTGCGTCGCGGCAGGGCTGGCGCTGGAACAGTTCGCCGAGCCGCAGGCGATCGACTCAACGGCATTGCGTGTGCCCGGCTATGCGGAGGTTCCGGCGGTGCTTACGGTCCGATGCCGCAAGATCGACCGGTAGAACGTAGAAGAGTTTATGATCAAAGAACAGAAAGTGATTGCCGCGTTACGGGCGGCCTGGGAGCGGGAGATCGAGGCGGCGCAGATGTACCGTCTGCTGGCTGAAGAGCAGCAGACGGACCGGCGCCGGGGCCTTTTCATACGTCTGGCAGAGGCGGAGGAAGGGCATGCCCGCCAGTTCGCCGGACGCATCGCCTCCCTGGGCGGAATGCCTCCGGAAGCAAGCACGACCCCTACCCAGGCTCAGCGCCGTATGATGAAGACCTTCGGCGCGGACGCCATGCTGCGCCGCCTGGAAGCCGAGGAGGAGCGCAACATCGCGCAGTTCGAGCGGCAGGCGAGGGATCTCTCCGCGGACGCCGAGTCGTTCGCGCTGTTCCAGCGGATCGAGGACGAGGAGAAGCAGCACGCCACCACGCTCCACTCCCTGAAGATGCCTGACGAGCCGAAGACCCGCCTGGAGGCGATGCTGAAGGGCGAGAAGTGGCATGTCTCGACCGGGAGTTGGATCGGAGATGCGATCTACGGCGTCAACGATGGCCTGGGATCGGTGTTCGGTGTCGTCAGTGGGATGGCAGGGTTCGCAGGCACACAGAGCGAGGCGTTTCGCTATGTGGTCGCGTCCGGCCTTGTCGCGACGCTTGCCTCCGCGCTCTCGATGGGTTCCAGCGCCTTTATGGCGACGAAGGCAGAGCGGGAAGTCTACGAGGCGGAGATCGGACGCGAACGCAACGAGATCGAACAGTCGCCCGAACATGAGCGCGAAGAGCTGGCGCTGCTCTATCAGTTGAAGGGGTTCTCCGAGGAGGAGGCCGAGATGATGGCGGCCCGTGTCTCCGCCCAGCCCGAACTATTTTTGAAGACGATGGCGCAGGAGGAGCTTGGTCTGAGCGAACGCCACTTCCCCAACCCGCTCATCGGCGCCACCAGCGCGGCGCTCTCCACCGCCATTGGCGGCATTCTCCCGGTGCTGCCGTTCTTCTTTCTGCGGGGCCTCCCCGCGGTCTTCGCCGCCGCGCTGGTCGGGATGGCGGCGCACTTCGTGGTCGGAGCAGCCAAGAGCCTGATCACCGCCCGCTCCTGGTGGGCCAGCGGACTGGAGATGACCCTCATCGGCTTCCTGACCGGCGGCGTCACCTACGGCATCGGCAAGCTGTTTCATATCGGATAGTAGACTCGCCCCCGCCCTATTCGTAACCCTTCCTCCAATATTTCTATCAGTCCCGGCTCTCTCCCAAACAAATGTGCCGTTCTGCGGATGCGTCCCCCTGCGTTTGTCGGCCATACTGGTCCTATGTGCAAAAATCCGTTGTGTAACCTCTATTTGAAAGCAGGCGTAGAATGACGCACCCCCCACCTGTTGAAGAGATTGTCGATGCTCCACACCCGCGTACCATGGGATGGGTGGGAACTGCCGCGCTTGCCATGGGCGGCAGCAACCAGAGTCTCTTCCTGATCAGCGCACTGATCGCCGGACAGGCCGGTATCGCCGGTCAGGGCAGCGCTGCCATTCCGCTGCTGATCCTCGGTCTTCTTCTCAGCTGGATCGCCGCTTTCGGATGGACGGAACTGATCCTGATGTGGCCGAACCGCGTCGGCGGTATCGCGGCGACGTGCGCCGAAGCGTTTCGGCCGATCAATCCGGTTCTGGCCAATTTGACGGGAGTCTGTTACTGGTGGGGTTGGGTGCCTACCTGCGGGCTGACGGCCCTGCTTTCGGCTTCAGCGATCCATCAGTGGTACCTGCCGCAGGTGCCCGTGCCCGCGCTGGCCTGCGGTCTCGTACTCTTCTTTATGGGGGTCAACCTCTGCGGCGTGAAGTGGGTCACCCGCATGGTCACTCCGATCGCCATCGGTTCGGCCGCGTTGGCCTTTCTCTCCGGGCTTATTCCGATCCTGACCGGCCATGTCGACTGGCATCAGGCCACTACCTTCCACCTCACCACGCCTTTTGTCGGCATGTTCGGCAAGGTGACCAGCGCCATGGCCGGCCTCTATCTGATCGGCTTTGCTGCGCCTGCGTTCGAGGCGGCCGCATGCCATGTCGGCGAAACCGTGGATCCGAACCGCAATGTGCCGCGCGCGATGTTTGCCGCAGCAGCCATGGCGACCGTCTATTTTGTCCTGCTGCCGGTTGTTTGGCTCGGCGTCTTCGGCCCCCTGAAGCTTGGCGAGGATCTGCAAAACGTTCTCGGACCCACCTTTGCACCGCTCTTCGGGAGCGGTGCAAAAGCCGCCGCCATCTGGTTCATGATGCTCAATATGTTTCACGGCACCATCGCGCCGCTCGCGGGAGCGGCGCGGACGCTCTCCCAACTCTCGGAGGACGGACTGCTGCCGCGCCTCCTGGCGCGGCGCTCGCGTACGGACTGTCCCTGGGTTGCGACCGTTCTGACCGCCGGAATGTCGATCACGTTTCTGCTTGCCGGAGATCCGATCTGGATGATCGCCGCTGCGAACCTGACCTACCTGATCAGTATCTGTATGCCCAGCATCGCCGTCTGGCTGCTGCGCAGGGATGCGCCGGAGCGGGCGCGTCCCTACCGCGCTCCCGTCGGCACCGTCCCGCTCGGCGTTGTAGCTGCATTCCTGTGGGGAGTCGCCGCGATCTTCGGATTCCAGCAGTTCGGCCTGCCGACGGTCCTCTTCGGCATGGCGCTGGCCTACTCCGGCTCGCTTCTCTACTACTGGCGTCGCTGGACCGACCACAAATCCACGGGCGAACGCAGGCTGAGCCTCTCGCTGCATACGAAACTGACCGGCGCAATGCTCCTGGTGCTTGTGCTCGACGGCGCCGGCTATCTTCTGGCGGTCAGACAGGTGAGTGAACATCATATCGTTCTGATCACCATCTTACAGGACATCTTTGTCGCAGTGGCCCTGCTCACCATCACGGTCGGCCTGGTACTGCCCGGAATGGTGGCGCATGCCGCGGAGGAGGTGGCGCGCAGCGCCAATCGGCTTGCGACCGGCGCACTCGCAGACTTCTCGCGCAACCTGCAGGCTCTGGGCAAAGGTGATCTCGACGCCTCTTACATCCACCAGGCTGTCCCGCTCCTGAAAGTACGCTCTCAGGATGAGATGGGGAGGATGGTTCAGAGTTTCAACCGGATGCAGGAGGAGGTGGCGCACGCTGCAGACGGACTCGAAGGCGCGCGCGAAGGTCTGCGCCGCAACCGCGACGAGTTGACGGAGACCAACCTCCAGCTTCAGCGCCGCATGGAAGAGTTACGGGAGAGCCGCGAACGCTTTGAACTGGCAGTGTTGGGTTCCAGAGACGGTATTTGGGACTGGGATCTCGCCTCCGACCATCTCTACCTCTCCCCCCGGTTCAAGAATATGCTGGGTCTGGAGGATGAGGAGATGGAGAACTGCCTGGAAGATTGGAAAAAACGTCTCCATCCCGAGGATAAGGCGCAGGCTCTCGCGGAGATGGACCTCTATCTTGCCGATGGCGCCGGGGACTTCGAGAGCGAGTTTCGCATGCTGCGCAAAGACGGCTCCCACTGCTGGATTCTCTCGCGCGCTGTCGCCCTGAGGGACGGATCCAGCCGGCCGTACCGGATGGTCGGCTCACACACCGACATCACCGAGCGGAAGCGATCGGAACAGCTTCTGGAGCACCAGGCGCATCATGATGCGCTGACCAACCTGCCCAACCGCACGCTGCTGCGGGAGCGCCTCGCACAGGCGATCCGCGTGGCGGATCGCGACGGCGGGAAAGTGGCGTTGCTGCTGATGGATCTGGATCGGTTCAAAGAGATCAACGATACCTTTGGACATCCCTATGGCGATCTGCTGCTCCAGCAGTTGAAACCGCGCCTACAGGGGGCTGTCACGGGGAACGATACGGTCGCCCGCCTGGGTGGAGACGAGTTCGCCTGCGTCCTGCTCGATACCGATGAAGCGGGAGCGAAAGCTACCGCACAGAGGATTCTCTGCTCGCTGGAGACGCCCTTTGCCCTCGAAGAGTATCGACTGAACGTGGACGTCAGCATCGGGATCGCTCTCTACCCGGACCACGGCACGGAGATCAACTCTCTGCTCCGGCGGGCGGACGTCGCCATGTATGTCGCCAAGCAGAGCGGCAATCGTTATGCGGTGTACGATCCGGATGAAGACACCTACACAACGAAGCGCCTCTCTCTCATCAGCGATCTGCGCAGCGCGATCGACAACGATGAGTTCCTGTTGCACTTCCAGCCCAAAGTAAATCTGCGCACGCACCAGGTCGGAGCGATCGAAGCGCTCGTGCGTTGGCAGCATCCCAAGCACGGCTTTTTGCCGCCCGGTGAGTTCATCCCGTTGGCAGAGCAGACCGGCCTCATCGGTCCTCTGAGCCTGTGGGTGCTCAATGCGGCCCTGCGCCAGGTGAGCGAGATGCACCGTCTCGGTTTTGACCTGCGTGTCGCCGTCAACCTTTCGGCCAGAAACGTGCAGGATTTGGACCTTCCCCAGGTCATCGCGCAACTGCTGTGCGAATACGACGTGGGGGCGGACTCGCTGATCCTGGAGATCACGGAGAGCGCTGTCATGGAGAATACCGAGGATGCCATCGCGAATTTGAAAGAGTTGCGCAGGATGGGCGTACGCCTCTCGATCGACGACTTTGGGACCGGATACTCCTCGCTCACCTACCTGAAGCGAATGCCCGTGCATCAGGTCAAGATCGACCGCTCGTTCGTCATGGATATGGCGGCAAACAGCGACGACGCGAAGATCGTGCGTTCGATCGTGGATCTCGGGCATAATCTCGGCCTCGAAGTGGTCGCGGAAGGCGTCGAGAATCAGGCCACTCTGGATCTGCTTGCCGCCAGCGGCTGCGATCTGGCGCAGGGCTATTTTATCAGCCGACCTCTCATCGCAGAAGCGCTCATCACCTGGCTCCAGGAGCGCTGTCCACTCCTCCTGCATGCAGCATGAAGCCTTAACAGCCTCAGGCAGGGAGCATAGCAGCCCTGAGCAGGCGGACGCGTTCGGGATCGATACGGGTGAGGCGTCCGTAAGAGAGTTTATGATTACCATCGTTCCCTACAAACCGTCCTGGCCGGCAAAATTTGCAGAGATCGGTCAGCCTCTGCGGCAGGCGCTCGGCGATCTGGCGCTGCGCATCGACCATATCGGCTCGACCTCTATTCCCGGCCTGGCCGCCAAAGATCGCATCGACATCCAGATCACTGTGGAGAGCCTGCTCCCGGCGATCGAGGAAGCCCTCAACAAGGCAGGGTACGAACGCAGCAAACGCAACATCGGGGATCATGTTCCGCCCGGTGGCAATCCCGACATCCACGAATGGACGAAATGGTTCTTCTCACCGTTCGATCCGGATCAGGCGGTCAATGTGCATGTACGAATCCAGGGACGCGCCAATCAGCGCTATCCCCTGCTGTTTCGCGACTACCTGCGCGCACACCAGGCGATCGCGGAGGCGTATGCCCTGGTAAAGCAGGAGCTTGTCGCGCATCAACTGAACACCTCAGACGCCTACTACGCCGTCAAAGATCCTGTCTGTGACATTATCATCGGCGGTGCAGAGGCATGGGCCGCAACAACCGGATGGCAGCAACCTCCCTCCGACCGCTAACGCTGCGGAATCAATCCTCATTTTGCCTCAGTGAGGGAGCATGGCGGTGCGGAGGAGGCGGACACGTTCGGCGCTGACGGGCTGGGAGACGTCGTTAGCGGGTTTGAGGCTGGTGCCGACGATGGCGCCATCAGCGTGGGCGAGGAGGGAGGCGGCGGTGTCGAGGTCGAAGCCGCTGCCGATGAGGACAGGCGTGTTGGGCAGAACGGACTTGACGGCCTCCGCATCGGCGGGGTCGGTGAGGGAGCCGGTCGCCGCGCCGCTGACGATGAGAGCATCGGCGAGTCCGCGCAGCACGGCGTCTTTCGCGGCCTCTTCGATGACATCGGTGCCGAGTTGCTTCGCGTGCTTCACGCAGACATCGGCCCAGATCGCGACATCGGCATCCAGTTCACGGCGGGTGAGGACTGCCGTGCGCGCTGCGCCTTCGATGATCCCCTGATCGGTCACAGAGGCCCCGACATAGACGTTGCAGCGTACGAACTGCGCGCCGCAGACGTGGGCGATCGAGATGGCGGTGCGAATGTCGTTGCGGAGGACGTTGACGCCGAGCGGGAGGGAGGTGATTGCGCGCACCGCAAGGATGGCGCGCGTCATAGCGGCGACGGTGACGGCGGGTACAGAGTCTTTGGCGAAGGGCGCGTCGAAGAAGTTCTCCACCATGATCGCGTTCGCGCCGCCAGCCTCTAATGCCTGTGCGTCCGCGACGGCCCGGGCAAGAACCGCTTCCATGCCTGCGCCGGTATCGCGCGGGCTGCCGGGGAGCGGGAGCAGGTGCACCATTCCGATCAGGGGCCTCTGCGCCCAGAACCTGTTGTTCAGCCCGCCATACGCTCGCTTGACCACGTTCGCTGCCTCCGCCTCGACGGCTCTTCTATTTGCTGCGCTTGCGGGAGACGATGGCCCGTTTGCCGCGTTCGAGATCGGTGGGGCCGGTCGTGACGACGGACGCCTTGCCCGGCCCGGCCCGATGGATATTGAGGATGTCCGGCAGGGCGCCCACCTTGCCGATGATCATTTTCAGGTGCTCGGTATCACGCACCTCGATCGCCACATCCAGGGTCGCCGTCTTGTCTCGATGCGACTGTGTCTTGACGGCGGTGATGAAGGTCTTGTTCTCGGAGAAGGTGTTGCTGACATCGGCGAGCAGGCCGGTGCGGTCCATCGTCTCGATGATCAGATAGACCTGATACACCTGGCCCTCATTGCCGCAGTACTCGACCGGCGTACAGCGCTCAGGCTCGTGCTCCAGCGCGTCTTTGGCGTTCGGACACTCCCGGCGGTGGAGCGCCATGCCCCGTCCCCGCGTATAGTACCCAATCACCTCGTCGCCGGGGATCGGCAGGCAGCAGCGGGAGCGTCGGAACAGCATATTCTCGGTGTCGATTCCTCCCGCCTGAATCTGGAGTTTACGATCGTCGGCGCGCGTTCCGCTGACATGCAGTTCATCGGTGGGGGGCGCCGGCGGCTTCAGGCGATTGAGAACAGTCAGCGGGGCGATGGTCCCCTGCCCGATCTGCGCCAGCAGGTCTTTGTCCCGGACTTCGTCATCGGTGAGAATATTGAAAGTCATCGCGACGGTGCGCAGGGATTCGTCTTTGATCAGACTGCGGGGATCGTCGCCCCAGGCTTTGGCGTCGCGCTCGACCTGATGCGCCAGCTCCTTCTCCAGCATCTCCCGGCCTTTGAGGATGTTCTCATCGCGGCTCTGGCGGCGGAAGTAGGAGCGGATGCGGGTGCGGGCGTGGGAGCTTTTGACGAAGGCGAGCCAGTCCCGGCTGGGAGCGGCGTTCGGGCGGGTGATGATATCGACGGTCATCCCGTTTTTGAACTCGGGGTTGGTGTGATCGAAGCGGAACGAGAGCGGCACCATCCGCCCGTTGACCTTGGCCCCCACACAGTGCTGCCCGACATTGGAGTGGATCCGGTAGGCGAAATCGACGGGAGTGCTGCCGACCGGCAGATCGAACACATCGCCTCTGGGGGTGCTGACGAAGACCTGATCGGCGAAGAGATCGTCCGCGATGTTCTGCATGAACTCCTGAGAGTTTTTGCTGTCGTTCTGCCAGTCGAACATCTGCTGGCGAAGGAACGCGAGGCGCCGCTCGAACTCATCGCTGACTTTGCCGCCCTCTTTATACTGCCAGTGCGCCGCGACTCCGAACTCGGCGGTACGGTGCATCTCCCAGGTGCGGATCTGCACTTCGACCGGCCGCCCCGAGGGGCCGATGACTTTGATATGGAGCGACTGGTAGAGGTTGGTCTTGCTCTGATTGATGTAGTCGGTGTACATGCCGGGGATCGGCTTCCAGGTGGAGCTGACGATCCAGAGCGCGAGATAGCATTCGGCATGGGTATGGACAATGATGCGGAGTGCGGTCAGGTCGAGCAGGTCGGCAAACTCCAGCTTCTGCTGCTGCATCTTGTTGTAGATGCTGTAGAGGTGCTTGGGACGGCCCTTGACCTGCGCGTCGATCCCCTCCTCTTTCAGGCGGGCGCTGAGGATCTCGACGGCTTCGTCCACTTCCGCCTGCCGCTCGGCGCGGTTGCGGGCGACCATCTGCGAGACCTCTTTGTAGGCTTCCGGGTTGACATACTTGAACGAGAGATCTTCGAGCTGCCACTTGAGCTGCCAGATGCCGAGACGATGCGCGAGGGGGGCGAAGATCTGAAGGGTTTCGAGGGCCATCCGGTACTGGCGAGCGGGACTGAGCGCGCCGAGGGTGCGCATGTTGTGGAGGCGGTCGGCGAGTTTGATGATGATGACGCGGAGGTCTTTCGCCATGGCGACGAAGATCTTGCGGATATTGGCGGCGTTCTTGGCGAGTTCGGCGCTCTTCTTGCGGCGCTCCAGGGTGGCGGCGCTCAACTCCTCATCGTCTTCGGGAGTGGCGGCGCGCTCTTTACCCTCATCGACGCCGACGATCTGCAGTTTGGTCACACCGTCCACCAGCATCGCGACTTCCGGCCCGAACTCGGTGACCAACTGTTCGGTGGTCACTTCACAGTCCTCGACGACATCGTGCAGCAGGCCTGCGGCGAGCGTCGCCTCGTCCATCTCCAGCTCCGCCAGGATCTCGGTGACCTCGACCGGATGGACGATATAAGGCTCACCGCTGCGCCGGACCTGCCCATCGTGCGCGGTAAAGGCGAAACGAAACGCGCGCCGCACCAGGTCGGGGTCGGCCTGCGGGCGATACAGCGCGAGACGGTCCAGGATGCGGTCCAGTTTCGCCGTCAGATCGCAGTCGCCTTCGCTGGGCGGCGGGCCATCGGTGGGCCACTCCAGCGCCGTATTTTGGGAGGGGTAGGTCATCGTCGCGTCGCCGCCTCTCTCAGAAGAACAGTAGACATCTCCCTATGGCGCGAAGCGTCCCCTTCCGAGAATCTATCACGGACGAGAACGCTCCACAAATTAGGGCCAAAAATTTGATGCGCGAACGGTCATTTCCTCGAGCAGCCTATCGTCGCGCCTATTTGCCGGGAGTAACATTATACCATAGTATTACGAATGAGCACATCCATGGTTCAGCAGCGATTCCCGATGTTTTTCCGACTTTTTCCGAAGCACAACTCGACATCGCCTGTCGTTGGTTCCTTTTATGTTCACAGATTCGGCGGCGGTTAGAGCCGACGCTCCATGAATCGCCAGTTGCCGTGGAACTCGGCAGGCACTTCCACGCCCTCGTAAGCAGGGCAGTCCGAAAACCCGTTCTTCTCGTAGAGGCGATTCGCGGCCTGCATAAACAAGGCGGTATCCAGGCAGGCGCTCTGGTAGCCGAAGGCTTTCGCATCGGCGAGGAGGCGGCTCAAGATAAGATCGCCCAGCTTCATCCCGCGAAAGTCGGGCCGGATATAGATCCGTTTGACCTCGGCGACGGCGGGACGGAGGAACCGAAGACCGCCCATACCCGCCAGCTTATCGTCGACTTTGATAAGGTAGAAGATTCCTCTGGGAGGCGGATCGCCACAGACTTTGTCGATGACGCGCGGGACATAGTCACTGGCTGGCATTCCGGCCACCTCGTCCGCGGGCACCCCGAAGATCTCTTCAATCCCGGCAAACACCCACGTCAGGTACTCGACATTGAGTTCGATCAGTTCGGCCCGATGCGATCCGACACTGGCCACGATAAATTGATAGTTGCTCATAGGCGATTCTCCGGAACTCAAATGAGGGCAACCCCTCGACCACGATCATACACGCCGAACTGCATTCGTCTCGGATCGGCTTGATCGAAAGGTATGCGGGACTGTTGTAGGGCGTCCGTGTGCCCACAGCATCTATAGATTTCCGGTATAGATACAGCCGGAGGTGCAGGTCTCCCGGACAACGATCTTTGACAGTCCGGGCAGCGCCGGGAGCAAATGCTGCCATATCCACCCTGCCAGATTTTCGCTGGTCGGGTTTTCCAACCCTTCCACGTCGTTCAGGTAGTTGTGGTCAAGCCGGTCATGGATCGGTTGGAACGCTGCCTTGATGTCGGTAAAGTCCATCACCCACCCCGTCTCCGCACCGACCGGACCTGAAACGTAGACTTCTATCTGAAAGGAATGTCCATGCAACCGCGCACACTTGTGACCCTCTGGTACGTTGGGCAGCCGATGCGCTGCCTCCAGAGAGAAGAGCTTAAAAATTTCCAAATCTTGCGTCCCATTCCTTCTTCCAATGCATGAGCGATCTTATGGCTTCGATTGAGAGCTTCTCCATTCAAAGACAGGCGGAGATCCTTGCGCCTGTTGCTCTATATAGGCGAAGAGTTCGGATAGATCCTCATGATAGCCTTGCAGCCACTTTTCCGGTATCGCAAGAGGATTATCCTGAAAAAAGAGATCCTTGAGGGCCTTCAGTCGGCAAACCTCTAGGGGCAGAGAAGTCAACCTATTATGGCAAATATTCAGGGTTTCAAGGTGGATAAGATTTTCGATCTCAGTCGGCAGTTCTGTCAGTTCATTGTGACAGAGGTTAACCCACGTCAATGCAATCAATTGCCCCAGTTCATGAGGGAGAGAGGTCAATCTATTTTCATAGAGGTTAAGGTTGGTTAAGCCCGAAAGGTTACCTATCTCCGGCGGCAACGAGGTCAACTGATTGCCATAGAGAGACAGGAGGTTGAGTTCGGTGAGTTGGCCAATCTCCGGCGAGAGGGAGGCCAGTTGATTATGACCAAGCTCCAGTTCCGTAAGCCGCTTCAATCGACAGACAGCGGGAGGTATGGAACTCAACTGGTTCCTACCGAGGTGGAGGATGGAAAGCTGCGTCAGACGACTGATCGCCTCCGGCACAATAGTCAGTCTATTACCATGGAGATCCAGTTTTCGCAGGTTGGTAAGTTGACCGATTTCGGGAGGCAAGGAAGTCAGCCCACAATAGGAGAGACGCAAGCCCTCTAACTGTGGCAGGTGGCAGACTTCGGCAGGCAGGGAGTTCCAAGGATTTGCTGAGAGGTCCAGTTCTTTGAGTTGGGTAAGTCGATCGAATTCGGGCGGTAGTACCGTCAGCAAGTTGCCCGCCAGATCCAGGCTTATCAGGTTTTCAAGTTGGCCTATCTCGGCCGGAAGGCAAGTGAAGCGATTACCGTTTAGGCTCAGAGCCGTCAACCCGGTAAGTTGGCAGATCTCTACCGGCAGCGAAGGGAGGTTATTAGAATCGAGAATTAATGTTGTCAATTTCGCAAGCCGGCCGATTGTTGCAGGGAGCGATGGTGCGTCTTCGTTATCGTGATTCAGATCCTGAAGATCCAATTTCTCCAGGTTCGTTAGCAGAGAGATCTCCGGTGGAAGAACCCTTATTGCATTCCTGCAAAGATTCAGTTCCGTCAGACTGGTCAGTTGGAAGACTTCATTGGGCAGCACGCTCAGGTGATTACCCACAAGTGCCAGCGACGTCAGTTGCGTGAGTTGTAGGATCTCCGGCGGTAGACCATTCAGGCCGGTCATGGAAAGATCCAGGCACCGCAGGCGGCGCAGTTGACCGATCTCAGGCAGCAGCGGCGCAAGAGAATTGTTGGCGAGTATCAGCGTAGTCAAATTGGCAAGGCGGCCGATCTGCGGCGGAAGCATGGCCAGGTGGTTGCCGTAGAGATTGAGTTCGATCAGATGTGTGAACAACTCGATCTGCGGTGGGAGGGAGGTCAGTTCGTTGAAGACAAGAGAGAGTTCCGTCAGTTGCCTGAGTTGCAAGATCTCAGGCGGCACAGAGGTGAATCTGTTCGCATTCAAAAAGAGACGCTTCAGGTTCGTCAGTTGACCGATCTCCAACGGCAGATCGGTCAAACGATTGAACCCCAGGTCAAGCTCTTCCAGATTGACCAGTTGGCCGATTTCCGGAGGAATGGAGGTCAGACAGTAATCGCTGAGATTCAGGGTGATCGCCTGCGTGCGAGCGGCTTCTTCAATCCGTGCCAGAATCTCTTCTATGCTGATAAGGTTGTCCGGACGCCAACTATCGATGTAGGGCATGTCAACCTCCAGGTTTCGCCTTAGTGGGAACAGGCGCGGCAGAGGCGTTTTTCGTTGAGGATGATCAGAGTGCGACCGTCGAGGCGGAGGGCCTGGACGTCGCGGAGGCCAGTGAGGGCGCGACTGACGCTCTCATGGGTCGCGCCGACCTGTTGCTGGGTGATCTCGTGGGAGATGCGCTTGCTCAGCCAAAACCTTCCGTCGAAATCCGGCACAAAAAGACATTACCACAGGACAGGCACAACGCCGGATGCGGTGATATTGCTATCTTTCGTCAGATACCCCCACGTAAACGTCGGGGGCTTGTCCTTCCATCTCCGCTACCCAGTGGCAGCGGCGGAGGACAATAGGCGGTCTGACAGTTCCGCCCGTGCTTCGATGTTCCTGCTGCCAACAAAGTCAGCGTTCGCCTCGAAGCCACATTGGAGACATCGAAAGCAGGACTGGCTCTTTCGATTGCCCTTGTCGCAGTATCCGCATTCGGGGCAGGTGCGGGAGGTGTTGCGGGGGTCAACGAAGACGACCCGTAAACCGACCGCTTCCGCCTTGTAAGAGAGAAACTGTGCGAGTTGGTAGAAAGACCAGTTCCCTAACAGCCACCGCATCTGCCTTGAAACCGTGCCCGCTCTTTCTCGAATACCCGAAAGGTCTTCCAGAGCGAGTGCCTTTTGCAAACGCAGGGCCGTCGCGACTAACTGTTTGCTGATGCAATGGTTGACGTCGCGCACAAAACGAGATTGACGCGCAGAGGTCTTGCGAAGCCGCTTCTTCGCAGAATTTGTCTGCTTGCGTTGAAGTTGCCGACGATGCTCTTTGACGTTTTTGCGAACGCGTTTGACCGCGTCACCCGAATACTGGTTTCCTTCCGAGTCGGAGGCGATCTCGACAATGCCGAGGTCGATACCCAGAAAGCCCTTGGACTCTACCGGAGGAGCCGAGGGCATGTCGATGCAGATGTAGAGGTAGAAGACGCCGCCCTTGAGGATCAGATCGGCCTGTCCCTTCTGCATGGCAACTCTAGCGGCTTGGTAGGCTCCGTAACGCATCGGAACCAGAATACGACCGCAGAGGGTCAAAAGCGAGACGTGTCCTGCGTCCGTCAAGCGCATCATCCGTTCATCGTAGACCATCGCGCCGTGGGGATGGAAGGTCGGCTGAAGGTTCTTGTCGCGCTTGTAGGCTTCGCAGGCTTTGCTGATGCAACGGATTGCCATCTGCGAGGAGAGTTTGAATGCTTCGCGTAGATGCGCGTAGACGAAAGGCTGGAGGGCGATCTTATTGGCAGTGTGCTTCTGGAAGGCGAAACCTGCCACATCGTCGCAACCTGCATTGAATGCCTCCATCGTCTCAAGGAGAGCATGGAACTGTTCCGCTGTCGTTTCCAGTTTAAGCGCGATAGTTTGCTTCATATCTCTATGCTACCCTGAAACATAGGGTAAATCAATCAATGGAAACGAGTCAGACGGGAGTAGTCACTTGCGGAAGTTGGGAACTCTCCTGCGGAGGGCGGAGGCCCCGCGAAGCGTTGCGAGTTCCGCTCTGTATGCAAGGGAACCCAAATCGCTATCGCGATTTCAGCGGAACTAGCCGAAGCGGGCCAGGATGCCATTCCTCCCGCCTAAAGGCAAGGGGCCTCCTGACATGTTTCTGTGAGAACGACAACGCTTTCCCCGGCGTCTTGGAGCGTCAAAGCGGTTGCGACAATCTGACGGTCATGCATCTCCCCGAGAGCAGTCAAAGTGATCGTGCGCTCGATGATTGTTCGGTCGAGCGATACGAATGTAATCCTCTCATCGCTATCAATGGCCGCTATCAGGGCGGGAAGTGACAGGGAGACTTTTCCCCGCTCGACGATGAAACATGCTTCGGCAAACACGATAGCAGGCAAGATGAGTTCGCTCGAAGGATCGTCTAAAACAGTCCCGGCGTTCTTGCCGAGCGCTCGATCATCAGCGACGTACCAGAGGAGGGTATGCGTGTCGATAATATACTGGATCGCCACTACAGATCACTGTCCTCGCCATGCCACTCCGCAGTTTTGAAGTCCTCCTCGGTAAGACCTTGAAGTTCAGGAAACATTCCTCGGCGCAATGCCATTGGCTGGGACTGGTGTTGAACAGAAACGTCTTTGGCCAGGCGAATCAGTCGAAAGCGCTCGTTCGGATGTTGCTTTAAGTGCTTCTGGAGTTCTTTTCCCGTTCCCTCTAACATTTGCAGGTGTACCATGAGATTCGCCTCCGGTTCCGACAGATAGGTCATTATACGCAACGTTGCGCAGAAAGTCCAAACGTTCGCATTGGGCGCTAGCGGGAGCAGGCGCGGCGGAGGCGTTTTTCGTTGAGGACGACCAGGGTGCGACCATCGAGGCGGAGGGCCTGAACATCGCGGAGGCCGGTGAGGGCGCGGCTGACGCTTTCACGGGTGGCGCCGATCTGTTCGGCGAGCTGCTGCTGGGTGATCTTGTGGGTGATGCGCTTGCCTCCCGCCGGATCGTCTTCGCCATAGACGGCGACTAGGTCGAGGAGGGCTTCCGCAATGCGGCCGGTCACGTCCAGTTCACGATGGCTTTCGAGGTGATCGGCGGCCTGACGAATACGGTCGGCGAGATTGGACATGATGCCTATGGCGAACTTCGACGACTGCTCCACGCAGCGCACAAAGTCGGAGTGATCGAGCATAAGGAGATCGCAGGGTTCGATAGTCACGACGTCCGCCATGCGGGGTTTGCCGTCGAAGAGCGAAAGCTCGCCAAAGTGCTCCCCGACGCCGCGCTGCGCGATCTGGATGATCTCGCCCGCACTCCCGACCGTCTGCACCTTGACCCGCCCTGAGATGATGACATAGAGCGTATAGCCGGGATCGCCCTCGTGAAAGAGGGTCTCGCCGGGCGGAAAGCGCCGGCGACGGCTGTGCTGCGCCAATGTCAGGAGCGACGCCTCGTCCAGGCCGGCGAACAACGGCACTCTACGCAGTACCGAGGTGAGAGTCATATCCACGCGGCAGTCTCCTCCAGGTCAGAATCAGGCTTTGGCGGCGGTTTCGCCGGACAGACGCTGCAGTTCGGCGATCACGCGGGGAACGGCGATCTTCGGCTCTTCCTTCGCCTCGTACTCCAGCAGCAGATAGCCCCGATAGTGGACGCCGCGCAGAATGTCGAGGACGCGTGCGAAGTCGGTCGGCTCGCTTTTGCCGCCGGGGAAGATCTCGGTCTTCATGTGCGTCGTCACCGCGTAGGGCGCGACTTTTGCGAGGTCGCCATAGGGGTCTGCCGTATGGTAGTTCCCGGAATCCCATTTGAGGCCGAACCAGTCGGAGTGAATCGCTTCCAGGATCTCCAGCGTGCCCGCCGCATCCGCAACGACGCCGCCGTGATTCTCCATCGCCAGGATCACGCCCTTCTCTTCGGCTTTCGGCAGGCACGCCTCCACGCACTCCACGACCCACTTGCGGCCGGTCGCGTTGTCGATGCCTTTCGGCGGCCCGCCCGCGAAGACTCGCAGGGTGCGCGCGCCCATGTCCGAGGCGTAGTCGATCCACTGTCGGATTTTGGCCAGGTTCTTGTCGCGCTCCTCGCCGGGCGGCAGGCTGAGCGTGGTGCTGATCGCCGTGCCCGCCACATCCAGGCCGAGCAGGAATGCCTTGCGCGTCAGCCGATGGATGTCCGCAAGTTTGATCGGTTCGGGGAAGTAGTAGCCCGTCATCTCGACGCCATCCATATCCATGTCGGCGCAGGCTTCGAGGAACTGCTCATAACTCATCGGAGCGGTCTTGGCCTGGAGGTAGTCCCGATAGGAGTAGGCGCACGATCCGACCCGGAAGCGGGCCTGTTTGCCCCGTGTCGGCAGTTCCACCCCCTCCACCGGTCCCGTCGCCACCGCTCCGACTCCTGCCGTCACCGCTGCCGACAAAACATCGCGTCGTGTCATCATCGTCCGCCGCTCCTCTGGGTTCTTCTACTCCAACCGGCTGAACCGATCGGTAAGGCTCTCCGTCGTCGCATCCTGCGCGAACTTCTGCGCAAAGTTCAGGTAGCGTCTGGCTTCGGCATGGCCGGGATCACGGGCCAGCACCTTTTTGAACTGGAAGACCGCTTCGCTGTAGCGTTTTTCGTTGTAGGCGGCCATGCCGATCGTAAACTCCAGCGCGGTCTGCACGCGACCGATCGTCTGCGCTCGTGTGCGGCTCGCAGCGACCGCCTGCGCGCGCTCCAGGGCGGCGATTCCGGCGTGGAGGTCGCCCTGCGCCAGCAGTCGATCGGCCTCGGCGTCCGCCGCCTCGGCAAAGCGTGTAAAGAGAGCCGCCAGTTCGTTGCGGGCCGGCGTCGGCCCGACCGGTGCCACCGCGATGGCTTCACGCAGTTTCATCTCCGCGTTGCCCACGTCTCCCGCTGCGCTATGGCTGTGCGCCTCCGCGATCAGTTCCGCGCTGCGCCGGGTGCGCGCGTCGCGCAGGGCCACGGCGACCTCCGTATGCAGCGGGTCCTCCGTCAGCAGCGCCGCCAGGAGCGCGATCGCCGGGGCGAATTCGCCCTGTTCCATCCGCTGCCGCGCCTCGTCGAACCCCTCCTGCAGGTAGGTCGCCCGCGCCGTCAGCAGGCGATCGCAGCCGACACAGTCGGCGGGATCGAACTCCAGCGCCTCCCGCAGAACTTGCAGCGCGCCCCCGAAATCGCCGGCGCTGCGCAGCGCGGCCGCTTCCGCCACAGGATCCCCTGCACTACGCCGCTCTTTACCGTCCGCACTGCCTTCTGCAGCCACGACTTCGTAGACAGACGTCGTACCGTCTCGCGCGCCCACCGCCATATACCGACCGTCCGGCGATACCGCCAGGCCGAGCAGACGCTTCTCCGCGTCGAACTCCCAGCCGACCGTACCGGTGGCGTCCAGGCAGTAGATATGGGCGCCGGCAGGGGCGTCCGGGCGACGACAGAGCGCGGCGCAGAGGCTGCCATCGCTCGAAAGCGCCAGGGCGAACACCTCTCCCGGCAGACGTGTCTCCCACTTCCGTGAGCCGTCCCCGGCGATCAGCCCGACCCTGCCATCTTCCAGTCCGTAGACGACGTGCAGGCCCTCTTCCGAGCAGGCGAGGGCGCGCACCGCGGCTCCCTCCTGATCGAACTCCCAGACCTCCCGGCGAGAGGCGTCCAGCAGCCAGACCGCGCCGGACTCCATGCCGACCGCGGCCCGCGCCCCATCCCGCGCCATCGCGACCGCGGTGGCCGGAGCCGCCAGCTCCCGCAGCCAGGTCACATGGCCGCTGATCTCTCCGAAGGCCAGCGCATAGCTCGCACCCGCCATATCCGAAAAGGCCGTCGCGACAAATCGACCGTCCGCGCTCAGGGCCGCATCCACATAGTTGATGCGTCGATCGGGCAGAAAACGGGATTTGCCGCCGGCATGAAACAGGTAGAGATCGTCCGCCGTGATGCCGATCACACTGTCCGCCTGCGCCGACGCCTCCAGTTTGATCAGGGTCTCGACCGAGAAACTCGATCGGTTCTCGATGCCGCCGTCCAGTTGCAATCGGCTCAGGTCGAAGGTGCGCGCCTCCAGTGGGCGCGGAACGGCCAGGGTCAATGTGCCCACGTTATCCAGCGCATAACGTGCGAGCGGATACGCCCCTCGATACTTGCGTTCCCACAATAGATTGACGGTACGAATGGTTGCCATAGTTATTGAATCTTTAAGCAAGAGTGAAGGTTAGCGTGGGTTATTCCCAGGCAAGACGCAGGACGCGGTGGTTGAGGGTATCGGCGACGTAGATCTCCCCATTCGGACCGAGCGCAACCCCGGAGGGGCCGTTGAGCGGGCCAAGGCGGGTACTGGGGCGGTCGAAGGTGATCAGAGAGTTGCCGTTTAGATCGAGCACATGCAGGCGATCCGCGCCCGACTCCGTCATATAGCAGCGTCCCTGGGCATCCAGGGCCGTCTGAGCGGGCGTCTTCAGGCTCCGATTGTCGGCGAACGCCATCTCCTTGACGCCATCGTAGGTGAAGCGGAAGAGGTCGTTGGTCGAACCCTCGGTCACATAGAGGCGATGCTCCCGATCACAGGCGATCGAGATGGGCCGCTGCAGGCCGTGCTTGCGATCCAGGCCGCCGATGCACTGCCCGGTGCGCGTATCGACTCGCAGCACTTTGGAGGCCCCCGTGTCCGCGATCCAGAGCATCCCCTGCGCATCGAACGCGACGCCGCTGGGGCTTCGGAACCCGCTGTACATCACATAGTGCTGCCCGGTGAAGCGGAAGCACTGTACCCGGTTGTTGCCCTGCTCCGCAACAAAGAAGAACTGCCCCGAGGGATCGATCGTGATCGCCTGCGGCCCCCACAACTGCCCCAGTCCGGTGCCCGCCTTGCCGTAGATATAGACGTCGCCACCCGAGGTGATGCGCTGAATCCGATGATTGCCGCTGTCGGCGACGTAGAGGGAGCCCCACGGATCGACCGCCAGTCCGGTCGGCGTATCGAACTGCCCCGGCTGCGTCCCCTTCTCCCCGATCACTTCGACGGCACGCAAGCGCAGCGGCTTCCAGCCCAGGCCTAACCCCGACTCTTCCGAATCGGCGGTAGGCAGGACAGGACCGCGGTCATTTCCCAGTTCCAGAAAATCGAATCGATCACTCATGGTAGTTCTTTTGACAATCAGATATCCGAACTGTAACGCGGCGTCGCCGTCGGCATGACGGAGCTGATATCGATCGCGGTCGGATCGACGATGTCCGTCTCAGGGTCCGTCGCCTTTGCGACCATCAGAAGCTGCGCGATGGTGTTCATATCCTCAGAATGCGCGCTGGAGGCGATGCGGGCGCGCGTATTGGCCCACTCACGCAGATCCTCGATCCGTTCGCGCATGGTCATCGAGAGCGGCACGGTATGATGCGCCGCCGAAACCAGCGCCTCCGTCGTCAGGGTTTTATCGTCGTCGAACGCGTCGTAGAGCGCCTCGACGACACACGCCTCGATCTCCGCGCCGGAGAAGCCGGGAGTCGCTGCCGCGAGTTTGACCAGATCGAACTCGTCCGGATTGCGCTTGCGCTTCTGCAGATGGATCTTGAAGATCTGCTCCCGCTCTTCTCCCGTGGGCAGATCGATAAAGAAGATCTCGTCGAACCGGCCTTTGCGGAGCAGTTCCGGCGGCAGAGAGGTCACGTCATTGGAGGTGGCGACCACGAACGCGGGCGCCTTCTTATCCTGCATCCAGGTCAGGAAGGTGCCGAAGACACGGCTGGTCGTACCGCCGTCCGACATTCCCGAACTCTGGGTGCCCGAGAAGCCTTTTTCCAACTCGTCGAGCCAGAGGATACAGGGCGCGACCGACTCCGCAACGCGAATCGCCTTGCGCATGTTCTCTTCCGACGATCCGACGATCCCGGCGAAGATGCGCCCGACATCCAGGCGCAGCAGCGGCAGACGCCAGAGCGAACCGATGGCTTTGGCGGAGAGGCTCTTTCCGCAGCCCTGCACGCCGAGCAGCAGCACGCCGCGCGGCGAGGGCAGACCGAAGTCGCGCGCCTTCTCGGTAAAGGCGACGGTGCGCTTTTCCATCCACTCTTTCAGCAGATCGAGGCCGCCGACATCGCCGATGCT
>Ga0070658_10000296_pt1 | contig 43235 bp, 39 predicted proteins | sample KBSC13metaG_FD_64664 | JGI IMG/M metagenome (GOLD analysis project Ga0070658, IMG submission 64664) | Corn rhizosphere microbial communities from Kellogg Biological Station, Michigan, USA - KBS C1-3 metaG | ecosystem: Host-associated > Plants > Roots > Rhizosphere > Soil ... | reverse complement strand
CGGTAGCTGCCCGTTCGGATGCTGGTAGCGCCGCTCGGTGAGCAGCTCGAGCTGGCCCTTGGCGAACGCGATGTCGATCGGCGCGAACGCCACCGTGTGGAACGCCAGGTCCCAGGCTGCGAACCAGGGGTACTCCCACTTGTCCGGCATGCTGATGATGTCGCCCGCGACGAAGTGGCGCCACTCGCCGTTGCGGATGCCGCGGCCCGCCTCGAGCGGATCCACCCCGTGTTCCTCGAGCCACCGCTCGACATCCAGCTCGTAATACTGCTTCGACCACAGCATCCCGGCCAGGGCCTGTCGCATGACCGACCGTTCGTCCTCGGAACGTTCGGTGCCGAGCACCCCGGCCCAAAAGGTGTCCGCCTCTCGGCGACGAGTCTCCATCGTGCGGTCGAAGTCGACGAACGGCCCGTGTTCGAGATCAACTGCGCCGGCTTCGGCGGCGTACGTGTCGGTCATCCGCACGCGCATCGTGACACTGCCGCCCGCCGGCACGCGGGCCTGGTGGTGGAAGGCGGCCTTGGTCCCGACGCCTGCAGGGTTGATCGCATCGACGTCGCCGTCGACGACATAGCGGTGGAACGCGTCCTTGGTGTAGGGCGTGTCGTTGGCGGAGCCGAAGACCCGCTCGTTGTTCGTCTCGTTGCCGGTCACGAGCACCGGTGTCGTTACATCGGCGTAGAGCCAACGTCGGCCGAGTTGTCCGTGCGCGGCCTCGATCACCGGGAGCCCGGGCACGTCGGCTCGCGCGCTGAGCGAGGCCAGTGCTTCGCCACCGGCCCACGACCAGGTGTGCCGGAACCAGACCGTCGGCAGCAGGTGCAGCTCCGCGTCGTCCGGTCCGCGGTTGTGAGCCGTGATCTGCATGAGGATGTCGTCCGGCGTTAGCTTGGCGTACTCGACCACGACGTCGAAGTAGCGGTTGTCGTCGAAGATGCCGGTGTCGATGAGCTCGTACTCCGGATCGAGCTTCCCCCGGCGAGCGTTGCCGGCCACGAGGTCGGCGTACGGAAACTCCTGCTGCGGATACTTGTAGAGCATCTTCAGGTACGACGAGGTTGGCGTCGCGTCGAGGTAGTAGTAGTACTCCTTCACGTCCTCGCCGTGGTTGCCTTCGCTGTTCGTCAGGCCGAACATCCGCTCCTTGAGGATCGGGTCCACGCCGTTCCACAGCGCCAGCGCCACGCACAGTTGCTGGTGGTCGTCGCTGAGACCTGCGATGCCGTCCTCGCCCCATCGGTAGGCACGCGAGCGGGACTGGTCGTGGGTGAATGATCCCCACGCGTCGCCGCCGCTGCTGTAGTCCTCGCGGACCGTTCCCCACTGTCGCTCGCTGAGATAAGGTCCCCAGCGCCGCCACGGCAGGCCGTCGGCGTCCGCCTGCAGAATGCGTTGTTGTTCGAGATCGGCCATCGGCGCATCGTGGTCGTGCGCGGAGGCCGCCTCATCACCCGCCGAGGGTGATGCCTAACCGGCCGTCACGCGCGTGCGCTTGTCGCCATGCCGCCAGCCGTAACGCGGCGGGCATCGGCGCACACGTGGCTGCACCGCGTGACGGCGTACGTGCCCGGCGTCGACACCGTGTCGAGCTACCGCCGGTCGTGGCTGCCGCGCGACGTCGTCGCTGCACTCGTCCTCGCCACGCTGCTGGTGCCGCAGGGAATGGCCTATGCCGAACTGGCGCGGCTGCCACCGATCACCGGTCTCTATACGACGATGCTCTGCCTGGTCGGCTACGCCATCTTCGGCCCGTCACGTGTCCTCGTACTCGGCCCCGACTCCTCGCTCGGCCCCATGATCGCCGCCACCATCGTCCCGCTGGTCGGGTCGCGCGGCGACCCGGAGCGTGCTGTCGCGCTGGCCTCGGTGCTCGCCCTCCTGGTCGGGCTGGTCACCACCGTCGTGGGCATCGCTCGGCTCGGCTTCATCGCCGACCTGCTGCCCAAGCCCACGCAGATTGGCTATCTGGCCGGGCTCGCGTTGACGATCGTCGTCGGGCAATTGCCCAAGCTGTTCGGGTTCTCCGTGTCCGGCAACGGCCTCATAGCGGAGGCGAAAGGCTTCGTCCGAGGCGTCGCGGACGGCAAGACGGTGCCCGCCGCGCTGGCCGTCGGCGTGTTCGGAATCGTGCTCATCCTCGTCCTTCAGAGGTTGCTGCCGAAGTTCCCGTCACTACTGCTGGCGGTGGTGCTCTCGATCGCGGCGGTCAGCGTGTTCGACCTGACCGACCACGGTGTGAAGGTCGTCGGTGTGTTGCCGAAGGGCTTCCCGCCGTTCACCGTGCCGCACGTGTCGCTGTCCGACCTGCCGACTCTGATCGGCGGCGCCGCCGGCATCGCGCTCGTTGCCTTGACCGACACCATCTCGACGTCTGCTGCCTTCGCCGCGCGGCGCGGGGAGGAGGTCCGGAGCAACCAGGAGATGATCGGCATCGGTGCGGCCAACGTCGCGGCCGGCTTCTTCCAGGGTTTCGCGGTGAGCACCAGCGGGTCGCGTACGGCGGTCGCGGACTCAGCCGGGGCGAAGACGCAGGTGACCGGAGTTGTGGGCGCAGGCGTGATCGCACTGATGCTCGTTCTTGTCCCGGGACTCCTGCGCAACCTGCCACAACCGACGCTGGCGGCGATCGTGATCACCGCCTCGTTGTCGCTGGCGGACGTAGCCGGCCTGCGCCGGCTTTGGCGCCTCCGCCGGACGGAGTTCGTGCTGGCGTTCACGGCGTTTGCCGGTGTCGCGCTTCTCGGCGTGCTTGCTGGGATCGCGGTCGCGGTGGGGTTGTCCATTCTCAATGTCTTCCGCCGCGCGTGGTGGCCCTACGAGACGGTCCTGGGTCGCGTCGATGGCATCCCCGGCTACCACGACGTCCGTTCCTATCCGGACGCCGACCAGCCCGAAGGAGCCGTCATCTACCGCTTCGACGCGCCGCTTTTCTTCGCCAACGCGCGCACGTTCAACACTCAGATCCGCCGGCTTGCGGCCTCTGAGCCGCCCCCGCGCCGAATCATTCTGGCCGCCGCGGCAATCACCGACGTCGATACGACCGCCGCGGACATGCTTGCCAAGCTGGTGACTGAACTTCAGGCCAGGGGTGTGTCACTCGTCTTCGCCCAGCTACGCGACCCGGTGCGCCACAAGCTGCAGCGCTACGAGGTCGCAGCGGTGCTCCGGCCGGGGAGTTTCTACCCGACGATCGACGCAGCTGTTACCGACACGCGCGAGAAGTCGTCCGCCTGATCTCCCTGAGCGGCGCTGTCGCGCTGGTCAGCAGGTGCCGGAAACCGCAGTGGCGAGGTTCTGCGTCGCCGTGACGAGGTTGCTCACCGCGCTGGCGACGCTTGTCAGTGTCGAGGCACTCGGGTTCGCCTTGGCCGCATTGGCGGCTGCGGAAGCGCCGGTCGCGGCTGTCTTCAGCGAGTCGACCTGCGGCGCATACTGCTGCTTGGCTTCTTGCACGATCAGGCCGGTCAGCCGTTGCACCTCGTTGAGGTCACTCGACAGTGCCTGCACCGTGGTCTGGTTGCCCTCGGGCTTGCCCAGGTTCTGCACGGTCTTCTTGAGATCGCTGACGTGGCCGCATATCGCCGGTTTCGAGTCGCTGCACGACGTGAGCGCACTGCCCATGACCAGTCCCGCGACGGCGGCTAGCGCGCTTGCCCGGAGCAGCTGTCTAGGAATGGTTCTCACGACCCTTCCGATGGGGGAGGGCGAGCTGCGTGACGCTTGCCAGCGTGACCGGTGGCAGGGCGGACGGCACGCCAGGCCGGGCTCGCGGGACGCGGACCGTGAGCGCATGCGGCCGCACCCGGCACCGGACCGGGGACGGGAGAACAACGCTTTCGCCGTCGATGCCGGCTGCAACCGTGCCGCCTTCCGACTCAACGGTGATGTCTTCCGCGGTGGTCACCGTCACGCCGGGCCCGAGTCGGCCACCGACTAGCCGGGCGGCGTCGACGGCGTTGTCGACCTTGACCGCGACCAGGCCGAGCTCCCCGCCGTCGATGCGCGCCCGACGGCCTAGTCCGGCCACGTCCCCCATGCCGTAGGGGTTGTTGCTGACGAGGGCGGCCTGCGGATCCTGCAACGACTCGCCGCCATAGCGGACGGTCAGTTTCGGTCCGGTGTGTGAAGACAGCGCTTCCGGAAGCGTCTGCAACGTGACGCGCACCTTGTCGTCGCGATACTCCGGACGGGCAACGATGTCGGCGTAGGCACCGAACGACACGTTGTTGACGAACGGACGTCCTTCGACGTCACCCAGATCGATGTGCAGATCGACGCCGTCGACGAGCGCGTTGAGGCTGAGACTCGGGTCATCCCGGTCGAGCCCGAGGTCGAGGGCGAAGTGGTTGCGAGTGCCCGCGGGGATGACGAGGAGGGGGATGCCGTGCTCGGCAGCCACGCCGGCTACCAGTGCCTGCGTCCCGTCACCGCCCGCGACACCGAGCAGGTCCGCACCGTTGCCCACCGCCTTGCGGGCGAGCTCCGCTACGTCGACCTCGCCCGGTCCCTCGATCATGGCGACCTCGGCACCGAGTTGTTCGGCGATCCCACGCAGGTCGAACTTCTCGACCTTGCCGCCTCCCGATCGGGGGTTCATGACCATGAAGGGCCGCTGCGGAGGCGATGCACGATGTTCTGGCATGACCGCGCCGGCCCCCGGTGGACGCAATGCCGCCTGTCCGAGCCACACGGCGACGACCAGCAGCGCGACAGTGACCACGACGACCCACACCAGATCCTTCGCCGCGGTGATGCCGAGTGACGCGGCGAGGACCCCTATGGCGAGGACGACGCCCAGCGCGCGGATGAGGCCGTGGTGCGCCAGGGCGAGCCACAGCCCGATGGCGACGAGGACGAAGGTCCCGACCACGAGCAAGAGCAGGCCGAGACTGTGCGTGCCGGCGCCCGCGATATAGACCGCGACGGCCGCTACTGCGGCGGCAAGAGACGCGCGCGCGAGCCAGCGACTGCGGGCGGAGACGGGAGCCGACCCAGGTGGAGTCGACACAGCGGGGGTCGACATGGGCGCGGACGCTAGGAGAGCGCCGGTCCTTGCGCGTCATCCGCGCCGGATGAACGCGCCTGTTCAGCTTCACGCGCGGTTTCCTGCCGTATGCTGACCGCACATTGTGCACGTCTGACTACACAGTGTGACCGGGAGCGCGTGCGTTGACCTATTGGATAGAGATCCTCAGCCCTGTTGGTGTCGAGGCGGAGTTCACGGTCGGGTCCGCGACCCTCGCGCTCGACCTGGTGCTGCGCAGCCAGCGTGCCGGATTGTGGTGGTCGGCCGAGGCTCGCACCGAGGCCGGCGCGGACCGACTCTCGCTGCGCTCTCTGCGCCACCTGGCCAAGTCCAGCGCCCAGACCGAGTCGGAGCGCGAACTTCTCGACCAGGTCGAGTGGCAGCACGAACTCGCGTCGTCGTACGCGCTGAACTAGCTGCGAGTGGCGGCGAGTGCGCCTGCCGGCGTGACTGCTCGTTCGCTGACCGTTGCGCCCAAGGCGGCGTAGCCGTCTGTGCAGTCCCGGATCAGCGCCGACAGCACGCCGTCGCCACAGAACTGCAGCGACGTGATCGAGGTCACCACTGCGCGGTCGATTGCCCGGCGATGCCGAAGCGCCGTGAGGCCGCCGCAGCGGCCCGCATTGACCTGCTCGAGGTGACGCAGCAGACGCTGCTGTTGCCGGCTCAAGCTCTTACGCGGCACCTGTGCACTCGCGGCGTCCGCGCATCGCAGCGCGATAACCAGCCCCGCGCGGGGGTCGTCCCGGGGCCCGGACATCATGTCGGGCAGCAACCGGACCAGTCGTTGCCGGGCGTCATCGGAGACCTTGTCATTCACAAAGCGCGCCACCACGGCAAGCGTCGGATGCACGCAGGTCGGATGGTCGCTGAATTTCTCACCGGCCAGGACGGAGGCGAGCTCCATCAGGCAGGTGCCGTCGACGGCGTTGGCGTGCGTCCCCCGCGAGGCATGCAGCGCGGGTATTTCCTCGAGATCGCTCATGTCACTCCTGCCAGCTGCGGAGTCCGAAGTAGACCCGCGTGAGCGCCTCGTCTGCATCATCCCGAGGGGATGACGGGCCCTTGTCAGGCCAGGACGGGGTCCTCACCCGGTTCGGGTGATGCGGGTGAGGCGTTGGGCGGGGACGGTGCATGCACCGAGCGTGAAGGAGTTGGGATGTCGACGACACATGCGGCCGTACCGACCAGCCGCGACTACACCACTGATGCCGGCCCGAACGGGTGGGTCGTTATGTCGGCGATCATCCTCGGGATCGCCGGCGTCATGCGCATCTTCGACGCCATCTGGGCCTTCCAAGCCCACGGTCAGGTGTCCCGGAACATCGAGGATGCGATCTTCGGGCACAGCCTCAAGACCTATGGCTGGATCTACCTGGTAGTCGCGGCAATTTTGATCCTGGCCAGCATCGCGGTCTACATGCGCTCGCAGGCGGCGCGCTGGTTCGGGGTTGTTGCGGCAGCCCTCGGCGCGATCAGCGCGATCTGGTGGATGCCCTACTACCCGGTGTGGGGGCTGACCTACATATTCCTCGCCGCGCTGGTGGTCTACGGACTGTCCGTGCATGGTGGCCGGGACGAGAGCGTCTAGCTGGCGAGCCCGGGCGGAGCTCGCCACCGGTAACTACCTGAAGCTCGCGGAGCGCCGTCCGCTGCTCGGGCTGCCGCTGGCGTTCGTGACCCGCTATGCCGCGCGGCAAGGGATGCTGCTCGCAGGCGCGGTTGCGTTCCGGATGTTCCTGTGGTTGCTGCCGCTGTCCTTGCTGTTGGCGGGAATCATGGCCGGACTGTCCACCAGCGGCTCCGACACGCCGGCGAGCGCAGCGAAGGCGGCAGGAATCACCGGCGCCACCAGGCAGCAGGTGGTCACAGCGCTGCGCGAAGGCCACAGGTCGTGGTGGGTGGCCGTCATCATCGGCGGCCTCACCACCTTGTGGGCCGCCCGCGCTCTCAGCCGCCACGTCGTGCTCGTCAACGCGCACCTGTGGCAGGTGGAGGCCCGCCGCATGTCCCCGCGCCGTGCCGGCGAGAACGCGTTGGTGCTCGTCTTCGTCGTGCTTGTCGTGCTCGGCCTCGGCGCCGCCACTCCCAAGCTGGCAGGCGCCATTCCTGGCGGCCTGGCGGTCGCAATCGTGGTTGAGGTGATCGGAGTCGCCGCGGCGTGGATGCTGCTCTGCCTGCGGCTCCCCGACGCGCGGACGACCTGGCGGGACCTGTTGCCCGGGGTGGTGCTGTTCGGCGTGACCATGACGCTGGCGAACGTCGTGAGTCGCGTCTACCTGCCGCACAAGATTCAACATGCGTCGCAGCTCTACGGGAGTCTTGGAGTCGCCGGCACCGTCGCCGGCTGGCTCCTCATCATCGGCCAGATCGTCGTTGCTTCCGCGCTTCTCAACGTTGTGATGCTTGACCATCACCGGCAGAGATATGCCGTGCCTTCCGCGGGATCACCCGGCCAGGACGATGCGCCTTCGCCAGCCCGTCGCTGGGCTTGACGGCAAGCCCCGTCCAGGAGAGGAAGACCATGTCCGTGAACTCTGCACCCGAAGAGACACTGAGCGGCGTCGCAGGAGGCGACACACCCGTGCTCGAGCGCCTCGTCGCGATGAACCTCGACTCCATGGCCAACTCTGGCCTGGACGAGGAGACCTACCACCTGGTGCGGCTCGCCGCTCTGGTCGCCATGGATGCCGCACCGGTGTCGTATCTCATCAACCTCGGCGTCGCTGCCGAAGCCGGTCTGACCCTCGAGCGTGCGCAGGGTGCGCTCATCGCCATCGCACCGATCGTCGGCAGTGCGCGAGTCGCCTCGGCGGCGGGCAAGATGTTGCGCGCGTATGGGCTCGCGGCCGCCTTGGACCAACCCGAATAGGACACCTCGCCCCGGCCACACTCCCGGCTAGTGCCGCGGGCAGAGCTCGTGTTCGTAGTTGCCGTCGAGGCGGTGGCGCACGTCGTCGGCAGGACCGATCGCTCGGCCGCAGCGCACACAGGTGGCGCCTTCAGCGTGCAGTTCGTTGGTTTCCATGTCGGCGCCGGCGTCGGTCGCCCGGCCTTCCGCGCCGGCAAGTCCAGTGCTATCGCCGGGCACCGGGGGCAGGTTCGCCCCAGGGTTGTCGGTGCGTGGCGTCTCATACGTCATGAATAAGCAGACTTGCCGTTGCTGCAGCGCCGCGACATCATCCTGATTGGACGAGGTGAACGGCCTGTCGCGGTTTCATGCGCGGCGGATGATGATGCCGGAGTTGGCCCGTCGTTCGATCACCGGACACGAACGACGGAGGAGTCCAGCATGTCTACGCTCATCGCCATCGGTTACCCCGACGAGACGACGGCCACCGTGGCCGCCGACGCGGCGCAGCGTCTGGCCAAGGACCTCATCATCGAAGCCGACGCCATTGCCGTCATCCGCCGCGACCGTGAAGGCAAGTACCACGTCACGACCAACCACCATGAGGTCGCGGGGGGCGCCTCCTGGGGGATGTTCTGGGGGCTGCTGTTCGGCCTCCTGTTCTTCATCCCGGTGTTCGGCATGGCCGTCGGTGCCGGGCTAGGCGCGCTCATGGGCAAGGTCGCGAAGAGCGGCATCGACAAGGGCTTCCAGGATCAGGTACGCGAGATGATCCAGCCCGGCACTTCGGCGCTGTTCCTCGTCGTCGAGAAAGTGACGCCGGACAAGGCGATCGATGCGCTCAGCGAGTACGGCGGCACGGTGCTCAAGTCATCCCTTTCCAAGAAGGCCGAGGAAGAGCTGCAGCGCGAGCTGACCGGCGCCGGCAAGGCGACTGCCTGAACCACCGTGGCGACCGATGATGACAGTGCGCGCCGGATAGCGGCGGCGATCAAACCCCTCCGCGTCAAACCGGGCTCCAGCGTGCACCTCAGCAAGGACTACGACCCCCGCTACAAGGCGAACTTCGTCAAGAAGAAGGACGGCCAGGCGCTGCTTCGCGCCGGCGTGGAGTTGTTGGCGGACTACCAGCGCCGGCTGGCAGCGCAGGACACCTATGGCGTTCTCGTCTGCCTGCAGGCCCTCGATGCCGCCGGCAAGGACGGTGCGATCCGGCACGTCATGAGCGGCGTCAACCCACAGGGTGTGCACGTCAGCAACTTCAAGGTGCCCTCGCCCGAGGAGCTCGATCACGATTATCTCTGGCGCTACCACAAGCAGCTGCCGGCACGGGGCGAGATCGGGATCTTCAACCGGTCGCACTACGAAGAAGTGCTCGTCGTCCGCGTTCACCGCGACCTGCTGGACCGGCAGAAGCTGCCACCGGAGGCGAAGTCGCACCACGTCTGGTCGCGTCGCTACAACGAGATCAACGAGTGGGAGCGCTATCTGCACGACAACGGAATCCGCATCGTCAAGCTGTTCCTCAACCTGTCCAAGGAGGAACAACGCCAACGGTTTCTGGCGCGCATCGACTACCCGGAGAAGAACTGGAAGTTCTCGGCGAACGACGCACGCGAGCGGCGGCGCTGGGATGACTATCAGCGCGCATTCTCGGAGATGTTGTCGGCCACGAGCACCACGTGGGCTCCGTGGTACGTCGTGCCCGCCGACCGCAAATGGTTCGCGCGCATCTGCGTGTCGGCGATCCTCGCGCACACGTTGATCGAGATCGATCCGCAGTATCCGCACCTCGATGACGCGGCGCTGGCCGAGCTGCAGGTGGCGAGGAAGGAGCTCGAGGCGGAGGCACCGCCCGGCGCCGCGCCGGATCCCGTGATGTCACGCGAAGACGGCCACCGAGTCCCCGCCGGTGCGGCGGGAAAGCCAGCGAGCTAGACGAGCACCGGCTCGGCAGGCTCGGCCGGCGCGATGCCCTCTGGCTCGGGCAGCGTGACCTCCGCGATGATGGCCGGAAGCGTCCAGCTGTACGCCGCAACCGCATCGGCGAGCAGCGCGACCAACCGTTCCTCGCCGTGCCGCGAGGCGACCCACGCGGCCTGGAACACCACGCATCCGCCGACCAGTCGGCGGTAGGGCCGCCGCAGCCACTCGAGTCTTGACGCGCGCTCAGTCTGAAGACGCGATAGTCGCCGTTGCGCCCGCCGCAGCTGGCGCCGACCGCGCCGGGTTGGCTTGAGCTCGCACGTCGAGGTCAGACAACTCACGTTGATCGCCCAGTCCAGCCGCGCGTCCGGAGCGGTGTAGGTCATCATCTCCGGTAACAGCAACACCAGCGACTGCCGGGTCGGATAGCTCACGTGGTCGTTGACGAGCCGCGCAAGCGCCGCCAGCGACGGGTGCACGCATCGGGGTGACGCGGAGAACTCCTCGTCCGCTATGACGGAAGCGAGTTCCATCAAGCAGGTTCCTTCTGCAGCGGACGAGTGGCTACCGATGCTGACCTGGAGACCTGGCTGCTCGATCAACCGACTCGTGATTTTCATAGTCGCCCTCCCCGTCGGCGCGATGCATCAGGAGCGTCGCCATCGTGCGCAGCACCCGCCGGAGTCGCCATCATGCGAAGCGGGTGATGAGGGCAAGACACGTCGATGGAAGCGTCCCTGCCGCTGCCGGTTCGGCGACCAGAGGGTGTGGGGCGTGGTCGTCTTCGTGGGTCTGCCATTGGTCCTGCTGTTGATGATGATGGGCCTGGCGTCGTTCGAGAAGCGTGTGCTGTCCGTCGACGCCCCGTCCGTCGATGGCGATGCGCGAGGCGAGATTCGTCCGGCGGTCATCCTGAGCGTCGAGGACTACACACAGTCGGTGTCCGCTCGCGAAACGGCGCTGGCCGGAATCACCCCGGGCGGGTGATGTTCGCGGGACAAGGGACGGTCAACGCTGGCCATCCGACTGTTCGGCGCACAGCGAGGCTTCGATGATGCAGGTCGTCATCACGGTGGTGCTGTCCGTGTTGTGCTTGGCCGGCGGCCTGCGAATGGGTTCCCTTCTCGCGCGGCGCCGGTTCTCGCGATCTCCCGGCGCGTTCGCTTGCCGGCTGCGGCTCGCGCCGCCGCGGGGGGCCGGCGCGCAGTTCGATCAAGCTCCGTGGCGATCGGCCTACGCCGCTTGGGCGCACAACGTCCTGGTGGTCGCGCGATTCGGATGGTTTGTCAGGTGGCGGGCACTCCCGGTGCGTTTCGCCGAGGGGCACATCGGCGAGCAGGTCTTGACCCGGTCGACCCAGGACGAACCGGTGGTGCTGGCGCTCGAACTCGACGACCGGACCAGAGTTCTGGTGTCGGCCGCACCGTCGTCCGCGTCCCGCCTCGCCGGGCCGTTTCTGACCGCTCTGATGCCCGGAACACCGGGCGCATCTGCCGACCGGTCTGGCGGGTGAGGCGACTGCGTCGCTGCTCGCGCCGGTTTCCGTCATCGGATTCGGCCATCATCGGATTCGGCCATCATCGGATTCAGCCATCATCCGATTCGGGCGATGCCCCCCGCCGCCCGGCTACGCGAGGTTGAACGGGCGGGGGGAGGCCTGACGGGGCAGGACATACCCGGACAGACGCGGTTTTCTGCACGGGCGCGGATGTGCACGAGGTACGACCCGCTCCGGCTGCGCCCTCGGATGAAGGAACGTCCTTCAACGATGCGCGATCACGAGGCCGGAGAGGTGTGAACGGTGAGCAGAGCGTGACGTGGTCTGCGACCTCGTTCGTGCCGGTCGAGTCGAAGTTGCGCCCACCCGCGATCGGCGACGGGTTGGTCCCGCGCGGGACGATCATCGACCGTCTGCTGGATTCGGTGGAAACGCCGCTCGTGCTTGTCAGCGCGCCGCCCGGGAGTGGGAAGACCGTCGCTGTCGGTCAATGGGACGCCGAGGACGAACGGTCTTTCGCATGGATGACGGTCGACGAGACCGACAACGACCCGCTTGCCCTCATGAGCTATCTGCTGCTTGCACTGCAACGCGTGGAGCCTGTTGACCCGGGCGTCCTGGCCTTCCTTTCCGCGTCGCAAGGCTCACTGACCGACGTGCTGCTGCCACGGCTGGGCCACATGTTGGCGAGTCGGAACAAGCCGTTCGTCCTCGTGCTCGACGATGTGCACACGCTCACCTCGGCGGCGACCCTTGCCATCGTGTCCACGATCTCCGACAACATCCCGCCCGGGTCGCAGCTCGCGCTGGTCGGACGAATGGCGCCGCCGCTCGACTGGAGCAGGCTGCGGGCCAAGCGTCGGCTTGTCGAGGTCGACACCGCGCAGCTGCGGTTCAGCTTTGCGGAGGCGCAGGCGCTTCTCGAAGGAGCCGGGCTGCAACTCGAACCGCACGAGGTGCAGACGCTCGTCGACAAGACCGAGGGCTGGGCCGCGGGTCTCTACCTGGCCAGCCTGTCGCTGTCTGCGGCGGCGGTCCAACGCCGGTCCGTGGACGCTTTCTTCGGTGGCGAGTCGCGGATCGCGGCGTACCTACGCGACGAGCTGCTCGCGCCAGTCGATCCGGACGACCAGTCGTTTCTGATCCGGTCGTCGATCCTCGACCAGCTGTCCGGGCCACTGTGCGACGCCACCTTGGGTGTGACCGACTCCGACGCGAGACTCCGGCGGTTGGCGGCCACGAACAACATGCTGCTGATGCGGATCGACCGCGAAGGTCGGTGGTACCGCTTCCACCGACTCTTCGCTGACGCCCTCACCGCCGAGCTCAACCGGCAGGAGCCGCATCTCGTGGCTCGCCTGCACTCCGCCGCGAGTCGTTGGCTCGAGACGCACAGTGAACCCGAGCGGGCGATAGGGCACGCGATTGCGGCGCGCGAGGCGAACCGCGCAGCTCGACTGATCTGGGGTGAGGTGCCGGCGCTCCTCGCCAGCGGTCGCACCAGCACGGTCGAGCGTTGGCTGGACTCGTTCACCTCCCGCGAAGTCGCGGCGCACGCCAAGCTGTCGCTGACGGCCGGCTGGTGCGCGATCCTGCGTGGCCGCCCGGTGGATCACTGGCTGTCCGCTGCCGGTCGCGGCCTGTACGAGGCCGATCGCAAGGGCGAAGCCGAGTCGGTCATGGGCGGACTGACGTTGTTGCGGGCGGTCCTCGCGCGCAACGGCATCGTGCAGATGGCCGCGGACGCACAGTTGGCGGCGCGGTTGCTCTCGCCGGACGAACTATGGCTCTGCCATGCCGGCTACCTCGACGCCGTGGCGACAATGCTCACCGACCATCTCAGCGAGGCAGACGCGCAGTTGCAGAGCGTCGGCCACCTTGCGGAGACGCTCGGCGCGCACGTCACGCATGCACAGGCCATGGCGCAGCGGGCGCTGCTCCTGATCAGCCGCAACGAATGGGGCCCGGCCCAAGCCCTCGTGAGCGCGGCTGTTGCGGTGCTTCGCGATCGCGACTTGTACATGACGCCGCCGGGCCTACCGGTCGCAGTCCTTGATGCTCTCGTCACCGCTCGGGCCGGACAGCATCATCCGGCGTTGTCCAACGCGCGCCGCATCATCAGCCTGCTCGCGGTGACGGCTGACTTCCCCACCTGGAACGGAGTGCAGAGCCGCTACGTGCTGGCGAGGACGCAGCTCATCCTCGGCGACACTGCTGCCGCCCGCGTTCTGCTGTCGGAGGCAACCGCATTGCTGTCCGAAGTGCCGGACGCCGTGTGGCTGAGCGACGCCGTCAACCAAACCTGGCGGCAGGCGGAAAGACTACCGCTCGGGGTCGATGCGGGGGCGTCGGCGTTGACCAGCGCGGAGCTGCGCGTGCTGCAGTATCTGCCGACGCATCTGTCGTTCGAGCAGATCGGCCGCGAGCTGTACATCTCGCGCAACACCGTCAAGACCCAGGCCATCGCCGCCTATCGAAAGCTCGGCGTCACCTCCCGGGCTGAGGCAGTGGAACTGGCGTTGATGCTCGGACTCGTTACGAAGTAGGAGGGGACCCCATGTCCACGCTCGTCGCTATTGGTTACCCCGACGAGGCCACTGCTACGGCCGCTGCCGACGTCGCTCAGTCGCTGCAGAAGGAGCTTGTCATCCAGGCGGACGCGATCGCCGTCGTACGCCGGGACAAGGAAGGCAAGTACCACGTAACGACGAGTCACCATGCGGTCGGTGCCGGAGCGACATACGGGATGTTCTGGGGGCTGCTGTTTGGTCTGCTGTTCTTCGTGCCGGTGCTCGGCATCGCGGTCGGGGCGGGCATGGGCGCGCTCATGGGCAAGGTCGCCAAGACCGGCGTCGACAAGGAGTTCCAGGACCAGGTGCGCGACATGCTCAAGCCCGGCAATTCCGCGTTGTTCCTCGTGCTCGAGCAGGTCACGCCGGACAAGGCCGTGGATGCGCTGAAGCAGTTCGGCGGGACGGTGCTCAAGTCGTCGCTGTCAAAGGACGCCGAGGCGGAGCTGCAAGAGGAGCTGTCCGGCCGCGCAAAGACCGACAAGTGAGCACGAACTAGTTCGACGGAAACTCTTCGGCGAGCTGCAGGAAGTATTCGGCGGACGCCAGGTGGACGTCGACGTGGTCGTCCTGCTCATAGTCCCGGATGGCGGCGTGCACCGCCTTGGCCGCCGAGTCCAGGAGAAAGAGTTTGCGGTTGCGGTCGGCTGTGAGCGTCTTGCTGTCCACGAGTTGAGTCTGTGCGCTGGACAGTGCGCTGTCGTTGGACGACTGTCGCGGTGATGCAGGCGTTCTGCCCATCGGGTTCAGTCGTCGCGGTTGCGCCCTTGCATGGCCGCGAGCAGCGCGACCTGCGAGCGCACGCCCAGCTTCCGGTACATCGACGCCAGGTGATTGCGGACGGTGCTCGGCGCCAGGCCGAGCCGGCGTGCGATGTCGCTCGCCCGGGAACCGTTACGCAGCGCGGACAGCACCTGCCACTCGCGTGAACTGAGCTGGGCCAAGCCCGGCATGTCGGTCAACACGGGAAGTTCCGACACTCCGGACAACGCCGACGCGGCCCGGGCCTCGTAGAGGATCCGTGCGAGCCGCTCCTGCAGTTCCACCTGAGACTCAGTTCCGCTCCTGTGCGCCGAGAGTGCGCAGGCCATGAACGCGAACCCCGTGCCCTCCGCCAGGGGCGAGACGCAGACGCGGCACCACTGCCATGAACCGCCTTCGGCGCGCAGTCGTAGCCGGCACACGACGGAGCGGCGACTGCGTTCGGCGTGTCCCAGCGCAGTCAAGAACTCGGCGAGATCCCCCGGGTGGATAGCAGAGAGGACGGGCTTGCCCTGGACCTCGCTCGGTTCGTAGCCGAGGAGCAACTGCACATCCGCTGTGACCCGGTCGATGCGCCAGTCGTCGTCGACCGAGCCGACGACGTAGAGACCTTCGGTGGGCCTTGCCCACTGAGGTGGCCGATCCTCGTCACTGTCGTCCAACACGATCAGCGACTCGCGGGGCGGTCGTTCGTCCCCGATCGCGCGCACCCAGATTCGCACGTGCTCGCGTCGGCCGTCGGGCAGTTTCAGGTCCTGCGTCGCCTCATACCCGTCGATCTGACCGGTCACCAGGAGCGGAAGCGCCAACGTCGGACGGTCGACTAGGAACCGACGAGGATCGACACCGACCAGTTGATCCTCGTTCAGGCCGGTCAGCTCCAGCAGTGGCTTGCTGACGCTGACGATTCGCTGGGTAGGAAGGTCCAGCACCAACGCCGGGACAGGCGCGACAGCGGCGAGATCCTCGGCGGTGTCCGTCACGGAGGCGGCAGGCTGACGGAAGTGGGTGGCCGTAGCCGGGTGAGTCCGACCTCGTACAACACCAGCAGCGCGGCGATGACCAGGAACCAGATCAGGTTGATGTCGATGACTAGCAGCAGGAGTATCGCGACGGCAACGCCCGCGATCCGCAGTAGGTCGTAGTGGCGGCGTACGAACGACAGAGCGGCAGGGTCGCCGCCGCTGCTGTTCTGCACGGCCGCGACTGCCATGTCGCTGATACCGCGGGCGGTACGCCGCACGGCAGCGGCCGCCCGGTAGGGCCCGGTCACCCACGCGACGAAGACGACCACGATGGCGGCGACGATCAGCCACGCCGAGATGTCGTAGAACCCGGACAGCACCTGGTGGAGGACGGCCTTGCGCGCCTCTTTGCCCTCGGGGGGTCCGGACGCACTCAGGCTGTCCTGCAACCGGAACCCGGCCCTGCGGACGATCACGAAGCCGAGCAGGGAGCCGATCGCCAGCTGCAGTACTGTCCGGCGACGGCGCCGGGAGATCCAGATGGCGGCGGCGGCGAGCAGCGGCGTCACGATGACCAACGCCCAGGTAGCACGGTCGAACGCCTCGGCGATGCGTCGCGCGTCGGAGAGGTTATTGGCGCGGAACAAGACGATCTGGCCACACGTCGACGGCAACGGCCGGCCGATCGCGGTGGACAGCTTGGCGCACGCCGCGGCTGGGAGCTCCGTGCCGGTGAGCTGCGGCACCGTCACCGGATGGCCGACAACACTCGAGGCGAAGCTGCCCACATTCGACAGTGCCGCCGCGATCAACGGGACGAGGTTGAGCACGACCTCGTTGTTGGTCGTGCTGACGATCGTCGTGTTTCCGCGCAGGACATCGACGATCTCCTTGTGCGCGAACCTGTTCGCTTCGACCCAGAGGGTCTGGAACTGGCTCGAGCCCACGACGCGCTCGACGCCCTGCTGCACATAACCCTTGGCGCCATTGGCAATCGGGCCGGCGAGGAACGCAGCCTTCGGCGGCAAGGCATTGGCGACGACGCTCTGCGGGTCGAGTGAGGCATAGATGTCGTTGGTGATGCGCGCACTGACCGCTGAGACCACTGCCGGGTCGCTTGCAATCGGTTTGACCGTGTCGATGTAGGTGCCCGTGTCGAAAACGGTTCGGTGCGCCCAGGCGACGAGAGTCGTCAGCGGCGCCAATATGGCGAACAGCACAACGAGCACCCATACGGTGATGCGCCGCCCCAGCCCGCCGCGTGATTGGGAGCGGGCGGTTGGCTTCTCCGGCGGCGTAGCGGTTTGCGTGCTCTTGGTAACCGTCTCGGGCTGCACGGATCCGCTGCCCATGCCCGGTCCGCTCGACATGGCCGCGATCCTTCGCTTAACCCGGTAGGTGACTCATCACCCCAAGCGGGTGAGCACAGCACGTGCCCGTCCTTCATCGCTGCGTTCACCCCAGCGGGGTGATGCGGAGCAGACAGTCACGAGGCACGTTCGCGGCAGCGCCGAGGCGCGGCGCGGACTGGAGGCTCGCGATGATCGTGGCCGCGTCGAGTTACCCGCTCGCGAACGCGTTGTGGACGATGTTCGTCTTCTTCGCATGGATCATCTGGATCTGGCTGCTGTTCACCATCTTCTCCGATCTGTTTCGGCGCTCGGACGTGTCCGGGTGGGGCAAGGCGGGGTGGACCGTGTTTGTGCTCGTCCTGCCCTTCATCGGTGTGTTCGTCTACCTCGTCACTGAAGGCAGGGGGATGTCCGACCGTCGGATGGCCGAGGCGCAGGCGGCTCAGCAGAACTTCGACAGCTACGTCCGCTCGGTGTCGACCACCAATGGGCAGAACCCGGCGGCGCAGATCCAGCAGGCGAAGCAGTTGTTGGACAGCGGCGCCATCACGCCTGAGGAATTCGACTCGCTGAAGCAGAAGGCGCTGACGGGGTAGCGCCGGCATGCCGCGCAGGCGCTGGGTGATCGGGTTGCTGGTCATTGCGGTGGAGAGCGCCCTGGGCGCATGGGCGCTCCCCACCGCGACGAGGCGGGCGGCGGTATGGCTGTGCCAGGTCAACGTTTCGGTTCCGACGTCGTCGTAGCCGTCGGCGCGCTGGTCCGACCCGTGTGGCAGGCCGGCTCGTCCTTGGCCGGCCGCGCCGCGGATGCCGTCGTACCCAAGGTCGTCGAGGCGCTCATGTCGCGCATCGATCTCACCGAGATCGCGCAGAAGAACCTCGACCTCGACCAGCTCGCTGCGTCACTCGACTACGACGCGATCGTCGACAGGTTGGACCTGATCCGGCGCGCGAACTTCGTCATCGACGGGGTGGACCTGCCGCAGATCATCCGCGACTCGTCGATGGGCATCACTTCCGAGGCGGTGCGCGGGGTCCGGCTGCAGACGATCGAAGCGGACCAGGCGGTCGCCCGGTTCGTCGACCACCTGCGGCCGTGGCGCCGGAACACGGAGATTGGCGCTGCGCCGGGTCCATCGGACGACGACTGATGGTGGCGGGTGGGATACGTCGCGTCTCGGATCTGCCTCCGGCACTGCAGGCGCACATGGTCCAGGGGGCGCGCGCCGGGTTCGTCAGCCGCATGCTCGCCAACGTCATCGACTTCATCGGGCTCTTCGTCGCGTTGGTCATCGAATATCTGTGCGTCGCCGCCGCGGTGTTCCTGTGGAACCCCAGGTCGTTCTCGTTCCCGGCCCCCTCACTGATCGTGGCGATCGTCGTCGGTTCGGTGACCTCGTGGATCTACTTTGCGGTCTGCTGGATGACGACCGGGCGCACGTACGGCGACTTCGTGCTCGGCCTTCGGGTCATCGACCGGAAGGGCCGCCGGGTGCATGCGGCGCGGGCGAGCGCCCGCGCTGCCGCTTGCGTCGTCGCGCCCATCGGCATCGTCTGGGTGGGGATCGACCGGCGCAGCCGCTCGGTGCAGGACATCCTTTGCGGCACCGTGGTCATCTACGACTGGCCGCACGGTGCCCTTTGATATCTGGGCCCTATGACGTCCGGCACACTGCACCGATGGCCGTTGACGGGTCGGCGGATCTCGCCGCGACCGAGCTGCCGCCCGACACCGTGGGCTTGCTCGAAGGACTGACCACGACGCGGGCAATCCGCCGCTACCGCAACGAGCCCGTGCCTGCGGAGGCGCTGCGAACCATCCTGTTTGCCGCCACTCGCGGCCCCAGCGGGTCCAACCGGCAGCCGTTCCGCTTCCTCGTGCTCTCCGACGGACCCCTGGCGGCCAGGGCGAAGCAGTTGATCGGCACTGCTGCCCGCAACCTCTGGTCCGGCAAGCGCGGCGCTGATGGCTACGACTCCGGCTCCGGTGCGGTGGCCGACTCGCCGAAGGCGCGGATGGCGCGCACCATGGAGCACTACGTCGACACCTTCGACAGCGTGCCTGTGTTGATCCTGCCGTGCCTGGTTCGCTACCGCGCGCCAACGCCTTCCGAGGGCGCGTCGATCTACCCGGCCTGCCAGAACCTGCTGCTCGCCGCGCGCGGCCTGGGCTACGGCGGCGCCTTCACCGGATTCAACTTTGCCGTCGACGCCGAGCTGCGTGAGTTGCTCGGCATTCCGGCTGACGTGCTCATCGCCGGCACCATCACCCTCGGCCGTCCGGCCGGGCGGCATGGGCCCGTGCGTCGCCGGCCGATGCGGGAGCTGGTCTACGCCGAGCGCTGGGGTCAGCCTGCCTCGTGGGCAATCGACCCGGCGGGCACTCGGTTCACCTCTGCCGGGCCGCCGCCGCAGTCGGAGCCAACCGCCTCGGCGTAGGAGGGCGAACCGCCATGGCAGACGGGTAAGGGGCGGCTTTACTCTTTCCGACATGCCGATCGCGATCACTGACGACCAGCGCGCCCTCGCCGACTCCGTCGCCCAAACCTTGCGTCGCCGCGAGGCGCGCGCAGCCGCCCGCGCGCTGCTGGAAGCGCCGACCGAACCCACGCCCGAGCTCTGGCCCGACCTCGTCGGGCTCGGCCTGCCCGGCCTGCACGTGCCGGAGGAGTACGGCGGCTCCGGCGGCAACATCGAAGATCTCGTCGTCGCGGTCGAGGAACTGGGCCGGACGGTGACGCCGGGTGCGTTCGTCCCGACAGTGATCGCGAGCGCTGTGCTGGTCGCGGGCGACGACGACGCGACCAAGAAGGCGCTCCTTCCCGGGCTGGCCGATGGCTCGCGTACGGCTGCCATCGCCCTCGACGGGCAGGTTGAGCTCAGCGACGGCGCCGCGACCGGCAAGGTCGACGTCGCTCTCGGCGGCGGACTCGCCGATGTGCTGTTCGTCGGTGTCGGCAACGACGTGGTCATCGTCGAAACGGCCGCCGACGGTGTCGAGGTCACGGTACCCGCGAACCTCGACCCGACCCGCCGCATCGCTCGCGTCACGCTGTCCAATGCGCCCGCGACCGTCCTGGTCGACGCCCGCGCCACGCTGCGCGACCTGACCCGCGTCATCCTGTCCGCCGAGGCGGTCGGCGTCGCTCGCGAAGCCACCGAGATGGCTGCCTCCTACGCCAAGGTGCGGGAGCAGTTCGGCCGGGTGATCGCCACCTTCCAGGCGGTCAAGCACCACTGCGCCAACATGGCGGTCGCGACCGAGCTGGCGACGGCGCTGACGTGGGACGCCGCTCGCGCTGCTGCCGGTGGTGGCGGCGACCAGCGGGCACTCACCGCCGCGACTGCGGCGACGCTCGCCGGTGAGGCGGCGTACCTCTGCGCAAACCTCAACCAGCAGGTGCACGGCGGCATCGGCATGACCTGGGAGCACGACTGCCACCTGTACCTGCGCCGGGCGACAGTGCTGCGTGCTCTCCTCGACGCAGATGCAGCCGCGGTCGACGCGACCGAACTGGTGCGCAAGGGCGTCAAGCGGGAGCGCAGCATCGACCTGCCGCCGGAGGCGGAAGCATTCCGCACCGAGGCCCGTGCGTTCGTCGAGCAGATCAAGGGCAAGGATGCGGCGGCACAGCGCGACGCGATGATCGAGACCGGCTATGTGATGCCGCACTGGCCGAAGCCGTGGGGCCGCGACGCGAGTGCTGTCGAGCAGCTCGTCATCGAGCAGGAGTTCGCCGCGGCCGGCATCAAGCGGCCGGCGTACGGCATCACCGGCTGGAACCTCCTCACGGTCATCCAGCACGCCACGCCGGAGCAGGTGCAGCGGCTGGTGCCACCGGCGCTGCGGCAGGAGCTCATCTGGTGCCAGCTGTTCAGCGAGCCGGGCGCCGGGTCCGACGCGGCCGGCATCAAGACGCGCGGCACCAAGGTCGAGGGCGGCTGGATCGTCAACGGCCAGAAGGTCTGGACCAGCGGCGCGCATCTGGCCGGCAAAGGCTTCGCGACCGTGCGGACGAATCCTGACGTGCCCAAGCACGAGGGCATCACGATGATGGTCATCGACATGCACGCGGACGGCGTCGAAGTGCGCCCGCTGCGGCAGACGAGCGGCGCCTCGGACTTCAACGAGGTCTTCTTCAACGACGTCTTCGTCCCGGACGAGGACGTGGTCGGTCCGGTGAACGGTGGCTGGACCGTCGCCCGCGCGACCCTCGGCAACGAGAGCGTGAGCATCGGCGGCGGCGACGGCGGCATGTCGATGCCCAATGACGTGCTGATCAACTCCTACCACGCCAACCCGCAGCGGCTCTCCGGTGGCCTTTCGCGCATCGGGCGCTACGTCGCCAACCAGCAGGCCATGGCGGCGATGAACCTGCGCAGCGCGCACCGCGCAGTCGCGGGCGGCGGGCCGGGGCCGGAGGGCAACGTCACCAAGCTCGTGCTGTCCGAGCTCGGCCACGAGGCGGCGGCGATGCTTGCGGACCTCAGCGGCCCGGAGGCCGTCTACCTCGACGGCGCCGGCGCGATCGCGGGGCCGATGGTGCTGATGAACCGGGCTCTGTCGATCGCCGGCGGGACATCGGAGATCAAGCGCAACCAGATCGCCGAGCGGCTGCTCGGCCTTCCTCGAGACCCGCTGATCAACAACTAGGAGTAATCCCGCCGGTGCAGCCCGGTGCAACACCATCTTGACGCGAGAGATGGTGAACGTAGTGTCGGCTCATGACCGCTCCTACGGCACCGGGCGGCACCGGTGAGGCACCTGCCCCGACCGGACCCCTGAGCCTGGTCGACTACTCGCAGCGCATCCCCAACAACGTCGATCTGGCCACCGACCGCCGGCTCCAGCGTGCGCTGGAAGGCTGGCAGCCGAGGTTCCTGGACTGGTGGCGGGAGCTCGGGCCGTCGCTCCAGCATCGCGACGTCTACCTCCGCACTGCGGTCGCCGTCGGGCGCGACGGCTGGGCGCACTTCGACCGGGTCCCGATGCAGGACTACCGCTGGGGCATTTTCCTGGCCGAGGCCGATCCTGACCGCACGATCGGCTTCGGCCGGCACAAGGGCGAGCCGGCATGGCAGACCGTGCCGGGGGAGTACCGCGCCGACCTGCAGCGGCTCATCGTCGTACAGGGTGACACCGAACCGGCGTCGGTGGAGCAGCAACGGCACCTCGGTGCGACCGCGCCGTCGCTCTACGACCTGCGCAACCTGTTCCAGGTCAACGTCGAAGAGGGCCGGCATCTGTGGGCGATGGTCTACCTGCTGCATGCCTACTTCGGCCGCGATGGTCGCGAGGAGGCGGCGCAGCTGCTCAACCGGCACTCCGGTGACAGCGACGCCCCCCGGATCCTCGGAGCATTCAACGAAGACACGACCGACTGGCTGCAGTTCTTCATGTTCACCTACTTCACCGACCGCGATGGGAAGTATCAGCTCGGCACGCTGAAGGAGTCGGGCTTCGACCCGCTGTCGCGGACCTGCAGCTTCATGCTCAAGGAAGAGGCCCACCACATGTTCGTGGGAACGACCGGAGTGGGACGCGTCGTCGAGCGCACCGCCCAGCTCATCCGCGAGCACGACACCGACGACCTGTGGGCCTACGGCGGCATCCCGCTCGCGGTCATCCAGAAGTACCTCAACTTCCAGTTCGCCGTGTCGCTGGACCTGTTCGGCTCGGAGCAGTCCACCAATGCGGGCAACTACTTCACCGAAGGCCTCAAGGGCCGCTGGATGGAAGGCCGGCGCAAGGACGACCACGTGCTCGTCGGGCTCGAACGCGACATGAACGTCGTACGTGACGGCCGGATCGTGTCCCAGCGAGTGCCACTGCTCAACGCCCTCAACCTCGACCTCCGCGACGAGTACGTCGCCGACTGCAACAGCGGCGTGAAGCGATGGAACGCATCGCTGGTCGCGGCCGGCGTCGAGCATCGGCTGTCGTTGCCGCACGAGGGCTTCTGCCGCAAGGTCGGCGCCTACGCCGGGCACCACATCAGCCCGACGGGTGAGCTGCTCGACGAGGCGAGCTGGGAAGCGCACCGGGACGACTGGCTGCCCACCCCGTCGGACCGTGCGCGCGTGGCCGAGCTGATGGTTCCGCACTACGACGAGGGCGACTTCGCCGGCTGGCTTGCGCCGCCGCCGCAAGGGATCAACAACATGCCGATCGAGTTCGACTACGTGCGATTCGGGTGAACGGGGGGCGGTTCGGATGAGCGAGACCTTCAACGCGGCTGCGTATCTGCTCGATCGCCACCTCGAGGCCGGCGCCGGTGACCGCATCGCGGTCCGCTGCGCCGGTCAGGAGCTGACCTACCAACAGCTGCACGACTTAGCCGCCGCTTTCGCCGGTGGGCTGCGGCGGCTCGACGTGCGGACCGGCGAACGGGTGCTTTTCGTCGCGTCGGACCGGCCGGAGCTGCTGGCCGGGATTCTGGGTGCTTGGCGGAGCGGCGCCGTCGCCGTGCCGGTGTCCACCATGCTGACCGGCCCCGAGCTTGCCAGGATCGTCATCGACTCAGGTGCCCGCACGCTCGTCGTGTCGCCGGAGTTCGCCGAACCGGTGTCTGTGGCGATCCAGGACGCGCCGGAGATCGCCCACGTCGTGACGATCGACGATGCGGCTGTCGAACCGGCGAAGGCGACCGTGACCGCCTGGGCCGATCTCGTCGCCGGGGTTTCCTCGTCGCCCGTCTCGACGCTTGCGGATGCCCCCGCGCTCTGGCTCTACACCTCCGGTACCACGGGCACGCCGAAGGCTGCGATGCACCGGCACGCCAACATCCGCGCGGTCTGCGAGACGTATGGCCGGCAGGTGCTGGGCATCGAGGCCACGGATCGCTGCTTCTCGATCGCCAAACTGTTCTTCGCCTACGGCCTGGGTAACTCGGCATTGTTTCCGTTGTCCGTCGGCGCGACCACCGTGCTGGAGCAACGCCGGCCCACCCCGGAGGTGGTGGCGGAGCGGATGCTGGCGGACGTCCCGACGTTGTTCTTCGCCACGCCGTCGTTTTTCGCGGCGCTGCTCGCGGCCGACCTGCCGACGGACACCTTCCGGTCGGTGCGGATGTGCGCGTCGGCCGGCGAAGCGCTGCCGGCTGCTCTGTATCGGCGGTTCACCGAACGGTTCGGCGTCGACATCCTCGACGGCATCGGGTCGACTGAGGCGCTGCACATCTTCATCTCCAATACTGCCGGCGCCGTCCGGCCGGGCACGTCAGGGACTCCGGTGCCCGGCTACGACATCGAGCTGCGCGACGACAACGGCCAGCCCGTTCCGGACGGCACGCCGGGCGCCTTGTTCGTGCGCGGGGAGTCGATCGCGACCGGCTACTGGTGCCGCACCGACGCGACGCGGACGGTGTTCTGCGGCGAGTGGCTGCGCACGGGTGACTCCTACGTGCGCTCGAGCGACGGCTACTACACCTGCCTCGGCCGGTCCAACGACCTGCTCAAGGCCGGGGGCATCTGGGTCTCTCCGGCCGAAGTGGAGGAACGCCTGCTCGCGCACCCGGCCGTCGCTCAGGTCGCGGTGGTCGGAGTGCCGGACAGCGACGAGCTGGACAAGCCGGTCGCATGCGTCGTCATCGCCGCCGGCAGCGCGGCGACCGAGGACGAGCTCATCCAGTGGTGCCGAGAAGGGCTGGCCGCGTTCAAGCGGCCGCGTGCTGTGCTGATGGTGGACAGCTTCCCCACCACTGCGACCGGCAAGATCCAGCGGTTCAAGCTGCGCGAGATGGCGAAGGAACAGCTGACGCCGGAGGCGCTGCTGCCCCAACCGACAGCGCCGGCGGCCGCCGTCGCCGCCCCGGGCTAGCCGTGCTCGACGGACATCTGCTCGTCGACGCCCACGTCCACGTCCCGGTGCTGTCCTCGCTCAAGCCGGCGTGGGTCGAGTGGGCCCGGCAGTTCGGGCCGGAAGGATTGCTCGAACGCATCTGGCGCGCCGACGGCATCCCCGACCCGGCGCGGTTGGACGAGCTGTTCGACACCGAAGGTGTCGACGTCGCGTTGCTGTTCTGCGAATACAGCCCGAAGGCAACGGGCTTTCAGCTCTTCGACGACCTGCTTCCGATCGTGGAACACAATCCGCGCCGGTTCCGGCCGGTGGCCAACGTCAACCCGCACCTGCACCACCCGATCGCAATCGAGCTGTGCCGCCAGCTCGACCACGGCGCAGCCGCCCTGAAGCTGCATCCGGTGCACGGTGGCTTCCGTGTCGACGACCGCGAGCTCTACCCGGCGTACCAGGTGCTCGTCGAGCGTGGCGTTCCGCTTGTCGTGCACTGTGGCACGAGCACCTTCCCGGGATCGACCAACGCGAATGCCGATCCCGTCCACGTCGACACCGTGCTCCGCGACTTCCCCGACCTGACGGTGGTCCTCGCGCACGGCGGTCGTGGTTGGTGGTACGACGCGGCCGGCTTCCTCGCGGTCGCTCGCGACAACGTCTGGATCGAGCTGTCCGGGCTGCCACCGAAACGGTTGCCGGAGTATTACCGGTCGTTCGACCTGACCCGGCTGGCCCGCAAGTGGATCTACGGCACGGACTGGCCCGGTGTGCCCGGATCGGCTGCCAACGCTCGCGCCATCGCCGGTCTCGGGCTGCCCGATGACGTGGTCGAGCAGGTGTGGGGGCAGAACGCAATGCGGGTCTACGTCGGTCTCGGGGAATCCTCATGACGTCGCCTCGGGTCGAGTTCGAGACGGCGCCGGACCGCTACCGGCACTGGCGGCTGTCGATCGACGCACCGATCGCGACGCTCACCCTCACCGTCGACGAGCAGGGCGGCATCGTGCCCGGCTACGAGCTGAAGATGAACAGCTACGACCTGGGCGTCGACATCGAGTTCTACGACGCGGTCCAGCGGCTGCGGTTTGAGCACCCCGAGGTCACGGCTGTCATCGTCACCGGCGGGCTCGACCGGATGTTCTGCGCGGGAGCCAACATTCGCATGCTCGCGCAGAGCTCCCATGCGTGGAAGGTCAACTTCTGCAAGTTCACCAACGAGACCCGCAACGGCATCGAAGACGCAACGGAGCACAGCGGGCAGACGTGGATCGCGGCGCTCAACGGCACTGCGGCGGGAGGCGGTTACGAGATCGCGCTCGCCTGTGACGAGATCGTCCTCGTCGACGACGGTTCGTCGTCGGTGTCGCTGCCGGAAGTGCCGATGCTGGGAGTGCTTCCGGGGACCGGCGGGCTCACCCGGATCGTCGACAAGCGACACGTCCGCAAGGACCTGGCCGACATCTTCGCGACCAAGACCGAAGGCGTGCGTGGTGCGACCGCCGTGGAGTGGGGACTGGTCGACGAGACAGCGCCGCCGAGCAAGTTCGCCGACGTCGTACGCCGCCGCGCCGAGGCTGCCGCGTCGCGTTCGAGCCGCACCGGTGAGTCCGGCGTCTCGCTCGGTGCGCTGCAACGCACCGTCGACGGTGACACGATCCGCTATCCGCACGTGCACGCCCGTCTCGATCGTGCCGGGCGTCGTGTCGACATCACGGTCAGTGGGCCCGATGCCGCGCCGCCGGCCGACGCCGCCGCTGTCGTCGGGCAGGGCGTGGACTACTACCCGCTGGCGCTGGCACGCGAGCTCGACCAGCTCGTGCTCGACCTGCGAACCAACGAGCAAGAGCTCGGCACCTGGGTGCTCCGCACCCGCGGCGACGCGGAGCTCGTTCTCGCCTACGACGATCAGCGCGAGCAGTTGCGGGACAACTGGTTCGTCAACGAGGTGAGCCACTTCTACAAGCGCGTCCTCAAGCGGCTCGATGTCACCAGCCGCAGCCTGATCGCCGTCATCGAGCCGGGCAGCTGCTTCGCCGGGTCGCTGCTGGAGCTGGCGCTCGCCTGTGACCGGCAATACATGCTGGCTGGAGTGCCCGAGGACGAGATTCTCGGGATCGATGCGGACGCCGGACCCGCGGCCATCGTCGTCGGCGCAGCGAACCTCGGCCCTCTGCCGATGGCCAACGGCCTGACCCGGCTGCAGTCCCGTTACTACGGTCGCGACGACGAGCTGGCCGCGGTGACCGCCCGCGCGGGCGAGCCGCTCGAGGCCGACGACGCGCTGAAGCTCGGACTGGTCACGGTCGCGCCGGACGACCTGGACTGGGAAGAGGAACTCCGGATCGCCCTCGAGGAACGCGCGTCGCTGTCTCCCGACGCGCTGACCGGCATGGAGGCCAACCATCGCTTCGTCGGCCCGGAGACGATGGAGTCAAAGATCTTCGGCCGGCTCTCCGCCTGGCAGAACTGGATCTTCGTCCGGCCCAACGCCAGCGGACCTGAAGGAGCGCTGCGACGCTTCGGCAGCGGCACGCGCGCCGACTTCGACCACACCCGCATCTGATCAACCAGGGAAAGTGACGAGGGTGCGGGTCACTGCGCCGTCGCGCAGGGCCTGGAAGGCGTCGTTGAGCCCTTCCAGCTCGATCCGGGCCGACACCATCTCGCCGAGCTTGAGTCGGCCCTGCAGGTAGAGCTCGACGTAGCGCGGCATGTCGACGCGGAAACGGTTGGAGCCCATCAGCGAACCCTGGATGCGCTTCTCGCCCAGGAACGCCGCGCCGGGCAGCACGACGTTCTCCTCCGGCGGGATCATCCCGATGATCGTCGCCGTGCCCCCGCGCCGCGCCATCGCGAACGCCTGCTCCGCGGTGCGGCCGAGGCCGATCGCCTCGAAGGCGTGGTCCACGCCACCGGCGGTCAGTTCCTGTACGACGGCCACCGGGTCGGCGTCGCCGGCATTGACGAGGTCGGTAGCGCCGAACTGCCGGGCCACGTCGAGCTTCGCCGGCAACAAGTCGACCGCGATGACGCGCGTGGCGCCGGCGAGGATCGCACCCTGGATGCACGACAGGCCGATGCCACCGCAGCCGATCACGGCAACCGTCTGGCCCGGCTCGACCTTCGCGGTGCGGAACACCGCACCCAGCCCGGTGGTCACACCGCAGCCGAGCAGCGCGGCGCGATCCAGGGGCATGTCAGGGCGGATCTTCACCAGCGCGTTCTCGTGCACGAGCATCTGCTCGGCGAAGCTGGACAGGTCGAGGAACTGGTTGATCGCGTCGTCGCCACCCCGCAGCCGCGGTGTTGCGCCGGAGGGGCGGCGCAGGTCGCGCTTCGGGCACAACGCCGGTCGACCGGAGAGGCAGAACTCGCACGTCCCGCAGAACACTGACAGGCAGGTGATGACGTGGTCGCCGGGCGCGACGTAGCTCACCTGGTCACCGACCGCCTCGACCACGCCGGCCGACTCGTGCCCGGGCACCAGCGGCACCGGGTGGCGGTAGAGCCCGTCGATGAAGTGGAGGTCGCTGTGGCACACACCCGCTGCGGCGGTGCGGATCAGCACTTCGCGCGGACCTGGAAGGTCGATCGCTACATCGTCGACGACGACCTTGCCGGGAATGGTTTCGAGCACTGCGGCACGCACCGGCGCACCGTACCGCCTGCTATGCGGCGGCGGCGAGGGCGTTCGTCAGCAGGGTGACCAGTGCCTCGAGCTGCACGTCCACCGAGGCGGCCATGTCCTCGTCCGACCCGTCGAGGGCCCGAGCTGCGAGTCCGGCCTTCTGGTCGACGAGCTCCGCGACGCGGGAGTCGATCGTTTGTGCGGCGAGCATGCGCCAGGCCGTGACCGGCTCGTCCTGACCGATGCGGTGCACGCGGTCGATCGCCTGCGTCTGCTCTGCTGCGGTCCAGGACAGCTCGGCCAGAACGACGTTGGACGCGACCTGAAGGTTGATGCCGACGCCGGCCGCCAGCAGCGAACAGACGATGACGTGCACGTCGGGGTCGTTGACGAAGGCGTCGACGTTGCGTTGCCGCACCCGTGTCGTCTGGTCGCCACGAATCGAGGAGTAGCCGATCCCGCGCTGTGCGAAGTATTGCTCGGCGGTGTCCATGACGTCGATGTGCTTGGCGAAGAACACGACCTTGCCCGCGTTGCGGGAGAGCTGCGCGGTGTAGTCGGCGGCGAGCTCCGCCTTCGCCTGCCCGATCTGGCGCATCATCGTGAAGACGTTGTCGCCACTCGACTCGTCGCCCGACTCGCGCAGCTCGCGCGAGCACACCTGGCGGACCAGGCCCAGGTCGATGCCGACCACCGCCTCGGCATCCTTGCGTGCGGCGAGCGCGCTCTCGTAGCGGCGTACCAAGCGGCGGACCAGCCGCTGCTCCGCCTCCAGCACCGACCTCGCCGCTGCGCCGTCGAGCTCCAGCGGCACGTCGGCGACCCGCCGAGCTGGGATGTCCTTGGCGACGTCGACCTTGCGCCGGCGGACGATGCCCATCTCGATGACACTGCGACGCGCATCCGGATAGAAGTCCGAGTCGATCGGCGTCAGGTTGGTCTCCTCCAGCCGGGCCATCAGCTCCGGCCCGGGCTCCTTGTCGCCGATCCAGCCGAGAAACTCCCAGATCGCAAGGAAATCCTCGATGTCGTTGATGAGCGGCGTCCCGGTCAGCGCCAGCAGCAGCGGACGCACGGTTCGCGCGCGAATCTTGCGCGACAGGTCGAGCACATGCCGTGACCGCAGCGACGTCTTGTTCTTGATGAAGTGCGCCTCGTCGACGACCATCCCGCGGAAGCCGAAAGTGCCGAGCCAGCCGACGTGGCGGTCGAGGATGTCGTAGTTGACGATGACGATGTCGGAGAACGCGTCGATGTCGTCACCGTCGCCATGGACGACGGTCGCGCGATGCGACGGCGTCCACATCGCCGCTTCGCGGGCCCAGCTTGTCTTGACGACGTTGGGCGCGACGACCAGCAGTGGGTAGGCGTTGGCCGTCTGCGCGGAGAGCAGTGCCTGCGCGGTCTTGCCGAGGCCGGGCTCGTCGGCGAGCAGGAACGTCCGGTGGCCCGCCTTCGCCGCCGCCACGACCTGTGCCTGGTGCGGCATCAGGTCGCGACCGCGCAGGATGTGGGTGTCCTCCGGTTCCGGAAGCGTCATGCATGACGGCGCGCCGTCGGTCGATGTCTCGAAGGCCCGGAGCAGAGGCTGGAGCAGCTCCCATCCGGAGAGTGACCTGGTGCGCGGTCGCGACGGCGCCGCTGCCGAGTAGTCCGGCGCGAGGAACGGGTTGGACATGATGCGTGCGCGCACGGACGCGGGCATCACCTGACGGTCCTCCGGGCCGGGCCGAGACGTGGTCTCCGCCGACGGCGGCGGGTCCGGCTCGGCCAGCCCGGTCTTGACCCGAAGCTCCCGAAGCTCGGTGCTGGTCCCCGGCAGGATCGTGGCGCCCTCGGCAAGCAGACTCAGTAGCGAACCCTCACGAGCAGCGGTCTTCGCCAACGCGGTTGCCAGCCCGTCGATGCGGCGGAGCTGCTCGGCCCGGCGCGCCTCCGGCATCTCGGCCGTCTTGGTCAGGTCGCGCAGCTCCCGCACCAGCAGAGCCACAGCCTGAAACGTCGCGCGGGTGGTCGGTGTTACCCGGCCCCGGCGTACGGCAGCGTCCACCGAGCCGGTGGCCATGGCGAGCACCGGAATGGGACCGTCCTCGCTCTGCCGGTTCGCCTGGCGCTGTCGCTGCGGCGCGGGACGGTGACCGCCACCGGTACGGCGATCTGGCGGCACGACCAACCCTCCTTGCACTGACGGCCGCGCGCGGTGCCACCGCGACTTGCGCCGTCGTCCTACTGGGACGAGTCGCGTACCGCTCCCGTGGACGCGTCCGTCGTGAGCCGCGCGTATGCGCGGAGCGCGGCGCTGACTGGCCGCTGCCGTGTTCTAGGTTGCCACGGACGCTCGCTCGCTTCCATCTTGGCCCGCCGCTCCGCGAGCGTTTGGTCGTCGACGAGCAGTTCGAGCGCGCGTTGGCGGACGTCGATGAGGATCTGGTCGCCCTCCTCGACGAGCCCGATCACACCGCCTGCGGACGCCTCCGGAGCGATGTGACCCACGGATAGTCCAGACGTCCCACCGGAGAAGCGACCGTCCGTGACCAGGGCACAAACCTTGCCCAGTCCGGCACCTTTGAGGAAGGCGGTCGGATGCAGCATCTCCTGCATCCCCGGGCCTCCGGCCGGGCCTTCGTAGCGGACGACGATCACGTCACCGGGTTGTACCGACCCGGCGAGGATGAGCTCGACGGCGTCTTCCTGGCTCTCGACCACCCGCGCCGGTCCCTGGAAGCGCCACAGCTCCTCCTCGATGCCGGCGGTCTTGATGACGGCGCCGCGCTCGGCCAGGTTGCCGCGCAAGACGGCGAGACCGCCGTCCTGGGTGTAGGCGTGGGCGACGTCGCGGATGCATCCGTCGGAGGCGTCGGTGTCGAGCGTCGACCACCGGTTGCTGGTCGAGAACGGTTGCGTGGTGCGGACACCGCCGGGTGCTGCGTGGTAGAGCTCGATCGCCTCCGGCGACGGGTCGCTGCCGCGGATGTCCCATCGGGCCAGCCACTCGTCCAGCGAGGGGGCATGTACGGCGTGGACGTCGCGGTTGAGCAGACCAGCGCGGTGCAGCTCGCCCAGGATGGCCGGAATGCCACCGGCTCGGTGCACGTCTTCGATGTGGTAGTCGGAGTTGGGTGACACCTTGCACACGCAGGGCACCCGCCGGCTGATGGCGTCGATGTCGGCAAGGGTGAAGTCGATGTCGCCTTCACGGGCTGCCGCCAGGATGTGCAGGACGGTGTTGGTCGATCCGCCCATGGCGACATCGAGGGCCATCGCGTTCTCGAACGCCGCGCGGGTGGCGATCGACCGGGGGAGTGCGGACGCGTCGTCACCGTCGTACCAGCGGCGGGCCAGGTCGACCACGGTCCGACCGGCGGAGACGAACAAGTCGCGCCGTGCGACCTGCGTGGCCAGGGTCGTGCCGTTGCCGGGGAGCGAGAGCCCGAGCGCCTCGGTGAGGCAGTTCATCGAGTTGGCGGTGAACATGCCGGAGCAGGAACCGCAGGTGGGGCAGGCGGAGCGTTCGATGTCACGCAGCCGGTTGTCATCCACGCCGGCGTTGGCCGACGCGGAGATGGCCGTGATCAGGTCGGTGGGGGCGGTGGCGACGCCGCCGACCACGACCGCCTTGCCTGCTTCCATCGGACCGCCGGAGACGAACACGGTCGGGATGTTGAGCCGCATCGCCGCGTTGAGCATGCCCGGCGTGATCTTGTCGCAGTTGGAGATGCAGACCAGCGCGTCGGCCGCGTGGCCGTTGACCATGTACTCGACCGCGTCGGAGATCAGCTCGCGGGAGGGCAGCGAGTAGAGCATGCCGCCGTGACCCATCGCGATGCCGTCGTCGACGGCGATCGTGTGGAACTCCCGCGGGACGCCACCAGCGGCGCGGACGCCCTCGGCGACTAGGTCGCCGACCTCGCGCAGGTGGACGTGCCCGGGTACGAACTGGGTGTAGGAGTTGGCGATCGCCACGATCGGCTTGCTGAAGTCTGAGTCGGTGAGCCCGGTGGCCCGCCACAGCGCCCGGGCGCCCGCAGCCGTGCGACCCTGGGTCGTCACTCGTGATCGCAGCTCAGGCACGATGCCCTCCGTCGTTGGTGCCTATCAGGCTACGAGAACGGCGTTCTGCCCGCTTTTGCTGCGGTCGGTCCGGCGCAAATAGCGCATTTGGCGTACCCGGTCTAGTTGGTCTTGCCGGTTTTTCGACTAGTCCCTTCGGTCCGTCGGGCCCCGGTCCGATGACCACTGACAAGCCCCGGATGCGGGGCGGCCGGGGACGCCCAGTACTAGGCAGCGGTGCGGACATGACGGGGAAGAAGCCCACGGAGGTGACTCCGGAGCGCCAGGTGGCGCCGGTGCTCGTGCACGCGCTGCTGCGCTACGTACGACGCGTCGCCGGCGAGGACGCACTGACCGCGGTCGTCGCGGGCAGCGGGGTCAGCGCGAACGACCTGTTCAGCGAGAGCCGCTGGTTCAGCTCGGACGAAGCGATTGCCCTCGCCGAAGCCGCCGCACGAATCTGCCACGACGAGCACATCGGCGTACGGGCCGGCATCGAGCTGTGGTGGTTGCTGTCGGAGCACCCCGGCTATCTGGATCTCGTCCGCTCAGCCGGCGACGTCCGCACCGCGCTCGCCGAGTCGGCGGTGCGCGGATCGAAGATGTCGACCGGCCGACGCAACTGTGTCACCGAGATCGCCGACGACAGCGTCGTCCTGATTGGTGAGTACGCCGACGTCGCAAACGGCCACCGCTTCTACTGCGGGCTGTCCGCCGGTTTCTACGCCCAGGTGCCACGGGCCTACGGCTTGATCGGCGACGCGGTCGAACGCACCTGCCAGCTCGACGGTGCGGAGCGCTGCGCCTACCGCATCACCTGGAGGCCGGACAGCAACAACCCCGCGCCTGCGCCGGCAACGTACGCCGAGAGCGCCGAACGTGCCCAGCGTCGACTCGACCAGCTCGAGCAGGTGCACGAGCTAACGTCCCAGCTGCTCGCCGCCGAACGCGTCGACGAGGCACTCGCCCGCGTCACCAGCGAGGCCGGCCGCGCCGTGCAGGCGCCGCGCTACCTCCTCGCCGTCCGCGTCAGCGACCGAGGCCGGTTGCGGGTGCACCACCGCGGTTTCCGCGAGGGGACCGCCGAGACGTTCGCCGAGCGACTGTTGTCCGGGTCCGTCGGGGAGACCGATGGGGTCCTGTTGGCCGACGTCGTCAGTGGAGACCGCCACTTCGGCCGGCTCGCGGCCTGTTATCCCAAGGGCTCTCATTTCGCCGACGCCGAGCGTCGGCTGTTGCGTGCTTATGCGCAACACGCGGCCGCGGTGCTCGCCCACGTCGCGTCACTCGAACAGGCCGCCAACGACCGCGACACCGCACAGGCACTGCTCGACCTGGCCCGCTCGCTCGCCGGCGCCTGCACCGTTGCGGACGTGGCGCGCCGGCTCATCGACACCGTGCCGCGTGTCGTCGACTGCGACGTCGCGGCGTTGTGGACCTGGGACAAGGCCGATGAGGCGTTGCAGCGGGTGGCTTTCGTGGATCCGTCGCACCAGGTCGGGTTCGCCGGCCCGGAGCGGCTCGTGGCGGCCGAGTGTCCGGAGGTGCGCACCTTCGTCGCCTCGCCCGCGCCGTACATCCTCGATGCCGAGCAGGCGGATGACACGACCCGCAGACTGCTCACTTCGACCCAGCTGCACCACGTCGCCGTCGTGCCCGTCACAGTCCACGGCGAGTTCGTGGGCATCATCGGTGCCGGGTTCCGCCGCGACGTGCCGGACGAGTCCCTGCTCTTCGAACGTCTCACCGGTCTGGCCGACCACGCCGCGGTGGCGCTGCAGAGCGTGCGTCTGGTCGAGACCATGTCGCATCAGGCGCGGCACGACAACCTGACCGGCCTCGCCAACCGGCAGAAGCTGCAAGAACACAGTGAGCAGGCGCTGGCGAAGGCGCGCGGAACCGACCAGCGCGTCGCGTTGCTGTTCATCGACCTCGACCGGTTCAAGGACGTCAACGACACGATGGGCCACGACGCGGGGGACGAGCTCATCAAGCTCGCCGCCCAACGCATCGCCGACACCACGCGGCCGACCGACGTGCTCGCTCGACTGGGTGGCGACGAGTTCCTGCTGATGCTGCCCCTCGTCTCCGACGCCGATGCGGCGATGGCTGCGGCCGAGCGGGTCGTTGCTGCACTACAGCAGCCGTTCGCCATGCACGACGCCGAAGCCGTGTCCATCTCCTGCAGCATCGGCGTCGCCTGCTATCCCGACCACGGTCTGGACTACCGGACGCTGGTCAAGCATGCCGATGCCGCGATGTACGACGCCAAGGCCAAGGGCCGCAACGCCGTGTCGGTCTATGTCGAGCGACAGGCGATTCCCCGCCAACGCAAGGCCCAGCTCACCCCGCACTAGCCGCCGGGAGACGTCAACCTCGGCGAGAGACCGCCCGGCTGCTCAGCGCCAGCGCCCCGACGCACCAGGCTCCGAGCACGGCGAAGGCGGTCGTGCGCGCGCTGTCATAGTGCCCGGTCAACGTGCCGCGGATCAGATCGGCCATGTAGGCGATCGGCAGCACGTGATGAACGTCCTGCAGCCACTGCGGCAGCCGGCTCAGCGGGAAGTTGATCGGCGAGAACAGCATCACCGCGATCCCGAGCACGCTGGCGAGCTGGCTGGTCACCGGCGGTGGCGCGGTCACCGCGAGTGCGTAGCCGAGTGCAGCGGTCGTGAGGGACACCAGGGTGACCGCAGGGATGACCAGCAGGCTGATGTGCAGATGGATGTGGAACCGCAGCACCGCGAGCAGCAGCGTGACGACCGTGCCGGGCAGCTGGATCAGCACCCAATACAGCACTTCCGCGAGCATCGGCGCGAGCCGGGGGACCGGCAGCGACGAGACGTAGAGGTATCTGCCGTTGATCCGCGCCTGCGCGACTTCCTGCGGCACGATGTTGATGCCAAGCATGATCAGGACCAGCGCCGGAGCGCCCGTCGTGAAGAACAGCGCCACCGCCGGTGTGATGTGCGGCACCAGGAACGCGAACCCGAAGATGACGCCGATGCCGAGCACGACCTGGAACATCATCAGCATCAGCGACACCTGCCGCAGCCGCAGCGCGTTCCACCGGAACAGCAGTCCGACGCTGCGTGCGAACCCTGCTGTCCGCAGTCTCATGCGGCCACTCCTTCTGGCTTGATCCACGCGGCGTAGACGTCTTCCAGCGACGCTGGCGTCAGGGCAAACTCGGCGAGCACCCGCGCGTCCTGCGCGGCGGTGGCCCAGGCCATCGTTTCGTTCACGTCGGACAGCTGCACGTGCGCGATCAGCCGCCGTCCGTTCATGCCGACGACGGTCAACCAGGTGGGGAGGTCAGGCGGCTCGGGCGACTCCAGCGTGCACTCCAGCCGCAGCGGCGCACCGAGGCCGCTCTTGAGTGCGGCGGGTGTCCCGGTGGCCAGCAGACGGCCGTCGCCGATGATGGCGAGCCGGTCCACACAGCGCTCCGCCTCGAGCACGTTGTGCGTGACGAGCAACACCGCCGCACCCCCGTCGGCGAGATCGCGGATCAGCTGCCACAACGCGCGGCGCCGGAGCGGGTCGACGTCGTTGGTCGGCTCGTCGAGGATGACGAGCCGGCCCGGCACGACCGCGGCCATGCAGAATCCGGTGAGCCGAGCCAGACCACCGGACAACGGCACCGGACGATCGGCGATCGACGTCATGTCGAGAGCGTCGAGCAGGCGCACGGCTTCCCGCCGTACGTCGTCCCGGGCGCCGCCGCGGATCCGGCCGACGATATCGATCGCCTGGCGCGGGCTGAGTCCCTCGACCGGCGCCGCCGCCTGCGGCTGGAAGCTGCACAGCTGCCGGGCCAGCGCCGGGTCGGCCACGACGTCGCTGCCCTCGATCTCGATCGTGCCGCTGTCCGGGACGAGCTGCCCCAGCACCTGGTGCACGAGGGTCGTCTTGCCCGCGCCGTTGGGCCCGAGCAGGCCGAACACCTCGCCGGCATCGACGCCGAGGCTGATCCCGTCGTTGGCGCGGACTCCGCCGCGATAGGTCTTGGTCACGTCGAGGACGTCGAGGAGCATTGCTTACTCCTAGAGGTTGTCGCTGCCGCGGATGACGCGGTCTTCCAGCACTGCGAGCACGTCCGGCGTGGCGCGCAACGAGCCGAAGATGCGGATCCGTTCGATCGTCTGGTCGGCGAGTTCAGGGCTGACGCCGTTGACGATGCGCAGCACGCCCACCACGAAGATGTTGAGCCGCACGCCGGTGCGCCGGGCTCCCTCCAGCTCGGTCTTCGACACGAGCTGGTAGCCGATGCGTGCGTCGGTGACGACGCGACGGACGGACTCGTGGTTCTCGTCGAGGACGGTGCGGATGCCGGCCCGGATGACGTCGGTGCGGCTCGCGTAGAGGCCCTCGGCGACGAGAACGTCGATCTTGCCCAGCTCAGCAGCTGGCAAGTTGACGCAGACCTTCTCGGTCTCCATCGAGCCCCCTCCTGTCATCCATCCGGGTTGATCTGGAATCTGTGCGGAGCATGACAGGGGGCCGGTAAGTGCGCAAGAGTGGTGACCGGCAACCATGCGGCCGGCGCCGGATCTTCGTGCGCTCGGACGAGCGCGACCGAGTCGGATGGTGCGATTTCACGTCGTCAGCGGCCGGTCGGCGCCCGTACCGTCGGCAGTAGGAACCGACGAGGAGCGGAATGACCGATCTCGAGACGGATCAGCGAGTGGATGCAACGGCGCGCCCAGTCGCCGATCGCATTGCCATCCGCCTCGTGGAGACCGAGACGCAGGCCCGCGCGGCGGTCGGGGTGCTCGCCGCTGTGTGGCCGCGCGACGGCGGGCACGAGCCACTGCCCCCGGAGCTCGCGTGGGTGTTCGCGCACTCTGGCAACTACGTCGCGATCGCGTACGACGGTCACCACCCGATCGCCGCGGCGATCGGCTTCCGCGGCGAGGACGCTCAAGGGCCGCACCTGCACAGCCACATCGCCGGTGTTCTGCCGCATTGGCAGGGATCCAGCGTCGGCTATCTGCTCAAGCAGCACCAGCGCGGGTGGGCGCTCGAGCGTGGACTCGAGCGCATCACCTGGACGTTCGACCCACTGGTCGCACGCAACGCCTACTTCAACGTGGTCAAGCTCGGTGCGCGCCTCACGAAGTACTACGTCGACTTCTACGGCCCGATGGACGACGGCATCAACCTCGGCGACGAGACCGACCGGTGCCTGGTGACGTGGCGCCTGTCGGACCCGGCGGCAGTGGCGGCCGCGGCCGGTGAGTTCGCCATCGTCGACATCGACCGCGAACGCGACGCCGGTGCGGCCGAGGTGTTGCGCATCAACGCGAGCGCGCCCGTACAGCACGCCAGCTCTGCGCCGGTGCGCTTGCTTCAGGTGCCGCACGACATCGTCGAGCTCCGTCACTGCCACCCGTCCGTCGCGCGCGACTGGCGCCTGGCGATGCGCGACGTGCTCACCGCGGCGTTCGCCGACGGTCTGGAGGTAGTCGGCGTGACCCGCGATTCCTGGTACGTCGTCGCCTCCGGTCAGGGCTGACTCGGCCCATCGCCGCCCGATGGGTGGGACCATGGCCGCCATGGCGAAGACGCAGCGCGCCGTCGCGGTCGAGGAGGCCGCCGCCGCAACGTTGCGCCTGCTGGTCGACCGGTTGCACCCTGCCGTGCTCGACGTCGTGAGCGCACCCGCGGGGCTGGACGTCACCATCGGTGATCCGGTCATCCTGGATCCGGCCGAGCCGACGAACGTCCCGACGCACGCGATCGTCCTCGGCGTCGGCGTGGACGGCGAGCGGGCCCGCGTCGCTCTGCTCCGCCAGCTCGCCGATGCCGGTGCCACGGCCGCGGTCATCAAGCACGCAGGGCCGGTCGAAGAGTCAGTGGTCGAGGCAGCCACCGAGGGCGGTGTCGCATTGCTGGTGGCCCCGCCCGCGCTGTCCTGGGGTCAGCTCTACACGCTGGTGCTCACCGCAGCGCGCGCCGCTCCTGCGGTGCCGAGCCAGCTGAGCGACGCGCCGCTCGGAGACCTCTTCGCGCTGGCCAACGCGATCTCCGCGGCTGTCGGTGGCGCCACCACGATCGAGGACGCCACCAACCGGGTGCTCGCCTACTCCAGCCTCGGACACCCGATCGACCCTGCGCGGCAGGAGACGATCCTCGGCCGGCAAGTGCCGTCGGCCTGGATTCAGCGGCTGCACGAAGCAGGCGTGTTCCGGCGGTTGTGGCAGAGCGACGAGGTCATCCGCATCGCCGACTTCGTCGCCGATGCGGAGTACCTGCCAAGGGTTGCGGTCGCCGTACGCGCCGGTGGCGAGCTGCTCGGCAGTCTCTGGGTGATCGAGGGGCGACAGCGGCTCGGCAAGGACGCGGAGCGCACGCTGCGGGACGCGGCCGACATCGCCGCGCTGCACCTGCTGCGGCATCGGGCCGCGACCGACGTCGACCGTCGCCGCCGGGCAGAGGCCGTGCTGGCCCTGATCGAGGGCAGCGACCGCGGCGAGGTCGCCCGTGAGGCGCTCGGCTTCGACGCGCGGCCCACCGTCGTCGTGGCGTTCGACGTCGCGTCGTTCGACCCGGTCGACGGAGCGGCAACGGGTGCGGGTGCCGTGGTCGCCGCGCAGCGCGTCGCCGACCTCGCCGCGGTCTACTGCGAGTCCTACCGGCGGCAGGCCGCGTGTGCCGTCGACGGTGCTCGGGTCTACGCCGTCGTTCCGGTCGATGACGACGGTGACATCGGGCCGGCGCAGTCCCTGGCCGCGGCGATCGTCGAGCGGGCGGCCAAGGCGCTGCGCCTCTCGGTGCGAGCCGGACTCGGGGGCGCGGGCGCGGCCCCGGAGGCGGTGGCCCGCTCCCGGCGCGAGGCGGACGAGGTGCTGGAAGTGCTCGCGGCCGGATCAGACGGCGCGGTCGGCACCATCGACGACCTGCGCGCGAAGGTGATCCTGCACCGGCTGACCGAGCTGGCGGCTCGCGACCGGGAGCTCTCTGCCGGCCGGGTCGGAGCGCTCGCCGAGCAGGACGCGGCCAAAGGTACGGCGTGGATCCAGACCCTGCGGGCCTACTTCGACGCCTTCGGCGACATGGCCAGCGCGGCCGCCATGGTCAACGTGCACCCCAACACCTTCCGCTACCGGCTGCGCCGCATCACCGAGGTGTTCGGCCTCGACCTCGACGACCCGGACGAGCGGCTCGTCGCCGAGCTGCAGCTGCGCTTCCTGTCCCACCGGCGCTGACGAGGCCGCCCGTCGCGCAGGAACGGGCAGCGCTGCGTCGAAGGTCACTGATCATCGTGTGCCGCGCGCACAGCGAACGGCGGGTCAGTTGGTTGCGTCGTACGACGACGCGCATCCCGTCACGGCCGCACGATGGACGCTCCTGGTCCCGACGGAGGAGGTGCCGGTGCGGCTGGCTCGCGGCATGGCGTTGCTCGCCGCCGCCGTGCTGCCGCTGACCGGATGCGGGCTCACCCATCTCAACGAGCTGAACTTCCGCGTCGACGACCGGCTGCACTTCATCGCCCCGAAGGACCGGGCGAAGGTCCACGAGCCGGTGACCATCTCCTGGCGGATGTCCGGCTTCCGCGTCGCCCCGCTCGGCTCGGAGCCGGCGAGCCACGATGCCGGCTACTTCGCGGTGTTCGTCGACCGACAGCCGATCAAGCCGGACCAGACGATGAAGGCGGTCGCGAGCGACCGCTTCTGCAAGCAGGACCCGAAGTGCCCTGACACGACGTACCTGAACCAGCGCGGCGTCTACACGACGACCGGCACCACCGTGCACTTCGACCAGATCGCGAACCTCGTCGGCAACGACAAGGTGCAGATGCACACCTTCATCGTCGTGCTCATGGACACCTCCGGCCACCGGATCGGCGAGAGCGCCTGGGAGCTCGACCTGCGCATCCCGAAGGTGGGGCTGTGACGACGACCGAGGTTCGCGCGTCCGAAGCGGCGTCCGTCGACGACATCGAACAGACGCGTGAGGCACTGCGCGAGCACGCCCGGTCGATGCTCGGCGTCACCGGCGACACCAACACCCGGCCGTTCCGAGAAGTCTCCAGGCAATACGGCCTGTCCTACTACCCGCTGGTCGCGCTCGGCCTGCTGTTCATCACCGACTCGTTTCAGAGCTATGCCTTCACCGTCCTGACCCCGGACATCAGCCGCGCGCTCGGCATTTCCATCGCTCTCATTGCCGCGTCCCGTTCGCTGCAGAGCATCGCCATCTCGGTTGCACCCTTGCCGGTCGCGTGGTTGACACAGAGCCGGGCGCGCCGCGCCTTGCTGTGCATCCTGTCGGGGGCGGCGTGGAGCGTCATCACGTTGTTCACCGGTTTCGTGACCTCGGTGCTGGGTCTGCTCGGCATCCTCTTTCTCGACGGCCTCACGACCGGAAGCGTGACCGCGCTGCACACACCGTTGGTGATGGACAGCTATCACCCCGAGGGACGGGTGCGCGCAGTCTCGATCTACAACGCCTTCGGAACCTTGGGCAACGTGGGGTCGCCGTTGCTGGTGGCGCTGTTCGGCGGAGCGCTGGGATTCACCTGGCGCGGCGTGTTCCTCTGCATGGGGATCGTCTCCATCGGCATGACGCTCGCCGCACTCGGCCTGCGTGACCCCGGGTTCGGCAAGTGGGACACGCAACGGATCCGCGCGAGCGTCCGTGAGACACATGGTGACGACCAAGACCTGCGCGGCGAGGACGTCGCACTCGGCTTCTGGGAGATCTGCCGGCGGCTGATGCTGATCCCGACCAACCGGCGCGTCTTCGCCGGCTTCACCGTCTTCGGCATCCTGACCATTCCGCTGGCCACGTTCATCTCCTTCTTCCTCGACCAGCGTTGGAACCTCGGCGTCGGTGGCCGCGGGCTGTTCTTCGCCTTCTACGCCGCATGTGGCGTGATTGCCCTCGTCATCTACGGCGGCCGGGGAGAGAAGCAGTTCCGCGACTCGCCGGCCCGGGTGTTGCGCGCCGCCGGTTTGCTGCTCGCGCTAGGCGTGGTCCTCGTGGCACTCGGCGGTGTGATGCCGGTCTTCGGCGCGATGCTCGCCTGCTTCGGGCTTGCCGGCGCCTTGATCGCCGTGCTGTCACCGTTGCTCGCGATCGCGCTGCTGTCGATCATTCCGGCCAACATGCGTCCACATGCCCAGGCGCTGGCGACGATCTTCGGGTCGGTCGGCGGTCTCCTCGGTTCTCTTCTGCTCGGCAGTGTCCAGAGCCAATACGGCCCTGCCGGCACGATGGTCACCGTCGCCATCTTCGGCGTGATCGGCTCGCTGATCATCGCGAGTGCGAGCGGCCTCATCCAGCGCGACCTCGACCGGATGATCGACGAGGTGCTCGAGGACGAGGAGATCAAGCACATCCACAACTCCGGCGGGCGGCTGCCCATGTTGTCCAGCCGCGGCATCGACTTCTCCTACGGTCAGTTGCAGGTGCTGTTCGACGTCAACTTCACCGTCGACGACGGCGAGATGGTCGCGCTGCTCGGCGTCAACGGCGCGGGCAAGTCGACGCTGCTGAAGGTGATCAGCGGAATCGGGCTGCCGACCAGGGGCAGCGTTCGCTATCGCGGTCAGGAGATCACCTACCTCGACGCCGAACGGCGGCTGCGCCTGGGCATCACACAAATCCCGGGTGGCCGCGCAGTCTTTGGACCCATGACGGTCGTGGAGAACCTGCGCAGCTACGGCTACACGCTCGGCCGGGACCGGGCCGCGGTCGACCGCGCGATCGATGCCTGCTTCGAGGCGTTCCCGCGCCTGCATGAGCGGCGCACCTCGCTGGCCGCGACACTGTCGGGCGGTGAGCAGCAGATGCTCGGCTTGTCCAAGGCGCTGATGCTGCGGCCGCGCCTGCTGCTGATCGACGAGCTGTCGCTGGGCCTGGCGCCGGTCATCGTCGGGCAGCTGCTGGACATGGTGCGCCGGATCAACGCCGACGGCACCGCCGTCGTGCTCGTCGAGCAGTCGGTCAACATCGCGCTCAACCTCGTCGAACACGCCTACTTCATGGAGAAGGGCGAGATGCGCTTCGACGGCGCGGCCGACGAGTTGCTGTCCCGCGACGACCTGCTGCGCGCCGTCTTCCTGCAGGGCGCCGGGGCGGCGACATGAGCACCACCTGGGACCGTTTGCTGTTGCGCTACCGCAAGCCGTTGTTCCAACTGGCGGTGTTCGTCGTTGCGGTCGTCGTGGCCAAAGTCTTGTTCGCCGAGCTGGACGCGCACAACATCGTCAAGGCATCGACGCCACTGCCGGTGATCCTGCTCGGCACGATCATCGGGCTGACCTACGGCTTGCTCGCCGTCGGTCTCGTGCTGATCTACCGAACCAACCGCATCATCAACTTCGCGCACGGGCAGATCGGAGCGTTCGGCTCAGCGTTCTTCGGCCTGGCCGCGGTCAAGTGGCACGTGCCCTACTGGGTCGCGTTCCCGCTCGCGCTGACGCTGTCGGGTGCGACCGGAGCAGCGGCCGAGACCGGCGTCGTACGACGGCTCCGCAACGCGCCGCGGTTGATGAGCATCGTGGCGACGCTCGGCGTCGGCCAGTTCCTCGTCGTGTTCGCGTCGGTCATCAACAGCACCGCGTCTGCCGGCTCGCTCTACCCGCAGCCGTCGTGGCTACCCGTGTTCAACGTCGGCGCGCTGCGCATCACGCAGGCCTACTCCGGCATGTTGTTCCTCTCGCCGCTGTTCGTGCTCGCGATCGCCCTGTTCCTCAAGCGCAGCCGGTTCGGGCTCGCGATCCGCGCCGCGGCGGCGAACCCCGAGGCGGCGCGGATGTCGGGCATCTTCGCCAGCCGGATGTCGTCGCTCGCCTGGGC
>Ga0070658_10000294_pt1 | contig 43582 bp, 37 predicted proteins | sample KBSC13metaG_FD_64664 | JGI IMG/M metagenome (GOLD analysis project Ga0070658, IMG submission 64664) | Corn rhizosphere microbial communities from Kellogg Biological Station, Michigan, USA - KBS C1-3 metaG | ecosystem: Host-associated > Plants > Roots > Rhizosphere > Soil ... | reverse complement strand
AGCTGGAGGAGCTGACCGGTCTGGTCGCCGATGTGGTCGAACTCGCCCGGGGCGAGGCGCCGCCGAACCTTTACGACGACCTGACCGTCGACGAGATGGTGGAGCGAGCAGTGGATAGGGCCCGGCGCCACTGGCCGGCGATCGAGTTCCACCTCGAAGCGCAACCCGTGCGCGTGCGTGGAGTCGCCACCCGGCTGGACCGCGCGGTGGCCAACCTGCTCGACAACGCCGGCAAGTTCAGCCCGCCCGGGTCCGTCGTCGACGTCACCCTCGACCGCGACGGCACCCTCACCGTCGCGGACCGCGGACCGGGTGTGCCCGAACAGTCGTTGCCGTTCGTCTTCGACCGGTTCTACCGCGCCGACGAGGCGCGTGCGATGCCGGGCTCCGGGCTGGGGCTCGCGATCGTCAAGCAGGTCGTGGACGAGCACGGCGGCACGATCGACCTGGGCAACCGGCCAGGCGGCGGGGCGGTAGCCACGATGTCACTGCCGGTGCTCGACGAGCCGTACGGCGCCGTCCCCCGCCCGACCGAAAGCACGATCTTCCATTAAGCGTTTGACTGCAACTTCGTCACAGTCAACGCAGGGCGGCTTTAGGGTCGGGGTGTGTCGTGGCTGCACCTGGACATCCGCAGCGCGTCAGTATCGGCGGGGGCGCTGCTGGTCGTAGCGCTGGCCGCGCGGCCGTGGCCGCGACGCTGGTCGAAGTGGGTGTCTGCCGCGGCGTACGAAACCGGCTTGGTCTGCGCGTTGTTCGCGTTGTGGCAAGTGGCCAACAGCGCAACGCACGGAGCTCACTCCGGCGGGATCTCGCATGGCCGCGCGGTGTGGTCGGCGGAACGGTGGCTGCACCTGCCGAGTGAGACCTCCACGCAGCAGTTGATCCTGGGCCAGCACTGGCTGGTGCGCGCGTCGAACTACTACTACGCCACCGCCCACCTGACCGGCATGGTCGTGTTCCTCGTCTGGCTGTGGCTGCGGCACCGCGATCGCTATGCCCGGTGGCGCAACATCGTCGTCTTCTTCACCGGCATCTCGTTGTTGATCGAGACCATCCCGGTCGCGCCGCCGCGGCTGATCGGCCACACCGGACTCGTTGATACCGCGATGGCCTACGGACAGAGCGTCTACACGTTCGTGGGCAGCAACCTTGCCGACCAGTACGCCGCGCTGCCCTCGATCCACGTGGGCTGGGCGGTTCTCATCGGCGTCGCGGTGTGGCAGTGCAGCAAAGGTGCGTGGCGTGCGGTCGGCGGCGTGCACACACTGCTCACCGTGTTCGTGGTCGTGGTCACGGCCAACCACTACTGGCTCGACGCGGCGGCGGCGTGTGCGGTCCTGGCAGTCGCCATGCTGGCCGAGGAAGGCCGGACGCGTCTCGCGGTCGCGCTACGTGCCCGCCGGGCACCGGCGCCGGCGCCGACACCGGCTGCTCAGATCCAGCAGGGTGCGCTCTCCTGATGCTGGTCACGTTTGGGGTCGTTGTTGCACGTGTCCAGCCACATCCGGTCGTGCCACTGCTGATAGGTGATGACCTGCGCTGACAGGATCGGATAGAAGTAGGAGAAGTTCCAGACGACGCCGGTCAGGTAGACCGCGACGGCGCCGGCTCCGATCAACCGCCGCATCCGCAGCGCGGTATGTCGGCCGACCAGCATGCCGGCCGCCATCGTCAGCGCCAACACCATGAACGGCACGTCCGGAAGCAAGTAGAACAGGAACATCGTCCGGTGGCAGTCGCCGGCCGGATGGCAGTTCGCCACCGTCTGCGCCTCGTCGAAGACCCAGGAGAAATAGCCGGCGCAAAAGCTCAACAGGATTGCCGCGGCCCGCCAGTCGAAGCGGGCGAACATCCGCCACGCGACTGCCACCAGCGCCGGGATCGACATCCACCAGATCGCCGGTGTGCCGATGCCCAGCACCTCCTGCGAGCAGGAGGATGCGCCGCAGCCGTGCGGGGCCGAGTAGTAGTAGGCGACCGGCCTTGCGAGCAGCAACCAGCCCCACGGGTTGGAGAGGTAGGGGTGCGTCGCGTGCAATCCGGAGTGGAAGTTGTAGATCTCGCGGTGATAGGTCAGCCAACCGCGGAAGACGGCCCAGTCGTGCGCCAGCCACGACTGGCCGTGGTGCACGTAGCGGTCGTGGTCCCAGGCGTGCGCACCGTCGGACAGGAACCACCCCGTCCACGACACCGTGTAGACGACCACGGGCAGCACGAGGAACGGCACCAGTGCGAGCAGCCCGTCGTTGACGATCGCGCCCTTGACCGGCTGCTGCACGCCGGCGACCCGGCGCGCACCTGCGTCCCACCAAACCGCCAGCAGCAGGAACACGGGGATCCAGAACAGGCCATCCCACTTCGTCGCGATGGCGGCACCGAGACAGAAGCCGCACACCCACCGCCACGGCCGCACCCCGAGGAACGGACCCATCGGAGAAACCTCGCCGGAGCCGACGGCGTCCAGCGCCGACAGCAGCCGCACCCGCCCGTCGTCGCGATCCGCGACCAGCGCGCCGAACGCCGCCAGCACCCAGAACATCAGGAAGATGTCCAGCATCGACGTGCGGCTTTGGACGAACTCCAACCCGTCAAAAGCCAGCAGCAGTGCGGCGACGCACCCGAGGACGGGCGAGCGGAACAGTCGCCGCGCGATCCGTGCGATCAGCAGGACCGAGATCGTGCCGATGACGGCAGCGGAGAAGCGCCAGCCCAACGGGTTGTTGCCGAACAACCCCTCGCCGACGGCGATCATCCATTTGCCCAGCGGCGGGTGGACGATGAAACCGGCAGTCTGGTCGTGCTTGCCCGCATCGAGTTCGACGCCGTGGTGGAGCAAGTTCCACGCGTCGTGCGCGTAGTAGACCTCGTCGAAGACCTTGCCCTTCGGCCGCGTGATCCGCCAGAACCGCAGGAACCCGGCGAATGCCGTGATGGCGAGCGGAATCACCCAACCCCACAGCGTGTCGTGCGGGATCTTCCGGAAAAGGCGCCGGCGCACACGCTCGCGGGTCTCGGAGTCCAGCCTTTCAGCGACGGCCACGGCGCTGGACATGCCGCCCATCGTAGGAGCACGGGAGGATGGCTGCCGTGCCCCTCGTCGTTGCGTCGAGCCCGATCGGCAACATCGCTGATGCGAGCGACCGGCTCCGCGAGGCGCTGCGAGACGCCGACGTCATCGCCGCCGAGGACACCCGCCGCACCAGCCGGTTGCTGAGCGCCCTCGGCATCGAGACGCGTGGCCGCCTGGTCAGCCACTACGAGCACAACGAGGCGCAACGGCTGGGGTCGCTGCTCGCCGACGTCCGCGCCGGCAAGACGGTGCTGCTCATCAGCGATGCGGGCACGCCACTGGTGTCCGATCCCGGCTACCGGCTCGTTGCTGCCGTGTCGGCCGAGGGGCTGCCGGTCCACGTCGTACCAGGTCCGTCCGCTGTCATGGCAGCGCTGGCCGTCAGTGGGCTGCCGGTGGACCGCTGGTGCTTCGAGGGGTTCCCACCCCGCCGGGTCGGCGAGCGACGGCGTCTGTTCGACAGCCTGGCGCGAGAGATGCGCACGATGGTCTTCTTCGAGGCACCGCACCGGCTGCAGGCGACCCTCGGCGATCTCGCCGCCGCGCTGGGTGCGGAGCGTTCGGCGGCGGTATGCCGCGAGCTGACCAAGGTGCACGAGGAAGTGCGGCGCGGGTCCATCGGCGAGCTCGCCGCGTGGGCGGAGGGCGAGGTCCGAGGTGAGATCACCCTGGTTGTCGCGGGCGCCTCCGCCGAGCCGGTCGAGGTGACCGATGACGAACTCCTCTCCGCGCTGCGGGACCGGCTGGCGACCGGCGACTCGCGCCGGGACGCGGTCGCGGCGGTCGCAGCGGAATATGCCGTTGCGCGCCGACGCGTCTACGCTCTCAGCCTCGGCAGTTCCCCCTGATCTTCGCCGTCGGCAAACCCGTCGACATCGCTCACTAGGCTGGCCTCATGCCTCGCCGGATCCTCGCCGCGGTCGCGTGGCCCTACGCCAACGGGCCACGACACGTGGGTCACGTCGCGGGCTTCGGCGTGCCCTCGGACGTGTTCAGCCGCTACCAGCGGCTGGCCGGCAATGACGTACTGATGGTGAGCGGCACCGACGAGCACGGCACGCCGATCACGGTCCAGGCCGACAAGGAAGGCGTCTCGCCGCGCGAGCTGGCCGACCGCTACAACCGCGTCATTGCCGAGGACCTGCAGCAGCTCGGCCTGTCCTACGACTTGTTCACCCGCACGACGACCCGCAACCACTATGCGGTGACGCAGGAGCTGTTCAAGCAGACCTTCGACAACGGCTACATCGTCGAGAAGACGACGCTGTCGGCGATCTCACCGTCGACCGGTCGCACGCTGCCTGACCGCTACATCGAAGGCACCTGCCCGATCTGCGGCTACGAGTTCGCACGCGGCGACCAGTGCGACAACTGCGGCAACCAGCTCGACCCGGAGCAACTCATCAACCCGCGCAGTCGCATCAACGGTGAGACACCGAAGTTCGTCGAGACGCCGCACTTCTTCCTCGACCTGCCCGCCTTCGCCGACGCGTTGGGTTCCTGGCTGCAGTCACGCACCGACTGGCGGCCCAACGTGTTGAAGTTCTCGCTCAATCTTGCCGCAGACCTCAAGCCACGGGCGATCAGCCGTGACCTCGACTGGGGCGTCCCGATTCCGTTGCCCGGTTGGGAGGACCGCGGCGACAAGCGGCTCTACGTGTGGTTCGACGCGGTCATCGGCTACCTGTCCGCGAGTGTCGAGTGGGCTAGACGCCTCGGCGATCCCGACCGTTGGCGGGCCTGGTGGACCGATCCTGATGCCGAGTCCTACTACTTCATGGGCAAGGACAACGTCACGTTCCACACCGTCATCTGGCCGTCGATCCTTCTCGGCTACGACGGCGGCGGCGCCCGCGGCGGTGAGCCCGGTCGGCTGGGCCGGCTGGAGCTTCCGACCGAGGTCGTGTCGAGCGAGTACCTGACGATGGAAGGCCGCAAGTTCTCCTCGAGCCGCAGTGTCGTCATCTACGTGCGCGACGTGTTGTCGCGCTATGCGCCGGATGCCTTGCGCTACTACCTCTCAGCGAACGGTCCGGAGAATCAGGACACCGACTTCACCTGGTCCGAGTTCGTCCGCCGCAACAACGACGAACTCGTCGCTGCATGGGGCAACCTGGTCAACCGCTCGCTGTCGTTCACTGCGAAGAACATCGGCGAGATCCCTGCTGCCGGCGATCTGCAGGACGTCGATCACGCGCTGCTCGCGGCGACGCGTGACGCGTTCGCCGTCGTCGGCGCCGACCTGAACCGCTCCCGCATCAAGGCCGGCATCGGCGAGGCGTTGCGAGTGGTGGCCGAAGCAAACAAATACATGAGCGAGCAGGCGCCGTGGAAGCTGCGCGAATCGGATCCGGAGCGGATGCGCACGATCCTGCATGTCACGCTGCAGGCAGTGAGCGACTGCAACACGTTGCTCGCGCCGTTCTTGCCGCACTCGTCACAACGTGTGCACTCCTTGCTCGGACGCAGCGGCGTCCTGGCGCCGGAGCCGGAGCTGCGCGAGGTCGATGACCTGGACGGCGGCCCGGCCTACCCCATCATCACCGGCGACTACACGACAGCGGCGCGCTGGGAACCGACGCCCATTACCGCGGGATCGCAGATCGCGACACCGACTCCGCTGTTCGCGAAGCTCGAGGCCTCGGTCGTCGACGAAGAGCTGCAGCGGCTGGAAGCAGGTGGCTAGAGGCGGCGGTCGCGCCGGCGCTGGATCGTCTAGATCTGCACCGCCCGCACCCGATCCGCTCGTCACGCCTGCGATCGACTCGCACTGCCATCTGGACCTGATGGACGTCGACGTGGCTGCCGCTGTCGCTGCGGCGAAAAACGTCGGCATCACGCGCATGGTGACCGTCGGCATCGATGTTCCGACATCGCAATGGCAGGTCGATGTTGCCGCAAGGCATGACGACGTCTTTGCCGCCGTCGCCGTGCATCCGAATGAAGCGCATGCAGCAGACGATTCGGCTTGGGACGCGATTGCAAAGCTTGCCGAACATCCGAAAGTTGTCGCGATCGGTGAGACCGGCCTCGACCACTTCCGCACCGCTGCTGACGGATGGCAGCAGCAAGAGAAGTCTTTCCGGCGGCACATCGCGATCGCGAAGGACAGCGGCAAGGCGTTGGTCATCCACGATCGCGACGCACACGATGATGTGCTGCGCGTGTTGGAGGAAGAAGGTCCGCCGTCGCGCGTGGTCTTCCACTGCTTCAGCGGTGACGCCGACTTCGCTTTGCAGTGTGCGGAGCGCGGTTACTGGATGTCGTTCGCCGGCAACGTGACGTTCGGCAACGCACAGCAACTGCGTGATGCTGCGAGTGTCGCGCCATTGGAGTTGCTGCTGGTCGAGACTGATGCACCGTTCCTCACCCCGATGCCGTATCGCGGCCGGCCCAACGCGCCCTACCTCGTCCCATTGACGGTGCGCGCCATCGCTGCGGTGCGGGGAATCAGTGCCGAAAACGTCGCTGACGCCGTCACGAACAACGCTGCCCGCGTTTTCGGCTGGAGTTGACGAGTCGGGCGTTTGTCACAGAGGTCACAGCAGTCTCGTCGTGATCACAACTCCTGCGAGAGATGGTTGTGACGGATCACTGAGATCCCCCAACCTGAATTGCTCATGCAGCAAAGCCGTCGTTAGGTTCGGCGAGACCGCGACGGCCGGATTTGGGCCGCGGACAACCACATCCTGGGAGACGTGTGCGCCGCTCGCCGCGAGTGATCATCGTGTTCGTCGCGATCGTCGCTGCCTTCGGCAGTGCCGTCACGGCGTTCGCGACGATGGACAAGACCGTGCACGTCGACGTCGACGGTCAGCTTGTTGCGGTCCGCACGTTCGCCAGCAACGTCGCCGGCGTGTTGCGCAAGGCTCATCTGGCCATCGGACCTCATGACACCGTTGCTCCGGATGCGACCGCGCCCGTGCGCGACGGCTCGACCGTCTTCGTGCGACACGGCCGCCTGTTGACCTTGCAGGTCGATGGTCAGCCTCGTCAGGTCTGGGTGACTGCGCTGTCGGTTGATGGTGCACTCGACCAGCTCGGTCTGCGAGCGAGTGGCGAGTGGTTGTCGGTGTCGCGGTCGCTGCCGATCCCGCGCAGCGGCCTTTCGGTCGCGCTGCGACTTCCGCAGCGGGTCACCGTGCTCGTCGACGGGCGGCGGCTGGTCAACATGACGACCGCGCCCGATGTTGCGACCTTGCTCACGGGCCTGCGCGTGCGACTCGCTCGCCTCGACCACGTGAGCACGCCGCTCGCGACGTATCCGACTGATGGCATGGTCATCGCCATCGACCGCATCTCGCGGCGGATGATCTCCGACAACGTGCCGATCGCCTTCCACACCGTCTACACGAAGACGTCCTCGCTCTACGTCGGCGACTCGCGCGTTGCGCGCGCGGGAAGTCCCGGCGTTCGGGTGAACACCTACCAGCTGACGTGGAAGAACCACAAGCTGGCGGCACGTCGCCTCGTCAAGTCCGTCGTACGCACGAAGCCCACGACGCAGGTCGTCGAGGAGGGCTCGAAGCCGAAGCCGCGTTATGCGCCGGCGGCGGACGGGCTCAACTGGCCCGCGCTCGCTCAATGCGAATCGGGTGGCAACCCGCGCGAGGTCTCCAGCAACGGTGAATACCGCGGGCTCTACCAGTTCACGATGGGCACGTGGCACGACGTCGGCGGATCGGGTGACCCGATCGACGCGTCGTCCGACGAGCAGACCTATCGAGCCCAAATCCTGTACCGGGAAGTCGGCGACTCCGCGTGGCCGACCTGCGGGCACTACCTGTATTCCTGACGGGTGACCTCTCTGCTCGGCGCCGGCGACATCCGCCGGCTGGCCGCGGCGTACGACGTCCGGCCCACGAAGCGGCTCGGCCAGAACTTCGTCGTCGACGCCAACACCGTCCGGCGCATCGTCCGCGCCGCCGACCTGCAGCCGGATGACGTCGTCGTCGAAGTCGGACCCGGTCTTGGCTCGCTGACGCTCGGTCTTCTCGCCGAGGCGCGGCGCGTAGTGGCGGTCGAGATTGATCCGGTGCTGGCCGATGCGCTGCCGAGGACGGTCGAGGAACGGGAGTCGTCAATGCTCGACCGGCTCGAGGTCGTGGCCGCCGACGCGCTGTCGATCACGTCGATGCCGGGTCCGAGTCCGACCGCGCTCGTCGCGAACCTGCCGTACAACGTCGCCGTGCCGGTGGTGCTGCACCTGCTCGAGACGATGCCCTCGCTGCGGCACGGCTTGGTGATGGTGCAGGCGGAGGTCGCCGACCGGCTCGTCGCGCCGCCGGGCTCACGGACCTACGGCGTGCCGTCTGTGAAGCTTGCCTGGTGGGCGGCGACGCGTCGCGCCGGGGCAGTGCCGCGATCGGTGTTCTGGCCGGTGCCCAACGTCGACTCGGCGCTGGTGGCGTTCCAGCGACACGACCCGCCGGAGACCGACGCCGACCGGCTGGACGTGTTCGCTCTGGTCGACGCGGCGTTCGCGCAGCGGCGCAAGTCGCTGCGGGCGGCTCTGGCCGCTCACTACGGCTCGGCCGCGGCGGCCGCGAGCGCGCTCGAGATGGCCGGCATTGATCCGAGTGCACGTGGGGAAGTCCTCGGCGTGGCGGACTTCGCACGCTTGGCCGGCTTGGCGCCCCCCGTACGATCGCCGTCGTGACGGAGCCTCCACCACCGCTCCGGCCCGCACCACCGCTGCGCCCACGCTTCCCCGGCCCCGGAACGGTGACGGTCCGCGTGCCGGCGAAGATCAACCTGCACCTCGGCGTCGGCGACGTGCGCAAGGACGGTAAGCACGAGCTCGTCACCATCTACCAAGCGGTCTCGCTCTACGACGAGGTCACCGTCGAGTCGGATGACCGGCTGTCGGTGTCGGTCGTCGGCGAGGGGGCCGGCGAGGTGCCGCTGGACCAGGACAACCTCGCGGCGCGCGCGATCATGTCCGCCGCCGCGGTCGCCGGCCGCGAGCCGCATCTGCGCGTGACCATCCGCAAAGGCATTCCGGTGTCGGGCGGCATGGCCGGTGGGTCGGCCGACGCGGCTGCTGCGCTGGTCGCTGCCGACGTGCTGTGGGGCACCGGGCTGGACCGGGTGGTGCTCGAGGGTCTCGCCGGTGGGCTGGGCAGCGACGTCGCGTTCCTCCTGTCCGGCGGCAACGCGCTCGGCACCGGCCACGGTGAGCAGATCTCCCCGGTGCTCGGCACGGGAGAGTTCCACTGGGTGCTGGCGCTCGCCGACTTCGGGCTGTCGACCGCCGCGGTCTACGCCGAGTTCGACGCGATGAAAGCGGCCGGGAGGCTGACGCCGATCGGTTCGGCCGACGGCGTCGTCTCCGCGCTCCGCGCGGGCGACACCGTCGCCCTCGGCCGTTCGCTCGCCAACGACTTGCAGCCGGCAAGCCTCGCACTGCGGCCGCAGCTGCTCCGGGTGCTGGACGCCGGCCGGGAGCTCGGCGCGGTCGGTGGGGTCGTGTCCGGCTCCGGACCGACGGTCGCGCTGCTGGCGCGGTCGCAAGCCGAGTCGGTGCGGATCGCCTCGGCTCTTGCCGGGCTCGGCGTCTGCCGCACCGTGCGTCGCGTCGACGGCCCGGTGGCCGGTGCCCGCGTGGTCACCGGGGACGCCGCTCCCGCCTGAGCGACAACGCCATTCGTGATCATGGCGTTGTCCGCGCTATCCGGCGCGATCATGGCGTTGGCAGGCCGACAACGCCATGATCACGGCCGGACAGGTCGGGCCGCTCGGCCGGGACGCGGGTCACCGCGTGACCGCGGCCGGAGATCTGCGCCGCGAAGGTGATCGCGTTGTCGATCGCGGCGGCCCCAGGGTCGTTGTTGAAGTAGACGTAGACGTCCTCGCTGTCGAGCGGGAACGTCTCGACGACCAGATCGGACCACCGGGCGAGCTCGTCGGCGGTATAGAACGGCCAGGGATCGTGCTTGCCCTCGTGGAAGCGCAGGTAGCCCCAGTCGGCGGTTCGCCACAGCGGCGTGATCGCACCCTTGCGGTCGGCCCAGCACAGCGCAGCGCCGTTGCGTTCCAGGCACCGGCGCAGATCGTCGGTCCACCACGACTCGTGCCGCGGCTCGACGGCGACCCGGACACCGGATGGAGAGGCCCGCAGCGTCTCGTCGAGAGCGTCGACGTCGACCGTCATGTCAGGTGGCAGCTGGACGAGGATCGGGCCGAGCTTTTCCTGCAGCGGCCGGATGCGGTCCATCAGCATGTCGACGCTCGGCTGAGGGTCTTTCAGTCGTTTGATGTGAGTGAGGTAGCGGCTGGCTTTGACCGTGATCACCGCATCGGCGGTGGAGCGGGCATGCCAGCCCTGGAAGACCTCCGACCGTGGCAGCCGGTAGAAGGTGACGTTCAACTCGACCGTGCGGAAGTCGCGCATCACCTGCTCGAACCATTTGGTCTGCGGCGTGCCCTTGCGGAAGTAGGCGTAGCGCCAGTGGCGGTATTGCCAGCCGCTGGTTCCGACGAGCACGGTCACAGGCTCGTCGTACCCGGCTAGGGACGGCTCCGCAACCGCGGCTTCTGCTCCAGGTTGGACAGGCCGTTCCAGGCGAGGTTGACCAGGTGGGCGACGACCTCGTCGCGCTTGGGTTTGCGGGCATCGAGCCACCACTGGCCGGTGAGCGCCACCATGCCGACCAGCGCCTGCGAGTAGAGGCCGGCGAGCTTCGGCTCGTAACCGCGGCGTTTGAACTCCGCCCCGAGCACGTGTTCGACCTGGGAGGCGACGTCGCTCAGCATGCTCGCGAAGGTGCCGGTCGTCGATGCGACCGGCGAGTCGCGGACCAGGATGCGGAAGCCGTCGGTCTCGCGCTCGACGTAGTCGAGCAGGGCGGCGGCGGCTTGCTCGAGCAGCATCCGGGGGTGGTCGCCGTTGAGGCTCGCAGTGATGCGGTCGAGCAGCCGTCGTACCTCGCGATCCACGACGACGGCGTAGAGGCCTTCCTTGCCGCCGAAGTGCTCGTAGACGACCGGCTTGCTGACGCCCGCCTTGTCAGCGATCTCCTCGACGCTTGTGCCGTCGAAGCCTTTCGCGGCAAACAGGCTGCGGCCCACGTCGAGCAGCTGCTCCCGCCGCTCCTTGCCCGACATCCGGACCCGATGGCCGGCGGCGACGCGCTCCGAGCTGGCTGCGAGCGGGATGACGTTTTCGGAGGTCATGCCAGCTTGCTGGCGAGCCGTTCTCGCGACGGCCAGCGGACGCTGTGCACCATGCGCAGCTTCTCCATGAACCAGATGATGCGTGCAGAGGAGTCGATCTGGCCGCGCAGCACGCCGTGTCGCGCCGCGGTCGGGTCCGCGTGGTGCAGGTTGTGCCAGGACTCACCCATCGAGAGGACGGCGAGCCACCACACGTTGCCGGACTTGTCGCGGCTCTTGAACGGGCGCTCACCGACGGTGTGGCAGATGGAGTTGATCGACCAAGTCGTGTGGTGCAGCAGCGCGACGCGAACCAGGCTGGCCCAGAAGAAAGCGGTCAACGCGCCTTCCCAGGTGAAACCGCTCCACAGGAACCCGACGAGCGGCGGCAGCAGCAGCGTGACACCGGTCAGCTTGATGAACGCGCGGTCGACCTTGACGATGTCGGGGTCTTCGATCAGGTCGGGTGCGAACCGCTCCTGATTGGTCTGCTCGATGTCGAACAGCCAGCCGATGTGCGCGTGCCACAGGCCCTTGGTCAGCGCCTTGACGTCGTTGCCGTAGCGCCACGGCGAGTGCGGGTCGCCTTCCTTGTCACTGAACTGGTGGTGCCGGCGGTGGTCAGCGACCCAGCGGATCACCGGTCCCTCGATTGCGAGGCTGCCGGCGACCGCGAGCGAGATCCGCACCCAGCGCCGCGCCTTGAACGAGCCGTGGGTGAAGTAGCGGTGGAAGCCGACGGTGACGCCGTGGCCGGAGATCGCGTACATGACGAACGCGATCACCACGTCATGCCAGCCGAGGCCCCAGCCCCATGCCACCGGCGCAGCCGCGACGATCGCGAGGAACGGCACCGCGATGAACATGGCCAGCGCGACCTGCTCGATGCGCGCGCGCCGCAAGGTGCTGGGCACCGATGCCATTGGGCCGACCAAGGCTCCTGTTACGGCGGCCGCTTTGCCGGCGCCTGGTGGTGCGACGCGAGCGGTGGCTGGTGCGGTCATGCGGTTTGCTCCGTTCTGTAGCCCAATTGGTCGGGCCCCCACTTACCTACGCAAGCGTAACCTACGCAACCGTAGGTTTGGCAAGGTGGCCTGTGGACGGATTCTTCGTTTTCGTCGTATCTCGTCCGCACTGTCATCTCCATGACCGAACACCAGCGCCGTATTGCTCGTGCCCGCCTGCTTCGTCGGCAAGGCAAGACCTTTGCTGAAATTCGCGCCGTCGTCGGTGACGTCAGCGACGACCGCCTCGCCACCTGGCTCGCCGGCATCCCCCGCCCGCCCGAGACCCTCCGCGGCGCTGCTCGCGATGCCCTCCGTCGGGAATGCCGCCGACTGCGCGCGGAAGGATTCACGTACGACGAGATCGCCGCCAAGACCGGCGCCTCCAAAGGCTCGATCAGTCCGTGGGTGCGTGACATACGAATGCCCAGCGCCGTACGCACGCGCCACCGACAGCGGTTGAGTCGAGCACGCGGCACGGCCGGCGGCAGCCACAGCCGAAGCGCTGCGGCTCGTCGTGACGGATATCGACGTAGCGCGATGAGCGACATCGGCGACGTCACCGACCGGGACCTCTTCATTGCTGGTGTCGCCCTCTATTGGGCTGAGGGCAGCAAAGACAAACCATGGCGGCGAAGTGGTCGCGTCGTTTTGATCAACAGCGACGTTGGCGTTCTGCGCCTGTTCCTTCGGTGGCTCGATCTCGTTGGAGTGAGCGAAGCCGGCCGAACCTATCGCCTGGCCATCCACGAGACGGCGGACGTCAAGGCACAGCAGAGCTGGTGGGCGGACCAACTGCAGCTTCCACTGGCGTCCTTCTCGCGTGCCACGTTGAAGCGGCACAACCCGAAGACGGTTCGTCGGAACAGTGGCGACGACTACCACGGCTGTCTCGTCGTGTCGGTCGCTCGCTCAGGGGCGCTCTACTATGCGATTGAAGGATGGTGGGCTCGCTTGAGCACGCCGGACTATCCTCAAAGCAGCGGATACGGAGCGTAACCACATTCCCCCGTAGGGTAACTGGCAACCCGGCGGCCTTTGGAGCCGTGTCATCTCCTGGTTCGAATCCAGGCGGGGGAGCGATCCCGTCCCGTAGCTAGCGTCGAGAAACAGGAGCGTTTGTGACTGATTCGCGTCCTGCTGTTGCGATCGTCCTCGCCGCCGGTCAGGGCACGCGGATGAAGTCGGCCACCGCGAAGGTGCTGCACACGATGTGCGGCCGCACGATGCTCGGCCACGTCCTCGCGGCGGTGGAGCCGCTGCAGGCGCACCAGACCCTCGTCGTGGTCGGCCACGGTCGCGATCAGGTCATCGACGGCCTGGCGAGCAGCAACCCTGACGCCAAGCCGGTCGTGCAGGCGGAGCAGAACGGGACCGGCCACGCGGTGCGGCTCGCGATGGAAGCCGCCGGCGATGTGACCGGTGCGGTCGTCGTCGTCCCCGGTGACGCGCCGCTGCTGACCCCCGGAACGATCGCGAGCCTGTTGCAGCGGCATCTGGAGACGCTCGCCGCCGCCACGCTGCTTACCGCGCGGCTGCCCGACCCCACGGGCTACGGCCGCATCGTCCGTGATCCCGACGGTCACGTCACCGGGATCGTCGAGGAGAAGGACGCCGACGACCGTGTCCGCCAGATCGACGAGGTCGGCACGAGCGTCTACGTGTTCGACGCCCCCAAGCTGCGCACCGCGCTCGCTCGGCTGACCACCGACAACGCTCAGGCCGAGGAATACCTGACCGACGTCGTGGGCCTGCTCGTCGGCGACGGCGAGGTTGTCGCCAGCGTTGTCGCGGAGGACCATCGCGAGACCCTCGGCGTCAACGACCGGGTGCAGCTTGCAGCGGCGCGACGGCTGATGCGCGACCGCATCGTGGAGCACTGGATGCGCGAGGGCGTGACGATCACCGACCCGCAAACCACGTGGATGGGTGTGCGCGTCCGCCTCGAGCCCGACGTCACCATCCACCAGAACACCCAGCTGCACGGCGCCACCGTGATTCGCTCGGGCGCGGTCGTCGGGCCCGACTGCACGCTCACCGACACGCACGTCGGCCCCGGCGCGACCGTGGTCAAGGCACACTGCATCGGCGCGGAGATCGGCCCTGACGCCGACGTCGGGCCCTACACCTACCTCCGCCCCGGCACCCGGCTAGGAGCCCGGGCCAAGGCGGGGGCCTACGTCGAGATGAAGGCGGCGCAGGTCGGCGACGACACCAAGGTTCCCCACCTCTCGTACGTCGGTGACGCGGAGATCGGGGAGCGCAGCAACATCGGCGCGGCGACCGTCTTCGTCAACTACGACGGCGTCGAGAAGCACCGCACCACGGTCGGCGACGACGTACGGATCGGGTCCGACACCATGCTCGTCGCGCCGGTCGAGGTCGGCGATGGTGCCTACACAGCGGCCGGATCGGTCATCACTGACGAAGTGCCTCCCGGTGCGATTGGCGTCGCACGTGAGCGTCAGCGCAACATCGAGGGCTGGGTCGAGCGGCGTCGGGCCGGCACCCAGTCGGCCGAGTCGGCGCGGATGGCACTCGAGCGGCGAGCCCAGCAGCAGAGCGGCTCGAAACAGGTCACAATAGAAGGCGAAACCGGGGGCCACGAGATCGACAAGGACGAGCAGGGGGACAACGAGTGACAGGGATCAAGACCTCCGGCGAGAAGACGCTGATGCTCTTCTCCGGACGTGCCCACCCCGAGCTCGCCGAGGAGGTCGCCCGGGAGATCGACGCGGCGGTCAGCCCCACCCAGCTCCGTGATTTCGCCAACGGCGAGATCTACGCCCGGTTCGACGAGTCGGTCCGGGGCTGCGACGCGTTCGTGATCCAGGCGCACGGCGCCCCGATCAACAAGTGGGCGATGGAGCAGCTAGTCATGGTCGACGCGCTCAAGCGCGCCTCGGCCAAGCGGATCACCGTCGTCATGCCGTTCTACCCCTACGCCCGCCAGGACAAGAAGCACCGCGGCCGCGAGCCGATCTCCGCCCGCCTGATCGCCGACATGTTCAAGACCGCCGGTGCGGACCGGCTGATGGCCATCGACCTGCACACCAGCCAGATCCAGGGCTTCTTCGACGGCCCGGTCGACCACCTGTTCGCGCTGCCGCTGCTCGCGAACTACGTCGAGAGCCGCTACGACTCCGGCCAGATCACCGTGGTCGCGCCCGACTCCGGCAGGGTGCGCGTCGCGGAGCGCTGGACCGAGCGGCTCGGCGGCACACCGCTGGCGTTCATCCACAAGACGCGTGACATCAACGTCCCGAACAGCGTTGTCGCCAACCGCGTCGTCGGCGAGGTCGAAGGGCGCACCTGCATCGTCGTTGACGACATGATCGACACGGCCGGCACGATCACCAAGGCCGCCGAGGCCCTGTTCAATGCGGGTGCCGCGGAAGTCGTCGTCGCCGCCACGCACGGAGTTCTCTCCGACCCGGCGACCGACCGACTGAAGAACAGCAAGATCAGCGAGGTCGTCATCACCAACACGCTGCCGCTCACCAGCGAGCAGCAGTTCGACAAGCTCACGGTGCTGTCGATCGCCCCGCTGATCGCGCGCGCCATCCGCGAGGTCTTCGAGGATGGCTCGGTCACGAGCCTCTTCGACGGCAACGCGTAGCGACCTCGCCGTCGTCGGCGGCGGCATCATCGGGCTGGCCACCGCGCGGGCGTTCGCCCTGGCGCATCCGGACGCGCGTGTCGTCGTCGTCGAGAAGGAAGCGGGGATCGGCCGGCATCAGACCAGCCGCAACAGCGGCGTGGTCCACGCCGGGCTCTACTACCCCACCGGCTCGCTGAAGGCTCGGCTGTGCACCGCGGGCCGCGAACGGCTCGCGACCTACGCGCGAGAGCACGACCTGCCCTACGACGAGTGCGGCAAGGTCGTCGTCGCCGTGGACGACAGCGAAGTCGAGCCATTGCGCGAGATCCTGAGCCGCGCCGTCGGCAACGGCGTTCCTGACGTGCGGTGGGTCGACGCCGGCGGCGTACGCGAAATCGAGCCCGGAGTTCGCGCCGTCGCGGGCGTGCACTCGCCGCACACCGCGATCACCGACTTCGGTGCGGTGGCCGCGTCGTACGCCGCCGACCTGCGTCGATCGGGCGGGGAGATCCGCACGCGGTTCGAGGTGGTCGGCATCGAGCACGACGCGGACGGAGTGTCGCTGCAAGCGCGCGACGGGCAGCAGCTGGTCGCTGGCGTCGTCGTGACCTGCGCCGGGCTCTGGTCCGACCGGGTCGCGCAGCTGTCCGGGGACCAGCCGGAGCCGCGCATCGTGCCGTTCCGCGGCGACTACTACGCGTTGCAGGCGTCGGCCCGCGACCTCGTGCGTGGCCTGGTCTATCCGGTCCCGGACCCCCGCTACCCGTTCCTCGGGGTGCACCTGACCCGCACGGTGACCGGCGACGTCCTCGTCGGGCCCAATGCCGTTCTGGCCGGGGCACGGGACGGCTACCGGCTCGCCCGTGGGCGCCCGCGAGACCTGGCCGAAACCGCGCGCTCGTCCGGATTTCGCCGACTCGCGGCTCAGCACTGGCGCACGGGTGCCCGCGAGCTGCGGCTGTCCCTGTCCCGGCGCGCCTTCGCCGCCGAGGCGCGCCGCTATGTGCCGAGCTTGCGGGCCGAGGACCTGCGCCGGAGCCGCTCCGGGGTGCGCGCGCAGTGCGTCGACGCCGACGGCGAACTGCTGCAGGACTTCTGCATCACGACCATCGGCCGCGTCGTCAACGTCCGCAACGCGCCCTCGCCCGCCGCGACGTCGTCACTGGCCATCGCCGACGAGCTCATGGCCCGGCTGCCCACGCCGCTATAGGCAGAGGAACGGGTTTGCCCGCATGGCCGCGCGGTCCGCCTTCCAGTACGGCGACTTTTCATACGTCGTACCGTGCGCGACAGCTGCGGCGATCCGCGCCCACTGCGACGCCGGCCGCCGGATCACCGGCGCGCTCGCGGTGTAGCGCGAGGGGGCCGAGTTGCCCTCCACGAACGCGGCGTGCGCGACCTCGCTCGCGTGCGGGCCGGTGTAGCGCAGGATGTAGAGCCCCAGGTCGATGTCCACGACGTAGATCAGCCCGTTCTGAACAACCGGATAGGACCACATCGCTCCGGTCCAGCGGGGTGCCTTCGAGCCCGGCCGGGTTGTGTCGGTCGGGAGCCCCGGGTTGGTCGCCGTCGTCGGGAAGAACAGCCGGTCGTCGCGCAGCGTCGGCGTGAACGTCGGCTTGGGCACGAACGCGCCGTCCTCGTGCAGGTGCTTCGGGTCCGACAGGTCGACTGCCCGCAGCCCACCGGAGTACCAGGTGAGAAGAGCCAGATCGTGGAACAGCGTCGGGTTGTGCGAGGAGAACGTGCCGTTCTTCTGCCCGCAGTTCTTGGGGTCGTTCTCCGGCAGGCGGAAGTCCCCGAGCAGCGTCGCCCCGCCGTCGCTCGTCATCGAACCGGTGCGCAGATAGCCGAACGGGCAGCCGTGACCGGCGTTGGCGTAGTCCTCCTGCGTGAAGAGGACGTCCTTGGTGCCCGGGATGACCACCGCGCTGTGCACGTTGTGGCCGTAGTCGAGCTTGCCGATCCCGACCGGGTGCAGGATGCCGATTCCGCCTGGCGGCGGGTCCGCGAGCATCGACGTGTCGAGCGTCCAGAACCCGTAGTCCCACCCGGCCATGTAGGCGCGGGTGCCGTCGTCGCTCACGGTCAACGAGTGCGTGTAGCCCGAGCCGCTCTCGTCGACGAAGTCGACCGTCTTCTGCGCCTGATCGACGCCGATGTCGTAGACCCCGACAAGCTGAGGGCTTGCCGGGTCGGTCAGGTCGATGACCATCAGGTCAGGCGTGAAGACGGTGAACGTCACATAGGCCAGCGCCCGACCTGGGTGCTTCGGGTCCTTCCAGAGGAAGAACTCGTGCGGCGCACGGTCGCCGAAGTCGTACGTCGAGAGCAGCTTCGGGTGCAGGCAGTCCGCATGGATGTCGTAGACCTTGAGGTAGTTGATCGACGCCGAGTTGCTGGGATCGCCGCCGATGAACGGCGAGTAGCCCTCGACGACCAGGATGCCGAGGCCCGCATCGGCGCGCAGTTCGCGCTGTGTCGACTCCGCGACCGGCGGGATGATCCCGGTCTGCACGGGATGCGCCGGATCGCTGGCGTCGACGATCGCGATGCCGCCGTTGCGGCGGACCGGCTCGTCCACTGAGCCGGAGTAGTAGCGGTCCCCGACGTAGACGCAGTTGCCGGCAACGGCGATCGGCGAGTTCATCCCGCGCTGGGCCAGGTCGGTGTGCCCGACGACGGAGAAATTGCGGTCGAGGCCGTAGACGCTGGCCGCGCCCACGGCGGAGGGTGTTGCGGCGGCGACTGCGGGTACGACGGCGGCGGCGACCGCCGAGAGTCCGGCGATGGCGGCCACGACCGATTGGCGCGCAAGGTTCGGCATGGTCGGGAATTCGACGCCCGGTTTGCGCCTCCTGCCGGGCGACGTTTTCCCTGCTGCGGCAAGTCACCTAGACTCGTGGGTCGCTTCCCATAGCTCGAGGAGTCATCGCTGTGTCCGAGGTCCGCATCATCGCCGAGCCGCGCACCGAGTTCGGCAAGGGCGGCGCTCGGCGCACCCGACGAGCCGGCAAGGTCCCGGCCGTGCTCTACGGCCACGGCACCGACCCCCGGCACATCTCGCTGCCCAGCCGGGAGTTCGAGCGTGCGTTGCACACCGACGCCGGCAGCAACGTCCTGCTGTCCCTGTCGATCAACGGCAGCGACGAGCTGGCGCTGCCCAAGTCGATCCAGCGTGACCCCGTCCGCGGCAGTATCGAGCACGTCGACCTGATCCTGGTCCGCCGCGGCGAGAAGCTGACCGTCGAGGTGCCGGTGCACGTGACCGGCGACCTCGTCGCCGGCGGCTTGCTGGAGCAGCCGCTCAACACGCTGTCCGTGAGCGCCGAGGCGACCAACATCCCGTCCGGCTTCAGCGTGTCGGTCGCGGGGCTCGAGATCGGCGCGTCGGTGCACGCGAAGGAAGTCGAGGTCCCGAGCGGCGTCGAGCTGGTGACCGACGGGGACGCGGTCGTCGTCCACATCCTTTCGGCACCCACCGCCGAAGAGCTCGAGGCCGACCTGGACATCACCGGCGCCGAGGAGACGGCCGCGCCGAGCGAAGAGGCGGCCGGCGAGGGCGACGTCGTGCCGGACACCGAGTCCGGCGAGGGTGGCCCGGCCGAGCCTGCCGGGGACACCGAAGGCTGAGCCCTCCGTTGGCCGTCACCAAAAGGGTTGACGGCGGCGCGGCCGCGAGCCCCTGGGTCGTCATCGGACTGGGCAACCCGGGCCCGGCGTACGTCGCCAACCGCCACAACGCGGGCGCGCTCGTGCTCGATGTGCTCGCCGACCGGATCGGCGGGAAGTTCAAGTCGCACAAGACCCGCAACGACGTCGTCGAGGCCCGCCTCGGTGACGAGCGCGTCGTGCTCGCGCGGCCGCGTTGCTACATGAACGACTCCGGCGGCCCGGTCGCCGCCGTACGCGACTTCTACAAGGCACCGCTGGACCGCCTGGTGGTCGTGCACGACGAACTGGACCTGCCGTTCGCCACGCTGCGGCTGAAGTGCGGCGGCGGCGACAACGGGCACAACGGGCTGAAGTCGTTGCGGAAGTCCCTGGGATCGGGCGACTTCTATCGGGTGCGCGTTGGCATCGGCCGTCCGCCCGGGCGACAGGATCCGGCCGACTGGGTGCTCAAGGACTTCTCCAAAGCAGAGGAGAAGGAGCTCGACCTGCTTTTCGAGCGCGCCGCCGATGCGGTGGAAACGCTGCTGGCGGACGGCCTGGCCGCCGCCCAGAACAGGTACAACGACTAGGTAGCCTGGGGCTACCGCCTATGAATCTTTCCGGCCTGCTCGACGTCGCCGCCGCTGACCCTGCGATCGCCCAGGCGCTCGCGGCTATTGGCGCACCGGAACTCGACGTCAGCGCCCCACAGGGCTTCTACCCGTTCCTCATTTCGTCGCTGAGCGCCAAGGCGCATCGGCCGGTTCTCGCGGTCACCGCGACCAGCCGCGAAGCCGAGGATCTGGTCGACGCGCTGCGGGCGCTGCTGCCGCCGGAGTCGGTCGTCGACTACCCGGCCTGGGAGACGCTGCCGCATGAGCGGCTGTCGCCGCGAGCCGACACGGTCGGCCGCCGGCTCGCGGTGCTGCGCAGGCTGCGTCACCCGCGTGATGGCGACCCTGCGTCAGGGCCCGTCACTGTCGTGGTCGCGCCGATCCGCAGCGTGCTGCAACCGCAGGTGCCGGGCCTCGGTGACCTCGAACCGGTTGCGCTGCAAGCCGCGGTGGAGGCCGACTTCGACGACGTCGTACGACGGTTGTCGGGCATCGCCTACAACCGCGTCGACATGGTCGAGCGCCGCGGTGAGTTCGCGGTCCGGGGCGGCATCCTCGACGTGTTCCCGCCCACGGAGGAGCACCCGGTCCGGGTCGAGTTCTGGGGCGACACCGTCGAGGAAGTGCGCTGGTTCAAGGTCGCGGACCAGCGCAGCCTCGAGGTGGCCGAACACGGACTGTGGGCGCCGCCGTGCCGGGAGATCCTGCTCACCGACGAAGTGCGGGCACGGGCGCGCGAGCTGGCGGAGGCCTATCCGTCCCTCGCGGAGATGCTCGACAAGATCGCCGACGGCATCGCCGTCGAAGGCATGGAGTCGCTCGCGCCCGCGCTAGTAGGGCACATGACGCTCCTGCTCGACGAGCTGCCGGCCGGCACACACACCGTGCTCTGCGACCCGGAACGCATCCGCACGCGCGCGGCGGACCTGGTGCGCACCAGCGCAGAGTTCCTCGAGGCGTCCTGGGCCGCCGCGGCCGGTGGCGGTCAGGCACCGATCGACCTCGGCGAGGCCAGCCTGCGCACCATCGCCGACGTGCGGTTGCACGCGCACGAGCTGGGCGTGCCGTGGTGGACGATGTCACCCTTCGTGGTCGACGAGGAGACCAGCGACGACACGGTCGCCTCCTCCGCCCGTGCCCTGAATGCCTACCGCGGCGACACGAAGCGGGCGCTGGACGACATGCGCGTCTGGTTGCGTGACGGTTGGCGCGTGGTCCTCGTCACCGAGGGGCACGGCCCGGCTGAGCGCCTGGTCGAGGTCATGCGCGCCGAAGACATCCCGGCGCGCCTGGATCCCGAGTTCGATATCGCCGTTGCAGGCGACGCGGTGCACGTCGGCACCGCATGCTTGCCGACAGGGTTCGCTTCGGAACAGCTCAAGCTCGCGCTCATCACCGAGACCGACATCGTCGGGCAACGAACGTCGACGAAGGACATGCGTCGCCTTCCCAGCAAGCGGCGCAACGTCGTCGACCCGTTGCAGCTCAAGCCCGGCGACTATGTCGTGCACGAGCAGCACGGTGTCGGCCGCTACGTCGACATGGTGCAGCGCACCGTCGCGGGCGCCACCCGCGAATACCTCGTCGTCGAATACGCGCCGAGCAAGCGAGGCCAGCCGGGCGACCGGCTCTACGTGCCGACCGACGCACTGGATCAGGTCACCCGCTACGTCGGTGGTGAGCAGCCGAGCCTCGACAAGATGGGCGGCGGCGACTGGCAGAAGCGCAAGGGCCGCGCTCGCAAGGCCGTGCGAGAGATCGCCGCCGAGCTGATCCGGCTTTATGCCGCGCGAATGTCGGCACCCGGTCACCAGTTCGGCCCGGACACGCCCTGGCAGCGCGAGCTCGAAGACGCCTTTCCGTACGTCGAGACTCCCGACCAGCTCGCCGCCATCGATGAGGTCAAGGTCGACATGGAGCAAGCGCACCCGATGGACCGGGTCATCTGTGGCGACGTCGGCTACGGCAAGACCGAGATCGCGGTGCGTGCGGCGTTCAAGGCGGTGATGGACGGCAAGCAGGTCGCCGTCCTTGTGCCGACCACACTGCTCTCGCAGCAGCACTTCTCGACATTCGCCGAGCGGTTCGCGTCATTCCCGGTCACCGTGAAAGCACTGTCACGCTTCCAGACCGACAAGGAACAACGCCAGATCGTCGAGGGTCTCGCTGACGGCAGCATCGACGTCGTCATCGGCACGCACCGGCTGCTGCAGCCGGGCATCGTGTTCAAGGACCTCGGCCTCGTCGTCGTCGACGAGGAGCAGCGTTTCGGTGTTGAGCACAAGGAGTTCCTGAAGCGGCTGCGCACGTCCGTCGACGTGCTCACGATGTCGGCGACACCGATCCCGCGGACGTTGGAGATGTCCATCACCGGCATTCGCGAGATGAGCGTCATCCAGACCCCGCCGGAAGAACGGCATCCTGTCCTGACCTTCGTCGGCGCATACGACGAGAAGCAGATCGCGGCTGCGGTGCGGCGCGAACTGTTGCGTGAGGGCCAGGTCTTCTACATCCACAACCGGGTCGAGTCGATCGAGCGAGCCGCGGCGCGGCTCCGCGATCTAGTGCCCGAGGCGCGGGTGCAGACGGCGCACGGTCAGATGAACGAGCACGAGCTCGAACACATCATGGTTGCGTTCTGGGAGCGCGAATTCGATGTGCTCGTCTGCACCACGATCGTCGAGAACGGCTTGGACGTCTCCAACGCCAACACGCTCATCGTCGAGCGCGGCGACCTGCTCGGGCTGTCGCAGCTGCACCAGTTGCGCGGGCGGGTCGGTCGCAGCCGTGACCGGGCCTATGCCTACTTCCTCTATCCGCCGGACAAGCCGCTGACCGAGGAGGCGCACGACCGGCTGGCGACGATCGCGCAGCACTCCGATCTCGGCGCCGGCATGCACGTGGCGATGAAGGACTTGGAGATCCGCGGTGCCGGCAACCTGCTCGGCGGCGAGCAGTCCGGCCACATCGCGGCCGTCGGCTTCGACCTCTACGTGCGGCTCGTCGGTGAGGCGGTGGCTGAGTTCAAGGGCGACGTCGCCGACGAGACGCCCGAGGTCAAGGTCGAGCTGCCGATCGACGCTCACCTCCCGCACGACTACGTGCCGGGAGAGCGGCTGCGCCTCGAGGCCTACAAGAAGCTCGCCGGCGCGCACACCGACGACGACCTGGCCGCCGTTCGCGAGGAGCTGCGCGATCGCTACGGCGAGCCGCCGCCGGAGGTCGACAACCTTCTCGCGGTCGCGGCCTTCCGCGTGCACGCCCGCCGCTTCGGGCTCACCGACGTCGCCACCCAGGGCAAGTATGTGCGGTTCGTCTCGCTCGACCTGCGCGAGTCGCAGGCACTTCGGCTGCAACGCCTCTACCCCGGGTCGGTGGTCAAGGCCCCGACATCGACGGTGCTCGTGCCGATTCCGACTACGAGCCGGATCGGCGGGCAGCCGCTGCGGGACCAGGCCTTGCTCGACTGGTGCCGAACCCTCCTCGATACCGTCGTAACCGATCTCGCGGCTGCCGCCGCGGCAGCCAGTCCAGGAGACACGTCAGCGTGAGAACCATGCCCCGCCTGCTCGCCATCGCCGTGCCGGCGGCCCTCGTCAGCGTGACGCTCGCCGGTTGCGACACCAGCCCGGGTGCGGCGGCGATCATCGGCGGCGACCGCATCTCGACCCACACGTTGCAGCAGACCGTCGACCGCGGACTGGCGGATCCGTCCGCGCAACAGCAGCTCGGCTCGGACCGGGCCGGTTTCGTCCGCAAGGAGCTGTCGCGGCTCATCACCAACGCGCTGATCGCACGCGCTGCCGCCGCCGAGGGCGTGGACGCCACCAACACCGACATCGACGTGGAGCTCGCCAGTTTGGAGCAGCAGGCCGGCAGCGAGGCCCAGCTCGAGCAGCAGGCGACGGCGGCCGGGGTGCCGAAGTCGGAGCTTCGCAACTTCATCTACTACTACGTGCTGCAGCAGAAGCTCGGCGCCAAGCTCGCGACCGCCGTACCGATCACCCAGCAGCAGCTGGAGGCGGCCTACCAGAGCCAGATCGACCAGTACGACCAGGTCGACTCCGCGCACATCCTGGTGAAGACCAAGGCCGAGGCGGACCAGATCCTGGCTCAGGTGAAGGCGAACCCGTCGTCGTTCGCCGACCTGGCGCGCAAATACTCCCTCGACACCGGCAGCAAGCAGGCCGGCGGAGAGCTGGGCCTGCAGCCGCACAGCCAGTTCGTGAAGCCGTTCGCCGACGCGATCTTCGCGGCGAAGCCGGGCAGCTTCATCGAGGTGCACTCGCAGTTCGGCTGGCACGTGGTGCACGTCATCGCGCACAAGCTCACGACCCTCGAGCAAGCGACGCCAGAGCTCAAGGCCCAGATCCTGCAGCCGGAAACCCAGGCATTGACGCAGAAGGAGCTGACGTCGGTCGCCAACCACGTCGGCGTCCACGTCAACCCGCGCTACGGCACATGGGACGCCAAGACGACGTCGGTCGTCGCGCCGTCGGCCAAGTCGGGCGTCACCAGCCCGGCGCCGACGCCGGCGACCTGACTCGACCGGTGCGGCTCGTCCTGCTGGTCACGTCGCCGAGGGTCGCCCCCGGCGCCCTGACCTGGCAGGCATGGGAGGCGCTGCGTTCTGGACCGGTGTTCACTCGTGAGCAGGAGCACCCACAGCGGGCGCCGCTCGCCGCTGCCGGCGTCGCGACCGAGGCGCTCGACCCCGAGCACGCGCCGGCCGCGATCGCCCGGATCCTGCGCGACGCGGCGGCACGCACCGGCACTGCCGTGTGGCTGGCCGGGCCTGGCGGCGATGACGACATCGGCCGCGCGCTGGGCGAGATGGCGCTCCGTCACCAGGATTTGGGCGCAGAAGCGCTTGGCGACGAGGTTGAGATCGAGGTCGTGCTCGGCAGCTGGGACCAGCCCGGTGCGCGGCTGCTCGACGTCGTGGCGACGATGGACCGGCTCCGGTCGCCCGGCGGATGCCCGTGGGACGCGCAGCAGACGCACGACTCGCTCGCGCCATACCTGCTCGAAGAGGCCTACGAGGCGTTCCAGGCGATCGAGGACGAGGACACGGACGCGCTGCGCGAGGAGCTCGGCGACGTGCTGCTCCAGGTCGCCTTCCACGCGCGCCTGGCCGAGGAGGCGGACGACGGCTGGTCGATCGACGACGTCGCCGCCGGGCTCGTCAGCAAGTTGGTACGACGGCACCCGCATGTCTTCGGTGCGACAACGGTCGCGGGTGCGGACGAAGTGGTCGCCAACTGGGACGTCATCAAACGCGCGGAGAAGGGCGACCGCGGCGCGCTCGAAGGTGTGCCGCTTGCACAGGCCGCCCTGACGCTCGCGGCGACGCTGCAGCGCAAGGCCGCGAAGCTCGGCGTGCCGGCCGACCTGGTGTCGCCGGAGCTGGCGCAGGCGTCGACGCCGGCCGCCGCGGTCGCGGCGCTGGCCGGCGCGTTCGAGGACGAGCCGCATGTCGACAGCGCCGGAGCGTTGCTGTGGGCTGCGGTCGCGCTGCTGCGCTCAGCCGACGTCGACGCGGAGGCCGCCCTGCGCGCGCGAGCCCGTGACTTCCGTGACCGCGCGACCGCCGTCGAGGACGACGTGCGGTCAACCGGTGACGACGTGCACGCGCTCGACCCCGCCGACTGGCGTGACCGCTGGGACAGCGGCAGCTAACCCTTCCTCGGTCAGCTCAGCCCGCAGTTCACGGCCTCGAACTTCTCGGCGGTCGGGGGTGCCGTCGACGCCACCTTGTCCTTGGCCGGGAAGCTCACCTTCGCGGTCAGGGTGTCGGGCCCGGAGCGGAACTCGTGAACGACGAGCGTGTAGACGGCGCCCGGCCTTGGGGCATCGACCACGACGACTTCGGACGTGCCTGCCCCTGCGCCGCATTGGCCGACGATGGCGTTGCCCTGGACGACGTAGAGGTCGAAGTCCTCGACCGGGAGCGTCCAGCTGATTCGAGCTGAGAACGGGCCGTGCTTCACGCCCTTGGCCGGCTGGTACTTGAAGGGGAACCGTGCGCACTCCGGGGGCTTGCACGTAGTCCAGTCCGGGGTGTTGCCCGTGAACTCCATGACGGCGTCTGTGTCGTGGTCTTGCGCCGTGGTCGCTACCGACCAGGTCAGGGCCTTCGTCTTCTTGCCGTCGAGCGTCTTGGTGGCGGCGTTTGCCGGGATGGCGGCAAGCAACGCGGCGATAGCCGCAACGACGATCGGGCCGCGTGCACGCATGGCTGCTTCTCCTCTGGGTCCGTCCGATCTGAGGAGTTCGTCATGCGGCGTGGGTTTCCTGCCGGATCGTCGTACGGCGATAGGCTCGACGGGCAGTCTTCCCCACCGAGGAGCAACAGCCGTGCCGACCATCGAGGCGCTCGCCGCCCGCGAAATCCTGGACTCGCGGGGCAACCCGACCGTCGAGGTCGAGGTGCTCCTCGACGACGGCACGGTCGGTCGCGCCGCAGTCCCGAGCGGGGCGTCGACGGGTGCGTTCGAGGCGGTCGAGAAGCGCGACGGTGGAGAGCGCTACGGCGGCAAGGGCGTGCAGGAGGCGGTCGGCGCCGTCGAGGACGACATCGCGCCCGCGCTGATCGGCTACGAGGCGACCGAGCAGCGACTGGTCGACCAGGCGCTCATCGACCTCGACGGCACGCCCGGCAAGAGCCACTTCGGTGCCAATGCCCTTCTCGGCGTGTCCCTTGCGGTGGCCCGGGCTGCTGCCGACGCGAGCCAGCTGCCGCTGTTCCGTTACATCGGCGGTTCGCATGCGCACCTGCTGCCGGTGCCGATGATGAACATCCTCAACGGGGGCGCGCACGCCGACACCAACGTCGACATTCAGGAGTTCATGGTCGCCCCGATCGGCGCGACCACATTCTCCGAAGGACTGCGGATGGGCGCCGAGGTCTACCACGCGCTGAAGGCGGTCTTGAAGGGTCGCGGCCTGTCCACCGGACTCGGTGACGAGGGCGGCTTCGCCCCCGACCTGCGGGCCAACCGCGAGGCGCTGGACCTCATCCTGGAGGCGATCGGCAAGGCCGGCTACACCCCGGGTCGCGACGTGGCGCTGGCCCTCGATGTTGCCGCGACCGAGTTCTTCAGCGAAGGCGCGTACGCGTTCGAGGGCAGCAACCGCAGCGCTGACGAGATGACCGCTTACTACGACGAGCTGCTCGGCACCTATCCGATCGTGTCCATCGAGGACCCGCTCTCGGAGGACGACTGGGCCGGCTGGGAGCGCCTCACCGCGGTGCTCGGCAGCCGCGTGCAAATCGTCGGCGACGACTTGTTCGTGACCAACCCGGAGCGGTTGGCGCGCGGTGTTTCCGAAGGTGCTGCCAACGCGCTGCTGGTCAAGGTCAACCAGATCGGCACATTGTCGGAGACGCTGGACGCCGTCGACTTGGCGCACCGCAGCGGCTACCGGTGCATGATGAGCCACCGCTCCGGCGAGACCGAGGACACGACGATCGCCGACCTCGCGGTCGCGACCAACTGCGGTCAGATCAAGACAGGTGCACCGGCGCGCAGCGAACGGGTGGCCAAGTACAACCAGCTGCTGCGCATCGAGGAGGAGCTCGAGGACGCAGCACGCTACGCCGGGCTGCACGCGTTCCCGCGGTTCCGCCCCATCGAGGGGCAGGTCTGAGCCTTGCGCGAACCCGGACCCGCACGTCGTAGCCGAGGTGGCGCCGCCGGCCGCGCTCCCGGCACCGGTCGTGCTGGCGCCGGCCGCAAGGGGGCGTCGACGGTGCATCGCTCCCGCGCGCCGATGCCGGCGCGAGCCGGCGCCGCGACGGCGGCGGCACGACGACGACGTACGACGCTGACCGCACGTGCCGCGGTGCTCGCGGTCGCGCTCGCGTCGGTCGCGTTGGCGCTCGCGCTTCCCTTCAAGATCTGGCTCGCGCAACGCGGGCAGATCTCGTCGCTGCGTGCGCAGACCCATCAGCAGCAGCAGCACGTCGCTGCGCTGCAGCGCCAGCAGCAGCAGTGGCAGGACCCGGCGTACGTCGAGCAACAGGCCCGTCAACGGCTGCACTACGTGCGGCCGGGGGAGAAGGCCTACATCGTTCTGAGCAAGCCGAAGCCCAAGCCCGCGGCCGCACCACAAGCGGAGGCGAACGCCCCGGCGCTCAGCGGACCTTGGTATTCGCGGTTGTGGCAGACCGTTCAGCTCGCCGGCGCGCCGGCGAAGTGATCTCGGCGGAAGACCGGGCAGCAGTCGCGAAGCAGCTGCGCCGGCCGCCGCGGGCGACCCGCGGCGTCGCGCACCGGTGCCGGTGCGGTCTGCCGGACGTGGTCGAGACGTCTCCCCGGCTGGAGGACGGCTCTCCGTTTCCGACGCTGTATTACCTGACCTGCCCGCGGGCGGTTTCCGCGGTCGGCCGGCTGGAGAGTTCCGGGGTCATGCGCGAGATGACAGCCCGGCTGGCCGCGGACCCTTCACTCGCTTCGCGTTACCGGGCTGCACACGAGGACTATCTTGCCCGCCGTGATGCTCTGGAGCCGCTCGGCATGACGGTCACGGCCGGCGGCATGCCCGACCGGGTGAAGTGCCTGCACGTGCTGGTCGCGCATTCCCTTGCTGCTGGTCCGGGCGTCAACCCGCTCGGTGATGAGGCGTTGGCGATGCTGCCTTCGTGGGGTGCCGCCGGGCCATGCGTGGAGCCGGACGCATGACGCGTGTCGCCGGCGTCGACTGCGGCACCAACTCACTGCGGCTGCTGATCGCCGATGTTGCGTCGGACGGCGCGCTCGTCGACGTCGTGCGAGAGATGCACATCGTGCGGCTCGGCGAAGGAGTCGACCGTACGGGCAAGTTCAGCGACGAGGCGTTGGGCCGGACGTTTGCTGTGCTGGACGACTACGCGGCGTTGGTGCGGTCGCACGGCGTCGAACGCGTGCGGATGGTCGCCACGAGCGCGTCGCGCGACGTCAGCAACCGGGAGGCGTTCGTGGCGGGCGTGCGCGACCGGCTCGGCGTCGACCCGGACGTGGTGACCGGCGACGAGGAGGCGCAACTTTCCTTTGCCGGCGCGACTCGCGAGCTGCACGGAACCGCGGTGCCCGCGCCGTATCTGGTCTGCGACATCGGTGGCGGCTCTACGGAATTCGTGCTCGGCGATGACGACGGTATGCGCGCCGCGCGCTCGGTCGACATCGGCTGCGTGCGCATGACCGAACGGCACCTGCACGACAATCCGCCGACCGCTGCGCAGGTTGCCGCCGCGACGGACGACGTCGATGCGGCGATCGCCGTCGCGGCTGAGACGGTTCCGTTGCGGACCGCGCAGACGCTGATCGGGCTGGCTGGATCGGTGACAACGGTGGTGGCGCTCGCGCTCGGTCTGTCGGCGTACGACCCTGCGCGCATCCACCACACCCGGATCTCGGTGAGCGAGGTCGCCAAGGTGACCGAGATGCTGCTCGCGATGACACATGTGGAGCGGGCGGCGCTGCCGGTGATGCATCCCGGCCGCGTGGACGTGATTGGCGCCGGGGCGCTGGTTCTCAACCGGGTCATGGTGCGCGGCGGCTTCGACTCGGTGGTCGCGAGCGAACACGACATCCTCGACGGGATCGCCCTGTCGGCCGCCGGCTTGCTCTCGTGATCATGACGTTGCCGGCGCTTTTTCGGCGTGATCATGGCGTTTTCCGCCTGTCAACGCCATGATCACCGACGCGGTCGCGCAGCCGGGCGACGGCTGGCCCGGCGACCCGGCCAGCCCGACGACCCCGATCGCGCGCCGGGACGACGACGTCATCCGGCTGGCGGGCAACGCACCGACGCTCGAGCACCTGGACGCGCGCGTGTCGGTCTGCAGCGCGTGCCCGCGGCTGGTCGAGTGGCGGGAGCGGGTCGCCACCGAGAAGAGGGCGGCGTTCCGGGACGAGCCCTACTGGGGCCGGCCGGTGCCGGGTTGGGGTGACCCCGCTCCGGCGATCATGATCGTGGGGCTTGCCCCGGCCGCTCACGGCGGCAACCGGACCGGCCGGATCTTCACCGGGGACCGCAGCGGCGACTGGCTGTTCGCCGCGCTCCACCGGGCCGGCCTCGCGCGGCTGCGCACCTCGGAGCACGCGGGGGACGGGCAGGAGTTGTACGGCGTACGGATCGCGGCAGCTGTCCGGTGCGCGCCGCCGGCGAACAAGCCGACACCCGAAGAACGCGACGCGTGCCGGCCGTGGCTGGCCCGTGAGTTGGCGTTTGTGCGGCCGAGCCTGCGCGTGATCGTCGTCCTCGGGGCATTCGGCTGGGCGGCATTGTGGCCGGCGCTGGCGGAGGCCGGTTTCGAGCTGCCCTCGCGCCGGACGGCGTTCGGCCACCTGCGCGAGGCCACGGTGGGCGATTTAGTCGTAATCGGGTCGTATCACCCGAGTCAGCAGAACACCTTCACCGGGAAGCTGACCGAGCCGATGCTGGACGCCGTCTTCGCCCGGGCCCGGGAGGCGGCGGGACTGCCCGATCTACCACGGCGTACCAATCGCATCGGCAATTAACACGCGTCACTTGAGTCCGGACACTAGGGGACGCTGCACACCTTGTCCCTCGGATGCCCCTCTGTCCGAATTTTTTTCCCCGGAGCAGTCACCAATACTGCGATTGCGGTAGCGCCGTTGCTCCGAATGGCCCAACATGGTTGACGTCCAGGGCTCCAACGAGGGGGTGGATGGAAATGCAGAAGTCAACGGCGGGCTGGGGCTGATCCAGCAAACGGGCACAGTGGCCCGGAGGACGAGGGGTTGAGAGTCGGCGGCGCTACGTCGAGTCTCAACCCCTTGGCATGTCCGGAGACGGCTCTTCGTGAGCCGCGACGACCCTCGGCAACAGCCACTCCGTGGCGGCGGCCTCCGGCATCGGCCGGCCGTAGAAGTAGCCCTGCACCTGCTGGACTCCGACCGACTCCAGCACGTACGCCTGAGACGCGTGCTCGACACCCTCCGCGACCGTGGCGAGGCCCAGTGAGTCGCAAAGCTCGACGATCGCCCGGACGACGGCCCGGTCGGCGCCCTCACCGTCGACGTGGTCCACAAACGCCTTGTCGATCTTCACCTCGTGCACCGGGAGACCGCGGAGCTGGTGCAGAGACGAGTAGCCGGTGCCGAAATCGTCGATGGACAGTCGACAGCCCAGAGACCGCAACTGGCGGAGCACTTCGAGACTGCGGGCGGCGTTCTCCATGACGCTGCTCTCGGTGATCTCCAGCGTCAGCCATCGCGGCTCGACGCCGCTCGCCGTCAACATTGCGGCGACCTGACCGACGAGGACGGGATCGTCGAGGCTGCGCGCCGAGATGTTCACGGCGATGCCGACATGCTGACCCGCATCGTGCCAGCGCCGACAGGCGTCGAGTGACATCCGCAGCACGCCGCTTGTGAGCGCGGAGATGAGACCGCTCGCCTCGGCCATCGGAACGAACTCGGCGGGAGACACCGGACCAAGCTCGGGGTGAGTCCAGCGAACTAGCGCCTCGAAGCCTGTGACCTCGCCAGTCCCGAGCCGCAGCTTCGGCTGAAAATGGACACTGAGTGCGTTTGCGGCAAGAGCTTCGCGGACCCCAGCGAGCACCTGAAGCCGCCGGGTGCCGTCCTCTTCGTATCCGGGCTCCCACTCGCCGATCCCGTTCGAGCTCCCCTTCGCAGCTGTCATCGCGATTTCGGCTCGTCGGAGAATCGTGGGCGCATCGGTGCCATGGTCGGGTGCTCGGGCGATGCCGACGGTCACGCGAAGATCGGCGCTGAAGCTCGGGAAGCGCAGTGGTCCGTCGATGCGGGACTTGACCGCGAGCGCTGCGAGCCGGGCGACTTCGCCGCCGGCGCCGCCTGGAATGGCCATGACGAATTGGTCAGCACCCACGCGCGCTACCAGCGCTCCCTGCGAGGGGGCAGCCTCCAAACGCCGCGCGACCTCGACCAGGACGGCGTCACCGGCGTCATGACCGAGCGTGTCGTTGATCTCCTGGAAGCGGTCGATGTCGAGCAGGAGGACGACTCCGCCCATGGCACCGTCGAGCATCGTCGTGAGGAACGAGCGCAGGCTGTCCAGGTTGGCCAGATCGGTGAGGCTGTCGCGCGTGGCGGCGTGGCGGAGACCCTCGATCAGGCGGCCCTTTTCGAGTGCCGTTGCGAGCTGTTCGGCGGCCGCCTCCAGCAGCCGCAGGTCCGAACCGTCGAAGCCGCTGCCGTCACCAGTCCGGTCTCGCGCCGTCAAAATCGCCTGGGGGTGATCGACCGGACCGACGGGAACGAGAATGCGGTTGTCTTCCGCGTCCCGCCGCCACATGCGCAGAACACGCTGCAGCGGTCGCAGAACAGGCATTCGCGACTCGTTGTAAAGCTGCCTCAGTTCGGCTTCGACCGGGCGTTCGGAGACCGATACGCCCTCGCCATCATCGCGCTCGAAGACGGTGATCACGTTGGCGAAGCCGGGATCATCGGCGAGCATGGCGAGCTCAAGCGTCTCGGCTCGCATGATGCGCCGTAGCTGCGTCATGGCCGGCGCGAGATCACCCGGATCTGCCGTGACCGGCCCGAGTTCACGAGCGACCGCATAAAGCTTGTCGAGCGCCGCATGTCGGTCTGCAAGTCGGTGATACATGCGCACAGCTGCCATCGACAACACGACGAAGATCGTGATTGCGAACGCAGTTGCCCGGTCGTACGTAAGTGCGCTGGCTGTCACAAGCGCCAAGAATGTGTTGACCATGCCGCTGGCGCCGAACATCGTCGCCATCTGCAGTGTTTGTGTTCTGTCCCAGCCGGTGCGGCTCAGCAGGAAGACGCCGATTAGCAGCACTGTAGAAACGACTGTGTCGGAGAAAACCGCAGTAAAGGCGCCGAGCCAACTAGACAGATGGACGCCGGAGCCTTGTGGGGTCAACGCTCTGAAGATTTCGACGGCGAGCAGGGTGCACAGCAGATTTGCGATGACGTTGAAGACGAACTGAATCGGCCGTTGTCGTTTGGCGAGCGCACCCGCGGCAGTCGCTATGCCCCGGACGATTACAAGGCTGGTGGGGGCCAAGAAAAACAGACCGAGAACGAGCGGGACGTCGGTTAGTTGCAGCGTCCAGACCTGCCGCCGAAAAACGAAGCGCAGCGGGGCCGCATAGGCAATCAGGAACAGCAGCAACACCCACCAGGCGGGCAGTCCGATGCTTGTCTCCGCGTGATAGCTGTGCGTCAGCCAAAGCAGAATCGCGGTCGCGAGCGTCATGGCAGCGTTCAGTCCCCACACTCGCGACTGCGAGTGCAGGCGCGACTGCGACGGCTGCATCGTGTCCTCGTCCTGATCCGGCGTCTCGTCAGCTATCGGTGCAAAGTCGTCGACACTTGACGTTCTTCGCCGGGCCGCGAGAACGATCACCACCGCGAGTGCCGGCAGGGCGACATCGGCGACGCCGATCGCCGGGCCGCGTACGTCCGCGATCGCGCCGGCAAGGGTCACGCCAATGCCCTGACCAACTGCGATGAATGCTGCCGCGACGCCGAAGGCTCGACCCCGAAGTTCGCGCGGAACCCGATCGATGAACACACGACCGGCGACGACCTGGACGGCGCTGAACGCGGAGCCGATCAGCCAAATGACCGCAGTTGCTGCAACCGGGAGATCGAGTCCGGTCAACGCCAGGATCGCCGTGGAAGCCAGGGCCCCCGGGAGGATCATGCGCTCGGCGGTCCGCGGGCGCAGTACGCGTCCGAGCACGATGGTGCCGATCACAACGCCGAGCTCCATCAGCGCAACGAGCACGCCCGCCGTCGCGGCACCGGCATGGTGGGCGGCGGCGTACGGAACGGCAACGCCGGCCGTCGATAACGCCGCGCCGATCACCACTGACGCGGTCAGCACCAGCCAACGCAGTTCCGGATCACCGAAGACGATCGCGAAGCCTTGGCGCACCTCGGCCTTGATGTCGCGGCTACCGCTTTCGACGGCCAACCGCTGGCGTACGGAGTGAACGACTAACCAGGCGGAAAGTGCGAACGTTGCGGCATCGACGATGATCGACGTACGAGCGCCGAGAACGGCAACGGCTGCCCCGCCGACTCCCCAACCCAGGACGCTGCCCAGTTGCTGCGTCGTGTTCGACAACGTTGACGCAACGGCGTAGGCCTCGCCTTCACCGACGATGTCCGGTAGCAGTGACGCTCGCGCCGTGTTGAACGGCGGCTGCAGCGATGCGACTGCGATCAACAGCGGGAAAAGCAGCGCGACGGGAAGTCCGGGGATCGCCAGCCCCATGATCAGCACCGCGCGAGCAACGTCGCAGAAGACCATCACGTCGCGACGAGGCAGCCGGTCGGCGTAGCCACCAAGGAGCGGTCCGGCGACCGCCCAGGGCAGGTAGGACAGTCCGATGCTCAGCGCGGACAGGAAAGGCGAGTGTGACTGGTGGAAGACAAGCAGGGCGACGGCGATCCGAGCCAGCTGGTCGCCGATGATGCTGAACGCCTGGGCGAGGTAGACCGCGCGGAACTCGCGGTTCGCCAGAACGTCACGGAACGTGACGCGGCGACCGGAGGATTCAGCAGTCAAAGCGTCCCCCAGCGCAGTCCCTTTTCATCCCACTGTCCCATCCGTTACGCGATGTGACCGGGATTGATGAGATATCGATCACGAGTTGGCCTCGGCCCGGCCTGGGTAGCCTCCGGGCCATGCCCGGATCGGTTCCCACACGCATCCTGATCGTCGGCGGCGGCTACGTCGGGATGTACACGGCGCTGCGGCTGCAGCGAAAGCTGTCCAAGGGCGGCGTCGAGATCACCGTCGTCGACCCGCTCTCCTATATGACGTATCAGCCGTTCCTGCCGGAGGCGGGCGCGGGCAACCTTGAGCCGAGGCACGTCGTCGTACCGCTGCGGCGCGTGCTTCGCCGGTGCCGGGTGCTGACCGGTCGCATCGAGCGGATCGAGCATGCTCGCCGGGTCGCGACGTTCGTGCCGCTGGAGGGGGAGAGGCGCGAGCTCGCGTACGACGTGCTGATCCTCGCGCCCGGGTCGATCGCGCGGACGCTGCCGATCCCGGGCCTGCGCGAAGTCGGCATCGGCTTCAAGAGCGTTGCCGAGGCGATCTACCTGCGCAACCACGTGCTCAACCGGCTCGACATAGCAGCCTCCGTCCAGGACCGGCAGATCCGGCGCCGTGCACTGACATTTGTGTTTGTCGGCGGCGGCTACGCCGGAATCGAGGCGATGGCCGAACTCGAGGACATGGCGCGCGACGCCATCGGTTCGTACGACGGGCTCTCGCCCAACGACATGCGGTGGGTCATGGTCGAGGCGTCGTCGCGAATCCTGCCCGAGGTGAGTCGGCAGATGGCGGGCTACACGATCGACGTACTGGAACGGCGCGGCATCGACATCAAGCTCAACACGCGCGTCGAATCGCTGACCGACGGACGCGTCGTGCTTTCAGACGGGGAGCAGTTCGAGGCGGAGACGGTGGTCTGGACGGCCGGCGTGCGCCCCAACCCGTTGCTGGAGAACACAGATCTTCCACTGGACGAACGGCACCGGCTGCGCTGCCATGCCGACCTGCGCGTGGCCGGTGTCGAGGGCGCCTGGTCCGCAGGCGACTGCGCGGCCGTGCCCGACCTTGCATCCGGCGAGCCCGGCGCGACGACCGGTCCGTCCGCCCAGCATGCCGTGCGGCAGGCGAAGGTTCTCGCCGACAACGTCGTCGCCTCGCTGCGCGGTGAGCCGCTGCAGGAATATCGCCATGCGTACGCCGGCTCCGTCGCCTCGCTCGGCCTGCACAAGGGCGTGGCAGAGGTCTACGGCGTGAAGGTGCGCGGTTGGCCGGCCTGGTTCATGCACCGCACTTACCACGTGTCGCGGATGCCGACGTTCAACCGCAAGGTCCGCGTGGTCGCCGACTGGACCTTGGCCTTGTTCTTCCGCCGCGAGATCGTGTCGTTGGGTGCGTTCGCCAATCCCCGTGGCGAGTTCGAACAGGCCACCGCGCCTGCAGAGGCCACGGCCCGCTGACCCTGTGCAAAACGGCACGAAAGCGTCGCAGCCGCTTCATACCGTCGGCGCATGCCGCGGTCAGTCATCGTCGACGCCTCGCCCGATCTCATCCGTGAAGCAGCGCAACAACGCGGCTGGGCACAAGTGCTGCGGCAACTCGGCCTCAATGCGACAGACGACAACGTGTGCGCCTTCCGGGTGCGCGCCTTGGAACTAGGGATAGATGTCAGCCATCTGCGGCGCCAGTGGGGCCTCGATGACTCGTCCTCTGACGTTCTTCGCGAGGCGGCTAGAGATGCGACAACGTTGGCGCAGGTCGTCGCCCGGTTGGGTCTTCAGCCAGGTGGCGCGACGTACGCCGCCGTGATCCGGGTGGCGGCTCTGCACGGCATCGACTTGCCGGAGCGCCAGCCGTACGGACTGGGATCTCGATCGATGGCCTTTCGCAGAACTGATGACGAGGTTCGGGCGTCCTATCACGACGCCCGGAGCATCGCCGACCTGCTGCGGCGCCTCGGGTTGGTCCCGCGTGGCGACAACTACCGAGTGATCAAGGCACGGTTGCAGGAGTTGGGCCTTGACCCGGCCAAGTTGCCTGGCCAGTCATGGTCGCGTGGTGCCGCTCTGCCACGCATTCCAATAGAAGAACTGCTCGTGCGCGGTCGACCGTGTTCAGGCACCAATCTCACGAGGCGCCTGATCGAAGCCGGCCTGCTGCCGCGCCGCTGTGCCCTGTGCGATCTCGACGAGTGGCTTGGACAACTGATTCCACTCGAACTCGATCACATCAACGGTGAACATGACGACAACCGCCTGGAGAACCTGCGCCTCCTGTGCCCCAATTGCCACGCACTCACGGACACGTATCGCGGGCGCAACATCAAGCGGCGCCGTAGTCTCCCGATGTCGCCCGAGTGCTGAAACTGGCAACCAGCGGGGCCTTAAAAGCTCTCGGCCCGCAAGGGCTTGTGGGTTCGAATCCCACCTCGGGCACGAAGTTGTCAGCGCGTCATGACCCCAGAGGGTCAGGTGGCGCTGACAAGTCCGGCTAGCCGGCGATGTCGGGGCCGGCGCGGGTCAGTGCCAGCTTGATGAGCACGCGTTGGTCGCGGACCATCGCCGCGCGGTAGTCGTCCCAGTCCGGATGCTCACCGGAGATGGAGCGGTAATAGTCGACCAGGCCTTCCATCGCCTCGGGTAACGCGACCAGGGTCACGTCGCCCTCGACCTGAACGAACGGCTCGCCAAAGAAGCCATCCGGTATCACACAGGCCCATGCGCGAGGGTCGCGGCGAAGATTCTTGACCTTGACGGCGGTCTCACGACTCGAGACGACGACGAAGCCGTCGGCGTCGACCGCGACGGTCACCGGCGACATCTGCGGCGTGCCGTCGGCGCGCATCGTCGTCAGCACCGCACGGTGATGCGTGCGGACGTAGTCGCGCGCCTTGTCGAGATCCAACGGCTAAGACTTGCTAGGCGCGCGACGCGGCGCGGCGCTTGTCGTGCTCGTGCACGATGGCCCGCGCGTAGCCGTGCGGCAGGTTGTGTTCGTCACGCAGCCAGTTGACCCGCTCCTCGAACCGCAGCAGCGCTGGTCCCTGCTCCAGGGAGTGCAGCCACGACGCCACGTCCCGGCCCGTCGCCTCAGGAATCTTCGCCAGAAGCGACTGATGGGTCTCCTCGGACTGTGGCATCGACATGGGGCAACTCCCAGGGCAGGTTTTGGCTTGCCCGTCAGAGTGCCTCAGCCGACCGCTTTCCGACAACCCCTGTTGGAAGATCGGTGCGTGCGCGACGGAGAGCCCAGCCAGGGGGCGGCCGAGCTCGACCGACTGGTACGACGGCTGCGGGGCCTGTCCAAGCGCGCCTGGGACACCGGTGAGCGCCGCGCGGCCGTCCACGAGCTGCTCGCACGCCTCGCCGACCTGAGCGCCTGGGGGCACACCCTGGCGCCGCTGCCCGACCACGCGCTCGGCGACGCCGTCGCCGTACTCGGACACGATGCACTCGCCGACCCGGAACATGCCGAGGGCGCCGCGCAACTCCTGCGCGACGCCCTCGACAAGACGCGTTAGCTGAGCCGCTCGATCACCATCGCCATGCCCTGGCCGCCGCCGACACACATGGTCTCGAGGCCCCACTGCTTGTCGTGGTACTGCAGGCCGTTGATCAGCGTGCCGGTGATCCGGGCACCGGTCATGCCGAACGGGTGGCCGATCGCGATCGCGCCACCGTTGACGTTGAGCTTGTCGCCGAACGGGTCGATGCCCAGCTCGCGCGCCGACGGGATGACCTGTGCGGCGAACGCCTCGTTGATCTCGACCAGGTCGATGTCGTCGATCTTCTTGCCGGCCCGGGCCAGCGCCTTCTTCGACGCCTCGATCGGGCCAAGACCCATGATTTCCGGCGAAAGGCCCGAGACACCGGTCGAGACGATGCGGGCGAGCGGCGTCAGCCCCAATGCTTTCGCCTTCGTGTCGCTCATGATGATCACGGCGGCGGCGCCGTCGTTGAGCGGGCAGGCGTTGCCGGCTGTGACCGTGCCGTCCGGGCGGAACACCGGCTTGAGGCCCGCCATCGCCTCCACCGTGACGCCGGCACGCGGGCCGTCGTCCTTCTCCACCGCCGTGCCATCCGCCTTCGTTACCGGCGTGATCTCGCGCTCCCAGAAGCCGTTGGCGATCGCCTTCTCGCACAGGTTCTGCGAGCGCGCGCCGAACTCGTCCTGCTCCTGACGGCTGACCGACTTGAGCTCCGCGACGTTTTCGGCGGTTTGCCCCATCGCGATGTAGACGTCCGGGATCTTGTCCGCCTCGCGCGGGTCGCTCCAGTGGAAGCCGCCCTCGCCGGCCTTCGCGGACCGCGCCTGCGCCTCGGCGAACGCCGGGTTGGTGGTTTCTGGCAGGGAGTCCGAGTTGCCCTTGATGTAGCGGCTGACCATCTCGACGCCGGCGCTGATGAACGCGTCGCCCTCGCCGCTCTTGATCGCGTGGAACGCCATCCGAGTCGACTGCAGGCTCGACGAGCAGTAGCGCGTGATCGTCGTACCGGGCAGGAAGTCGTAGCCGAGCATGACCGCCACGACCCGGCCGATGTTGTAGCCCTGCTCGCCGCCGGGCAGGCCGCAACCCATGATCAGGTCGTCGATGTCGTGCGGGTCGAGCCCGGGCACCTTGTCCAATGCGGCGCGCACGATCGTCGCCGCGATGTCGTCAGGACGGAAATCGACGAGCGACCCCTTGAACGCGCGGCCGATCGGCGAGCGGGCGGTGCTGACGATCACTGCTTCAGGCATTGAGAACTCCTCCACGTGGCTTCCCGATCAATGTACGGTCCGGCACATGGAGGTCTACGACTCGGTCGTCGAGCTCATCGGCAACACGCCGTTGGTCCGGCTGCATGCCACCGCTGAGGGCGTGCGAGGCCAGGTGCTGGCGAAGGTCGAGTACCTGAACCCCGGCGGCTCGGTGAAGGACCGCATCGCGCAGCGCATGATCGACGCCGCCGAGGCGTCCGGCGAGCTGAAGCCGGGCGGCACGATCGTCGAACCGACGAGCGGCAACACCGGTATCGGGCTCGCCATCATCGCGCAGCGCCGCGGCTACAACTGTGTGTTCGTGTGTCCCGACAAGGTGAGTCAGGACAAGATCAACGTGCTCCGTGCCTACGGCGCCGAGGTCGTCGTCTGCCCGACTGCGGTCGCGCCCGAGCACCCGGACTCTTACTACAACGTCTCCGACCGGCTGGCGCGCGAGCGGCCGGGTGGGTGGAAGCCCAACCAATACGCCAACGTGCAGAACCCGCTGTCGCACTACTACTCCACCGGGCCGGAGATCTGGCGGCAGACCGACGGCCGGGTCACGCACTTCGTCGCCGGCGTCGGCACCGGCGGCACGATCAGCGGCGCCGGCCGCTATCTCAAAGAGGTGTCCGACGGCCGCGTACGCGTCATCGGCGCCGACCCGGAGGGCTCGGTCTACTCCGGCGGCACCGGGCGGCCCTACCTCGTCGAGGGCGTCGGCGAGGACTTCTGGCCGGACACCTACGACAAGACGGTGTGCGACGAAATCATCGCCGTGTCCGACGCCGACTCGTTCGCGATGACGCGTCGCCTCGCCCGAGAGGAGGGGTTGCTGGTCGGCGGCTCGTGCGGCATGGCTGCGGTCGCCGCGATCCAGGTCGCCGCCGCGGCCGGGCCGGACGCGGTCGTCGTCGTACTGCTCCCGGACGGTGGTCGCGGCTACCTGTCGAAGATCTTCAATGACGACTGGATGGCCGACTACGGCTTCCTGTCCGGCGGCGACCCGCTCGAGACGGTCGGCGAGGTGCTCGCCCGCAAGGGCGCGCAGCTGCCCGAGTTCGTGCACGTGCATCCGTCGGAGACGGTGCGCGAGGCGATCGACATCCTGCGCGAGTACGGCGTCTCCCAGATGCCGGTCGTCAAGGAGGAGCCGCCGGTCATGGCGGCGGAGGTGGTCGGCTCGGTCGTGGAGCGGGACCTGCTCGACGCGTTGTACGACGGCCGCGCGCGCCTGGCCGACCCGCTCGAACGGCACCTGTCGCCGTCACTGCCGATGATCGGCGCCGGCGAGCCGGTCTCCGCAGCGATCGCCGCGCTGCACCACGCCGACGCCGCGGTCGTCCTGTACGACGGCAAACCCCGCGGCGTCGTCACCCGTCAGGACCTGCTCGCCTTCCTCGCCTCCCGCTGACTCGCCCCATCTGCCACCACTTCGAACGGCGGGTGACCACTTTTCGCGCCCGCCGGCGGCGTGTCGTGGTCGCCAGCCGTTCGAAGTGCGCGGGGTTCGTAGCCTGGCAACCATGCAGTTCGACACCAAAGTCATCCATGGCGGGCAGGAGCCCGACCCGCGCACCGGCGCCGTCGTGCCACCGATCTACCAGGTGTCGACCTACAAGCAGGATGGCGTCGGCGGCACGCGCGCCGGCTACGAGTACTCCCGCAGCGCCAACCCCACCCGCGACGCGCTCGAAGCCAATCTCGCCAGCCTGGAAGGCGGCAACCGCGGCCTTGCGTTCGCCAGCGGCCTCGCCGCCGAGGACACGTTGCTGCGTACGGTCTGCAAGCCCGGTGACCACGTCGTCATCCCCGGCGACGCGTACGGCGGCACCTACCGTCTGTTCGCCCGGGTGCTCGAGCGCTGGGGCCTCGACTACACGCCGGTCGACCAGCACGACCTCGACGAGGTCCGGCGCGCCGTCCGCGACACCACACGCGTCATCTGGTGCGAGACACCGACCAACCCGCTGCTCAACGTCGCGGACATCACGGCACTCGCCAGCATCTCCCGCGACGCCGGCGCACACCTCGCCGTCGACAACACGTTCGCGTCCCCGGCGCTGCAGCGTCCGCTGGAGCTCGGCGCCGACATCGTCGTGCACTCGACCACGAAGTACCTGGGCGGTCACAGCGACGTCGTCGGCGGCGCGCTCGTCACCAACGACATCGAGCTCGGCGGGCAGCTCGCCTACCACCAGAACGCCATGGGCAGTGTGGCCGGACCGTTCGACGCATGGCTCGTCCTGCGTGGCATCAAGACCCTCGGAATCCGCATGCAACGGCACTGCGACAACGCCGAACGCGTCGTGGCGATGCTGCGCGAGCACGACGCCGTCACCGAGGTGCGCTACCCCGACACGGACGAAGTCGCGCGCAAGCAGATGTCGCGGTTCGGCGGCATGGTGTCGTTCCGAGTGCGCGGTGGTGAGCAGTACGCGCTGGACATCTGCGCTCGCACGCGCATCTTCACCCTCGCCGAGTCACTCGGCGGTGTCGAGTCGTTGATCGAGCACCCCGGCCGCATGACCCATGCCAGCGCTGCGGGCTCCCCCCTCGAGGTCCCGGGCGACCTGGTTCGGCTCTCGGTCGGCATCGAGGACCCCGAGGACCTGCTCGCCGACCTCCGCTCTGCGCTGGGCTGAATCGTCTCGGGCTAGTCCTCTGGTTTCCGGCATCACCGCACCCATCGCGGTGGCTCCGGCGAGGATGCTCGCCGTGAGCGCGAAGGCGCCGGCGTACGACGACTCTGCCAACGCTCCCGTCGCCACCGGCCCGACCACATTCGCCACGTCACCGGACATCGAGTACGCCGCGAACACGCGGCCGCTGCGCCCCTCGACCACGTCGCCGACGATCGCGCCGGGCGCGACGTCCAGCATCCCGGAACCCAGTCCGAGGATGCCCATCGCGATCAGGAATGCCGGCAATGACGATGTCAGCGACAACAGCACGAACGACGAGCACGAGATCGCACAGCCCGCGACCAGCACCGGCTTGCGCCCGACCCGGTCCGCGAACCGACCGGCCGGCAGCAGCACGATGCCGTTGATGCCGGCGACGCACCAGAACCCGATGCCGGTCCAGACCACGCTGCGGTGCAGCGACTCCTGCACGTAGAGAGGGATCAGCGCCGCGCGCACGCCCATCGACGCCCACGAGTCGGCAAACACCGTCGCCAGCGCCGCCCTGTAGGCCGGGAGCCGCAGCGCGGTGCGCAACGACGTGTGCGTCGCGGCTCCCGGGCCGGACTTGTTCGCGAGCGGTGTGTGTCGCAGCGCGACCAGTGCCACCGTGCCGGCGACGGCCAGGGTTCCGGCGTACAGGAAGAACGGCAGCCGGATCGAGATGCTCGTCACCACGCCGCCGAGGCCGGGGCCGGCGATGCCACCGAGCAGGAAGCCGCCCTGCCACAGCCCCATCGCCCGCGCCCGCTGCGCCGACGGCACCATCCGCGCGATCAGGCTGATCGCGCTGATCGAGAACATCGCGGAGCCGACGCCGCCGATGCCGCGCAACACGAGCAGCTGCCAGTAGGTCTGCGACAGCCCGGCCAGCATGCTGCTCACCGCGACGATGCCGATGCCGATGCCGAGCACCAGCCGCTCGCCGGAGCGGTCGATGAGCCGGCCGGCCGGGAAGGCGAACGCGATCCGCAGGAACGCGAACGCGCTCACCACTGCCGCAGCGGCCGCCGTGCCGACGCCGAAGTCGCGCGCGAACAGCGGCAGCGCCGGGGCCACGATGCCGAAGCCGAGGGCGACGAAGAAGGCGACGACGACGAGGACGCCCACTTCGCGGGGCAGAGCCGCGGTGGGCGAGGAAGCCACAATGTGATCTTCGCATCACAGCGGGGGCAGGATTCCCTTCCCGTTGCGTCGAAGCAACACCCCATGCGCCGGTCGGTTACGCGCCGCGCCACCCAAGCGGCTGCCGTGGCGATGCTGGTCGGGTCGGCGTCGATGCTGCTGCTCCCACCCGCCCATGCGGCGGCCCCGATGTCGGCAACCAGCGTGTCGACGAGCACGCCGGTGCTGCAGCAGGCGTGGTACTGGCAGAACGCCTACGAGCAGGCAAATCCGCCGGTCGCCGAGGCGCCGCCCGCGACCGAGCCCAGCGGGGTGCCCGACGGCGATCTCGCCGTCGCCTACGCCGGTAACACGGACAAGAGCCCGAGCAAGATGACGGCGCTGTCCTTCGACATGTC
>Ga0070658_10000291_pt1 | contig 43798 bp, 46 predicted proteins | sample KBSC13metaG_FD_64664 | JGI IMG/M metagenome (GOLD analysis project Ga0070658, IMG submission 64664) | Corn rhizosphere microbial communities from Kellogg Biological Station, Michigan, USA - KBS C1-3 metaG | ecosystem: Host-associated > Plants > Roots > Rhizosphere > Soil ... | reverse complement strand
CTGCCGACACCATCGCTGAACGTCCGCCGACGTGACAGATGCAGGCGATGAGCCGGTCCGTCGGCAGCGCCGCCAGCTCAGCGGCCAGTCGCGACATGGGCACGTGCATCGCTTCCTCGACACGCACTTCCTGCCACTCGTCGTCTTCCCTCACGTCGAGCAGCAGCGCGCCTTCTTCGAGCAACCGGTGGGCGTCCGTGACGGTGACGTCGGCCGTGGTCATCAACGGCCCTTGAACGTCGGCTCGCGCTTCTCGACGAAGGCCTTGGCTGCGTTGCGGTGGTCCTCGGTCGTGCCGGTGTGCACATGGTGTGTCACCTCGAGGTCCGAGCAGTCGCCGAGTTCGCCGAAGACGGCACGGTTGAGGTTCTCCTTCATGTAGCGCAGCGCCACCCGCGGTCCCTGCGCGAGCCGCCGCGCACGGCTGAGCACCTCGTCCATCAAGGTGTCTGCGGGGAACACGGCGTTGACGACGCCGAGCTGCTCTGCCTCGCTCGCAGTGAGCCGCTCGGAGAAGAAGTAGAGCTCCTTCGCCTTGGCGCTGCCGATCAGCCGGGTGAGAAACCACGTGCCGCCGTAGTCGCCGGAGAACCCGACCCGGGCGAAAGCGGTGGTCAGGATGGCGGAGTCCGCGGCGTAGCGGAGGTCGCAGGCCAGAGCGAGTGAGAGCCCGGCCCCGGCAGCCGGGCCTGGAAGGGCGGCAATCGTCGGTTTGCCCATCTGCCACAGACGCACCGATGTCGCGCGCTGGTTGAGCCGCTGCAGGGCGATCTTGTCGTCGTAGGTCTGCTCAGCGCCGAACAAGGGGTCGGCGCTCGCCATCGCCTTGACGTCGCCGCCGGCGCAGAACGCTCCGGCCGCGCCGGTGAGCACGATCGCGCCGACGTCGGAGTCGGTCTCGAGGTCGGCGAGCACCCGGCCGAGCGCGTTGATCATCGCGCCGGAGAATGCGTTGCGTCGCTCGGGACGGTTGAGCGTCAGGACGGCGACCCCGTCGTCGATCATGCCGAGCAGGTCGTCGGTGCCGGTGTCGATGGATGCCATCGCGAGGTCTCCTCAGGCTGGTTCGCGGGTGAAGCGGACGCCGGCGACCGTCACGTCACCGCTGCGCTCGGGTGCGGCGGCGCGCACTTCGACGATGCGCTCGGGGTCGCTGTCTGCCGCCGGGACGAACTCGATGCGCTGCTCCCCGCCGGCCAGGTGCAGGGTCGTGCCGGCCGGGTCGACGCCGAGCAGCCCGCCCCAGACCGCGGCGGTCTTGTCCGGGTCGTGCACGGCGACCGTGAGTCCGAGCAACGCGCCGGGGCCGTACGACGGGACCTTCGCCTCCCAGGCCGCGCCGCCCCAACGCCAGGACCCCACCGGGTTGGTCACGTCGAGCGCAACAATCGCGCCCGGCACGTCCTTGGGATGCAAGTGGATGTCGACGATGTCGTCATGCCGGTTGTCGTGCACAACGCGCACTCCGACATCGGCGATGCGTGCCCGGGTTGCCGCTTCGTCGGCCACCTCGAACATGCACATGTAGCCGCAGTCACCGTGGTTGCGGGCGATCTGCCGGCCGGCCGCCGTGTCGTCGCGCGTCGGTGACACGATCTCGACGAATGTGTCGCCCAGCGCATAAACGGCGTTCTGCAGGCCGAAGTGCCCGACCCCCTTGTCATGGAACGGGGCGCTGACTCCGAGCGCGTCCTCGAGTGCCGCCATCGTCGCGTCCAGGTCGGTCGCGGCGACGACCGCCTGGCGCAGCCGTGGAAGTGTCGTCACTTCCCGGATGCTAGACAGCGGCCGGGGTCGGTTTCGACCCCCGTCTGACGTACTACGGGGCCCGAGCGGCGAGTCGCTCGAAGTTCTCGAACAGCCGCGGCTCGCCGGTCTGAGCAGTCCGTTCTTGACCAACGTCCCGATCGTCTCGCACGAGCCGAGGAAGGCCTGGATCTGGCCGTACTCCTTCGACTCCCGGAAATGCCGCTTGCGCTGGGCGTCTGTGGTCGCCGGCGGCGTATCACCTAACCTTCGCTCGTGAGTGAGCCAGAGGAGTACCCCCAGCACCGCTTCACCCTGCCGGAGGGTGCGACCGACCTGCTGATCGTGCGCCACGGCGAGTCGGCTCCGGCGCGGCTGGACAAGCCGGCTCCGAAGGTCGACGGTCACAGTGATCCCGAGCTTGCACCGCGCGGGCGCGAGCAGGCCGAACGCCTCGGTGAGCGGCTGGCGCACGAAGAGATCGACGCGATCTACGTGACCACACTGCGGCGTACGGCGGAAACCGCGGCGCCGCTGGCCGCCCGGCTCGGCTTGGAACCGATGGTCGAACCCGATCTGCGTGAGGTCTACCTCGGCGAGTGGGAGGGCGTCGCGTTCCGCAAGTACGTCGCCGAGCGGCACCCAACGGCGGTGCGCATGATGACCGAACGTCGCTGGGACGTGATCCCCGGCGCAGAGAGCAACGAGAACTTCGCCGCTCGCGTGCGCACCGGGCTTGAACGCATCATCAAGGCGCACCCAGGTCAGCGCGTCGTCGTGGTCGTGCACGGCGGTGTGATCGGACAAGTCATGTCTCTCGTCACAGGGGCACCAACCTTCACGTTCATCGGCGCCGACAACGCCTCGATCTCCCAACTTGTCGCGATGCCCGACCCGTGGGCGATTCGCCGGTTCAACGACACCGCGCATCTCGACCCGGTCTTCTCGATCGCCGCCGAACCTCTCACCTGACGTCCCAATACGTCCCCTAGCCCCGACACGTCCTCTAGGCAGAGTCCCATCGCGGTGCCAAGATCGCGCCTGTCCGGACGCGTCCGGCGCCCGGCGCGAGCGGGTGGGGGTGGTCGAAATGACCCAGATCCTGATCAGCAACCTCGCAAAGGAAGGCGAAAAGCGCCCATTCAAGGCGCATGGCCACGCGCTGGTAGGCGGTGCCGGGGGAGCGACGTTCGTCTACGGCAGGTTCGAGCCCGGCTGGCGTTGGTCGAAGGATGTCGCGCCGATCGCCGGTACGAAGTCCTGCCAGACCCACCACCTCGGCTACGTCGTATCCGGGCAGATGCACGTCATCGCCGATGACGGCACCGAGATCGACGTACGCGGCGGCGAAGCGTTCGACCTGCCGGCCGGACACGACGCGTTTGTCGTGGGCGACGAGCCCTGCCTGATGATCGACGTCTCACCCGAGGCGACGTCCTACGCGCGCGGTGGCACGCCGGTCCCGCCGTCGGAGGACCGCTACATCTCGGTCGTGCGCCGCGGCTACGCCGCCTTCAACACCGGCGACATGGACACGCTGCGCCAGCTGATGTCGAAGGACGTCGTGCAGCACGTGCCGGGACAGACCGAGCTCGCCGGAGACCACAAGGGCATCGACTCGGTCTTCGACTATTACGGGCAGCTCGCCCAGCTCACCGACGGCACCGCCCGTGCACACCTGCTCGACGTGCACACCGACGGTCACGGCCATGCGATGGCGACGCACGTTCTGAGCGCGACCCGCAACGGCGTCATGCGCGTGACGCGTGGGTCGATCCTGTTCACGTTCATCGGCGACAAGGTCACCGACCTGCTCGAGCTGCATGCCGACATCGCCGGAGATGACGCCTTCTTCAGCTAGCTGAAGCCGGGACGATAACGTCCCGCTCGTGACGGACATCCGCTATCCGGTCGCGAGCGGGACGTTACCGGCCTACCTCGCGGTCCCGCAGGGCTCCGGGCCGTGGCCCGGCGTCGTCGTGCTGCACGAGGTCTTCGGCCTGACCGACGACGTCCGCAAGCAGGCCGACCGCTTCGCCGACAACGGCTACCTGGCGCTCGCGCCGGACCTGTTCGGCTGGGGCAACACGGCTCGCTGCCTGGTCGCGAGCTTCCGCACCATGCTGTCCGGTCAGGGGCGGATCTTCGATGACGTCGACGGGGCACGCACGTTCCTCGCCGACCGCGACGACTGCACCGGCCGCGTGGGTGTCATCGGCTTCTGCTTCGGTGGCGGGCTCGCGCTGCTGACGGCGTCCACCGGGTTCGCCGTGTCCGCGCCCAACTACGGTCAGGTGCCGAAAGACCCGCTGCGGCGCCTCGCCGGCTCCTGCCCGACCGTCGCGTCCTACGGCGCGAAGGACCGGCCGCTCAAGGGCGCGGCGGACAAGCTGCAGTCGACGCTGACCGAGCTCGGCGTGGAGAACGACGTCAAGGAGTACCCGACCGCGAAGCACGGGTTCCTGTACAAGCACACCGGCAAGACGTCGTGGACCGAACCGCTGATGGTCGCCTACGACGATGCCGCCGCGAACGACGCGTGGCAGCGGATCTTCGGCTTCTTCGGCAAGCACCTGCAGGATGCGACATGAGCAGTAAGGAGCACGACGTGCAGCCCGACGTTGACGTGAGCGAGACGGTCGGCGCTTCACCCGCCGACGTCTACGCGCTGGTGGCCGATCTCCCGCGGATGGGGGAGTGGAGCCCGGAGAACACGGGCGGTCGATGGCTGAACGGCGCGAACGGCCCGAGCGTCGGCGCGAAGTTCCGCGGCACCAACCGGTCCGGCTGGCGCTTCTGGTCGACGACGGTGACCGTGCGGTCGGCCGAAGTCGGCCGGCAGTTTGCCTTCGACGTCGACGCCTTGGGCCTCCCGGTCGCCACCTGGGCCTACACGTTTGCCGAGACGCCGGAAGGCTGCCTGGTCACCGAGACCTGGACCGACCGGCGTCCGGGCTGGATGCGCTCAGCGTCCGGCCCCCTCATGGGCGTTCGGGACAGGGCCGAGCACAACCGAGCGAACATGCAGGAGACGCTGCGCCGGCTGAAGGCCGCCGCGGAGCATTAGCTCTCGGCCCCCTCCTGCCCCGCACGTTGCGCGGGCACCCCAGGCTTGATGTTCGCGTTGCGGCGGAACACGTTGTCGGGGTCGTACTTCGCCTTGATCGTCGACAACCGGGCGTACTTCTCCGCACCGAACGTGGCGACGACGTCGGCGTCGTCCTCCTCGCCCAGGGCGTTGATATAGGTCCGCGCGACCAGATGCGGCTTGAGTGCCGAATGGATGCCGCGGGCCCAGGCGCGGTCCGCCTCGAGCACTTCCATGTTGGGGCAGACCGCCACGGTGAAGAAGTTGTAGCAAGCCTCACGCGTGCCGGCGAACGCTGTGGCGTCGTCGGGCACGTCGCAGAACGCGCCGTCGAGCCGGTACATCAGCACGACCGATCCCGGTGACTGCTTGCGTGGGAAGTGGTCGGTGAAGACGTCGATGACCTCATCGGTGAGCTCGTCGAGGACACCGCCCTTCTCGTAGTCGTACTGCCCCCATGCGTTGTCCTCGTCGAGCATTGTCTGCAACGCCATGAACGGCATGACATCGACGAACTCCCACAGTGGCGTCAGGCCCTCGCGGAACCGTCGTACGACGTCCTCGTGCTGCTCCGGCGGACCGAAGCCGGCGATGACGGCGACGTAGCCCGGTTGCCCCTGATGCTCCGGCGGGACGAACGGCGCCATCGGTGCGCTGATGCCGCCGACGATGATGTTGATCTCCGGCGGCAGCGTCGCGCAGATCTCGCGCGCCAGCCGGAAGTAGTCCTTGCCCTGGTCGAGGCTCCAGAACATCAGTCCGGCCTGGATCATCGGGCCGGCCGGATGCAAGGCGAACTCGAACTCGGTGACCACTCCGAAGTTGCCGCCCGCGCCGCGGATCGCCCAGTAGAGGTCCGGGTTCTCGTCGGCGCTGGCCCGCAGGATCCGGCTGTCGGCGGTGACCACTTCGGCCGAGACCACGTTGTCGATGGACAGGCCGTGCTTGCGGGTGAGCCATCCCATGCCGCCGCCGAGGGTCAGCCCGCCGACGCCGGTGTGACCGACCATGCCTACCGAGGTAGCGAGTCCGTGTTCCTGCGCCGCCCCCATGAGGTCGCCGAGGAGCGCACCCCCGCCCACGTGCGCGCGTCGGGCTTCCGCGTCGACGACGACGGAGTTCATCGGGCTGAGATCGATCATCATGCCGTTGTCGACCGATGCCTTGCCGGAGACGCCATGTGCGCCGCCTCGCACGGCCACCGGCAGGCCCTCGGCGACCGTAAACCCGACCGCCGCCGCCACATCAGAGGCGCTGGCGCATCGGGCGATGACCGCCGGGTGCAAATCGATGGCGGCGTTCCACAGCCGCCGTGCGTCGTCATAGTCGCCGTCTCCGGGCGCGAGCACCTTGCCGCTCATGGCTGCGCGCAGCGCGTCGACTCTGTCCCCCACGGTCTGCGTCATGAGTCCCCCTCGGACGCCAAGCTGGATTCGGACCAGCCTGGAACCGTCGCCCGAGGGCGTCAACCCAAACGTCGAAAGGTTACGAGTTGCCGGATTTGCTATAGATCGAGGTCGACGACCACCGGTGCGTGGTCGCTGGGGCCCTTGCCCTTGCGCGCGTCGCGATCGACGTAGGCGTCCTTGACCGCTTTGGCGACGACATCGGTCACGTAGACGAGGTCGATGCGCATGCCCATGTTCTTGTGGAACATGCCGGCCCGGTAGTCCCAGTAGGTATAGGGCGTGTCGTGCTTCAGCGCGCGCGGGATGACGTCGGTGAGCCCGAGCGCGCGCAGCTCCTCGAGCCGCTTGCGCTCGGCGTCGGTTACGTGCGTCGAGTCGACGAAGGCTGCCGGATCCCACACGTCGCCGTCCGTGGGTGCGATGTTGAAGTCGCCCATGACCGCGAACGGGTTGCCGGTGGAGACCTCCGGCGCGAGTGCATCGCGGAGCGCGCCGAGCCACTCCAGCTTGTAGGGATAGTGCGGGCTGTCCAGTGAGCGGCCGTTGGGCACGTAGAGCGACCAGATCCGGATCGGACCGCAGGTCGCGCCTACCGCGCGCGCTTCGACCATCGGTGGTGCGCCGATCAGCGCCGGGTCGTCTTCATTGGGCGGAGGTGCGTAGGCCGGCTGTCCGGGGAAGCCGAGGGAGACGTCGTCGAGGCCGATGCGCGACAAGATCGCGACGCCGTTCCAGCGACCGTCGCCGTGTGCGGCGACCTCGTAGCCGAGCGCTTCCGCGCCCTCACCGGGGAAGGCATCGGCGGCGATCTTCGTCTCCTGCAGGCACAGCACGTCGGGCGTGGCGATCTCGAGCCACTCGTTCAAGCGTGGTAGCCGCGCGCCGACGGAGTTGACGTTCCAGGTCGCGATGCGCACGCGCCCACCCTATGGCGCACGATTCACTGTCCTCGTGTGCGGACCAGGCCTGGCGCAGGTGCGCTGGATCGGCGGCGGCAGTGGCGCTGCGAAGACCAGCGTCGCAGCCGCGCTCGCCGCCCGATTCGGCCTTCGCGGCTACAGCACCGATGCAGCGATCCCTCCGCACGCTGCGGCAGCCGGGCCGGACACGCCGCTGCTGGCGACGTGGCTGCAGATGTCGATGGACGAGCGCTGGCTGCTTCGCGATCCGGTCGAGATGGTGCACACGTTCCCGTGGTTCGCGGGGGAGCGTTTCGATCGCATCGTCGCCGACCTGTCGTCCGCACCGACGACGCCGTTGACGGTCGCGGAGGGTTTCCGGTTGTTGCCGCGACTGGTTGCGCCTTTGCTCGTGGAGCCGTGGCAGGCGATATGGCTGGTGCCGACACCGGACTTTCGTCGTTGGGTCTTCGCCCGGCGGCCGCTCGAGCAGCAGTTCTGGCTGCGGACGTCGGATCCGTCCGCGGCGTTCGAGCGCCTGCTGGCGCGGGACCAGATGTTCACCGACTGTGTGAGCGACGAGGCCGCGGGGCTCGGGTTGCGGGTCGTGGTTGTTGACGCTTCGTCGTCTGAGGCAGCGCTGGCCGAGGAGGTGGCCCGTTGGTTCCGGCTCTGACCGCGGCGGGCGCCGTCGTCCCTGACGCCGACCTGCGGACGTTGCCCAAAGCGCATCTGCACCTGCATCTCACCGGTGGAATGCGGCGTACGACGTTGCACGAGCTCGCCGACCGGCACGGCGTGCGCCTTCCGGAGCGGCTCGTCGACGAGGTTCCGGACGACTGGCGTGCACTCGGATGGGCTCGCTTCCAACGGTTGTACGACGTGGCGCGCAGCGTCCTTCGCACGCCGGAGGACATCGCCCGGATCGTGTGCGAACGTGCCGAGGACGAGCGCGTCGATGGTTCACGTTGGCTGGAGCTGCAGGTCACGCCGACCGGCTACGTGTCGCGACTCGGTGATGTGGTCACTGCGACCGAGGTGTTCTGCGCGGCTGCTGCGGCCGCGGAGGCGGGCACCGGCGTCGGTGTGCGGCTGGTCATCGCTGCCAACCGGACCCGACCGGCATGGGAGGCAGAGCTGCTCGCGCGCGTCGCGGTGCGGTTGTCACCGCAGGGCATCGTCGGCTTCGGGCTGTCCAACGACGAACGGGTTGGTCCACCCGAAGAGTTCGCGAAGGCCTTCCGGATCGCGCGGGAAGCCGGACTGGTCGGCGTGCCGCACGCAGGGGAGCTGTTGGGCGCATCATCGGTCGAGCGGACCGTGCGGGCACTGTCGCCGGCGCGCATCGGCCACGGCGTGCGCGCCGCAGAGGATCGCGCGGTGATGAACCTGCTCGCCGAACGCAACATTGCGTGCGAGGTGTGCCCGGCCTCCAACGTGGCCCTCGGAGTGTTCGAAGGACACGCGCAGGTTCCGTTGCGAACGCTGCACGACAGCGGCGTTCCCGTGGTGCTCGCCGCCGACGACCCGTTGCTGTTCGGTAGTGGTCTGATCGAGCAGTACGTCGCGGCGCGTGACACGCACGGCTTCGACCGCGACGGCCTTGCGCAGCTCGCGGCAGCGTCCGTGCGGCATTCGACGATGCCGCGCGAGCTGCACGACGACGTGCTCGCGGACATCGAACGCTGGCGCCAGCCGTCGATCAGGTCTGCCCGCGAACCACGTCGATGATGTGCTCCAGCGCGAGGTCCTGCGCGGCGAGATGTGCCTGGATCTGCTTGGCCTCCGCGAGCACGGCAGCTGCGTCGTCGTACGTCGCCTGTGCGCGAGCGTCCGCTGCAGCGGCCTGCACGTTCTGGCCGACAATGATGATTGGCAGCAGCACGAGTTGAAGGAACGTCTGTGCGATCCAGGCGACGATGATCAGCGAGTCGCCACTGCGGAACGCCGTTGGCGCGCTGACCAGTGCGAGCACGGTGAAGGCGTAGGCGCACCACATCGTGCCGACGACGAGCGTGATGCGCAGCCCGACCTTGGCATTGAAGCGTCCCAACGCGTTTTGGCCGTGCATCTTCGCGGCCGCCGCCGCGACCTTCGGCGGGCCCGTCGCCTGGCGCTGCTGCATGTGCGGGTGCGGGACGTAGTCGAAGAGCGAGGATGTGCTGCCATTGGACATGCCGCGGAAGTTACTCCGAATGGCGGATTCGGCGGCCGCTGCAATTCGCTACAAAGAGCGGGAACGGGGGAAGCGAAGATCCGCACCGACCCCACCGACACCCGCATCAAACCCGGGTGCACGGAGAGAATCGGTCGCCTGTTGGTGCGGGGAGCGAGTGGCGAGACCGGCCTGTCTCTTCGACAGGGAAGGTTTTGTCATGGCGAATGGGGCTCGCTCAAAAGCGAGAAAGCACGCGGCACACCGGTCGCCGTCTGCGCAGCGCGCGCATGCGGCCGGCGACGTCACGTGGATGCTCGATCTGTCGCAGCCAGTGGCGGTGCGGCACGCGTCGATCGCCGCGGCGGCCGCGAAGCGGCAGCTCGCTGGACTGGGGCTCGTTGCCGTCGGCGTCTGGGGCTACAACATCGGAATGGTGCTGACACACCTGCACAAGTAGCTGCGCGCGTTACTTCAACGCGCGGTGGCAGACCAGGAACAGGTCGCGGGGGAAGCCGAGCCGAGGGTGCGTCACAGCACCCTCGGCGAAGCTTGATCTCAGGACCTCGGTCAGCTGGGCCGGAGATCTGCCGCGCAGGTCGAACACCCACAGGGTGCCGCCGGGGCGCAGCACCCGGCTCTGCTCCGCGACGGCTGGAGCGATGTCGGCCCAGTGGTGGGCGCTCAGCGTCGACACCACGGCGTCGAACGCTCCGTCCGGGAACGGAAGGTCCTCGGCGCCGGCGCTGCGTGCCTCTGCCTGCCGGGTGATGCCGGCAGCCTGGAGATGCCCGTTGGCGATGCGCACCATGTCAGCCGAAGGGTCGACGCCGACGACGTGCGCGTCCGGGCGCCGGCGTGCCAGCTCGAGCAGCAGCCTGCCCGGGCCGGTTCCGACGTCGAGCACCTGCCCGCCGTTCGGCAGCTCTGCAGCGACCCGAGCAGCGGCCAGGCGATAGAGCCATCGCAGCGCCAAGCCCGAGAACCGGCCGTAGGTCGCGGCATGCCGGTCGACGAACGGCCGCCGCTTGTGGTGATGCCCACCATGACGGTCGGCGGAGTCGTGGGCCACGAGCCGGTAGCGTAGATCGTTGTGCCTACACGTGATGACCTTCGCAACGTCGCGATCATCGCGCACGTCGACCACGGCAAGACCACGCTCGTCGACGCGATGCTGTGGCAGTCCGGCGCGTTCACCGAGCATCAGGCCGAAGAGGGCTCGGTGCGTGAACGTGTGCTCGACTCGATGGATCTCGAGCGCGAGAAGGGCATCACGATCCTCGCCAAGAACACGGCGGTCCGCTATCGCGACGTGACGATCAACATCGTCGACACCCCGGGGCACGCCGACTTCGGCGGTGAGGTCGAACGCGGCCTGGAAATGGTCGACGGCGTGCTGCTACTCGTAGACGCGAGCGAAGGCCCGCTGCCGCAGACCAGGTTCGTGCTGCGCAAGGCCTTGCAGAAGCGCCTTCCGGTTGTGGTGGTGGTCAACAAGGTGGACCGGTCGGACGCACGCATCGGCGAGGTCGTCGACGAGAGCTACGAGCTGTTCCTCGACCTCGACGCCGACGAGCATCAGATCGACTTCCCGATCGTCTACGCCTCCGCCAAGGCCGGCCGCGCCGCGTTGGACCGCCCCAAGGACGGCGGCATGCCCGACAGCGACAACCTCGGGCCGCTGTTCGAGACGCTGCTCGCGACGGTGCCGGCCCCGGCGTACGACGACACCACTCCACTGCAGGCGCACGTGACCAACCTGGACGCATCGCCTTACCTTGGGCGGCTCGCGCTCTGCCGGGTGCACAACGGCACGCTGCGCAAGGGGCAACAGGTCGCGTGGTGCAAGGCCGACGGCACGGTCGAGCGCGTGCGGCTGACCGAGCTGCTCGGCACGGTCGCGCTCGAACGGGTGCCGATCGACGCCGCCGGACCCGGCGACATCGTCGCGATCGCGGGCATCCCCGACATCACCATCGGCGAGACGATCGCCGACCCGGACGACCCGCGGCCGCTGCCGGTCATCACCGTCGACGAGCCGAGTCTGTCGATGACGGTCGGCGTCAACACCGCGCCGCTCGCGGGGCAGAGCGGCAGCAAGCTCACGGCCCGGCTCGTGAAGTCACGCCTCGACCAGGAACTCGTCGGCAACGTGTCGATCCGGGTCCTGCCGACCGACCGGCCGGACACCTGGGAGGTGCAGGGCCGCGGAGAGCTGCAGCTGGCCATCCTCGTCGAGATCATGCGCCGCGAGGGCTTCGAGCTGACCATCGGCAAGCCGCAGGTCGTGACCCGGATGGTCGACGGAAAGCTGCACGAGCCGATGGAGCGGCTGACCGTCGACATTCCCGAGGACTACCTCGGCGTCGTGACGCAGCTGATGGCGCTGCGGAAGGGCCGGATGGAGCAGATGGTCAACCATGGCACCGGCTGGATCCGGCTGGAATACCTGGTCCCCGCCCGTGGCCTGATCGGCTTCCGCACCGAGTTCCTGACCGAGACCCGCGGCACTGGCCTGCTGCACCACGTCTTCGATCGGTACGAGCCATGGCACGGCGAGCTGCGAACGCGGCCGACCGGCTCCCTGGTTGCCGACCGGCGCGGAGCTGTCACGTCGTACGCGCTGTTCAACCTGCAGGACCGCGGCACGATGTTCGTCGGGCCCAGCGCCGAGGTCTACGAGGGCATGATCGTCGGTGAGAACTCGCGGTCGGACGACATGGACGTCAACCCGACAAAAGAGAAAAAGCTCACCAACATGCGGTCCTCGACCGGAGACGAGCTGGTGCGGCTGATCCCGCACCGACAGCTCTCGCTCGAGCAGGCGCTGGAGTTCTGCCGCGAGGACGAGTGCGTCGAGGTGACGCCCGCGATCGTGCGGCTGCGCAAGGTCGAGCTGGACGCCGCGACCCGCTACCGGTCGGCGAAGCGCAACCGTCCGGAGTAGGGCTCGTGCCGATCGAGCATCTCGGGCTGAATGTGCCGGACGTCGAGGCGGCGAAGGCCTACTTCGACGAGTTCCTGCCATTGGTCGGCTACGTCCGGCAGTGGGAGACCGGCTATCGGCCGGTGGACTGGAACGGCGCACAGCTCTTTCTCTATCCGGCGACCGAGCAGGGCGAGCACTCACGGCTGCGGTCCGGGCTGTCGCACATCTCGTTCCTGGTCGGCTCCCGTTCCGACGTACACCGGGTCCACGACTGGGTGGTGGCACGCGGCGACGAGGTGCTCTTTGCGCCCAGGTTGTTCCCGGAGTACGGGGAGACGTTCTACGCCACGTTCTTCCTCGACCCCCATGGGTTCCACCTCGAGGTGGTGACCTTCGAGAAGGTCTGAACCATGCGGCCCCGTCACCTAGTTGGGCGTCGATCGTTGCAGGAGACAACGACTCCGCGACGAAGGACGCCAACATGCACCGTCGTACCGCTCTCATCGCTGCCGGTCTCACCGGCGTCCTGGGTGCCGTCACGCCTGCCTTGGCGACCTCGGGTTCGGTTGCTCCGAAGTTCACCAAGCCGGTCATGCTCAAGGGCTACGCCGGCGGCGAACCCTCGCTCGCACTCGACCCGCGCAACCCCAAGGATGTCTACGTCACGGCACCGCAGTTCGTGCCCGCAGTGACCAACAGCCTCATCGGCGCTCCCGCCGGTGACAAGGGGGTCGGGTTCTGGGCCAGCTACGACGGCGGCCGCAGCTTTCCGGTCGCGCGCAACATCGGCTCCTACACCGGCGGTGGCGACAGCGACGTTGCGGTCGGCTCCGACGGCACCGTCTACGTCGCCGACCTCGAGGCGACGGCCGCGGCGATCTGCACCAGCCATGACCACGGCAAGACCTGGACGTCCGGCAACGTCGCCTCCGCGGCCGACGACTGCCAGGGCGTGACGACCAACCAGCAGGGGCCGGAGAACGACCGGCAGTGGCTGACCGTCTCCCACGGTCAGACCGACGCCGTCTACCTGACCTACCACGACTTCTCGGCCGGGTTCCCGATCATCGAGCGGTCCGACGATGGTGGCTCGACGTTCGCGCCGTGCGGCACGATCCTCGACCCGAACGGCCCAGCCGGACAGAACTACTCGCCGGTCAACGGCACCCTCGTCGCGAAGCCCGCGATCGACCCTTCGGGTCGGATGTACGTCGAGGTGACCGAGCCGTCGCACGTGACCACGCAGCTGGTCGGCGCCACACTCAACAGCCTCTACATCGCTGTCGCCGACCACGGCTGCGGCGCCGGCACCGTCTTCAAGAACTACACCGTCTACACCAACCCGGGTGCTGACCTCGGAAAGATCTTCAACAGCGTCACTGTCGACAAGGCCGGCAACGTCTACGTCATCGCCGCCGGCAAGACCGCGGCCAACCAGAAGAACACCAACGTGTGGCTGTTCGTCTCGCACGACCACGGCGTGCACTGGACTGCCCCGATCCGGGTCAACGCGCCGAGCCTCAAGGCCAACGTGATGCCTGCTGTCGTCGGCGGCCTGCGCGGCAACGAGGTCGCGGTCGGCTGGTTCGGCACGTCGACCAACAGCGACCCCAACTACCAGAAGAACCAGTGGCGCTACTACGCCGCGACCAGCTTCGACGGTGGCCGCCACTTCACCCAGAGCACGGTGACCGCGAGCCCGATCCACTACGGCGACATCTGCACGCAGGGCACGTTCTGCGGGCTCGTCCCCGGCCAGCCGAGCAACCGCAACCTGGCCGACTTTGACTCGTTGTCGGTCGACCCGCGCACCGGCCAGCTGCTGATCGCGTTCCCCGGCGACCCCTACAACCGCCCGGACGAGGCCAACGGCGCGGACAACTTCTCGTCGTCTGCCTACGTCGTGCGACAGACCGGTGGCCGTCCGCTCAAGTAACCCGCCGGACTTAACTCCGTCGCGGTCAACAGTCAAGACTTGGAATGACATGCCGAGGGAGTACGTTGTAGGACAGGGCACCGCAAGGCGCCCACCGACCCGATCCATGGCCCCCGGTCCCAACCTTTGTCGCTAAGAGCGAATCAGTGCCGAGAGGCAGACCTGGCGGGTCGGTACGCGGCGGCCCCGGGCAGTTGTCCGGGGCTTTCGTGTTCTCTGTCAGGCGCTTGGGTCGGTGCCGGTGGTGCGGCGGCCGTGGCGGCGCTCCAGTCGGCCGAAGTAGACCGGCTCGTCCAGGTCGACGTCACCGAGCGCGCCACGCAGCAGCTGCAAGGCGTTGCGGGTGAGCGCGTCCGCGTCCTCCTGGGACAGGTCGAGCTCCTCGGCGACGCCGCCGGCTCCCTCGGAGAATCCGAACGCGACGACCGCAGCGGACCGCTCGGCCGGCGGAAGCGAGGCGAGCGCGTCGTACAGGCGGCCGACGAGCTCCTCATCGCTCACGCCCTCGAAGGCCCGGACATTGTCCGCGATCGTGCCGGGCGAGATCGGGCGCAGCCTGGGCGGACGCGGACGCTCGGAAGCCACACCCCCAGGCTACGACGGCCCTGGCGCCCTAGGCGCCCGGGGCGAAGGCCTCCAGCGCTTCGTGCCCCCGGCGCATGCTCTCTGCCGGGTCGGCCTCGGGGTTGCCGATCTGAGCGTCGAAGTTGAGATCGACGAACAGTTCGGTCACGCCGTGCTCGGCGTAGCCGTCGATGTCGCGGCGGATCTTGGCGTAGGTGCCGGTGAATTGCTGCTCCTCGTCCTCCGCTCGAACCTGCGTGGCCGCCCTGATCACCAGTCGGAAGCCGGTCATGTCGCGGCCGGCCTCTTCGCCGGCGGCCTTGATCGTCGCCACCGCGCCGGGCACGGCTGACGCGGGGAAGCGGCTGGCCGAGATCCATCCGTCGGCAATCCGTCCCGCCCGCCGCAGCGCCGGCTCAGCGCTGCCGCCGAGCAATATCGGCGGATGTGGCTGCTGCACCGGACGGGGGTCGACATAACCGGTCGGGATCTCGTAGAACTCGCCCTTGTAGTCGACCGGATCCTTCGTCCAGACGGCGTGCAGCGCGGCGAGGAAGTCTTCGCCGCGCGCGCCACGTCGGTCGATCGGCACACCAGCGGCGGCGAACTCGTTCGCGTTCCAGCCCAACCCGAGCCCGGCATCGAGCCGGCCGTCGGACAGCACATCGATGCTCGTCAGCGCCTTTCCCAGCACGAGCGGCGCATAGAACGGGAGGTTGATGATCGCCGTCCCGATCCGCGCCCGCTCGGTCACGCCCGCGACGAACGCCGAGATCGCCAGCGGGTCATGCACACTTCGGTACGGCGCAGGAATCGAGCTGTCCGCCGGATAGAGCGTCCGCTGGAAGCTCCACAGCGACTCGTAGCCCAGCCGCTCCGCCGCCTGGCAGATCTCGATGATGTTGCGTGGCGTTGCCCACGACCCGGAAACCGGGATGCCGAAACCCATCTTCACCGCGTTAACCCTAAGTTGTGGCGCCACCTTAGGTTGAAGCCGTGAGCGAACTTGCCGGCCGCACTGCTGTCGTCACGGGCGCCGGTCGCGGTCTCGGCGCCGCCGTTGCCGCGGAGCTGTCCCGGCGCGGTGCGCACGTCGGCGTGCTCGCGCGCTCCGCGGACGAGGTACGACGTACGGCAGCAGCTGTCGGGGGCGCACCACTCGTCGCCGATGTTGCCGACGCCGAACGACTGCGGTCGGTGTTGCAGTCGTTCGGCGAGGCGGACATCGTTGTCGCCAACGCCGGCGTGGTGTGGCCACTCGGTGCGTTTGCGCACACCGACATGCGCGAGTGGGAACAGGCCATCGCGATCAACCTGTTCGGCGCCGTCCGGGTCGTGCACGCGTTGCTGCCCGGCATGTTGCGACGCGGATGGGGACGCATCGCGACGATCTCCAGCGGCGCCGCGCGAGCACCCGGAATGCTCAGTGCCAACGCCTACAGCACGAGCAAGGCAGCACTCGACATGTTCACGCTGCACCTGGCTCGCGAGATCGAAGGCAGCGGTGTCACCGCCAACGCGATCCGCCCGGGAGTTGTTGCGACCACGATGCAGGAGTTCATGCGGTCGCACTCGCGGGAGCAAGTCGGCGACGAGTTCTACGAGAGGTTCCACGGTCTGCACGAGCGCGGCGAGCTGGTCGACACTGATACGTCCGCACAGTTCGTGGTCGAGGTGACGCTGTGCGGCGACAACGGCGTTGTGCGCGACCTAAGGGACGCGCGATGAAGATCTGTTTCGTCTGCTCCGGCAACATCTGCCGTTCACCGTCGGCTGCGGTAGTGATGCAGTCGTTGCTGCGCGAGCGCGGCTTGGCCGACGTTGTCGAGGTGTGCAGCGCCGGGCTGGGTGACTGGCATGTCGGTGAGCAGCTCGACGAGCGGTCGCTCGCGGAGCTCACGACGCGTGGATACGACGGCAGTCGGCATCGGGCCCGGCAGTTCGCCGCCGACTGGTTCGCCGACCACGACCTCGTCATTGCGATGGACCACGGACATCTGCGTCAGCTCCAGCGGATGGCACCGCCGGGTGAGGAGCAGAAGATCGAGCTGCTGATGTCCTTCGCCGGTGATGACCTCGACGTCCCGGATCCTTACTACGGCGGTGCCGAGGGATTCGTCGAGGTGCTCGACATGATCGAGGTGGGCTGCCGGGGTCTGCTCGAGTCGCTCCGCGACCGACTCGCCGTGTGAACGTCGCCGGCATCGATCTGTCCGACCCGCGTCCGGTCGGCGGCGGCCAGATCTGCCGGTCGTTCACCGGAACGTCCGGCGACGGTCGGCGCCTCTTCGCGAAGACGCTGCGCGATGCGCCGCGCGGGTTCTTCGTTGCCGAGGCGCGAGGTCTGCAATGGCTGGCCCGGCCCGATGGTCCGCCGTTGCCCGAGGTGATCGCGTACGACGACGACGGGCTGGTGCTGACATGGGTCGAACCGGCTGCGCCGACCGCAGAAGCGGCGGTCGACTTCGGCCGCGCGTTGGCCGCGTTGCACGAGGCGGGGGCTTCGACGTACGGCGCCGATGACGACGGCTTCATCGGCCCGCTGCCCTTGCCGGACGAGCCGGCCGCGGACTGGCCGACGTTCTATGTGCAGCGTCGGCTCCGGCCGTTCCTGGCGGCACTCCCGGCGGCACACCGGGAGCCGGTCGAAGAGGTCTGCGCCGTGATCGATGACCTGGCCGGGCCGGCCGAGTCGCCCGCGCGCATCCACGGCGACCTCTGGAGCGGCAACGTCTTGTGGGCTGCTGACGGCCGCGGCTGGCTGGTCGACGCCGCGGCAGCGCACGGCGGGCACCGGGAAACGGACTTGGCCATGCTGGCGCTGTTCGGCGCGCCGTACCTCGACCGGATCCTCGCGGCCTACACCGAGGTGGCGCCGCTGTCCGACGGCTGGCAGCAGCGCGTCGCCTTGCACCAGCTGCACCCGCTGCTCGTGCACGCGACGCTGTTCGGCGGCGGCTACGTGGAGCAGGCCGCCGCAACCGCGCGGCGGGCGCTCGCCGGCTGAACCACCGTTCTGCACAGGCGGCTGATGGCGGCCGCCGTCCACAGGACGCGGCGCGGCTGCCCTGTAGCCGCGACCGGTCGGCCAGGGTCGCTGCCATGCCTTCGCGTTCCGCTGCACCCGAAGTTGTCCGGCTCTCCGAGCTCAGCGACATCGTCGCCGCGATTCCTTACCAGCTCGGCTTCCATCCGACCGAGAGCCTGGTGGCGATCGCGCTGACCGGCGCTCGCGACCGGATGACGTTCACCATGCGGCACGACCTGATGCCACCCGAGGAGGACGCCGAGGTCGCGAAGATGTGCGCCGAACGGATGGCGTTCGCCGACGCCAAGGCCGTCTTTCTCGCCGTCTACACGGCGCAGCCCCGACGGCCCGGACGGCTGCCGCGACGCCCTCTCGTGCGCGCGGTCAGTTCGGCGTTGCCGATGGAGCTGCGCGACGCGGTGCTCGTCGACGACCAGCGCGTGTGGTCCTACATGTGCAGCGACACACGCTGCTGCCCGCCCGCAGGCCGGCCACTGCAGCCGCAGTCACCGGGCGCGCTCAACCTCGCGGCGGCGCATGCCTACGTCGGCGACGTCGTGCTCCCGAGCCGCGAGGCGCTGGTCGCGACGACGGCGCCGGTCGGTGGCGTGGCCGCAGTGTCGATGCGGCAGGCGATCGACCGCGCCGCGGCCGCGACCGAGTGTGATGTGGACGAGACGTCGCTGGCTCTCGTCGATCGGCTTTCCGCCGGCTACGCAAGGGGCCCGGTCGCGCTGTCACATGACGACGCGGCGCAGCTGATGCTCGGAGCGCACAACGTCGTCTTCCGCGACGCCATCATCGGCCGGCTCGCCCGCGGAGACGACGACGCGTTCCGTCTGGTCAGCGACCTGGCCCGCCTCGCGCAGCCGCCGCTCGACGCGCCGGCCGCGACGATGCTGGCGATGGGTGCCTACTTCCACGGCGACGGCGTCGTGGCGCTGGCTGCCGCGGACCGAGCCCTTGCCAGTGACCCGGACTACTCGCTCGCCCAGCTGCTGGTTCATGCGATCCGCAACCAGATGGACCCGAAACACATGCGCGACATCTGGTCGAAGCACCACCGCTGACGGCACGAACGCGAAGGCCACGCCGACCTTGACGAAGTTCGCCCAATGCGCGACGTCTTTAGGCGATTTTCGTGAAGGTCGAGCGGAGAGAGGCGGCAGGTCATCGACTTTCACGAAAGGGCGCTAAATCTCTGCCCCACAGAACCCTTTCGTGTAGGTCGGTGACCGGGCGCGGGCGGTGTCAATGATGACGACGAAATTCACGCTCGCAGTTCTTGACACCGCGGCGGCCCGACCGGGATGACGCGTACGCGTCATGAGCGCGCAATTGACCCCGCCGATGGCATGATCTCGCCGTGCTCGATCGTCGGCAGCGCTGGTTGCTGTTCCTGCTCGGCGTCGCGTGCTTCACCGAGGGATACGACTTCAACGCGCTGATCGTCGCGCTGCCGCACCTGCGTCACACCTTCGGGTTGAGCCGATCCGCGGCCGACCTCTGGGTCGCCGGCGTCTACCTCGGCGCCGCGCCTGCACTGTGGCTCGGCCGACGGGCAGACCGGCACGGGCGGCGTTCGGTGCTGCTGCTCGCCGTGGCCGGCTACTCGATTTGTTCGGTGTTCACGGCGCTCGCGCCCAACATGGCCGTGTTCGTGGGCACGCAGTTCCTCGCCCGCTGCTTTCTCGCTGTGCAGGTCGCGGTCGCGTGGACGGTGGCGGCCGAGGAGCTGCCGACGTCGGCGCGAGGCTACGGCTTCGGTGTGCTCGCCCTCGCCAGCGCGCTCGGGACGGGGTGGGGTGGTGCCATCGTCGAAGCCAGCGTGCTGAGCCCGCTCGGCGCCAGCTGGCGATGGATCTACGCCGCATCGCTGCCGTTCGCGCTCGTTCTCATCGTGCTGCGCCGCTCACTGCCGGAAAGCGAGCGCTACCAGCGTCTGGCGGACAGCGGGAGCATGCACGGACGTGCGCACGCGCTGCTCGAGCCGCCGCATCGCAACCGGCTCCTGCTGATCGCGGGCACCGCGGTGTTCGCGAACCTGACGACGCAGGCAACGGTCTTCGCTGTCGACTACATGCAGACCGAGCGTCACCTCGGCACCTCCGCAGCGAACCTCCTTCTGGTCGCGGCCGGCGGGATCTGCCTGCCGGTGCTCGTCGGCGCCGGGCGCCTCAGCGACCGGTTGGGGCGACGGCCGGTATGCGCGACAGCGCTGGTCATTCAGGCGGCCGGCATCGTGCTGTTCTTCAACGCCGCCACGACGACACCGTTGCTTCTGCTCACGCTCGGGCTGACCTATGTCGGCGTGTTCGGTGCCTGGACCACCGGCAGCGCGTTCGGTGTCGAGGCGTTTCCCACCGCGCTGCGCGCCACTGCCGGGTCGACCGTAACGATGGCAAAGCTGATCGGTCAGTGCGCGAGCTTCATCATCAGCGCCGTGCTGCTGCGATCGGTCGGCGATCCTGGCCTCGTCGTGGGATTCCTCGCTATCGGGCCGCTCGTGGCCGCCGTCGTCGTCGCGCGCTGGTTCCCGGAAACGAGCCGGCACGAGCTGGCCGATGCTGCCACGACCACGATCGAAGCGACGCAGACCGTTCCCGTTTGACCTCAGGCCGACGTCGGCAGCGCGCAGACACGGCTCCAACCCTGCGGCAGCACGCCCATCGCGGCGTTGAACCGCGACCGTTGGTTCTCCAGCGCGACCAGAGCGGTCAGCTCGACCAGGCCCTTCTCGCCGTGCCGGCTGCGCAGGCGTGTCACCAGGGCGTCATCGACCATGACCGGCGTGGCCGAGATCCCTTCGGCGAAGGCGAGCACGTCGCGCTCGTCCTCGTCGTACGCCGTCGACTCCCGCCAGCGGTGCAGGTCCTGCAGTTGCTCCTCGCGCAACCCGCCGGCCGCGCCGACGTGGCTGCCGAAGTCGAGGCACCACGGGCAGTCGACGGACGACGCTGCTTTGAGCACGGCGAGATCACGGAGCCGTCGCGGCATTGACCGCCACGTTGCCTCGACCAGCGTCTCCTCGAGCGACCAGGCCCAGAACACACCGCCGTGCTCCGCCCACCGCGACAGCGGCTCAGGCACCTTGCCGTAGCGCAATCGCGCGTAGGTCATCGCCACTCGTCGAATCGGCCGCATCATTGCTTCCCTTCGTCATGCCCCCATCGGCACGACGACTCAGCCGGCCGGGATGTGACAGGCGACCCAGTCGGCGAGGGCGACTGCGCACGCCGCGATCGTGTCCAGCCAGCTGTCGCCCGCATCGGCGTCGGCGCGGTCCGACACCGCTTTCACGCACCGGAACGGCAGGTCGAACGCCGCGCAGGTAGCGGCGTAGGCGAAGCCCTCCATGTCGACCAGATGCACGCCGGCGGCCGCGATCGCCGCCGCGCGTTCCGCGTCGGCGACGAAAACGTCTGCGGTCGCGAGCGTGACGAGACCGGGCGGCACTACGAGCACCGGTTGCGGCGAGGTGCGTGGCTCAAGCCGGTAGCCGCGCTCGAGCGGCCCGACGAGTGCCTCGATCGCGGCGTAGGGGAAGTCGTGCTGCGTGACGAACCCGACCTCGTGCAGTCCGGTGCCGATCGGCGCGACCGCGCCCGCAGTGCCGACGTTGACGACGATGTCGGGCGGGTCACCGGAGGCGAGACGCCGCGCCAGCGCTGCCGACGCGACCGCCTTGCCCACGCCGGTGACGAGCACCTCCACGTCACGCACCTCGGCCACTTCCTCGGCGAGGGCGGCGACGACGAGAGCGGTCACGGCTTGATGTGTCGGAGCTTGTCCGGGTTGCGCACCGCATGGATCCCGACGACGAGCCCGGATCCCGGGTCGATGTCGAGGGCGTAGACACCCTCGACCTGTTCGGGTGTGTGCACGAGCAGGGCGGGCACCCCGTTGGCCCGCACGACGTCGAAGCGCGTCTTCGGCGGCGCCTTGCGGCCCAGCGTGCGGATGAACCGCGCGATCTTCAAGCGCCCGAAGATCGGGTGAAGCACCGAGGCAGCCTTGCCGCCGCCGTCGCCGACGAGCACGACGTCCTCGGCCAGCAGGTCGGCGAGCGGCTGCACCTCACCGGTCGCAGCCGCGTCCAGGAACCGCTGCACGAGCTCGCGCGAGCGCTGCTCGTCCGGGACGAACCGCGGCTGCCCCTCCGGTCCGAGTCGCTGCTGCGCGCGCCGATGCACCTGGCGCACGTTGTCCGGCGACAATCCGAGCAGGTCGGCGATCTCGGCATGCGGGTAGTCGAACGCCGATCGCAACACGAACACCGCGCGCTCCGGCGGCGTCAGCCGTTCGAGCAGGTGCAGGAACGCGAGCGAGACGGTGTCGGCCGTCTCGACGTGGGCCGAGGGATCGTCGTACGACGTGATCAGCGGCTCCGGCAGCCAGCTGCCGACGTAGTCGACCCGCGACCGCTGCGCCGATTTCAGCAGGTCGAGTGACAGCCGCGCGGCGATCGAGAACAGGAACGACCGCGGGTTCTCGACGTCGTCGCGTGGGCTCCGACGCCACCGCAGGTAAGTCTCGGCGACGACGTCCTCGGCGTCCGAGATCGACCCGAGCATCCGATACGCCAGGCCGAACAACGCCTCGCGGTGAACGAGATAGACGTCATCAGCCGCCTGGACGCTCACAAGTGGCAGGGTAGTGCTGTGGCCAGGGTCGCGACGCCGCCTGCTCCGGCGTTGGTGCTGGCCGCGATAGCAAGCGTGCAGAGCGGCGCGGCCGTCGCGACGCGGTTGTTCCCCGATGTCGGGCCGGGCGGCACCGTGCTGCTGCGGTTGGCGATGTCGGCGCTGATGCTGCTGTGCGTCGTGCGTCCGACGTTGCGGGGCCGGGGCCGGGCCGACCTGGGCTGGGGCGTCGCCTACGGCATCGCACTCGGCGCGATGAACGCAACGTTCTACGAGGCGCTGTCACGCATCCCGCTCGGTGTGGCCGTCACCATCGAGTTCGTCGGCCCGCTGGCGGTTGCGGTCGCGGGTTCGCGCCGCCTGATCGACGGGCTCTGGGTGGTGCTGGCGGCCTTCGGTGTGGTGCTGCTGACCACGACCGGTGGCGGGATCAACCTCCTCGGCGTGTTGTTCGCGTTGCTGGCCGGTGGGTTCTGGGCGGCCTACATCCTGCTCGCGCAGCGTGCCGGCCGGATCTTCCCCGGTGCCTCGGGGCTCACCGTCGCGTTGTGCGTCGCGACTGTCCTGGTGCTGCCGTTCGGCCTTGCCTCGGCCGGCACGCGGCTGTGGGACGCCTCGGTGCTCGCCCGCGGCGCCGCTGTCGCGCTGCTCTCGTCAGCAGTGCCCTACTCGCTCGAGCTGTTCGCGCTGCGGCGGATGCGCGCGTCGGTGTTCGGTGTGCTGATGTCACTCGAGCCCGCGATGGCGGCCATCTCGGGGCTGGTGTTCCTGGGGCAGCATCTCGGCGTGCGCGAGTGGGTGGCCATCATCTGCGTCGTGATCGCGTCGGTGGGAGCGACCCGCGGAGCGCCGGCGAAGGACGTGCCGGTCGAGCCCGGTGCCAGCCCGGCGGAAGAGCTGGTCAGCACGTGATGAACGATCCGGAGCTGCTGCGCGACCTCGACCGGGAGACCGGCTGGACGCTGATGGTCGGCGGCGCCGAGCAGTCCTACGTCGACGTCGCCGATCCCACCCATCTCGAGTTCGAGTACATGCAGCACATCGCGTTGGTCATCGACACGATGCTGCCGGGGGAGTCGCCGCTGTCCGCGCTCCATCTGGGCGGTGGCGCATGCACCCTGGCGCGCTGGATCGCCGCCACTCGCCCCGGCTCGACGCAGACCGTGGTCGAGGCGTCGGCCGAGATCCTCGACGCGGTGCGGCCGCTCGGTCCGGTTGACTGCTGCGAGGTGGTGCACGGCGACGCCGATGCCGAGCTACGCGCCCGGGCCGAGGCCGGCGACGACCTGGTGATCTGGGACCTGTACGACGGTCCGCGGGTCGACGTGGCCTCGTTGACGCTCGACTCGATCGGGCACATGCAGCGAGTGCTGCGGCCCGGCGGTCTGCTGTTGATGAACGTCTCCGACGCGATGCCCTTCGACGTCGTACGACCGGTGGTCGCGTCGTTGCGGGTGTGGTTCGCCGATGTGGCTTTGCTGGCAGAGCCCAGCACGCTGCGCGGGCGGCGTTCCGGCAACTGTGTGCTCGTCGGATCAACCCGCGTCCTGCCCGTCATGGCGTTGCGCCGGGTGGCAGCATCCGCGCCGGTGCGGGCTCGGGTCGTGGCGGGCTCGGCCTTGGACACCTTCTGCGGCGACGCGGTTCCTGCGACTGATGACCAGCCGCTGCCGGCGCCGGACGAGGCGCTCGGCCGCGGCTTCCTCTGACCGCCCCATTCACCACTTCGAACGGCGGGCGACCACGACACGCCGCTAATCCGGCGCGAACGTGGTCGTAGCCCGTTCGAAGTGGACCTCACTCAAGACGTGGGCGACGGTGTCGATGGCGTCGACGAGTGGGTCAAGGTGTGCGGCGACGAGGGCGAGCCGTCGTCCGCGCAGGGTGGCCGGTTCGGCGTCGGCGAGCCGCTCCAGCTGCTGCTGCGCCTCCCGCAGGTCGGGCAGTTCTGGCACCCGGGCGTCGGCGACGGCGACGGCAAGCTCGCGCAGTGCCGTCACGGTGCCATCGCAGGCAGCGCCCACCTCCGGCAGCGCGACGTGCTCAGTGGTGTCCTGCAGGGTGGTACGCAACGCGTGCAGGGCGATGACGATGCGGCGAGCAGCGGCAAGCACCGAGCGGGCGGTCTCCGTGTCCGGCCGTAGACGGGTCGGCTCGGCCAGCGCGCGGTCGAGCGACGCCTGGGCGTCGGCGCGGGCCCGCCGCGCCGCGCGCGCACGCGCCGCCGCGACCGGCCGGTCGACGGCGAGGTCGTAGCGGCCGACCACGAAGCCGGTCAGCACCGTCTCGGCGTAGTCGGCCAGCGCGGACAACAGCTTCGCCGTCGTCGTACGCAGTCTCGGCTCCTCCCGCGTCGGCCAGGCGAGATAGCCGAGCAGCGCGATGGCGCCGCCGAGGAGTGTGTCGAGGCCGCGGTCGGCAACCGCGGTGAGCGGTCGCGGATCGCCGGTCGAGATGAGCAGCACGACCAGGGCGGTCAGGGCGAACGTGTAGAGCACGTACGACGCGCCGAACAGCGCGTACGACGCCCACGCCGTTACCGCGACGGCGATGACGATGCCAGTGCCGCTCGGTCGCGCGACGGACACAAGCAGGCCGGCCGCCAGGATGCCGGCGCCGGTGCCGATGATCCGTGCCAGGCCGCGCTGCACGGTCGCGGCGTAGTCCGGCTTGAGCACCACCATTGTCGTGAGCGGCACCCAGTAGCCGCGCTGCCACGGCAGCAGCCGGGAGACGATGTCGGCGGCAGGCAGCAGCACGCCGAGCCGCACTCCGTGCCGGAACGCCGGCGCGCTCGGGTCGGTCAGCGTCTGCCGGAGCCGGGCTGCGTTGCCTGCCATGAGACCGGACAGCTGCAGCGCGGAGCGGGCACCGGCGATCCGCGGCAGTGGCAACCGGCGGGCTCCGGCCAGCGCCTCGACGTGCCGGTCGACGGCCCGGATCTGGCCCAGCAGCGCGGCGGCGCGCGAGGCGGCGAACCGGTGCGGAGCAGCCGTTCGCGCCGGTGCGGGCGCAGCCCGGCGCAGCGCCTCGACCGCGGCGGGCAGATCCGGTGGCTCCTCGTCGAGGCCTGTGCCTGCCGGTTGAGAGCCACGATCGAGCGCGCGGGCGATCCGCCGGAGCCGGCCCGCTGCCGCGCCGGTGACGTCCTCGACGCCGGAAACATCCGGCACCGAGGCGAGCGCTTGCAGCTCGAGCCGGATCCGTGCCGCCTCGTCGACCAGGTCACGCAAGGAGGGGGCGTCCGGCGCCCGGCGCGTCAGGAACTCCGACGTCGCCGCGATCGCTTCGCCGGACGGGCCGCCGTACGCCGTTCCGGCGGCAAGTGCCGCGAGCCGCTGGTAGAGGTCCGCGAGAGCCTGCCGTTCCGGCCGCAGCGCGACGGGTGGTCGCAGGACGATCGCGAAGAGTGTCTGGATCAGCCCGCCGGCCAGCACCGCGAGGGCGTGCAGCGCCGAGGTGTCGACGCCGCCCGGGTAGCGGCCGAAGACGATCAGCCCGACCACGGCCTGGACACCGACGATCGTCGCGGCGCGGCCGAGCGCGACGAGCAGGCCGGCGACGAAGCCCCAGACCGCCAGCGTGACAACGACCGCGGCGGCGTGGCCGGCGCAGAGCGAGCCGACGAACGTCGAGAGCGCCATGCCGGCCGTGGTGGTCAGCAGCAACGCGATCGGCGGCGCGGGCAGCTCGCTGCTCATTGCTGCTACGCCGACCGGCAGCGCACCGGCGGCGGCGATCGCGCCATCAGCCGGGTGGCCCGCGGCTGCCCCGAGGACCAACGGGGCCGTCACGCCGAGTGCGGAGCGGATCGCCGCCGCCGGCGCCAGTCCGTTGCGGTCGAACGCGAGCGCGCGGACGATCGCCGTCGGCAATCTCACGCTGCTCGACGGCACTCGACCATCCTTTCGTTGCCGGATTTCTATCCCGTTCTCACCTCCCGTTCAGGAACGGCTCAGGCACCGTCCTTACGTTGCGTTCATGACCCCACGTCGGCGACCTCTTCGGTGGTCGCTTGCGCTGGTCACGCTCGCGGCCGCGCTTGCCGGGGCGGTTGTGGCCCGACCGGTGACCGTCGTACGGCCGGTCGAACACGCCGTGTCACGGGTGCCGCACGTCGCTGTGGATTTGGGTCATAACGCACATCGGGCATTAGTCAGCGCACGCTCGCAACCGCCCCGGGTTCTTCCGCTTGCTCCCGTCGCGGTCGTAGTCGCGACCTTCGTTCTGGTCGTCGTCGCCGCTGCCGCTGCCTCATCCGGGCGCGGCGCGACCCGGACGGTACGAACGGCGGCGATCCGTGCTCCTCCTCTACGGCAGTGATCTTTAGGTCCCTGACCGAACCGTTGCTTGAGGAGACAGATGACCTCCCGCTCGGAAGCCGCGGCACTCGCCGTGGTGCCCCCACTGTCGGGGCTGCAGCGCATGCTGCTGCGCGACATGCTGCACGACGTCTGGCGCGAGCATGTCGTCGAGATCACCAACCTTGCCGTCCGTTTCCACTCGGACGAAGACCCTGAGATCGGCGCGCAGCTGGCGAAGGTGCGCCGCTCGCTGGTCGACGTCGAGTCGGCACTGGACCGGCTCGAATCACGCTCCTACGGCAGTTGCGACGCGTGCGACCGCCGGATCCCGTTCGAGCAGCTGGAGGCGGACCCGGCCGGCCGCTACTGCCGCCGGTGTCAGCCGCCGTCCAGGGGCTCGGCAACGAAGAGCGGGATCTCGCGTTCGGTGCGTTCCTGATATTGCGCGTAGGGCGCAAAGGCGGCGACGGCACGTTCCCACCAGACGCGCTTCTCGTCGCCGGACACCTCGCGCGCAACCAGGTCGTGCATGACGCCTCGGTCCTGCAGCTGGACGTGCGGGTCGGCGCGTAGGTTCCAGTACCACTGTGGGTGCTTGGGCGCTCCGCCCTGCGACGCCACCAGTGCGTAGCGGCCTTCGTGCTCGACCCGCATCAGCGGCGTCTTGCGCAGCTTGCCGGACTTCGCGCCCCGGTTGGTGACGATGATGACCGGGAGCCCGGTGTCGAGGAGGGTCGTGCCCTCCTCGCCACCGGAGCTCTCGTAGCGCTCGACTTGGTCGCGCACCCACTGCGCCGGGCTCGGTTCGTAGTCACCTTGTAACGGCATGTGTCGATTATTACGACTTGAGCTGGTGGGGGAGCGGTGCCTCGTGAATGACGGTCAGTGACGTGACCGCTCGAGTCAGCGCGACATAGAGCCAGTTGAAACCACGCGGCAGTTCGGTGATCGCGGCCGGCTCGACGACCACGACGTGGTCGAACTCGAGGCCCTTGCAGAGCGTCACCGGGACCAGCGTGATTCGCTCCTCGAGCCCACGGTCGACGGGTTGCGCGGCGATGCCGCGCCGGCGCAGCTGGGCCGCGATCGGCTTGAGTGACTCGTCTCGCCCGATGACGCCGATCGACCCCTCGCGCTCGAGCAGGCCCCACAGTGTCTCGGCGGCCGCGGGAGCGACGTCGGGTGCACCGAGGATGGCGAGCGCGTCGTGACCGGCGCGCACCGATGTCGCGGCCGCGACGTCGACGTCGAGCGTCGGCAAGAGTGCGTTGGCGAACTCGAGCACCTGCGCCGGCACCCGGTAGCCGCGGGTCAACGGGACGATCCGCGCGTCGGTGCGATCCAGCAGTTGCAGCGTCGTCGTCCAGTCGGCAACAGCAGCCGGTGCGGTTGCCTGCGCCAGGTCGCCGAGCACCGTGAGCGACCCGGTCGGGCAGCGGCGTGCGATCGCGCGGCACTGCATCGCGGAGAGGTCCTGCGCCTCGTCGACGACCACGTGCCCATAGCTCGGCGGCCGCGCGCTCAGACCTCTCGCCTCGTCGACGAGGAACGCCTCGGCAGCCGACCATCGGGATGACGGCGCGCGCACCAACTGCCGTTGCTCGTCGGCGGACAGGATGCCTTCGGCGCATGACGCGAGAAACCCTGCGTCGGTCAGCAGCCGCTCGACCACCGCGGTCGGCGACACCCGTGGCCAGATCTCGTCCACGACTGCTCGCACCGCTTCGGCGCGGGCGATGCGCGCGACGGTGCGGTCGTCCGGCGACCCTCCGGCCGCCTCGATCCGCCGGCGTACGACTTCGGCCAGCAGCGTGGCGAGCCGTGCCCGTGAGACGTCGTACGGCGTGCCGGCGGCGCGCTCCTGCTGCACCAGCTCGGCCACCTTCACCCGGCTGATGCGCCAGCGCCTCGACGCCACCGGGATCACCACGTCGTCGTGCGGTGGCCGCACCCCGGCGAACATGGCGCGGCGCACGACGTCGGCCATCCGCGCGTCGCCCTTCAGCCGTTCCACGGCGGCCTCGTCGCCGACCCGGACCTGCACCGGCGCCAGCTCGGCGACGGTCACCTGCTCGACGTCGATCTCACCGAGCGCCGGCAGCAGCGCGCCGATGTAGCCGAGGAACGACCGGTTCGGGCCGACCACGAGCACGCCGGTGCGCTTGAGCTGCTCGCGGTGCGCATAGAGCAGGTACGCCGCCCGGTGCAGCCCGACCGCGGTCTTGCCGGTGCCCGGCGCGCCTTGGATGCAGACGGTGGTGGAGAGGTCGGTGCGGACGAGGTCGTCCTGGTCGGGCTGGATCGTCGCGACGATGTCACGCATCGGCCCCACGCGGGGGCGTTCGATCTCCGCGGTCAGGATGCCGCTGGTCGACGGGTCGATGACCTCACCGCGGTCGAGGTGCTCGTCTTCGAAGCTGGTCATGACGCCGGCGGAGAAGCCGAACCGGCGGCGCAGTCCGAGGTTCATCGGGGTGCCGGCGCTCGCCCGGTAGAAGGCGCGGCTGATGTCCGCGCGCCAGTCGACGACGACCGGTTCGCCCGCGCCGTCGCGGACGTGCCGGCGGCCAATGTAGAAGCGCTCGAGGGTGTCGGTGCGGTCGATGCGTCCGAAGAACAGCGGCGTGGTCGGGTCGTCCAGCAGCGCTTGCAACCGTCGGAACAGCTCGGCTTTCAGGTACTCGGTCGAGACCGGGTCGCCGCCCTGAGCGTCGAGCGACCGGACCGCCTCACGCATCAGCTCCAAGCAGCGCCGGGCGTAGCCGAGATGTTCGCGTTCCGCGGCGAGCGGGTCCTCGACCTGTCCCTCCCGCATCGCACACACGAGCGCAAGACCATACCCGCCGACCCGGCTCTTGTCAGCGGAGTTATCGCGAGAGGATCGGCCTATGCAGCTGCAGAAGTTCGGCCACTCTTGTCTGCTCGTCGAGACCGGTGAGGGCCGGCTGCTCATCGACCCGGGCACGTTCTCGGCGGGCTTCGAGCAGCTCGACGGTCTGACCGGGATCCTGGTGACCCACCAGCATCCGGACCACCTCGACGTCGAACGGCTGCGCCCGTTGCTCGACCGTAACGCCGACGCGCAGCTGGTCGCGGACCCAGCCACCGCGCAGATCCTTCACGACGACCACGGCATCGAAGCGCGTGTCGCGAGCACCGGCGACCGGATCGACCTCGGCGTCGATGTCGAGGTCGTCGGCCAGCAGCACGCCGAGATCCACCGCGACCTGCCGCGCATCCCCAACGCCGGCTACGTCATCGACGGGCGGCTGCTGCATCCGGGCGACGCGATCGACGTCACGGATCGACAGGTCGAGCTGCTGGCGCTGCCGACGATGGCGCCGTGGATGCGCATGTCGGAGGCGGTGGACTTCATGCGCGCTGTGCAACCGCGTGCAGTCATCCCGATCCACGAGGCGCTGCTGCGGAGCACTGACCTCTACTACAACGCGTTTCGCAACCTCGGCCCGAAGGACGCCGAACTGCGCGTGCTCGACGACGGCGAACCCATTCAGGTGTGAGCGACGCGGTCCAGTAAGTAGCTCACCGACCGCGCCTTCGGATCGTCCGACCACTTGCCCGAGCGAGCCGTCCAGCGCTGCCCGTCGACGGCGACCGCAATGACGCCGTACTCATAGGAGTGCGCGACCAGCCACTCGGCCACGGTCCAGTCGCGCGCGGTGCTGCCCCCTGACTGCCACCCGGGACCGAGTTGCCGGTCGGCGGCCGACGTCAGCGCGCTCGCGCGCGGTGCGCGGTGCCCCGGCCACTTGCAGGTGAGCGCGCCGGGCGCCTCGCCGGTGAGCGCCTTCGCGAGGTCGCGGGCCTGCTCCTCCCACTGCGCATAGGCGCTGCCGTCGGCGCTGTGTTGCACGCGTTGGGCGGCGACGGCGACCGGAAGCGTCTGCCAGCCCGGCACCAGCGCGAGGTGGGCGAAGAACGCGCCCGCGGCGTACGCCGGATCGAGCAGCTGTGACGGAGTGCCCCAGCCCTGGCTGGGTCGCTGCTGGAAGATGCCGAGCGAGTCGCGGTCGCCGAAGTCGACGTTGAAGAGCTTCGACTCCTGCAGGGCGGCGGCGAGCGCGATCGTCACCGCGTGGTCGGCGAGCCCTTTGCGCTTCGCGACCGCCGCGACCGTTGACGCGTCCGACGCCTGCTCGGGCTCGAAGTCGAGCGAGGTCGGGCCTGAGCTCAGGGAGCACATCGGCGTCACCGGGCTGACGCGCTCGAGCAGTCGGTTGATGCCCACCGCCGCGGCGGCCACGACGGCGACCGCCACGACAACAGCAACAAGTCGTCGACGCCGCACTCCATCGATTGTGCGGGGTGACCCGGCTGTCGCGGGGGAGTGGCGCGCGAAGATAAGGCTCTTATGCCGCGTCTGCTCGTCGTCCATCACACGCCTTCACCGGCCACCCAGGAGCTGCTCGAGGCGGCGCTGGCCGGTGCGCACGACGACGCGATCGAGGGCGTCGAGGTGGTCGTGCGGCCGGCTCTGGTCGCCTCGGTCGTCGACGCGCTCGAGGCCGACGGCTACCTGCTCGGGACGCCGGCCAACATCGGTTACATCTCCGGAGCGCTCAAGCACTTCTTCGACACCATCTACTACCCGTGCCTGGAGGCGACAAAGGGCCGACCGTTCGCGGCGTACGTGCACGGAAACCTCGACCAGACCGGTGCGGCGCGCGCGATCGAGGGCATCACCACCGGATTGCAGTGGCAGCCGGTCGCCCCTGTCCTCACCGTGTCCGGCGCTCCGGACAAGCAGACGCGCGAATCGCTGTACGAGCTCGGCGGCACGATCGCCGCCACGCTCAGCCCCGGTTGACGTCGAGGTGATCTTCGCCGCCACGACCACTTTTCACGGCGACACGCCGCGAAGCTGGTCATCGGCGCGAAGATCATCGCCCGAACCCGGAAACGGGCACGGCGACAGGAAACGGCCGCACCGGCGTCGAAGCCACGGCCATGTTCCGACCCCGCCTGGTCCGGCTCTCGCTCGGCCTCGCCTTTGCCGCGGCCACGGTGACGCCCGCGCTCGTCCAGACCGGCGGCTCCGCCGTACAGGCGGCCGGCTGCCCCTGGATGAACCGGCACAAGTCCCCGGACGTCCGCGCGCACGAGCTCGTGCACGCGATGACGCTGGACCAGAAGATCGCCGAGCTCTACGGCCGCGGTGACATCACCTACTACGGGGCCGCCAACGACATCCCGGCGGTGCCGGCACTCTGCATCCCCGAGCTGGTCTTCAACGACGCCGGCGCCGGCGTCGGCGACGCAATGGTCGGCACGACCGCGTTCCCGGACGGCATCACGGACGCCGCGAGCTGGGATCCGAACATGCAGCGCAAGGTCGGTGCCGCGATCGGATGGGAGGCCTGGCACAAGGGCATCGACGTGCAGCTCGCGCCCGGTGTCGACATCGCCCGCGACCCGCTCGGTGGCCGCAACTTCGAGTACGCCGGCGAAGACCCGTACCTGTCCGGGCAGACCGGCGCGGCGGAGATCGAAGGCATCCAGAGCCAGCACGTCGCCGCGACGGTCAAGCACTACGCGCTCAACGACCAGGAGACCAACCGCATGACGGACTCCTCGCAGGTCAACGAGCGGACGATGCAGGAGATCCACTTGCCGGCGTACGAGGCTGCGGTCAAGCAGGCGCACGTCGGAGCGGTGATGTGCAGCTACAACCGGGTCAACGGCACCTACGCCTGTGAGAACTCCTACCTGCTCAACCACGTGCTCAAGGATGAGTTCGGCTTCCCGGGTTGGGTCATGTCCGACTGGGGTGGCACTCACTCCACCGTTAAGGCTGCGAACAACGGGCTGGACCAGGAGCAGAACATCAGCTCCGGCACCTACTTCTCGTCCGCGTTGAAGACCGCGGTGCAGAAGCATCAGGTGCCCATGAGCCGTCTCAACGACATGGTCTTCCGGCTGATGCGCAGCTTGTTCGCAGTCGGTGTGTTCGACGACCCGCCGCCGAGCGAGCCGCAGGCGGCGACCGCCGTCGTCGACACGCCGCAGGAACGAGCGACCGCCCTCGAGGCGGCCGAAGGCGGCGCAGTGCTGCTCAAGGACGCCCACAACGTGCTGCCGATTGCGGGCGCGAACAAGCGCATCGCGCTGATCGGGCATGCGGCCGGTGAAGACGGGGCGCAGGACTTCTACCAGGGCGGTGGCAGCTCCAAGGTGCCCATCGCCGGCGTCGACCCTGCTGTGGTGAGCCCGCTGGCCGGCATCACGACGCGCGCCGAGGCCGACGGCGACGCCGTGACCTACGCCGACGGGCGGGACCTCGGCGACGCGGTTGCGACTGCTGCCGCATCCGACGTCGCGGTCGTGTTCGTCGGTGACGGCGGCAGCGAGGGCACCGACCGGTCGACGCTGTCAGCGCAGGACGACACCTGCACCCTGGTCGGCTGCTCGCCATCGCTGACGTCGGAAGACCAGCTCGTCGAGCAGGTGGCGTCGGTCAACCCCAACACCATCGTCGTGCTGCAGACCGGCGCGCCCGTGACCATGCCGTGGCTGTCGAAGGTCCGCGGTGTTCTCGAAATGTGGTATCCGGGGGAGCAGGACGGCAACGCCGCTGCCGCGCTGCTCTTCGGTGACGTGAGCCCCTCCGGCAAGCTGCCTTACACGTTCCCGAAGTCGCTCGCGCAGACGCCGATCCGATCGGCCAAGCAGTGGCCCGGGGTCAACGGCCAGGGCGGCTATCCCGTCTCGGAATACAGCGAGGGCTTGCTCGTCGGCTACCGCTGGTACGACGCGAAGCACATCACGCCACTGTTCCCGTTCGGCTTCGGTCTGTCCTACACGTCGTTCCGCTACAGCAACCTGCGTGTGACGCCGACCCACGCCGGTGCCGTCGTACGGTTCACGGTCACCAACGCTGGCAGCCGCGCCGGTGCCGAGGTCGCGCAACTGTATGTGTTCGACCCACCGGCAGCGCACGAGCCGCCGAAACAGCTCAAGGGCTACGACAAGGTGCTGCTGTTGCCGGGCCAGTCGCAGACCGTGTCGCTCACTCTGGACTCGCGGTCGTTCGCCTACTGGAACACCCACTCGCACTCGTGGCGGGTTGCGGCCGGCTGCTACCGGATCGGCGTAGGCGGGTCGTCGGCCTCGTTGCCGCTGCACGGTTCCGTCGGCCGCGGAGGTGCCCGATGCTGACAAAACCAGTGCTGACGCGGCAGCGAGCATTGTTGGCGGCTGCCTCGCTGGCTCTCGGCGTTGCCGCAGTCCCCGCCGCGCACGCGATCGGCAGCAACCGCACCGGTTGTGTGACGGCGCGGCCGGCTGTTGCGCATCGCGCCGGTGGCGTTCGCGTCGTGCCCGCGCCGCGGCGGTTGGTGCCATGCGCGACGAAGACCGGTTGCTTCACCGGCGAGACGACGATCGCGGTCACCAAGCAAGGCACGGTCTGGCTGTCGGCGGCGGACTGGGAGTGGGCGCTCGCCCGCAGCACCGACGACGGCGCGCACTGGTCCGCCTACACGGTGCCCGGCCCGCAGGCCTATCCCGGCTGCGGACCAAGCACGTCTGCGCTCACATGCGACACCTCGGAGAGCGGTAAGTACAACACCGTCGCCGACGCGTTCCTGTGGGCTGACCCGCGCACGTCACGCGTGTTCTGGAGCAAGACCTACGGCTATGCCGCGTGCTCCAGCCTCAACTACACGCCCGACAACGGTCATAGCTGGCAGGCGGTGACGCGCTTCGCGTGCCCGGGCGGTGACTACGAGAAGATCGCCGGCGGCCCACCACCGGCGGGCGGGGCGAAGCCGACCGGATACCCGGACGTGCTCTACGGCTGCGTCAACGGACCCGCGCCGACATTCGTCGTCGGCCCGGGTCGCGTCTGCTACTCCTCGCTCGACGGCGGCACGACCTGGAGCCTCGCCGGGCAGCCGCTGCCAAACCCGCAGGCGCCCGGCTGCCTGCAGTTCCAGGAGCCGCAACAGGTCGGGCCGGACGGCACGCTCTACCTGCCGCTCAACTGCGCCTCCCTGACCAGCAACCCGGCGGGTCTGGTGAAGGTCGCGCTGAGCCACGACGAAGGCACGACCTGGAGCTACGTCGCCGTGCCGACCGGCAACGTCGGCAGCTCGGCCGGGCTCGTCGGCGGGGTCAGTCTCGCCGTCGACCGCGCCGGCACGATCTACGTGCTGTGGCCGGGCGCCGACAACAAGCCCTACCTCGCGGTCTCTCGCAACCAGGGCAAGACCTGGCGCGGTCCCCTCATGGTCGGGATGCCGGGTGTGCTCGAAGCGACACCGCACGCGCAGGTTGCGGCGCTGCAACCCGGCCACATCGCGATCGCCTACTACGGCTATCCGCAGCAGGGGTCATCGGCGCGGCTCAACGGCTATCTCACCGAGTCGTTCAACGCGTCGGCGGCCAACCCGCTCTTCTACAGCGCCGAGCTCAACGACCCGCAGCACCCGCTCTACTTCCCGGTCAAGTCGGGGACGTTGCCGCGCAACGACTATCTCGGCGTGACGATTGCACCCGACGGCACCCCGTGGACCGGGCTGGTGCAGCTGCGCTCGGCGACACCGGACTCGCAGGGCTACATCCAGTCGACCGGCTTCGTCGCCCGGCTCGTCGGCTAACCCCCTCGTCAGCCCAGGCGGATCGCGGGCATCGCCAACGGCCCAAGCGCGGACAGCCCGACGCGTTCGGCGACCGCGGCGAGCTCGCTCCAGCCCGACGCCCACATCGAGACCTCCGCCGCAGCGCGCGGGTCGTCACTGGACCGCGGCGGCTTGAGCCTGGCCAGCGGAGGTACGACGACCGCCGGCCGCACCGGAGCGTCGTCGGGCAGACCGACGCGCTCGCGGGCGATGCGCACTGCGTCGCGGAACCCACCCAGTTCGTCGACAAGGCCGATCCGATGGGCATCCGCGCCCGTCCAGACGCGACCTTTGGCGATCGCGTGCACGTCGTCCTTCGTCATCTTGCGGCCGTCGGCGACCTTGCCGGTGAAGTCGTCGTAGACGTGGTCGAGAAACGCGTTGAGCCGTTCCAGCTCGGCTTCATCGAAGGGCGCATGCGGTGAGTACATCCGGGCGTTGGCGCCGCGCTGCACGATGCCGTACGACAGCCCGAGCTTCTCGGTGAGTCCGGCGGTCACCGCCTTGCCAGAGAACACGCCGATCGAGCCGGTCAACGTGCCGGGCTGCGCGACGACGACGTCTGCGGGGCAGGCGACGAAGTAGCCGCCGGAACCGGCGACCGCGCCCATCGACACCACCACCGGCTTGCCGGCATCGCGGGCGCACACGACGTCGCGCCAGATCGTGTCGGACGCGACGTAGGAGCCGCCGGGGGAGTCGACCCGGAAGACGATCGCCTTGACGTGCTCGTCGCGCACTGCCGCGCGGAACGCCGCCGACACGGTGTCGCTGCCCATCACCTGGCCCATCGTCGGTGTGCGACGGGACGGCCCGGTGACGATGCCGCCGTGACCGTCGACGACCGCGATCGCCGCGGCCTTCTTCGCCTTCGCCTGGCGCACGACACGGGCGAGCGGCTGCTCCCGCTTGGACCAGCGGTCGGCGAACAGCAGCCGGACGTTGCCGCCGACGCGGCGCCGTACGTCGGTGTAGACCTCGTCGCGGTAGCCGATGCGGTCGACCAGCCGAGCGTCGAGTGCTTCCTGCGCGAGCATCGGCGCACGGTCGGCGAGTTTCTGCACCTCGTCGACATCGAGCCCTCGGCTTTTCGCGACACCGGCGACGATCTGCTCCCAGGCCGACTCGGTCAGCCGGTCGAGCGCCTCCCGATGGGCGTCGGTCATCTCGGTGCGAGTGATGCGGTCGGCAGCGTTCTTGTACTCGTAGCGCTGGTGCAGCTGCGGGTCGACGCCGACCTTGTCGAGGACACCGCGCAGGAACTGCACCTCAGCGGCAATGCCGAGCAGGTTCACCTCGCCCGACGGCTGCAGCCAGATCTCGCGGAACGCGCTGGCCAGGAAGTAGGGCAGCGAGCCCGGCGCTGACTCGCCGAAGGTCTGCGTCCAGGCGACGGTCGGTTTACCGCTCTCGGCGAACGCCTGCACACCGGCACGGATCTCCTGCACCTGCGCGAGCGACGTCGGCGCGCTCCCGATGCGCGCAATCAACCCGGCGACACGATCGTCGCTGCCCGCGTCGTACAGCGTGCGCAACAGCGGCCGTAGCCGGGGTTTGCCCCGCAGCCGCAGCTTGGAGATCGGGTCTTCCGGCTCGTGCTCGACCAGCGGGCGGGTCAGGTCGATCTCGAGCAACAACGGCGCGCTGTCTCGGCGAAGAGTGGGCACGATCGAACGCTATAGCGTTCGGCGCCGCCGGGAGGTCCAGGTTTGAGTGCCCCGGGTTCAGTGACGCTGGCTGGCGTACGCCGTTAGTCGTGCGACGGCTTCGTCGAGCACGTCGTCGCGCTTGCAGAACGCAAACCGGACGAATGGCCTGCCCACCTCGGGGTGGTCGCAGAAGACCGCGGTCGGGATGCCCACGACGCCCGCCTCGTGCGGCAGCGCCCGCGCGAACGCCTCGCCGTCGTCGATGCCGAGCGGGCGCACGTCAACCTGGACGAAGTAGGTCGCCTGCGGGCGGTGCACCGTGACGCCGACGGCGGAGAGGCCGTCGATCAGCCGGTCGCGCCGCAGCTGCAACGACGACCGAAGCGCCTCGACCCACTCCATTTCGCGGGCGAGACCGTGCGCGACAGCGAGTTGCATTGCGCCGCTGTGCGTGAACGTCATGAACTGCTTGACGGTGTTGATCGCCCGCACCATGCCCGGCGGGGCGCAGATCCAGCCGATCTTCCAGCCGGTGACGCTGAACGTCTTGCCCGCGCTCGACACGCTGACGGTGCGCTCGCGCATGCCGGGCAAGGTCGCGATCGGCACGTGCACGACGTCGTCGAAGGTGAGGTGCTCGTAAACCTCGTCGGTCACGACGATCAGGTCGTGCTCGATCGCGACGTCGGCGACCGCCTGCAGCTCGTCGACGGTGAGAGCGGTGCCGGTCGGGTTGTGCGGCGAGTTGAGGAGGATCACCCGGGTCTGCGGCGTGACCGCCGCGCGCAGCTCGGCCGGGTCGAAGGTGAAGCGGCCGCCGGGGCATTCGGGGCGGAGCGACACCGGGCGCCTGATCGCACCGGCGAGGGAGAGAGCAGCGGCGTACGAGTCGTAGTAGGGCTCGAGCACGACGACCTCGTCGCCGGCCTCGCACAGCGCCAGGATCGACGCGCTGATCGCCTCGGTGGCGCCGACCGTGACGTAGATCTCGCTGTCGGGGTCGTAGGTGAGGCCGTAGCGGGCGCGGCGGTGAGCCGCAATCGCCTGCCGCAGCGGCGGCAGGCCCGGGCCCGGCGGGTATTGGTTGAGCCCGCCGCGGATCGCGTCGACGGCCTGTTCGAGCATCGCGTTGGGACCGTCGGTGTCGGGGAATCCTTGCCCCAGGTTGACCGCGCCGGTCTGCTGGGCAAGCGCGGTCATCTCAGCGAAGATCGTCGTGCCGTATCCCCGCATCCGCTCGACCAGCGGGTCGGAGAGCGTGCGTCCCACACACGGAGCGTAGTTGGAGGACGGCGATGCTGGACCACATCTCGATCCAATGCGCCGACGTGGCGGCGAGTGCGGACTTCTACGACGCAGTGCTCGCGACCGTCGGCGCCAAGCGGATCATGGATTTCGACCAGGCGATTGGCTACGGAGTGCCGCCAATGCCCGACTTCTGGATCGGGGCGCAGCAGACCGGATCGGGCTTTCGGGAGAGCCACATCGCGTTCGCGGCGCCGGACCGGGCCACCGTCGACGCGTTCATGGCGGTGGCTGCCGCCACGGGAGCCGAGGTGTTGCACGAGGCGCGGCTATGGCCGGAGTACCACCCCAACTACTACGGCGGCTTCGTCCGGGATCCGGACGGCAACAACGTCGAAGCCGTCTGCCACCACCCGGAATAGCGGCGACTTCGAACGGCTGGCGACCACGACACCCCGTTGCAGCAGCGGAAAAGTGGTCGGCCGCCGTTCGAAGTGGTTAGTCGCGGATGCGCTGATAGAGGGCGGCGGCGTTGACGGCGGCTGCGTACGTCGCCCAGCCCAGGTAGGGGAAGAGCAGCATCGCGGCGAAGCGGTGGCGGCGACCGAACTCGGTCACGGTCAGCGCGATGGATACCCACAGCATGCTGGCGGTGATGAGAGCGAGCGCCGGGCGGCGCAGGCCGAAGAAGAGCATCGCCCAGGCGACGCCGAGACCGAGCTGTGCGCCGTAGAAGGTGAACCCGGGCACGTCGTAGTACTCGCGGGCGGCGTCGGAGCGCCAGACCAGCCAAGCGCCGACGCTCTGCGCCGCGTACGTCGCGGACCAGGACGCGTGGAACCAGGGGCCGGTATCGGCCAGGTGCCGGGCGATGAGGTCGGCTCGTTCGCGCGGGGACATGCGCCGCAGTCTGCCATCCGTTCCAATTGCGCCGTGGTGACGCTTACGCGTCATCGGCGCGCAATCGATCGCGACCCGGTGGCCCATCGCCGGCGACGGGCGCGGCAGAATGGCGTTCGGAATCAACGTTTGTCGACGTAACAGGAGCAACGAAGTGGCTGAGATCTCCTTCGACGGCCGGGTCGCGGTTGTCACCGGCGCAGGCGGCGGCTTGGGGCGCACCTACGCGCTCGAGTTGGCGCGCCGCGGCGCCGCCGTCGTCGTCAACGACCTCGGTGGGTCAGTTGCAGGTGAAGGCGGGTCGGACACGGCAGCGCAGAAGGTCGTGGACGAGATCAAGGCCGCCGGCGGTGATGCGGTCCCGTCGTACGACTCGGTCGCGACGCCCGAGGGCGGCGAGGCGATCGTGCAGAAGGCCGTCGATGCGTTCGGCAAGGTCGACATCGTTGTGAACAACGCCGGCATCCTGCGCGACAAGTCGTTCGCGAAGATGACGCTCGACGACCTGCACGCGGTGCTCGACGTGCACCTGAAGGGCGCCTTCTACGTCTCGCAGCCGGCGTTCCGGATCATGAAAGACAACGGCTACGGCCGGTTCGTGCACACCTCGTCCAACTCCGGCATCTTCGGCAACTTCGGCCAGGCCAACTACGGCGCCGCCAAGATGGGTCTCGTCGGCCTGTCCAACGTGCTCGCCATCGAAGGCGCCAAGAGCAACATCCTGTCCAACGTCATTGCTCCTGTCGCCCGCACGCGGATGACTGAGGAGCTGATGGGCGACTTCGCCAAGGTGCTCGACCCCGAAGGCGTCACGCCGATGGTCGTCTTCCTCTGCTCCGAGGCGTGCACCTTCACGCACGAGGTCTTCTCGGCCGCCGCCGGTCGCTACTCGCGCATCTTCGTCGGCCTGACCAAGGGCTGGTACGGCGGCAAGGACAAGCTCCCCACCGTCGAAGACGTCGCCGACCACATCGCCGAGATCGAGAACCAGGACGGCTACATCGTCCCGAACAACTCCGGCGACGAGCTCGGCCAGCTGATGGGCCTCCTCACCAGCTGAGTTTTGCGCGACTTGTCAGACGCTGGCGTCGCTATAGCGACGCCACCGTCTGACAAGTCGGCGGCTCACTCGCCGGCGCGCGCGGCGATCTCGCGCTCGAGGTGCTGCCGCACCCACTCCGCCCAGCCCCGATAACCGCCGAACAGGTGGTCGGCCTCCCACCACGGATTGAACGTCTGGACCAGCGCAGCGACGTCTTCGTCGGTCGCGCCGTCGAAGGCGTTGTGCCACTCCGCCAGTGCCTTCTGAAGTTTCGGCATCGAGGCGTCGGCGGTTGCATCCGCCATACACGCGTCGGGATCCGCGTAGTCACTGTCGTAGTCCTGGTGCAACACGTCGAAGAACCAGAACAACGCCGGCCACTGTTCAGTCGGTCTGGTCATCGAGGCAGCTCCGGGTAGGCCGACGAAATGTATGGCCCCACAGCATCTCGCCTGAGCCACACCACCAGCTGTCGGGTAGGGGTCGAGGTTCCGTCTGCCGACATCACGAATCCGACGACGCGATCGAGTGACACACGCACTCGCAGCTGACGGTCAGATCCGAAAAAGAAGTCGGCTATCTCTTCGGGCCGTTTGCGAATCGCCTGGGAGATCGCAGATCGAGCGCCGTCGACGTTGACAAATCGAGACGCTTCGCGTCGGTTCTCGGTGATGATGCGGTGCCAGAGGTCGGCGTCTGTCACGTTGACGTGTTTGACGAGGGTGTGGCCGAGGCCGGGACCTTCGTGCAGGTCGAGATCGACCCGACCTTTCAGCAGGTCGTCGAGACTCTGGCGGGCGTTGTAGGCCGCGACGTGCAGTGGCCCCGTTGGACGGGCGGCCGACATCGCGGAGCCGACTCCGGCGAGGCCGCCCGCGAACAGGAGTTCTCGCAGCGACACGCCTTGGCCGTCGACAAAATCGGCGCCCGCGTCGACGCCGGCCCACGTCACCGCTTGGCCGAGGTGAGGGAGCAGCACGCGCACCCACGGGGCGGTGCGTTCCGCCAGCTGCAGCGCCTCGGCCGCCCGACCCGCCTGGGCCGCGCCTGCCGAACCCGCCAGGCCCGCGGCAGCCGACACTCCGATCTCGTGCCAGTCCAGCCGACCGGCATCCGCCTCCTCCAAGCCAGCCGCGAAGCCCGCGGACAGCTCGGCCTGCACGACATGGGGCGCCGCGAACGCCACCAGCGTCCGCACGCCCGCCAGGCTCGCTGTCGACTCGGCAAGACCTGCTGCGGCGCCTTCGCCCGCCAGCGAAGCGGCTCCCGCTGCCGCCGTCGCTTCGCCCGCCGCAGTGGCGGCCAACGCCACCTCGGCCACGGCCGCCGCGCCCATCGTCACGACAACCGCAGCCGCCGTCACCGTCACGACGGTCGCGACCGCCAGCAGCTTGTGGAGCGAGAACCAGTGATGCTCGTGGGCCGCCGAGAGCTTGTGCGCGTAGGCATCGAGCCCGTCCGCCGTCTCCTGCAAGGCCCTGGCCGTCACCACCATGTTGCGGTGGACGACCTCCATCGGATGCCCCGACGCCAGCTGCCCGCGTCCTCGCCACGCCCCGGCAAGGTCGTCCACAACGTAGAACGCCGTCCGTGCCGCTGTGTCCACCTCGTCGGCCGCTGCCCGGTACGACGCGGCCAGCCGACGCGCCGCGCCCGGGTCGCCGTGCACGTTCGGGATCACGAAGGTCTGCGGGGCTGAGGCAGCTGACACGACGGTCATCCGCCGACAGCGCCCCGGTCGAGCTCGTCGTACAGCAATGCCAGCAGCCGCAACGCGCGTGCCAGCTCGTCGATGTCCTCGCCGATCGTGCGCACCGCTTGCTCGGCACGGCTCGCTGACGTCGCGGCGGCTTCCACCGCTTCCCGCCCGAGCGAGGGCACCTCACGCGCGGCGGCGCCCGCGAAGGCCGAACGCGCCTCGTCCAGCCGACGTGCGCACGCCGACAGCGCGACCGCGGCGGCGTGCAGGTCCTCAGGTTTGACCGCTAGCTCCACGACGGCCGAGTCTGATCAAAATCGCCACAACGTGCTCTCGGCTATCCACAGGCGAAAGCCGTTTGGCTCTGCCGCAGCAGACTTCGTAGTCTCCGTCGGTGCGCCGCGTCGTCGAATCGGTTGTCCCGCGGCGCCTCGGCCGGCCGTTTCGCTGGCTGCTGGCGTCGTCGTGGGTGTCCAACCTGGGCGACGGCTTCGCGCTTGCCGCCAGCCCTTTGCTGGTTGCCTCGCAAACCCACGATCCGACACTCGTCGCTCTGGCCACGTTGCTGGTGCAGCTCCCCTGGCTGCTGTTCGGCCTTGTCGCTGGTGGCCTCGCCGATCGGCTCAACCGCCGGGCGATGGTCATCCTCGTCGACTGCCTGCGGGCCGGCGTGCTGCTGATCCTCGCGGTCACGATCCTCGGCGGCGCGATCAACATCGCGCTCGTCCTGGTCGTGGTGTTTGTGATGGGCACCGCCGAGGTCTTCGCCAACACGACGTCCGCGACGTTGCTGCCGATGCTGGTGCATCGCGACGACCTGGCGATCGCCAACGCCCGGCTGATGACGGGGTTCGTCACCGTCAACCAGCTGGCCGGTCCGCCTATCGGGGCCGCTCTGTTTGCGGTGGGCATGGCGGCACCGTTCCTCGCCCAGGCCGCTCTGGTCCTAGCCGGTGCGGCACTCATGAGCCGGATGGCGGTCGTGCAGGAGCCGGCGAAGACGAGTGAGTTGCGCGCCGACATCGTCGAAGGCTTTCGATGGGTCGTGCATCATGCTGCTGTGCGCACGCTCGTGCTCACCATCCTCATCTTCAACGTGACCTTTGGCGCGGCATGGGCGGTGCTGGTGCTCTACGCGCGTGAGCGGCTCGGGATGGGGGCGGTCGGCTTCGGCCTGCTCACGACCGCGTCCGCCATCGGCGGCATCGGCGCCACCCTCGCCTACGGCCGGATCACCCGCCGGGTCAGCCTCGGCAACCTGATGCGGATCGGCCTCATCATCGAGACCTTCACGCACCTTGCGCTCGCCCTGAACACGTCGCAGGCAATCGCGCTGGCCATCTTCTTCGTCTTCGGCGCCCACGCATTCGTCTGGGGCACGACGTCCGTGACGATCAGGCAGCGCGCGGTGCCGACGTCGCTGCAAGGCAGGGTCAACGGCGTCAACAACGTCGCCTCGTTCGGTGGCATCGTCGTGGGCGCGGCCGTCGGCGGTCCGATCGCCAGCGCATGGGGGCTGACGGCTCCGTTCTGGTTCGCGTTCGTCGGCTCCGGTGTGTTCGTCGTGCTCATCTGGCGGCAACTCACGCACGTCGCGCACGCCGACGCCGCGCCCGCGCCGGACGACGTGCTCGCCTCGACCTAACACGGTCAGGTGCGGAACGCGCGCACCGTGTCGATCGTGTCCGCCTCGTCCGGCCGCTTGTCCTCGCGATAGCGCAGCACCCGCGCGAACCGCAGCGCCACACCGCCCGGATAGCGCGATGACGTCTGCACGCCGTCGAAGCCGATCTCGACGACGAGCGAGGGTTCGACGAACACCTGCCACTCGTTGCGTGACGTCTCCAGGCCGAGCAGCCGAGACGTCTGCCAGCGCAACATCTCGTCGGTCATTCCCTTGAACGTCTTGCCCAGCATCACGAA
>Ga0070658_10000289_pt1 | contig 44140 bp, 33 predicted proteins | sample KBSC13metaG_FD_64664 | JGI IMG/M metagenome (GOLD analysis project Ga0070658, IMG submission 64664) | Corn rhizosphere microbial communities from Kellogg Biological Station, Michigan, USA - KBS C1-3 metaG | ecosystem: Host-associated > Plants > Roots > Rhizosphere > Soil ... | reverse complement strand
TGAAAGACCCGAATGCCAACGTGCGGTATAGTGCGGCACAAATATTGCTTTCCGCGAACGTGCATGTGAGTGAAGCGGTGACAGCATTGGTGGAGTTGTTGAAAGACCCGAATGCCAACGTGCGGTATAGTGCGGCACAAATATTGCTTTCCGCGAACGTGCATGTGAGTGAAGCGGTGACAGCATTGGTGGAGTTACTGAATGACCCAGATGAAGACGTGCGGTACAGCGCAGCAGAGAGATTGGGAGGCCTATGTACGACCCGTAATTCTGGTTTGAATCAAAGTATCGTTAGGAGGATTATGAGCGCTTTGCGCACTATGCTGAATACCTTGACTTCCGATGGAGAGGTAATACTTGAGCGTTATTCCCACGTGCATGATGCCGTGTGGGAGGCGTTGTGGCAGGCGACGGCGCATTTGGAGCAAGAGGAGACAGAGAGCAATTCGGGGGTGTAATTACTCTTCGAGGGCGCGGGGGTGGGCTTTGTCATAGACCTCTTTCATGTGGTCGGTGGTGACGTGGGTGTAGATCTGGGTGGTGACGAGGTGGGCGTGGCCGAGGAGTTCCTGGACGGCGCGGAGGTCGGCGCCGTTGTTGAGGAGATGGGTGGCGAAGGAGTGGCGGAGGGTGTGTGGGGTGGTTTTGAGGCGTTCGGAAGCCTCTTTGAAATACTTGTCGAAGGTGCGGCGGATGCCCCGGTCGGAGAGGCGTTTGCCAAACTTGTTGAGGAAGACGGCGGGATCGGGTTTGCCGCTGGTGTTGTTGGCTTCGAGGACGGGGCGACCGTGGCGCAGGTAGTCGCGGAGGGCGTCGATGGCGGCGCGACCGAGCATGGCGATCCGCTCTTTGTCGCCTTTGCCGTGGCGGACGCGCACCTCTTCCTCGTCGAGCTGCAGGTCAGGGAGATCGAGGGCCTGGGCTTCTCCTGCGCGCAGACCGGAGGCGTAGAGCAGTTCCATCAGGGCTTTGTCGCGGAGGCCGTCGGGGGTGGCGGTGTCGGGGGCGTCGAGGAGGTGTTCGACCTCACCGAGGCGCAAAAACTCCGGCAGGCGCTCCTCCTGCTTGATGGTCAGGATGCCGACGGTGGGATCGTTCTCTATATAGCCCTGTTTTTTGGCCCAGCGGCAGAAGGCACGGAACGAGGCAAGCTTACGGGCGAGGGAGGAGCGTTTGTAGTCGCCCTGCTGCATCTCGGTGAGCAGGGCGCGGACATGCACGCGATCGACCCGGAAGAGGCCGCCCGAACCGAGATCCGGCTGGGATTCGATGTAGCCGAGGAACTGTACGATGTCGGCGCGGTAGGCGCGCACGGTGTGCGCGGAGGCGTTGCGCGCCAGTTTGAGGTACTGGAGAAAGCCGTCCAGCACCTCGTTGAAGGCGTGGCTCAGGGCAGGCTCGGTCAGCGGCTTTTCCGGTGCGGCCACCACCAACTCCCCATCGTGCGCCAGAGGAACGTTGTTACGCTCGATCATACAGCCCTCATTTCACAGCGTCGGCAAAGCGATCTCAGGTGGTCGGTTTGCGCGAATCGAGATAGGCCTGCTCGGCGGCGGCCAGATCGGCGGAGGTCGCACGGGTGCCTGGGGGAATGGCGGGAGCCGACGGCGCTTTCAGGTCTTTCGCATGGACCAACAGGGTGTAGCGCAACTTGAAGTCTTTCTCTTTGTCGGTGAGGCGATTGCGGGCCTCTTCGGAGAGACCATCCAGCCATTTGGACTTCATGTTCTCCTGGACATCGGTATGGCGGTGCGCCACGGCCTCCGGCAGGCTCTCCTGCTCGATCTCGACCGAAACCTCGTCCGTGGCGTAGACTTTCTGCACTGTGCCCGTCAGGCCGCGAAAAAAGTTGTAAAATAGTCCGGATTTCACATCGTCTGCGTTCGCCTCACGGTCCACGAACTCGACGCGCTCTCCTTCTTTGAATGCTGTCGCCATTTTCTCTCCTCTCCTGATCACTAACTGCTAATAGATATTATACCTTATTGGAGTGTTGACACGCTAATTTCGTCGCAGGCTTGCAAGTGGAGGATGTCTTGGGGTTCACCTCCCCCAACCCCCTCCTTCTAAAGGAGGGGGCTTATTGACTGCTACTCTCCTGGTTGGTTGGAAGGGGTATTGCCTGTTCCTCATTCCAGCGAGGAACTCATTGGAGCAGCTTCATGGCTAATACTTCGGTTACCAGGGCGATGTTGGCGTTGGCGTCGAGACGGCGGCGGGCGAGCAGGAGGGCGTTGAGGCAGCGCATCCAGCGTTCGGGTTCGCCTGCCTGGGCTAGTTGTGATAGACGGCGTATTCGGTCGGTATTGATGACGGCTTCGGGGCTGCCGCCGACACGCAGGGTCAGCAGATCGCGGTAGAAGACGACGAGCAGATCAAAGATCGTGGCGAGTTGTCTGCGGCCGGTCTTTTCTTTGCCGGTCGGGGCAGTCGCTTCGTCTTCGTCGCTGTTGCCTATGTCGGTTGAGGCGGCTGGCTCTTCGCCTAGAAGCGCTTTGATTTGGCCGGAGAGTTTGCGCATCTGTTCGGCGAGGCGCAGGGCGCGGACACGGGGAGCTTGTGCGAGGCCCTCCGCGAAGTCCAGCACCTTTCCGATCTCGTCCACCGCGCTGGGGCTGCGGGCGAGTTGGACCGCCTGGCCAATGCGTCCTTCCGAGTAGGCCGCCAGCATCGCGGCGCGATCGGCCTCGACGCCGATGCGCTCCTGAAGATAGGCTGTCAGCTCCTGGCGTGTCATCGCGTTGACCCGGATCATCTGGCTGCGGGAGGCGATGGTCGGCAGGACGCGGGCGGCATGGGGGGCGAGCAGGATGAAGAGGGCGTAGTGCGGTGGCTCTTCGAGCACTTTCAGCAGACTGTTCGCCGCGGCCTCGTTCAGGGTGTCGGCGCGCTCGATGATATAGACGCGCTTCGCCCCGATGGAGGGCGCGTAGTTGAGCGTATGGGACAGCACGCCGCGCGTCGGGCGGTTGTCGCGGTCCCAGAACTGCCAGATCTGCATCTGGTCGCCCGCAGGCTGCACGGTGACGATCTCGGGCTGGGTGTTGGTCTCCATACGGCGGCACGAGTCGCATTCACCGCAGCTATCGAAGGGAGACAGACGCGGATTGGTGCAGGCGACGGCCTGGGCAAAAGCTCGGGCAAGTGTGCCTTTGCCCACTCCGGGCGCCCCCAGGAACAGGTAGGCTCCCGGCAGTGTGCCTCCCTCCAGGGCTTTGCGGAGCGCGCTGACCGCAGCCTCCTGCCCGACCAGGGAATCCAGGAAAGGCATGGGGCTATCTCCCCGTCACGCCGAACAGGATCGGCGCGGCGTAGGGATGTTCGGCCCGAAACTCCAGGCTAACGATCTCTACCGTGGGATGCGGGTTTTTCCAGCGCAGTAGACGCATGCTCAGCGGCGCGGTGGGTTTTCCCCAGTGGACAGGATCGGTCGAGAGGGTGGCGGCTGAAGTATCGTCGTCGAGGGCGCGGATCTCCCGTCCGTAGCGGAGGGGGATCTCGGCGGTATGGCCGTCGGCGTAGTGCAGCAGATAGGTCCCTACGCGGGCGGCGTCTTCGGCGGCATAGGCCGTGGAGTGGAGGAAGGAGAGCCACTGCGCGCGGGCGTGGATCGGCAGCAGAACCGCGTTGGGGTAGGAGATCTCCGGCGATCCCGGCGGCCTCTCTCCCGGCTGATCCCGGTTCAGCAGGCCGTGCAGCATCACCCCTCCCGGTCGCGTGCCCAGCGTGCGGATACCGACATCCGCGATCTGGGGAGCTTCGCGCGCGTCGATGGGCCAGTCTCGGGAGTCGGCGCTGTGCACGTTCTGAGTCGGAACGTAAGCAGTGATGGGCAATGCCTCCGGCCAGTTCTCGTTTAAGCGTATATTGGCGGCGTCGCGCAGGCTGAGATACCAGCCGGACTGCGGTCGGTTGGTCGATGGCGACTCGCGGTAGGCGCGATTGAAGACGGTCATAGCGTCGTAGGGGAGGGCATCCGACACGGGGCGCTGCGCGAGGGGCAGGGCAGGGTTGTTCAGGATGGACTCCGGTTTCGGAGGCTCGTAGCCTCGATAAAACGGTTTGCCGAACAGATCGTAGGGCCGTCGCGCGGTGCCGCTCCACGCGTACTCTGCGGCCAGCACATAGGCGAGGAACTGCCGGTAGTCGTACCAGCCTTCGAGCATTCCGGCGTTGCTGTCGTAGCCGGCCCAGGTCGTCTGCAGCGTGCCGAGGGAGTTGTGGGCGATCGCCTGGTGCGCCCATCCCCGAATATTCTCCGGCTGAAACCAGGGGCAGGCCAGGGTGTCTTCGCCGCGCTGGTGAAAGAGCGCGAGGCCGTTGCGCTGTTCGTCGCCCGGCGTGTAGCGCCAGTCCGCGATAACGACGTCGGCAGGCATGGCGCTGCGGCGTCGGGCCGCCTCCGCAACGGAGGGCGCGTTGGCGGCGGTCATGATCGGGACTCCGGGGAGGGTTGTCGGCCCTTCCGACTCGTGCAGCAGCATGTCGCTCCACAGAATCGTGCGCACGCCGCGTTCGCGCAGCCAGTCGGTGAGGCGGTTGGTGTCCTCGATAAACAGCGCGGAGGCGCCCTTCTGAATATTACCGGGGCGCGCGGGATACTTGCCGAACTCCTTATCCTGGCTCGGCACCTTCACCTCGTCGTGCCCGATATGGAACAGGCGCGGATGGAAGATATCGAGCGCTTCGGCGAACACATCGAAGATGAACTTGTAGGAGTCGGGATTGCTCGCATCGTAGGCGTGCTGGGAGTGGACATCCTCCGCGAGGTCCTGATGCTGATGATTCGCGAAGATCCATTCGCTATGGCCGAGGGAGTTGACGAGCGGGATCGGCTCCAGAAAATGGGAGCGTGCGGCAGAGACGTCGGCGCGCAGGTCGTCCAGGCTCATCCCGTACGATATGGCGATCTCCGGATGCGACTTCCAGTGCGCGTACTCGCACTCCAGCACCAGGCGATTGAGTTTGTAGCGGGAGAGGACGCGTTCGATCAGCCGCTCGTGAAACGGCAGGGCCTCTTTGCCGGTGAAGATATGGATGCCGCGAAACGAGAGGCTGGGCCAGTCGGTGATGCTCACTCCGGCGAAGGCGAATCGTCCCTTCGGGCGGCGCTGCAGCAGTTGGCGCAGGGTTTGCAGTCCATAGAATGCTCCGGATGCGTCTCGCCCGACGATACGGATCTCCTGTGGGGTGACTGAGAGCTGATAGCCCTCAGCAGGCAGTGTCGCAATATCTTCCACACGTATAGAGAGGCTGCGCCCGGTAATCGTGCCGGACTGTACGATCCCTTTGACGCCTGTCTCCTTGTTCATGTCGGAGACAAATCGTGCCATCTCCTGCCGTACAGGGCCGAAGTCTGCGTGCATCGGCAGTTGATCGTTGAGGACGAGGCGATCCGCAATCATGAAATCCTCGGCCTCTCCCGCGGGAAACCGCGCGACTTTCGGTTCGGGAATCAGGACCGGATGATTCTGCGCGTCCAGTAGGGGCGGGAGCGGTCGGCCCGCGTCGGGAATACGGACGATTTTGGCGGGGCGCTGCTCCTGGGTGATGGCAGGGGGCTTCGCCGTAGGCAGCGGGCGCGGGGCGGACAGAGTGAGCGTGAAACTGCGGGTCGTCTCCTGCCCGGGCTTCATCTCCGCTCCGAGCAGGCCCAGCCAGAACAGCTTTTCGTCGCGCAGAAACTCATCGTCACGGCCATCGAACAGAACGCCTTCGGCAGGCTCTCCGTCGCCGACACGCAGGCTCAAGGGGCCGAACGCTGTCTCCTGAAAGGAGAGTGAGCGCCAGAGGGGAGCGAGACTGTCGGCGGGATAGTGGGAGGCGCGGGGCAGGGGGCCGACTCTGCCCTGTGTCGGGGGTATCTCTCCCGCGTGTGCCGCCTGATAGATCGACCCGACCAGTGGGTAGTTCCAGAGGCGCGCCGCGTTCCACTCCAGGAGGGCAGGCTCCGGCCCGTCCCAGCGATAGCGCAACGCAAACGTCACGGTATTGCTGGGATGCACTTCGATGCGCTGCGTGGCGGCGAACTTCTGTGCGCCTGATGCATACGTGAAGAGGGTGGTATAGGCGCGGCCCCCGTCCGGCAGCGTCTCCACGGTCGGTCGGGCATTGGAGGAGCTGGAGCCGTAGTAGCCTTTCGCATAGTTGGTCGAGAAGACCTGCACCAGGCCGCCGCGCACCAGCGGCACCTGGTCGAAATCGAGATAGAGGCCGTTGCGCAGATACCGTACCGTCCAGCGGCCGATCCCCAGAGGCACGGAAGCGTCCTGCGTCCGCCCGACGTCCGGCCCTAGCAGACTGAACGCCAGCAGAAACAAGCAAGAAAACAGTCGTCTCATGATGCCTCTTTATTCGTTCTATGAAGGCTTGATTCCTGCGCGGACACACAGCGGTACAGCAGGCTTGCTGTCTATAGATGCCGTCTGGTTTTTATTATCACGGCCTGGCAGTTGTGATTTTTCGGTGCAGCGTTACGAATAACGGTATAGATCGACAGGCACACTGCAAGCGTCGCGGCTACGAAGGCCGGACGCTAAACGCAAAGGAAGATGATGACCACGCCGGCACTCCAGGAGAGATTCCAGACGCTGATCGAGGAGCACAAAAAGATTCTCTATAAGGTCTGCAACTCCTACTGCCGGAATCGTGACGATCGGGATGACCTGGCCCAGGAGATCACGTTTCAACTCTGGAGAGCGTTTGGCACGTTCGATGCGCGCTGCCAGTTTTCTACCTGGATGTATCGGATCGCTCTGAACGTCGCGATCTCCTTCTATCGGCGCGAGAGTACACGCACACGGCCCCTCGTTCCTATCGATGCTCGCCTTCTGGAGGAGAGCCCGGATACGGCCAGTCCGCCGGAAGAGATCCTTCTGCTCTATCAGTTTATCGAAGGGTTGGATCCCTTGAACAAGGGGCTTATCCTGCTCTATCTGGATGGATACAGCTATCAGGAGATCGCGGACGTGCTGGGCATTCGCGAAACCAATGTTGCCACGAAGATCAACCGTTTGAAGCAGAAGATGAAGCAGGAGTTTAGTGAGCCTGCACAGAGTTGACGGAGGAGCAATGAAGATGGAACTGGACGAATTGAAAATGAAATGGGCGGAACAGGATCAGAAGCTCGATACGATCCTGCGCATGAACCGACAGCTTCTGAGCGCACCCTACCTGAATCGGGCGCAGTCTGCCTTGCGGCGTCTGGTTATAGGGCAGTCTCTGGAAGCGATGATCACCTTTGTACCTATCGTCGCGCTGGGTGACTTCATCTACACCTACCGTTCCGTGCCGCGATTTGTGCTCCCTGCGATCCTGCTGGATCTGTTTATGATCGCGATGTTCGGCTCCCTGATCCGGCAGATCATGGGCGCGGTGCAGATCGATTACAGCAAACCGATCACGACGCTTCAGAAGCAAGTCGAAGCGTTGCGGATCCTGCAAATCCGTCACCTTCAGGGAATTTTTCTGGGTTCCCCTCTGATCTGGATCCCGATGCTGATCGTCGCACTCAAGGGCTTTCTGGGGCTGGATGCTTACCGTCTCTTCGACAACACCTGGCTGGCCGCCAATATCCTGTTTGGCCTGGCATTTATCCCGCTGACGATCTGGTTGGCACAGCGATTGGGAGATCGGTTGGGTCGCTATCCTCTGGTGCAGAGGCTCAGGAATGACGTTATAGGGCAGAACCTGAAAGCAGCTGTCGGATTTATTGCAGTCGTTTCGGACTTCGAAAACGAAACCGGAAGATAACCAGGAGAGACCCGAGACAAGGACAACACACGTCGGTCGGTGAATATGCGCGACGTGTGTGCGTTTTGGTGCGTGCTTTTGGATTGGAATTTTTCTGTTATAGGGATTCGGCGCCTCTGCCGACTATGTCACGATCCTCAAAGTCGTTGTAGACAATAATTAGGCGGCCTCTTCAGGACACGCCCCTGCGCTTTGTATGCCGGGGCTTTACAGTGCGCCCCCCAAACGTTGTAAAATAGAGATATGAACCCTGAAAATCCCCGCATGCCTCATGATGATGCGCTTGAGGCGTCCCTCACTTCGGGCCAACTTCTGCGAGAATGGCTATTGATCGGTCTCCAATCGTTTGGAGGCGGGAATGCGACTTTTGCGCTGATACGGCAGACCTTTGTAGAGCGCAAGGGTTGGATCGAGGCGGGCGAGTTTAACCGGCTGTTCGCGCTGGTGCAGATCGCGCCGGGGATCAACCTGTTGGCGCTGAATATTCTGATCGGCAAACGCCTGCTGGGATGGCGTGGAATCGTGATCTCTCTCTTTGGCCTGCTGCTGCCCAGTGTTGCGGTGGCGACGCTGCTAACGGCAGGTTACGCGCGCGTGCAGCACACCACGGTTGCTCAGAACGCGCTGCATGGGTTTCTGCCCGCGACGGTGGGGCTGGGATGTGTCACATCGATACAGATGGCGCACACCAGTCTCAAGGAGGCGAAGAAAGAAGGCCGTTTGAGCCTGGGTCTTGGCCTGGCGCTGCTGGCGGGGAGCGGCCTGGCGGTCGGAAAGCTGGGTTGGGCGGTGCTGCCGGTGCTCTTCCTGGCGGGCAGCATCCAGGCGGCCGCGACCGGATGGCTGCGGCGTAAGACTCCGATTGAGGAGCCGACGCCATGAATCCCCTTCTCTACTTCTGGCTGTTTTTGAAAGCCTCCCTCTTCTCCACAGGCGGATTCGGCAATCTCCCCAGTCTGCACCACGATCTGCTGGCGCGCGGCTGGGCGACGGAGGCGCAGTTCGCCGAATCGATGATGGTAGGGCAGATCTCGCCGGGGCCGAACGGCCTCTGGGTCATCAGCCTGGGATATCTCACCGACGGTCTGCGCGGCACGCTGTGCGCACTGTTGGCGGTCAGTCTTCCCCCGTTTTTCGTGCTGATCGTGGAGCGTATCTATCGGGCCGTGGAGGGACATCCTGCGGTGGAGGGCTTTATGCGCGGCCTGACGCTGGCGATCAGCGGGATCTTCGTCGTCATTCTGCTCAACCTCCTGCACAGCGCCGGAATGGTCCCCCCCCTCTGGAACAGCGTAAATGCACGCCCCCTCACCATCGCGATCGGGGCTCTGCTCCTGGGAGCTACCAAACGCGTTCCCTTCCCACTCATCATCATACTGGGCGCTGTGGTCGGACTGTTCTGGCGCTGAAACTTCGTCCGTTATTGCAGGAGTTGGAGCATTAGAGAGGTTAATATGGCACGAACGCAACGAGAGGCTTCGCAGGTGATATCGGAAGCGGAAGGCGGAGATGCAGAGGCACAATGCTATCTCGGCCACATGTACCAGGAAGGCGAGGGGGTGCCCCAAAACTATCAGGAGGCCATCCGATGGTTTCGCAAAGCGGCGGACCAGGGAAATATCAATAGTCAATATAATCTGGGTGTGATGTGCTACGAGGGGAAGGACGTAGCGCAAGACTATGATGCAGCATTCCACTGGTTTTACAGAGCGGCGAAACAGGGCGATGCCTGGGGGCAATTCTATTTGGGTTTGATGTATTCCGCGGGGCAAGGAGTACCGAAAGATGAGGTGGCGGCGGCTCTCTGGTATCGCCAATCCGCTGAGCAGGGGGATAGTTGGAGCCAGTATAACCTGGGCTGCATGTATCAGAATGGCCAGGGAGTTGCGCAAGATTGTGAGCAGGCCATGTACTGGTATCGTCTGGCATCTGCGCAAGGAGATGTTGAGGCTCAGTATAGTATGGGTTGGTTGTACTACACAGGTGAAGGAGTCGGGCAAGATCATGTAGAGGCCATGCGTTGGTATCGTCTGGCGTCAGACCAGGGGGACGCGTGGGCAATGAGAGCCCTGGGCAAACTTTTTGCGGACGGTGGCCTTGGCGTCACCAGAGACATCAAGAGGGCAAAATACTATTACGCGAAAGCGATGGAAGCGGGAGACGCAGAAGCGGCTCGCTTGCTGGAAAAGTTAGGGTAGGTCGTTTTAAGAAGTGTGAGTGTGTTCGTGGTTGTGGGGATGCGGGTGGGCGTGGATGATCTCGCCGTGCCGGTGCAGGTGTTCGTGGACAAGGTTGACACGCAGGAGCAGGGGGAGATCGGCCAGGATCTCCTGACTGGAGGCGTCCGCGACGACGGTGTGCTCTTCGCTGAAGACCAGGGCGCGAGACGCGATGCGGGGCACGATGTTGAGGTCGTGAGTCGCGGTGATGAGGGTCTTGCCGGCGGCGCTGAGGCGGACCAGCAGCTCTACCAGGGCGTACTGGGAGCGTGGATCCAGGCCGTTAGTCGGCTCGTCGAGAAGCAGCACATCGGGGTTGACGGCCAGAGAGCAGGCGATGGCTACGCGCTTCTTCTCACCGCCTGAGAGTTGAAACGGCGGACGCTCCAGGAGGCGTGTGATGTCGAGCAGGGCGGCCACGTCGCGGATCCGCCGTTCGGTCTCCTCGATGCTCAGAGCCATCTGGAGCGGGCCGAAGGCGATCTCGTCCCGCACCGTGGGAGAGAAGAGTTGGGCGTCGGAGTTCTGGAAGATGAAGCCGACACGGCGTCGAAAGCGGTAGGCGAACTTTTCGTCCCGCAGGCTCTCTTCGGTCAGGTTTTCCCCGAACGCCTCGATGCGCCCCTCCTGCGGATGGATCAGGCCATCCAGCATCTTGATGAGCGTACTCTTCCCGCAGCCGTTCGCCCCTAAGATCGCCACGGTTTCGCCCATGCCGATGGTCAGGGAAACGTCCTGAAGCGCAATGACGCCCTCACCGTAGCGATAGCCGACATTCGAGAGGCGGAAGGCCGGGATGTTTTGGGGAAGTGTCATCGGCCCTTGGCTCCCAGCATCAGGGTGGCGGTCAGGACGACGGCCAGAGTCCAGAGCGAATCGGCGGTGCGCCATTGCAGGCGTGTCAGGGTGGGCATATCGCCCTGAAATCCGCGGGCGATCATAGCGGCGTGGACCTCCTCCGAGAGTGTCAGGGTCTTGCCGAAGAGGGCGCCGATGCTGCGCCCGACGAACTGTCTGCCCTGCGCATTGGTCGCTCGACCCAGGGTGCGGCTGCGGCGCGCGATGAACATCTCTCCTGCGGTCTGGAGCAGCACGGTGAGGTAGCGATAGGTCATCGCGAGCACACTGATAAACAGGCGCGGCACCAGGAACGCGCGCAGGGCGCGGAGCAGATCGTTCCAGGGGGTCGTGAGGGTGAGCAGAGCGCCGAGAGAGATCGCGACGCCGACGCGCAACGTCAGCAGGGCAGCCAACACCAGACCGGGCCAGGTGATGGCGAGATGCGGAGGGGCTGCCCAGAGAACGATCGCCTCCCGACCGGGAGTGACGACGTTGAGGGCGGCGGGCAGCGTGATTGCGCCGACCGCGAGCGGAACCGAGAGCCACACGCGCCGCACGAGCGCCGCGACCGGCAGGTGCGAGGCGATGGCGAGGCCGATGGTCAGCAGATAGAGCGCGATCAGCGGCACAAGGGCGTGGACAAAACCGGTCACGACGATGAGGGCGAAGAGGCCGATCACCTTGGCGCGGGGATCGAGGCGCTGCAAGTAGCCGGGGCGATGGGCCGAGCGTTCCCCCATCAGCGCGGTCGCCGCGCCGGATGCCAGTTCGCCGAGGGTGCGCTCCAGATAGCGGTTGGTTGGGCGACCGGAGAGATCAGGTAGAGGAGCCGTCACATTGGATGGGCGCGTCAGCCAGTCAGGGAGGGCATCTCCGGACGGGGTGTCGATGGTCGAGCCGCTGCTGGGAGGAGTTGGCCCATCGTCATCTTCCTCTTTGCGGCGTGCCAGCAGGCGCCCCCCGACAAAGAGCAGCGCCGTGATGGTTCCGGCCCCGAGCGTGCCTGCGGTGACATAGCCCTTCCAGCCCTTGTCACTGGCATAGTCGCTCAGGCCATGGACCCCCCCATAGCTGTGCTCCGCTCCGTCGGCGATTCCCTGCGGAACATAGGCCGTTCCCTCGACCTTTTTGATCTGCTCCTTGATCCCCGCCGCATCCCATTCGCCCCACGCTTCGCCTTTCGCCAGCAGGCCCAACGGCGAGAGCGCCACCATCGCCAGCAAGCCTATCCACAGCAGTTCGCGTCTGCCCACGGTTTTCTGACCTTGCTCCGCAGCCGTCTCACCATAGAGCGACATCTTCGCGGCGCGCATATAGGCGATGACCAGTCCGGTGACAATCGCCTCGGCGGGACCCGCGATAAGCAGATGCGTTCCGAGCATGGCGGGCAGAGTAATGTTCAGGCCGAAGGGGAAGTAGAGGGAGTGACCGTTGGGCTCGTGGAAGAGGGCGGGCTGGATGCCGAGCAGAAGGGCCACGACAGCAGAAGCGGCGACGATACCGAAATAAGAGCCGACAGCGGCGCAGAGGGCGCGGGCAGGAGCGGAGGCGCTCAGACGCGCTGAAATTAGACGATAGACGCTATAACCGACAAAGGGCAGCACGAACGCCATCGTGAAGCAGTTCGCGCCGAATGCGAGCAGTCCGCCGTCCCCGAAGAAGAGCGCCTGGATCGCCAACGCGACCGAGATCCCGATGACGGCCGCCCAGGGGCCGAGCAGGACGGCAAGGAGCGTTCCGGCGACGGGATGGGCGGTCGTGCCGCCCAATGCCGGAATATTGAACATCATGATGGTAAAACAGAAGGCCGCTCCCAGCGCCAGCAGCGGCACCTGTCGGGTCTGAAGGCGCTTCTTTACCTGCTGTGCGGCGATGGCCCAGACCGGCAGCATCACGGCTCCGCACACAGCAGAGGTGGCAGGACTGAGCACAGAATCAGGAATGTGCATCACAAAACTCCCGGCCGGCTCGGAATCTGCCGACCGTTGCACAAGAGACCGGAAATCCTTCTTCTCTCTCGTGATACGATTGTGAGAATTGTAGCACACGCAACGCCGAAACGCCAGGATTCCCCGCTTGCTAACCGATTTCGTAACCGCAGTGTAATCGCACCCGTCGCGAGTCATGTGTTCCGCTCCTGTTAATCTTGTTAAACCTGTCCGGAGAGAAAATGCTTTTAGACAGGATTAACAAGATTAACAGGATTTGGATTCGAGGATTTGGGGTTGCTGACGCACTTGTAGAGGGCGTGGCATTGCCAGCTTAGCGGATCATTTCCCGGTGTGCTATTGTGCGGTCCAGCCGCCGTCAAGGGTGAGGGTGGTGCCGGTCATGAAGGCGGAGGCGGGGGAACAGAGGAAGACGATGGCGCCGCCCAACTCTTCAGGCTGCCCCCAACGTCCCAATGGGATCTTGGAGAGGAATGCCTGGTAGGCCGCGGGATCGTTCATCAGGACCCGGTTCATAGGGGTTTCGAAGGGGCCGGGGCAGAGGCAGTTGACGGTGACGCGGTGCGGTGCGGCTTCCAGTGCGAGCGCGTGGGTGAGGCCGAGCAGTCCGGATTTTGCCGAGGCATAGGCGGCGCGGCCCGGAATGGCCACGAAGGTCATGATCGAGCCGAGCATCACCACGCGTCCCCATTTGCGCTCGATCATGCCGGGCAGGAACGCCTGCGAACAGAGGAACGAGCCTTTGATGCTGCTGTCGATCACTGAGTCCCAGTCGTCTTCCGTGAGTTCCGGAGTGGGCTTGCGTACGTTGACACCGGCGTTGTTCAGCAGAATGTCTATCTGGCCAAAAGTCGCTTCGCACTGCGTTTTGAGTTCCGCGACCGAGGCCCGGTCGGTGACATCGGCATAGAATCCTGCCGCTTTGCGTCCGGTCGATGCCGTGATCTCCTGAGCTGCTGCCTCGGCCTCCGCCGCATTGCGGCTGCACAACGCGATGTCGGCTCCGGCCTCGGCGAGCGCCTGCGCCATCGCGCGTCCCAGGCCCTTGCTTCCACCCGTCACGAGGGCTGCTTTGCCCTCCAGTCGAAACGTCTCAAAAACACCCATATTCATCGCTCCTTTCACGCCTTCGGGAGATTATCGCCTGCTCGCCCTGCGGATGTCAAGAGGCAGACGCTTTCCTCTTCTGTTAATCCCGTTGAAAGCATTTCTTTTTATACAGGACTGACAGGATTTTCAGGAAGGACACCTCTGACTGCCGGAACGCTTTTTCTCCGGATTGGTAATGCTATGACTACGGAGGCCTGAAATAATAGAGATGTGTGTTGAAGATCTCTATTTTACCGCAAGAGGAAGAACGATAGCGATGGATACCCAGACACTGGTTCCCAACAACACCCTGATGACCGCGACGCCGGAAGAAGGGCGGCATCCGGCGGTCACAATGGCGCGCCTGATCATCAAGTTGACACAGCCGGACGCCGACAAACGGACGGAACTCCGCGCGGTCTACGCGAACGATCCCGGAATGCTGATTGCGGCCTCTCAGATCGTTGCCACGGAGTTTGCAACCGTGGCCGCCGCCAACAACTACTGGCTTCGCTGAAGCCATTTCCCGGTTACGGTCTTAGACATGGAGGAGAGCACGATGAGAACACAGAGACCAGGTAGAGGCGCATTGATGTCGGCGGCCTTAATACTATTTTTGAGTGGCTCCGCTGTTCCGGCGGCGCGGCAACAGGTGAACGCACAGCAGGCCGTGGCGGCAACGCAGCAAGCACAGGAGGAAAAGGTTATGCACCACACCACATACGTCAACGGCATTCGCCTGCACTATGTCATCGCGGGCAAGGGGGAACCGCTGGTTCTGCTGCACGGTTTCGGGGAGAACTGGTATGAGTGGCACGACCTGATCCCTGCTCTGGCGGCCCACTATACGGTGATCGTGCCTGACCTGCGCGGATCCGGCGATTCGGACCGGCCGACCGACGGCTACGATAAGAAGACTCTGGCTTCGGATATCTACGCGTTGACAACGCAGCTCGGCTTCCCAAAGATCAATCTGGTCGGCCACGACATCGGGCTGATGGTCGCCTACGCCTATGCCGCCGCGCATCCGGAGGGGGTGCGCCGTCTGGTGCTTCTGGATGCGCCGATTCCCGGCGTCGGCGATTGGGATGCGCTTCAGAGTGATCCTTCCGTCTGGCACTTTTCGTTTCATAACGTGGCCAATCTGCCGGAAGCGTTGGTGGAGGGCCGGGAACGGACCTATCTGACCACCGGTTTCTACTACCCGAAGGCGTACAATCCTGCGGCCTTTACGGAGGAGCGTATCGTGGAGTATGTGCGCCACTACGCCGCTCCGGGGGGAGTACGGGCCGGTTTCTCTTATTTCCGCGCCTTTGCGACCGATGTGAAGCAGAACCGGGAGTATGCCCGCACAAAACTGCCGATGCCCGTACTGGCGCTCGGCGGCGCGCAGAGCTATGGGGCGCATATCGTACGGCAGGTGGAGGCGGTCGCAACGAACGTTACCGGCGGCTCCATCCCGCAGTGCGGCCACTGGATTCCGGTGGAACAACCCCAGGAACTGACGCAGCGTCTGCTGGCTTTCGTGGGAGACGGCAAATAGAAGGCGATGGGGGCGAGAGATCGCGGATACGGCGCTGGGGTTCGTTCGGCGTTACGTCTAGGCCTGGCTTTCAGGGAATTGGGAGGATTGGCGGCTTGTGGTGTCGAATAAAAAGCGGCGTCGCAGGTCGCCTCTTTTTGTGGTGCGTGCGCAACTATCCCTTTCCCGAACGTAGAAGAGAATGAATTTCGCGATTCCTGATCACTATCAGCAACTGGGGCTTTCGCCGGACGCGAGTCTGGAGGCGATTCGGAAACGGCACCGCGATCTGGCGCGCCGCTATCATCCGGATATGGACCGGAGCGCGGAGGCCGCCGAGAGGATTCGGAGCGTCAATGAGGCGTACCATACGCTGAGCGATCTCGAACGGCGAACGGCCTACGATCTCAAGCTCTGCCAGCGTCTTTGGGGGGCCGTTACGTTGGTCAACCGCAACAGTTGGAACGACCTGGAGGCGAGTCTGCACGGCTGGCAGTTTCGCCTGCTGATGGTGGATGGGACGGCGATTACGGACGCCACGACACTCTGTCAAGCTGCCAATCGGGCGCTGCCGCATCCGCTGGGCGACCCGATCTGCGACTGGAATTCGCTGGAGGATGGACTCTGGCAGGGCCTTGCGAGTATGGCGGAGCGGGGCGAGTGCCGTATCGCGATCTGCTGGATGCAGGCGCACGCGATGCTGCAAGGGGGCCTGCCGGACCTGCTGCTCGCGATCGACTGTTTTCGAGGGCTGGCCGCACAGGTGACCACGTCGGAGCAGGGCTTTCCGCGCCCGATGGCGCTGCGGACTTTCCTGGTCGGCGAAGGGCCGAACTTTCCCGGTTGGCGACCGCCGATGGTAAGGAACGAGGAACGGTGATTTTGCTTTTATGAACTCTGCAACTCCGGACTACTATCAGATGCTGGATGTGGCCCCGACAGCCACTCCTGAGGAGATCAAAAAACGCTACCGGGAACTGGCCCGGCGGTATCACCCCGATGTGAATCCCGATCCGTCCGCCTCGCAGCAGATCAAGGCGATCAATGAAGCCTACCATGTGCTCAACGACCCGGACCGCCGGTCCGTCTACGACGCGCATCGCGTTCTGAACCAGGCCGCAGCCTCGCGCACCAGCAGCGTCGGCCAGACCTCCGCACCGCCCAGAAGCGCGCCGTCTTCTTCCAACAAGACCCCGCCGCCCCGCCCCCAGGCGTCACGGCCTGCCGACAACCCGCGCACTGCCGGGACCGGCTCCTCACGCCCCTATCCCGGAGGCCGCGCCGGTTTCAACGGATTTGGCCGCACCGCTCCGGATAGTGCAGCCGAGGAGGCGCCGCCTCGCGCCGCGGCAGGCGCGCAGCAGTCCGCGCGCAGACCGACAGGGCAGGAGGGGCCAAAAGGCGTGACCGTCAACAGCCTGCTCTCCGAAGCGCAGTTGGCCTTTGTGAACCGGCGCTATCGGGAGGCGGAGGCGCTCTGCAGCCAGGCGCTGGAGAAGGATCGACGCAATGCGACCGTCTACGAACTGCTCGGCGATATCTATGCGCGTAAAGGTCAGAACGAGAGCGCGGCCACGGCCTACTCCTACGCCATTCAGTTCAATCCGTACAACTACAGTATCCACAGCAAACTGGATCGGATCATGGGGCGCCAGGAGAAGCACGATGCTGGCCCGACGATGACGCGCCCGGTGGCAGTGCCGCGACCGGGCTGGGGCGGACTGGCGGATACCCATCGGGATCTCTCGCTGATGCTGCTGTCGATCGTCCTGTCGGTGGCGTTTCTGGGGCTGTTGCTCGTGTTCCGCAGTAATCCGGGAGAGGCGATGGCGCGCGGTCTGCCCTGGCTGACGATGCTCTCCGCGAATATGATCGTAACTGCGGGCCTGGGGGGCCTGATCGTCGGCATCATCCTGTCCTTCTACGGCGGCATGCGTCCGATCTCCGAGGAGCTGGTACGGCACGAAGGATCTCGGAAAGGCGATACGCCTGCACGCTCTGGACCGATCTCGCTGGTCGTGTTGTTGGGACTGTTCGGTTTCGTGTTCTTCTATCTATCGGCAGCCGTCTATATCGGGATCAGTCTGATCTACGGCAAACTATCGTCTTCGCTGCTGCGGGTCTATCTCGCCACGGGGGCGCTGGTGGGCCTGTTCAGCCTGATCGCCGCGGATGACAACGCGCGCTTTGGCGTCATTCCGGTCGCGGTCTTCGTCGGAAACGCGTTGTTTCCCGCGCTGCTGGTCGGCTGGGCGATCGGCGACAGTATCCGTCTACGCGGCCGAACCTGACCTCCATCCCCTAAATGGAAAGCCCCCTCCTTCAGAAGGAGAGGGTTGGGGAAGGTGGCTGTATCGAGAGCGATGACTACCGCGTGGGGGGCACGGCAGACATCGTGATCGGTTGCGCGCATAGTCGGGCGAAGCGCAGGCGGCGATGCGATTGGCATCCGACCTGACGTTCGCCGGTACATTCGGTCGGGCCGATGCTTTTCCCGTCCGGGCCGGTTTTTCCGGCATGGAGCATGCAGATATACGAACCGGAGTTCGCGCTGCCTTCGCCCGCATCAAGGCGGGATGTGGCAGAAGTGAGTGGGGCTGCCTGGCAGAATGCACAGGGCCGGGCAGCAGCGTCTGATGTGTTGATCAGGGCGAGATTCGACATGCCAGGTGTCTCCTTGAGCTGTAAGTCGATTCCCTCTTCGGAACCGCGTATCTTCTTGAATACAGATACACTCTATGCAATAAACGTGCCAATGTAATTGTTTTGCACAGGGTGTGAATTAAGTTACATCTTCAGGCATACAAGAAAGCAAACAGAGGAGGATTGCTGTGGCGATCGATACCGGCAAAACATTCGATACCGTGCCGCTCTTCGACCCGGAAGTGAGCAACCTGGTGCGCGCTCCGCTCGGCGATGGTCCCGGCTGGTGGGCCGGCGCGCCGGGCGCGACCTTCGACGCCCAGAGCAACACCTTCTATCTGGTCTATCGGCAGCGCCAACCGCGCGAGTTGGGGCGTGGTGTCGAACTGCGTATCGCTGCCAGCGACAACGGCATCGCGTTCACCGATATCTGGGCGCTGCCGAAGACGTCGTTGGACGCGCTCTCCGTTGAACGGGCCTCGCTGATACGTGGGCTGGACGGACGCTGGCTGCTCTATCTCTGCTATGTCTATCCCGAAGATGGGCGCTGGCGCGTCGGTCTGGTCGAGGCCGACGAACCGGATGCCTTCGATGTGACGACGATGACGACGCTTTTGATCCCGGAAGATTTCGGGGCGATCCGGATGAAGGACCCGAATGTCTTCATTATCGGGCGGATGACCTATCTGCTGGTCACGTATGCCACGGAAGAGCCGGCTCCCAACGGGCTGCCGTTCTATCGCACCGGAATTGCCATGAGCGGAGACGGAAGGCGGTTTCAGTGGATGGGCGATGCGACGCCGATGATGAACTATCCCGCGCTTCCGAATGCCGGACCCGCCTGGGACGGTCACTGCCGACGGATCGGGGCGATGGTGCCTCTGGAGACCGGAGGATGGCTCGCCTTCTACGATGGCAGCGCCTCCGCCGACGAGAACTACGAAGAGCGCACGGGCATCGCCCAGACCTTCGATCTTCGCACCTTCTACTCGCTGACCCCCGACCATCCCGCGCTCTTCTCCCGCCATGCGACCGGCTGCCTGCGTTTTGTGGATGTCGTCCAGGTCGGACGGGAACTCTTCTACTACTACGAGATCGCGCGCGCCGACGGCGCGCACGAACTCCGGGTCAGTGTCGTAGAGCGCACCTGAATACTGTTCGGCGAATCCTGAACTCCCCTCCTGAAAATCCTGTTAAGCCTGTCCGAAGCAATGCTTTTAGACAGGATTGACAGGATTTTCAGGATTAACAGGATTTCGGTTCAGGGATCCGGGTGGGTAGGATCAGTGGTCCAGGGGGACGCGGTAGAGGGCGGGAGTGTGGGTGACGCGGAAGGGCGGCGAGAAACTGTGATGCGGTTCCTGCCAGACAAAATAGAGATAGCCTCCGTCGCTGAGAGCGGTGGCATCGCTTCCCGTGGGCATCTTGCGCACGATCTCGATCGGATCGTACTTCTCCGGAAACAGGCGACATAGAAGCCCTCGGGGAGTGTCGGAGTCTTTCATTGGCAACTCGTTGAGACAGCAGTAGAGTCCCCCGTGATAGGCAGAGAGCATGATACTGTCGAGAAAGCGCTGATCCACTTTGTTGAGGATTTCACGCGCATCGCTGCCGTCCAAATTGCAACTCATCAACACCTCATGACTGGTTTGAAATGCGGACTCCTCTGCCTCGTGCCTGATGTCCGTCCAGTAGATCCTGCCTCCAAACTCCAGCAGAGGCTTCGGAAAGCGGGCATCCGACAACGTCTTCAAGTCATGGATCGATCCATCGGAGGCCCGTGCATAGAACGTGTTCGGCTTCCGGGGATACGGCGCAAACTCGGCCCAGACCACTCCGGTCGCCATCAGGCGCAGGCCTGGATTGCGGGCAATGCCGTGGCGAATGCAGCGCGTCGCGCCGTCGGTGAGAGACGTAAGCATCAGGTCGCTATGGGCCGTCGTCTCCAGCCAGTTGTTCCGGCCGTGGGGCTTCCGACTGCGAGAAATCTGTACTGTCTTCTCCACCTGGGGTCGGATCCAGAATACCTGGTTTCCAATCATGATGAAATTTTCGCCGCGAAGCGCCACGACCTCGCGTGGCGATCCTCCTTGCAGCGAGATCTCCCGGAACTGGACAGCTTGAACCGGCAGGTGCGCCTGCGAAATGAGGATGCGGGTCTCCTCTCGACTTTCCGCAGGCGTCGGACCTTTCGATGCCATCAGGAACGTGCTGTAGTGGCCAGGAGGTGGATCCGGTCCCTCGTTGGGAGAGATACCATATTGAGAGCGCGCTTCGACGGCATAGTACAGTTCTCCTGCCGCGATACTCCAGAGGCATGGGCCAGGTTCTATCATCATGCCCCGACTGAGGATGGGTCTGTAGAACTGAAGTTGTGGATCCGCCGGGACAAGCGTGCGCGTTGTATGGCCTTTCAGGGATCGGACCTGGATGCCGAACGTGGCATACGGATTGGAAGGCGGCGAGGCAAACAGAACAAGGTTATCTCCGGAAACCTTATAGTACCCAGGGCTGTAAGATGTGTCCGAGAAAGTGATCAATCTTTCCGGTTGGTTACGCATCCACAACAGGCATGCCGCGATCAGCAGAGCAACAACGAACAGCATCTGCCAGACAATCCTGCTTCGGCCTCTCGTTGACTTCGGTGATTTCATGACGTTTACAAGGTTCCCTTTTTATTCTTCGCTACCTGTTTAGTCGGGGGAAAACCGGATTTTGTACCAGTGAGCAGACAGATGAGATCGTCCGCGCCGATGGCGCTCACGAATCCGTTCGCAAGGTTGCTCTACGACCTGAGAACGGGTTCGGACTTGATATACGCGTTTAGTGGTTCAGAGGGACGCGATAGAGAGCCGGTATGAGGTTGACCTGGAGCGGAGACGAGAGGCTGCGTTTTTGCTCCTGCTGGACAAAATAGAGGTATCCGCTGTCGCAGAGAGAGAAGGCACCGACTCCCTGCGGCATTTTTCGAAGGATTTCGACTGGACCGGGCTTGTCCGGATTCAGCCGACAGAGTAACCACCGGGGAGGCTCCGATTCTGTCATCGCCAGTTCGCTCAGACGACAGTAGAGCGTGCCCCGGTCGGGAGAGAGCGTGATGTTCGAGAGAGAGCGCTGCTCCACTTTGTTGAGGATTTCACGCACATCGGTTCCATCCATGTCGGCGCTCATCAGCACTTCGTGTGTGGTTTGAACAGCGGCTTCTTCACCATCGTGCCTGACTTCCGTCCAGTAGAACCGACCTCCCCAGTCCCTCAAAGGGGTCGGGCTGCGCACGTCTGTCAGGGGTTTCAATGCCGATACCGCGCCGTCGGAGGCATGGGCATAGAACATGACCGACTTCTCCGGATACGGGCCGAACTCCCTCCAGGTCACTCCGGTCTCTATCCGACTCAGACGTGGATCACGGGAGATTCCGTGGCGAATGCAGCGTGTCGTGCCGTCCGTGAGAGAGGTGAGCATTAGATCGCTACGAGTGGTGGTCTCCACCCAGGTTTTGCGCGTCCGGATGTTCGTTCCCTGAATGACCTGCACCACGTCCTCCCTCCCCGGTCGAACCCAGAACACATGGGCTCCAATCAGGCAGTAGTTTTCGCCCCGCAGAGCTACGATTTCGCGCGGCGATCCGCCGCGCAGTGAGATTTGCATAAACCGGACTTCGTAACGCGGCAGATCGCCCTGCGGAAGCGGGAAGCGTTTCTGCTCGGCGATCTCTGCAACGGACGGAATTTTCGATGACATCCGGTAGGTGCTGAAGGACCCCGGGGGCTGGGTGGGGCCTGGTCCGGAGGAGACACCGGGTTGCAAACGCGGCGTGATCGCGTAGTAGACCTCTTCTCCCTCCACGCTCCAGAGGTAAGGGCCAGGATCCAGCGACATTCCCGAGCCGATCAGAGGTCTGTAGAACTGATATTGCGGATCGGGCGGGACGAGGGGGCGCGTTTTGTGATCCCGCAGCGATTGGATCCGGAGGCTGCCGTTGTTATCCCCGGAGGAATCCTCAGAGACAAACATCAGGAGGTTATCGCCGGAGACCTTGAAATACCCGTCTGTGTACGCGGCAATCGCTAAGGTCGTCAATCGTTCCGGTTGCCTGCGCATCCACACCTCGTAGGCAACGAACAGCAGGACGGCCACAGACAGCGCCTGCAAGACGATCTTTTTGCGACTCCTGGACGGCTTCGGTGATTCCACTACGTTCACAAAGGCCCCTTCTTTCTTTCGCTCGCTGGAAATGTGTTGTTCCACGAGCGCATAAATTCCTCTACGCAGGGCATAGATAAAATTCTCTTCAATTGCACTAAGAACGCGGACCGATCAAGCGTGGTTGGGATCGACCTGCATGGTGGCCTCCAGAAGTTGACCGGGCTGGAAGAGATTGGTCAGATTCTCGTTTGGGAGCGTGTTCAGCGTTACAGAGGGACGCGCGCGAGGCGATAGGTGAATGTTTGACCTACGTCGTCATCGGTCAGGTTTGCCCATAAGGTGCGGTGGCGTTCCGACAGGAGGACATAGCAGTAGCCTTCGTCAAATCGAACAAAGTTGGTTCTTGCGGGCAGTTTGCGCAGAACCTCTATAGGATTGGACTGATCCGGATGCAGGCGACACAGAAGCGCCTGGGAACGGTCCGGAGAGTTCACGTGTGACTCGGTCAAGTAACAGTAGAGAGTATTCCGATACATAGAGAGCGATCCGCCGATGCCAAGCCCATGATCTGACGATGTGATGACTTCACGCACATCCGTGCCATCCAGGTTGGACCTCATCAGCGCCAGGTGGAGAACGTTATATTGTTGGGGAGCGGAGATGAGGCGTGTCCAATAGAGACGGTTTCCGAACTTAAACACAGATTGCAGGTTCTGATCGCCAGTGAAACTTAAAGAGTGTACGACGCCATCAGAGGTATCGGCATAGAAAAGCGTCGCGTGTCTGGGATAGGGCGACAGTTCTGTCCAGGTGACCCCGGTATTTCGTGCGACCAGAGGAGTATAACGGTTCACGCCATGGCGAATGCAACGCGTCTCCCCATTGGTGAGAGAGGTCAGCATCAGGTCGCTTTGAGCGGTCGTTTCCCACCGGTAGTTTGTATCCCGTTTGATCATCCGCGCCTCCTCTTTCTCCGGCCGAATCCAGAACACGTGGCTGTCTATCAGGCAGTAGTTGTCACTATGGAGAGTCACCACCTCTCGCGGCGTACCTCCCTGCATGGAGACCTGTCGAAATCGGACCTCCTCAGCAACGGGAGGATAGGTCTGCTGTACTCTGAAGCGCGGATTTCCCGGAATTGGTGCGACAGGAGGGCTTTGCGGCGTTAAGAGAAACCCTCCCTGAGCGCCTGAGGTGTCCTGAGGGAGAGAGGCGGAGCGTGGTTTGACGGCGTAGTACAGATTCCCTGCTGCGATCCCCAGAGTGTACGGAGGGCAGAAGGGGAAATGGATATCTTGTGGGACGAGTGTTCGCCATTTCGGTTCATAAATCGATTGGGCTTGAAGCCCGTACTCAGAATCGTCGGGCACAACCTGACCGGAGGGCATGGCGATCCAACGTGGGGGAGTCAGGGAACACAGGGCATAGATATGATCGCCGGAGATTCTGGAGTTATCGAGCGGGCGAGCCACCAATGGCTCCAGTTGAGTACGTATCCATACCAGGCGCGCGGCAATCAACATGCCGACAACAAACAGACTTTGCCAGACCAGACTCCGGCGGCTCGTGAGTGATTTCGAAGATTTCGCGGTGGTCATCGCGCTCTCCTATTGCAGGTGAAAACAGGTATGTCAAGGTTTCAGAGGGATACGACAGAGTAGATATTCGCTCGTCTCGGCTGCACCGTCATTTGTCAGGGAAGCCCAGAGAGGTCGGTGACGCTCTTCGTTCCCAAAATAGAGATAGTCGCCGCAGGGCGTGTAACTGGTGAGAGAGGGCAGTTTGCGCAGGATCTCGACGGCATCCGGCGAACCCGGATGCAGGCGGCACAGATATGCAGGGGGCTGGCCTGTGGGATTACGGCCCCTGTCCTGCATATAGAAGTAGAGGGAGTTCCGGTACGAGAAGGGCGTGAGAGAAGGGACCACATATTTCTCGGGCGGGGTGGAGACCTCACGGATATCTGCGCCATCCAGTGTGGAACTCATCAGCGTCGTGTTGTTGCTCCTCCAGTAGAGACGCCCTTCCAACTCCACCAGATCCATCATGCCCGGATTCGGAATGTGATGAGCGAGCGGGCTGAGTGCATGCACGACGCCGTCCGAGGCGTTGGCGTAGAACAGTGTGGGCTGGTCCGGGTAGGGCCTCAGGTCTGTCCAGGAGATTCCGGTCGCTTGCACCTTCAGGAGGGTGTTGCGATAGATCCCATGGCAGATACAGCGCGTCGTACCGTCGGAGAGCGAGGTGAACATCAGGTCGCTGTGCGCGGTCGCTTCCCACCATACCCCACCCTGATGGATGACCCTCCCGGTCTCCTCCGCTTCCGGTCGGATCCAGAAGACATGGCTGCCTATCAGGCAGATGTGGTCGCCGTGGAAGGTCGCCACATCGTGGGGCGCTCCTCCCTGAAGCGGAATCTGTCGGATCGTGATCTCGTCGGCGGAGGATGGGTACCGGGTGTGCCGATCGCGCTTTTGCCGGGCAATGGGCGGGGTCGGAAGGCCATCCGGCGGCAGCAAGAAGGCGGTGTAGTTTGGGAAGGCGTTCGGTTGGGAGGGCGTTTTGGAACGTGTTTTGACGATGTAGTACAGGCTCCCGTCTACGATGCTCAGTTCCGAACCTGAGGATTGGTAGTAGAAGGGAAAGTCGGGATCTTCGGGGACCAACGTCCGTGTCTTCGATCCACGGATCGATTGGACTTGAATCCCGAGTGTGGAGGAGCCGACCCCGTAGAGATTATCGCCCACGATCTTGAAGTTGACACTGATCCGTGGCTTTGTCAGGCGTTCCGGCTGGGTGCGCGTCCATAAGATGCGCGCCACGATCAGCAGCACGACAACGAACAGTATCTGCCCCGCGATGCTCTTCCGGCTGAGGGACGGTCTCTTCGATTCGATCGCAGTCATAGAATCCCCTTACTACAGATAGAATGGGTGAAAGGAGGGGGTAAATCGCTCTTCTCTATTGCTTGCCCGAAAACCTGCATGGCGGCAAAAAATTTTGAAACGCATGGCAGGAGATCCGGTTTTTAGCGGAAATTTTGCAGGCGTCCTGAATCGTGGTGGAGATACGCTGAAAGGGCCAGGAGGCCTCGTCGCTTCAATGCTCCAGGGGAATACGACAGAGGGTTGTGGTGAACGACTGATCCAGGTCGTCGTCCAGCAGGCTCGACAATAGAGAGCGCCGACGTTCGTGCAGGACGCCATAGAGATAGCCTCCGTCGAACTGCGCAAACCGGGTCCCGGACGGCAGTCTGCGAAGGATCTCCAGCGGGTCGGGCTGATCCGGGTGCAGGCGACACAGAAACGATTGGCCGCGACCGTTGGAGGTCTGGCGGGCCACGCGGAGGCAGCAGTAGAGGGAGTTTTGATAGGGATAGAGCAGGATGTAGGCGATAGGGCGTTTCTGGATCTCGCTGAGGATCTCCCGAACATCGGTGCCATCGAGGTTGGAACTCCTCAGCACCTGGCGACTATTGGCATATCCCTCGGAAGGGGAGGTGTTGATGGTCCAGTAGAGACGACCTCCAAACTCATGCAGCGATTGGGGGTTCGGATCGTCGATCATGCTCAAGGAGCGCACGACGCCGTCGGAGGCGTGCGCGTAGAAGAGCGTCGGCTTCTGCGGATAGGGGGCTAACTGCGTCCAGGTGATTCCGGTCTCATGAATCGTGAGCGGCGTGTAACGGTAGATGCCCTGGCGGATGCAGCGGGTCGAACCGTCGGAGAGAGACGTCAGCATCAGGTCACTTTGGGCGGTCGTTTCCCACCAGAACGCCTGCCCTTGATTGACCTTTACGGTCGCCTCCGTTGCCGGGCGAATCCAGAACAGATGGCTGCCTATCAGGCAGAAACTATCGCCGTGCAGGACCGCTACCTCACGCGGCTCTCCGCCGTGTACGGAGACCTCCCGGAACCGCATCTCTTCGGCTTTGGGAGGATACTGTTTGCGCTCCGTGTACTTCAGCTCCGCGGCCTGGGCGGCAGAGCGGTGTTTGGGCGGCAGGAAGAAGGTGTTTCCGAAGGGGCCGGGTACCAGGCGCTGTTTGGATATGCTGCGCGGTTTGACGGCATAGTACAGGTTCCCTTCGGCGGTACCCAGGGTATACGGCTGACGGAAGGGATATTGGGGATCATTGTGGACGAGCGTCCGAAGGTTGGGGGCATAGATCGATTGTACTTGAATTCCATATTGGGAACTGTCGTAAGACATTCCCCAGGGGTTGATGTCGATCCGCCTGGAGACCGCGGGAGAGAACAGGCCATAGAGATGATCGTCGGAGATCTTGAAGTTCTCCACCGTGATCGTGGTCAGGCGTTCCGGCTGATAGTTTATCCACAACAACCGGGCCGTAATCAGCAGACTCACCACGAAGAGTGTCTGCCAGAACAGACTCTTCCGGCTCATGGGTGGTTTAGACGACGGATTAGAAGGTATTTTTGCAGGCATATAGCCTCCAAGACGAGAGAGTGGTCTTACATTCACCAGTGCGACGCCCGGAACCTCTAAATAGTGGACTGTTCGCTGCCTTAATATATTCCACGTATTGGCAAACAGGCAGGCTCTCCTTCCTATGGAAAGAGAGCCTGTCTGTTATTGGGCCGGTCCGGCCATACGATCCTGCTTTTGGTGTGGTGTCTCTACTCTCCGAAGCCGTAGATCGCGGCGTAGTAGTTCCAGGTGGGGTCGCTGGCCATGCGGATGAAGGCGACCTGGCCGGTATGGTAGTAGTCTTCGCTGGAGAAGAAGGGGATGGCGACGCCGAGTTTGCGGGGCGAGCCGAAGGTGCTGACCTCCGTGTCGAGCGGACTGTCGGCGTAGCGGGAGACGAGTTGTTCCAGGAGCGTCGTGAAGGAGGTGTCCAGCATGTCTTTGAGACGGTTGATATCGGCGCCTGCTTCGGCGGTGGCGGCGGTGACGAAGGCTTCATAGTCGGGTTCGCCATCGGCGTCGAATGCCCAGACCGCGACCCGATCGTCCACAACGAGGTGGATCAGGGATTCTCGGATCGACTTGCACTCCGGGTAGGGTTTCCAGTCCCACTGGTCCTCGCGGAGTCCTTCGAGATGCTCGTGAAAGTTACTGCGGGAGGCGCGGAGACTGGCGATCAGATCTTCGAATGTCAATGCCATTTTGTGACTCCTTGTGGTTGCGGAAACGTCGGTTTGTCGGGTATACCGTAGAGATACGTCGAGTATTATAGCACGCCTGGTACAAGAAAGCAACCATTTGTGTATACCTGTTTTCAGGATTTTTCGGCAAGGAGAATCGGTTGGCAAGTTGGGATAGTTTGAGCGGAAATCAGCGGGCGGCGGTGCTGTTCGAGGACGGGCCGTCGGCGGTCTATGCGGGGCCGGGCAGCGGCAAGACCCGTGTGGTGACGCTGCGCGCGGCGCGGATGGCGGAGCAGGGCAAGAGGCTGCTCGTCACCACCTTTACCAGCGACGCGACGCAGGAGATGAAGACGCGTATCGGGCAGATCCTGACGAAGACCACGATGAAGAACGTTCATGTGACTACGATGCACGCCCTCTGTTTACAGATATTGCGGGGGGAGGGGCTGAAGTTCGGACTGTTGACGGACGAGTTTTTACGTCGGAACCTGGCGGAGACGGCGCAGGCGGCGGAACTGGAGGGGGGAGTCGGTGGCTTTCTGTCGAAGGTCTCTTACAACAAGAACACGGGGGCGACCTCGGAGACCTACCAGCACGACGGCTCCTCGGAGGATCGCGACTTTGCCCGCGCCTGGCGCGCTTTCGAGAAGGCGAAAGCCGAGAAGGATCTGCGGGAGTTCGACGACCTGATCCAGAGCGTGATCGCGTTGTTTAAGAAGAATGAGGAGCTGCGCTGTCGGATTGCCGCGCGCTACTCGCATATCGTGGTCGATGAGTGTCAGGACATGAACGCGCCGCAGTATCGGGTCGCGTTCGCGTTGGGACAGGAGCATAAGAACCTGATGCTGGTGGGGGATCTCGATCAGTCGCTCTACGGCTTTCGCGGGGCGGATATCGTGACCTTTCAGCGCTTCGCGGCGCATCCGACCACGAAGGTTTTTGAACTGCGGGAGAACTATCGCTGTACGCGCTCGATTCTGACCTTTGCCGACAGTCTGATTCGGCAGGATACGGAGCGGCGCGCGCTGGTCTTTACGCCGACGCGGCCCGAAGGAGAGCCGGTTGTCTGGCAGCGCTATGCGGATGTGGATATCGAGGCGCTAGCGGTGGGCGAGGAGATCCAGCGTCTGGTGAAGCGTGGCGTGAAGTATCAGGAGATCGCGGTGCTCTATCGGGCCAATGCGCAGGCGGAAGCCCTGGAACGCCATTTCGCGGAGCTGGAGATTCCCTACACGATGCGCGAGGACGGCGACTTCTATGCCCGCAAGGAGGTGCAGGGACTGCTCGCGTATCTGAACTTTTTCGCCGGGACGACGGCTGCTGCGGCTCCTGTGGCGGCGCCCCAAGCTGCGCCGGGCACGGATGAAAGAGCAGCGTCGAGCAAGGAGGCGTCGGGAGCGAAGGTGGGCGAAGCCTATCCGGATGAGTGGTTTCTGGCGTTGATGAATGTGCCTAACCGCAAACTCAACCGGATGACCGGCTCGCATCTGCGCGCGCACGCCGAGATCCGGGGCAAACGGATCTGGGATATTCTGCCGCAGTTTCAGGGAGCGGATCTCAAGACGCACCGTGCGATGCGCGCCTTGCGGGACGAACTGGTCAAGATCGAAACGGAGTTACAGACGATCACGCACGCGGGAGATGCGGTGCGCATCATTCGGCGTGTGACCGATTTTGACGGCTGGCTGCGGCGCGACTCCGGCGACGACCGCGACAACGACCGCATTCAGAACCTGCAACGGATGCAGGCCGCCGCCGCGCACTATCCGACGATTGCGGGCTACCTCGCCGCGGTGCAGAAGGTGCGGGACGAGGCGGCGCGACGCAAGGCGGAGCGCGCCAAGAAAAAGCGGGAGGCGGACGAGGTGACCCTGGCGACCGGCCACTCCGCGAAGGGGCTGGAGTGGCGCGTGGTGTTCGCGATCGGCTGGTCGGAGGATCTGCTGCCGCATCGAAAAGCGGAAGACATCAACGAAGAGCGCCGCATCGCTTATGTTATCGCCACGCGTGCACGCGATCTGTTGTTCGTCTCCACGCCCGATAGTTGGAACGAGACGGTGGTGGCGCCTTCGCGGTTTCTTACCGGCCTCAATCTGGTGGCGCGTGAGCCACTGGCGGATGATGAGATTCTGGAAGAGCACCTGCCCGACCTCAAGGCGGAACCGGAGACGGCGGATGCGTTCGGGGGGCTTTTTATGGAGGTTTGAGGGCTGTCCACATCGCTGTGCGTTTCGCCTGGTTTTCTTTAGACAGGATTGACAAGATTTACAGGATTAACAGGATTAACAGGTTTTCGGAACAAAAGGTCGCCCGCGAACTCTTCCGTGTTGCAGCAGTATATAGGGGAAATTTGGTGGAGGCGAGGGTGATGGGACTTCTGAATGGTAGGGTGGCTTTTATTACGGGTGGTGCTAGTGGGATCGGGAAGGGGACGGCGCTGCGATTTGCACAGGAGGGTGCGAAGATCGGCGTGGCGGATATGCTCCGGGAGGAGGGGGAGCAGGCTGTTGGAGAGATCGAGCGAGCCGGGGGGCAGGCGTTCTTTGTGGAGTGCGATGTGGCGGAGCCGGGTTCCGTGCAGAAGGCGGTGGCGGCGACCGTAGCTCTGTACGGACAACTGAACATCGTCTATGCCAACGCCGGTATCAACGGCGTCTGGACTCCGCTGGAAGAGCTGCAGCCGGAGGACTGGGACAAGACCCTTGACATCAATCTCAAAGGGACCTATCTGACGGTTCATTTCGCGATTCCCTACCTGAAGCAGGCGGGGGGCGGCAGCATTCTGATCACCAGCAGCGTCAACGGCAATCGCACTTTTTCCAATCCGGGTGCGACGGCCTACAGCACCAGCAAGGCGGGGCAGGTCGCCTTTATGAAGATGGCGGCGTTCGAGCTGGCGCGCTACAATATCCGGGTCAACGCGATCTGTCCGGGGGCGATCCACACCAACATCGGGGAGCGCACGCAGAAGCGGCATACGGAGGAGGTCGAGGTCAAGGTGGAGCTGCCGGAGGGGAAACCGGGGCTGCATGGCGGGCAGGGCGAGCCGATCGACGTCGCCGATACCTGCCTCTTCCTGGCCAGCGATCTCTCCCGACATGTCTCGGGTGTCGAGATCTATGTGGATGGCGGCGCTTCTCTGCTGCGCTGATCGCATAACAGGCTGGAACAACGTGGCAGAGGCGTTGCCGATCTGTTGCGGCAGCGCCTCTTAAATGCGCCGGGGAGGTGTTGCATGGCGGAAGCGCCTGAGGCGGTCTATCTGCGTCCGACCGATTACGAGCTGGAACATGTCGGTGATACGGAGGATATTGCCTTCTTTTGTGGTCTTGTCAAACGTCTGCGGGCGAACAGGGTGTTGGAACTGGCCTGCGGGAGCGGGCGCGTGACGCTGCCGCTTGCGGAGGCCCGAAGCGCCCGAGAGTTTGCGGTGGTCGGTGTAGAACTGGTGCCGGAGATGCTGACCACGGCACAGCAGAAGCGCTCGAAGGCTACCGCGGCGGTGCAGGACCGCTTGACCCTGATGGAAGGTGATATGCGGACGTGGAGGGCTGAGGAGCCGTTCGACCTGATCCTGACGCCCTGTTCGTCCATGTGTCATCTGCTGACTCTGGAGGACCAACTGGCGGCGTGGCGACAGGCGTACGAAAATCTGGTTCCGGGCGGTCGGTTCGTGGTCGATGTGACCATGGCGGATCTGGGAAGTTATGTCGATTCGCTGCGTTCGCCCTCACGCGAAATCGTTGAGATCGATCTGGATACGTTCGAACCTGAAAGCAAAACGCGGCTGATTCGCTACAAAACGACGCGCTATGTGGCGCACGAACAGAAGGCGCAGATCCGGTTTCTCTACGATAAGTTCGTCGATACTGCGCCGCCGGAGCGCTCCATCAGCGATTTCGAGAGTCATGTCTTCTATCCTCGTGAGATGGAGTTGCTCTATCTGCATACCGGCTTTCATGTGGAGAGCATGTTCGGCGACTATCGGGGGCGTCCTCTCCATCCGAAATCCCCGCAGTTGATCGTGGTCGGCATGAAGCCTCCCGTTTCTTAGCCGAACGGGGCGTCGAGTCCGCGCGGTGCTCAATGCGCGCCGGCTGCCTTGAGCAGGGCGACGGCATGGGAATAGGGCAGCCGGCGCGCGCCCTCCAGAATCGAAGTCCCTGATTGATCGACGGCGTTGACATCGGCGCCCCGCTTGATCAGCAGTTTGATGATCGGAATGTCGTCGACGGCGACAGCTTTCTCCAGCGGAGTTACCTGCAGAAGGCCTTTCGCGTTGACATCCGCCCCCGCATCCAGAAGCAGAAGTACGCAGGCGACATTGTCCGCGGTGATCGCTGATTCCAGAGCGGCACCGAAAGGTCCCTTCGCGTGGACGTCGGCTCCATGTTTGAGCAGCAGTTGGACGGTGCCTGCCTTTTCCTGATGCGCCGCGAGCATCAGCGGCGTCTCCTGGAGGCCATTGGTAACGTTCGGGTCCGCGTGATGTTCGAGAAGCGCGCGGGCGATCTCGACGTTCTCCGGTCGGGCGACCGGATAGTCGGTCTCATCGGTCAGAGAGACCTGCAGCGCGGAGGGGCCGGACGGGCCGGGAATACCGCGCATCTCATCGAAGATCTTTTGCGGCTGCGAGCGGCTGTCGTGTTCCGGCTCCTGCGCGTTTGCGTAGGCGCCGGCGTCGAGGAGGAACTTCACCGTGTTGGCATCGTTGCGGCGTATGGCCTCGAAAAGGCTCCGATTCAGTTGGAGTTGGCGGCCCGCACGCACAAACAGCGAGGTGGGCAGGCCCAGTACAAGCAGGACGATCAGTACGCGGAACCAGGTGCGCAGCACCTTTTGGGCCTGCTCTCTGGTCATCTCTTTCGGGGCGGAAGTGGTCGGCAACATTGCAGTCTCCAGATTTCCAGTCGGTCTGCCATGCAGGCAGGAAAATACGTCGCGGCGTCGAAACTGACGGCATCGTTCTGTGCGTGCCCCGTGCAGCCCTGAGGATGCGGAGGGTGACAAAGGAGAGACCTGATGCCACGAAAGATCGCTATGATCGGCGCGGGAAGCGTCGTTTTCTGCAAGACACTGATCTCGGATATTCTTGCCACCCCGGCGCTCCAGGACAGCGAGTTCGCCCTGATGAGTCCGACAGAGAGCAAACTCCATCGCATGGAGGCGTTTGTCGAACGGATGATCCAGGACAACGGCCTGTCGGCGAGCGTGTGGGCGACGACGGATCGTCGGGAAGCGATCCAGGACGCGGATTTTGTGGTGGTGATGATCCAGGTCGGGGGATTTCACGCGTACGGCGTCGATTACGAGATCCCGCTTAAGTATGGCATAGACCAGTGTATCGGCGATACGCTCGGCCCCGGCGGGCTGTTCCGCGGGCAGCGGCATATTCCCGTGCTGGTGGACATCGCGAAGGATATGGAGGCGGTGGCGAAGCCAGGCGCGATCATGCTGCAGTATGCGAACCCGATGGCGGCGAACTGTCTGGCGCTGGGCAAGGTCTCCAATGTGCCGTTTATCGGCCTGTGCCACGGGGTTCAGACGACGCTGGATCTTATCTCCGGCTACTGCGAGGTGCCGAAGGACGAGATCTCCTTCGTCTGCGGCGGCATCAATCATATGGACTGGTTTTTGAAGCTGGAGCACAAGGGGCGCGACCTCTATCCGGAGCTGCGCGCGAAGTTCGAGCATGCCGAATACTATAAGAACGAGAAGGTGCGCGGCGAGGTGTTCCGGCAGTTCGGCTACTTTATGACGGAATCGACGGGGCACCTGTCGGAGTATGTGCCGTGGTTCCGCAGCAGTCAGGCCGCGCTCGAACTCTACTGCGATGAGCCTGGTTTCGGGGGCGAATCGGGCGCCTACTACAAGTGGGGCAAGGCGATGGCGGACAAGTATGCGCAGGTCGATCCGCTTCAGTTCGAGACGACGGCGATCGAGACGCGCAGCGTGGAGTACTGCTCTTATATTCTGGAGGCGGTCACGACCGGGAAGCCGTTCCGCTTGATGGGGAATGTGCGCAACGACGGCTATATCACCAACCTGCCGCAGGGATGCTGCGTGGAGGTCCCGACCTTTGCGGACGATACGGGGCTGCATCCGACGGTGATCGGGGCACTGCCCGCCCAGTGCGCCGCGCTTTGCCAGACCAATATCAATGTGCAGACCCTCTGCGCCGAAGCGGCGCTGATCGGTGATCCCGAGCATCTGGTGCATGCACTGGCCCTCGATCCGCTCACGGCGGCGGTGCTGACGCTCAAAGAGATTCGCGAAATGACCGGCGAGATGCTGGACGAGTTGCGCCCCTATCTGCCGCAGTTCGCGGGCAAGTGCCTGCGCTCGACTCCGACCATCAGCATTCCTGCCGACTGCCGGGCCGTCGATGTGCCGCTCGATCCGGCGCTCGCCATCGGCAAGCGCTTCGGCACGCTCATCGAGCAAAAGACCGACTGAATCGTTCCTCTCTGAAGGGGAAGAGATCTAGGTGTTCTCCAGGGCGTAGGAAATGGCCTGGTCTGTCGGCATGGTGTGGCCCGTGGACCAGGCGGCGGTAAAGGGGGCCTCGCTCAGTACGTAGCGGGCTTGCGCCACCTGTTGGTCATAAAGGGGGCGATTGCACGACTGCATCGGAGCGCCGAGTTCGGATCGCAACGCTTCTGCTGCGCCCCAGAGGTGGGTGGCGCGTTGGGCCTGCTTCTGCATCAGCGCGAGAGTTGCGAAGGCTTCCAGGGCTTCGGCTATCCCACCCCGGTTGCCGAACTCCTGACACAGGACCAGACTCTCTTCCAACAGGGAGTGTGCCTGTACGTAGTCGCCCTTCCGAGAGGCGAGGTTGCCCAGACCCAGGTGAGCGCCGGCGATCCCGCCTTTATCTCCTAACTCCCGATACAAGACCAGACTCTCCTCATAGCGGGAGTGCGCGGTGCTGCGGTCGTCTTCAAAATAGGCAAGGTTGCCGAGGTTGTAGAGCGCATAGGCGATCCCGCCTTTGTTGCCCAGTTCCTGAGCCAGCGCCAGGCTCTCGTCCAACAGCGTGTGCGCCCGCGCGAATTCGGCCTGCTCGGAGGCGAGCAGGCCAAGGTTGGTGAGCGAATGGGCGATGCCCCCTTTGTTACCCAGTTCGCGAGCCAGCGCCAGCCCTGCCTCGTAGAGCGCGCGGGTCTGCACAAAATCGCCTTGAAAATAGGCGATGTTTCCCAGATTGCTGAGAGACTGCGCCATTCCGGCTCTATCTCCCAACTCCTGACGCAGTGCCAGTCCTTCCTCGTAGAGGGAGCGGGCAACGACGTAGTCGCCCTGACCATAGGCGAGATTGCCGAGACTGGTGAGAACATAGGCGATGCCGCCTCTGTCGTTCCTCTCTCGATACAGGGTCAGGCTCTCCTCCAGCAGGGCGCGTGCTGCGGCAGGGTCGCCCTGAACACGGGCCAGCGCTCCGGCGCAACTGAGCGCCTTCGCCCGAAACAGCGTACGCCCTTGCGCTGTCGCGCCTGCCAGCGCATCTGTCAGGCGTTTGCGGCCCTCTGTGAAGTAGCCTCGCACCTCCCAGAACGAATAGAGGGCGCCCGCGATCCGCAGGGCCGCCTCGTTGCCGGCCCACTCCAGCGCCACGCGCAGGTTGTCGTGGTCGGTCTCCAGGCGATCCAGCCACCGCTCGCCGTCAGGCCCCTTCAGGTGCGGCTCGGCGGTTTCGGCAAAGGCAAGAAAGAACGCCTGGTGCCGATCACGTATCAGGGCGCTCTCCCCGCGTGCCTCCAGTCCCTCTCTGGCGTACTGACGGACGGTCTCCAGCAGGCGGAATCGGGGCGCTCCTTCGCCCGGATCCGCTACCAGCAGGCTCTTGTCCACCAGACTCGTGAGCAGGTCGAGCATCTCCCACTCTTCCACCGCAGCATCCGAACTGATCGCCTCTGCTGCTTCCAGGGTGTATCCGCCTGCAAAGACCGAAAGGCGGCAGAGCAGCGCCTGCTTCTGGGGAGACAGGAGGTCGAACGACCAGTCGATGAGGGCGCGCAGGGTCTGCTGATGGGGAAGGGCGGTGCGACTGCCGCCCGTCAGCAGGTGGAAACGGTTGTCGAGGCGGGCATTGATCTGCGAGAGGGAGAGCGAACGCACCCTGGCGGCGGCCAACTCGATCGCGAACGGAATGCCGTCCAGGCGCACACAGAGTTGAGCAAGAGCAGAGGCGCTGCTGTCGGTGACAACAAAAGTAGACTGTACCGCCACCGCGCGCTCGATGAACAGGCGTGCCGCCTCGTAGTGGCTCACGCTCTGCGCCGTCTGCTCCTGATGTGCATCGGGCAGCGCGAGCGAGGGAATACGGTAGGTCTGCTCGCCCGAGATGCCCAGCGCCTCACGGGAGGAGGCTAGGATCCGGACGTGCAGGCAGCTTTTGAGCACCGCGTCGGCGACACGGGCACAGGCATCCAGCACATGTTCGCAGTTGTCCAGGATCAGCAGGAGTCGCCGCGTCTTCAGGAACTCCACGAGCGTCTGTAGTTGCGACTTCCCCGGCTCTTCCGTCAGGCTGAGCGTCTGCGCGATCGCCTGCGGCACCAGGGTCGCGTCTGTCAGCGGCGCCAGTTCCACGAACCAGATGCCCTCCGGATAGCTCTCCAGCATATCGGCGGCGGCCTGCACCCCGAGCCGTGTCTTCCCACAGCCGCCGCTGCCGGTGAGTGTCAGGAGGCGTGTCCTGCCGAGCAGCGCCTTCACCTCTGCCATCTCCTGCTCTCGCCCGATAAAACTCGTCACCTGGCGGGGCAGGTTGTTGGGCAGGTCGGGATGGTCCAGGCTCTTCAGGGGCGGGAACACGGAGGGCAGATCCGGATGCAGCATCTGGAAGACCGGTTCCGGACGCCCCAGGTTCTTCAAGCGATGTTCGCCCAGTGGTTTGCAGGTTACCGAGGGAGGAAGCGCGTCACGGGTAAGATCGTGGGCGACATCGGAGAGCAGCGTCTGGCCACCATGTCCGGCCGCGAGCAGGCGCGCCACGCGGTTGAGCGCCTGGCCGAAATAGTCGTTGTCGCGGAGTTCGGCGTCGCCGGTATGCAGGGCCATGCGGACGCGCAGTGTCAATGGATCCGGCCATGGCTCCGCAACCAGGGCGCGCTGAGCCGCCAGCGCCGCGCGCAGGGCATCCGGAGCCGTGGCAAAGGCAGCGCAGAACGCATCGCCGATGGTTTTGAACACGACGCCGGCGTTCCCATCGATGGCTTGTCGCAGCAGCCTATCGTGGCGCGCGAGCGCCGCACGCATGGCCTGGGGCTGCTCTTCCCACAGGCGAGTGCTGTCTTCGATATCGGTAAAAAGAAACGTGACGGTTCCGCTGGGAAGGGACATGGGGCCTCCGGGCTGTACAGGGGGTCACTCTGGAGTTCCCCGTCTGAACCGGTTTCTCCTGCCGACCTGTGCCTCAAAGCAGAAGTGTCCGGACGCTCTGGCCCCATTCGCGTCGGTACGAAGAGAGCGCGCGAGACGGACTGAACCTTACAGAGCCGAAAGTGATCCAATCATTTGTGGATGCCCTCTGCCCAGGCCGCGTCTTTCGCTCCATGCTGCAGAACGCTTTTGCCGGGAGAGGAAGCCGTCGTTACGAAAGAGGGCCGGAATGATTCGCGGTGGCCCACTCCAGGAGGTGACGCGTGAAAAGATCGTTTTCGTTTTGGCTCTGCCTGCTCCTCTGTCTGCAAGCGCATTCGAGGATTTCCGCCGAAGGGAAGAAGCCAGCCCTGAAGGTACTGGTCGAGACGAGCACGCAAAAAGACATCTCCATGGTGAAGTTTACGCTCGTCAACGACTCCAGCAGCTATCAACTTGTTCAATCGATGAGCTGTAGCTGGCAGGACTTTTGGGTGACGGACGACAAGCACGCCCAGTTTGGAGGGATGAACTGCGATAAGAATGTACTTTACACGGTCATTCTCGCTCCTGGCGAGAAACATGTCGAACAGGCGCATCCGCTGGCGTTGCAAGGCACGCCGGGCAAGCACAAACTCCGCTTCGGTTACGTCCGCCCTATTTCCACTTTCACCAACGCCGAACTGAAAAAGCTCCACGAGTCTCAAGGCAAGAACGGCTCATTTTACAGTAGCTCCTTCTTCTCGCACTTCAAAGCGGGGGCAGCCAGGGAGACCTTCTGGAGCGCTCCGGTCGCCGTCGAAGTCCGATTGCCATCACTCCCGTAAACACTTTGCGAGAGTCTCGCTTGCATGCTAGGAGAGAAGAGGCCATGACCAGGTAGCCGGAAACCTCCGATAGTTTGCGAATCCTATCTCGGTAAGTGGTAACGCCAGAACAGCATCGGGGCGGGACTTATGCTACTGTCCGCCATGCAAGTCCATCTGCAAAAGATGGGCTTCCAAGTGGTGGGCGATTTCGTGGATGTGGGGTTCTTGCATGATGCTGAGATGGTCGCCGGGGACGGTGCGGACATCTATGGAACCTCCGATATAGTTTTCCCAGCCGAGGGTGGGTGAGTCGAAGTAGAAGGGCGCTCGTCTAGTGGCGCGGAATAGCAGGAGGGAGCCGAGGTAGTCGCCGGAGGGCGGTTGGTAGGTTTGCCAGGTGCGGCGATGCAGTTGCGCGGTCGCTTCCATTGTGTCGGAAAGTGCGCTTTCCGGCGGTACTGCGGAGACCGTCAGAACTGGGGGCTTGCGATGCAGGCGTCTGGTTCCTTTTTGGAGGTAATCCATGAGAAAGGGGCGTCGGGCCGCGGGATCGAGCGTGCGGAAGTAGCGCAGATGCCCGGATAGGCGTCGGAAGCGTCCAGGCTGCTGATGGCCAGGAGCCACCATATCGAAGACGGCCAGCAGGGCGGTGCGTTCTCCAGCCGCCTGCAACTGCCGCGCCATCTCAAACGCCACGATCCCGCCGTAAGAGAGGCCGCAGAGATGATAGGGACCGGCGGGCTGCAGGCGTCGCACCTCCGTCAGATAGTGGGCCGCCATCTCTTCCACACTTTCGAAGGGCAGTTCGCCGTGGCGTGTCGCCGGAGACTGCAGCCCGTAGACCGGCTGCTCGGCGTGCAGCGCCTGCGCCAGAGTGCGATAGGTCAGGACGTTTCCGCCCAGCGCGTGCACGCAGTAGAGCGGCGGTCGATTACCCTGATTGCGAATGGGAACCAGCGCCGACCAGAGGGGGGCGGATCCGGTTTCCCGCAGGTAGTGCGCCTGTTCCGCGACGGTGGGCGCCTGGAACAGCAGCGCGAGAGGCAGTTTGACGCCCATCTGTCGCTCGATACGCGCGAAGAGGCGTACCGCCAGAAGGGAGTGTCCGCCGAGGTCGAAGAAGTTGTCGTGCACTCCGAGGGAGGGGATCTGCAGCGTCTCAGCCCAGAGCGATGCCAGCTGAGATGTCAGCGCATCTGTCGGGAGGGCTGCTTCCGGGGGCGTCTGTTCCCACTTCGGAGGAGGCAGCGCCAGGCGGTCTATTTTGCCGTTAGCCGTCAGAGGCAGCGCATCGAGAGCGACGAAGGCCGCAGGGATCATATAGTCCGGCAGGGTCGCCTTCAGAGAGGCACGCATCTCCGCGGTCGTGGGAATCTCCGTTTCCGCGGCGACCAGGTAGGCGATCAGGCGCCGGTCGCTTCCCACCTCCTGTACCACGACGACCGCTTCCCGGACCGCCGGAATCTGCATCAGCGCCAGGGTGATCTCCGCCGGTTCGATACGATAGCCGCGAATTTTGACCTGGTGATCTCCACGGCCCAGATGCTGAAGCCGACCATCGGGCAGATAGCGGCAGAGGTCCCCGGTGCGATAGAGACGTCCTGCCACTCCGGGAATAAACGGATCAGTACCGAAACGATGCGCAGTCAGGTCTGGGCGGTTCAGATACCCGCGTGCTACCCCGACTCCGCCGATGACCAACTCACCGGGAACGCCCAGGGGAGTCGGCTCTCCCTCCGCATCCAACAGATAACAGCGCGTGTTCGCCAGGGGCCGCCCGATGTTGACCGCATCCCCTGCCTCCAGACGGCATACTGTGGACCAGATCGTGGTTTCGGTGGGGCCGTAGAGGTTCCAGAGGGGCGCGCCGTAGCCCGTCAGTCGGTCGGCCAGCGGTTGCGTCAGCGTATCTCCCCCGCACAGTACGGTGAAGTCGGGGGCGGGCTGCCAGCCGGAGTCTAACAGCATCTGCCAGGTGGCCGGGGTGGCCTGCATGGCCGTCGCCGCGGACGTGCGCAGTTGTTCCGCCAGGAGCCTGCCATCGGAGGCGGTCTCTCGGGAAGCGATGACGAGGCGTGCGCCGATCAGCAGTGGCGCGAGCATCTCCAGCAAGGCGATATCGAAGGAGAGGGTCGTCACCGCCAACAAGGTATCGGACGTGTTCAGTCCGATCCGGGAGGCGAGATCGACCAGCAGATTCGACAGCGCACCGCGCTCGATCAGGACCCCTTTCGGTCGGCCGGTCGAACCGGAGGTAAAGAGCGTGTAGGCCAGGGCGTGGGACAGATCTGCCGGAGGTGGTGATGCGATGGCCGGGAAGGAGAGGGCCTGGCTCTGTCCGGGGTTGGCCGAATCCTCCAGGCAGAGAATAGACGCCGTTGTACGGGGGAGAGTAGAAAGCAACGCGCGTTCGGTGAGCAGTAGGGTCGGGGCAGCCTCTTCCAGAATGGCTTCGAGGCGGGCTGTGGGATGGGAGGGGTCGAGCGGCAAAAAGGCTCCCCCGGCTCTCAGCGTCGCCAGCAGCGCGATCGGTATCCGGGCCGATCGCTCCAGATAGAGGGCGACAGATGTCTCCTTCACGATTCCTTGTGCGCGCAACTGCGAAGCGAGGAGATCGATCTGCGTGTTCAGTTGATCGTAGGTGATGCTCTCGTCGTCGCTGACGACAGCGACAGCGTCTGGAGTACGCGCAGCCTGCGCGTCGAACAGAGCCAGCAGATCGGCGGCAGGCGGTGTCTCCGTACGGTTCCACTCCTCCAGCAGGGTGCTGCGCTCCGGTGCGGTCAACAGGGGGAGCGTGGCGATCGAGTCCTCGGGCCGGTCGAGCAGTGCCGTCAACAGGGTGGAGAGATGACCGAGCATGCGGCGAATCGTCTCTGCCTCGAACAGGTCGGCACGGGCTTCTAACTGCATCCGTAGCGCTTGCGGATCCTCATGTACGCTCAAGGTGAGATCGAAGAGTGCGGTCGCCGTGTGGACCTCGCGGGGCGTTACCGTCAGGCCCGGCAACTGCACCGGTGCGTTCGGTGTGTTCTGGAGGATGAACATCGCCTGAAACAGGGGATGTCGGGTGAGATCGCGTTCGGGATGCAGCGCTTCCACCAGTTGTTCGAACGGCGTCTCCTGATGCGCGAAGGCGTGCAGGGTTGTCTCCCGCACACGGGAGAGCAGTTGACGAAAGGACGGACTGCCGGAAAGGTCGGCGCGCAGAACCAGCGTATTGATAAAGCAGCCGACCAGGCCCTCCAGCGCGACATACGCGCGCCCGGCGACAGGGGACCCGACGCAGAAATCCTCCTGACCCGTGTAGCGAAACAGCAGCGCCTGAAAAGCCGCCAGCAGCGTCATGTAGAGCGTGACGCCTTCATCTCTGCTGAAGTTTTTCAGCCTCTGCGACAGTTCAGCGGAGAGCGTCCGCGTCTCTCGAAATCCCGGATAGGTCGTCTGCACCGGACGAGGGGTGTTGGTGGGCAGCGCAAGGGGAGCCGGAAGGGGCGTCAACTGATCGGTCCAGTAGGCGAGTTGGGCCGCAAGAGGTTTCTCTTGAATCGGGCCGCGCTGCCAGCAGGCATAGTCGGCGTAGCGCAGAGGCAAAAGCGGAAGCGCCAGGGGCTCCTGGCCTGTCACCGCCGTCGTGTAGAGGGTGGCCCACTCGCGCATCAGGACGCCGACCGACCAGCCATCGGCAGAAATGTGGTGCAGGTTGAACAGGAGGGTATGTTCCCTCGGCGCTGTCTGGGCCAGGACCACACGCATCATCGGCCCGGTCGGCTCGACCAAGTCGAAGGGACGGCCTATTTCGGCGATCAGGATCTCCTGCAGGGTCTGTTCCTGTGCTGCCTTCGAACCGGCACGCAGGTCGTGAAAGGTGAAGGGAACGGAGGAGGTGGGGGAGAGAATCTGCTGCGGCTCGCCGTCTACCAGAGCGTAGTGCATGCGCAGTGATTCGTGGCGTGCGAGCAGGGCATCGAAAGCCTGCTGGAGGGCGGGCAGGTTCAGTTCGCCCTCCAGGCGCAGGGCGCGTGCAATATGGTAGACGCTGGTATTTGGCTCAAACTGCTCCAGGAACCAGATGCGCTGCTGCGCAAAGGAGAGCGGAAACGGGCCATCTCCCGCTCCGATATTCCGTTCGGGGCCGGTGGGCCATTGCGCCTCCGGCGCTGTCGCCTCCTTACGGCGCTTCCTGGTTTCGAGCAGAACGGCGAGTTCGGCAGGGGAGGCGGAGGTAAAGAACTCGATAAATGTGAGATCGACGCCCAGTGTCTCGCGGATGCGCGCCAGCGCCTGCATCGCTCGCAGGGAGTCTCCCCCGAGGTGGAAAAAGTTATCGGAGGCAGCGACATGGCGTCTGTGCAGCGTCTCGCCGTAGATCGCGGTCAACTGCTTTTCCAGAGGCGTTAACGGGAGTGCGTCCGAAGCGAGGGAGCGTTCCTCCGGCTCGCTCTCTATTTCCGCGGTGACGCCCAGGCGCTCTGCCAGCCCGACACGGATCAACTTGCCGATGTCGCTGGTGGGCAGCGCCTCCAGGAACAGGAACCGTTGAGGAATCTTGTGCGGCGCCAGGCGCTCGGCCAGGAACCGCCGCAGCGTTCCGGTGTCTACGCTCCGCTCCGGGTGAAGAACGAGAGCGGCCCCGACCACTTCGCCCAGTCGTGGCTCGGGAATGGCGAAGACGACAGCCTGTGTCACGGCTTCATGGGCCAGGAGGCTCTCCTCGACTTCACGCGGGAAGATCTTCGCCCCGCCCCGGTTGATGATCTCCTTAACGCGGCTGGTGATGTAGAGATAGCCTTCGGTATCCAGGTACCCGATGTCGCCGGAGCGCAGCCAGGCGTTCGTGCGCGGGACGGGAGTTCCATCGGCGTAGGCGCTCAACACCCGCTCTCCTCGGAGAGCGATCTCCCCGATGGCATCGGCTGGAAGGAGGCTGCCGGCATCGTCCAGGATGGCGATCTCCGCGCCGAGCGGCAGGCCGACGGAGCCGAGTTTGCGCTTACCGGGCGGCAGCGGATTGCAGGCGATCGCCCCGCCGGTCTCCGTCAGGCCGTAGAGTTCGAGCAGGGGAACCTGGAAGGTCTCCTCCAGCTGCACGATGAACTGTGGAGCCAGCGCCGCGGCGGACGAGCGCAGGAAACGCAGCGCACTGCGGGCGATGACGCCTCGATGTCGGGGAGCCTCTTCCAGGATCGCCTGATGCATGGTGGGAACGCAGGAGTAGTAGGTCGGCCGCAGCTCCTCCATCCAGCCGAAAAATCGGGACGGATCGAAACTCGGCAGGAAGAGACAGACGCCGCCGGAGAGCAGCGGGGAGAGCAGGCAGAAGATCAGCCCGTGGTTGTTGTACATCGGCAGGAAGTGGAGGCCGCGATCGGCAGGGGAGAGACTCAGCAGCGCATTGGATGCGAAGATATAGGCGCAGATGTTGCGCTGGGTCAGGGGAACCAGCTTCGGCAGAGAGGTCGTGCCGGAGGTGTTCAACAGCACGATGACATCTTCCGGTCGGGTGAACTCCGCCGATTCGAAGGGCCGTACCGGCTCGCCCGCCAACTGAAAAATCCCGGCAGGTGCGCTCGGGCGGAGCGTGATCTCGAAAACTGGGATGCCGTGCGCCCGCGCGACTTGAAGGGCCGGCAGATCGAGACCGGCCTGGGTCAGCAGGGCGGCGGGAGAGAGGTTCGCGAAGGCGGCCTCCACCTCGGCGGGCCGGAAGAGCGGGTTAAGAGGCGCGACTATCGCACAGGCGGAGACTGCGAGAAAGGCGACCGCCATCTCCGGGCCGTCCGGCAGAACCACCGCGATCCGATCCTGCCGCTGCACTCCGAGGCTTCTCAGGCAGGCGAGAACCTCCTCGATCTGAGCGACCAGGGCGCTATAGGAGAGGGAGTTGCGGCCGGGCGCTTCCAGTGCCGGAGCGTCCGGGGCTTGAGAAGCGCCGGCTCGAATGCACTCGAAAATAGTAGGTGTTACGACCGGGAGCGGCGTCGTAGGCAACGAAGGGTCGTCCATGATTCCTGCTGGCAACTTCGCCTTGAGAGAATAGAAGGAGAGGCGGCACGCCGAAGTATTCGATTTCGGGAGACAGTGGGAGCGTAAGAGACCCGGAATGGGCCTCTCCCAAATTCTAGCCGCTATTCTACCTCATTTCGCATCGTCCCCCTCTCTTTTGGCTGCCGGACTCTGCCTTACTATCCGAAATGACAGGGGACTCCTCTTCTCTCCAAAAAAAGATGCGAAGAAATTCGCATTTGCCCTTGACAACGCCTTATGAAGATGTTAAAATATTCGCATCTGTACTGGAAAGGCTGTTTGTGTCAGATACCCCCGCCTAATGGCTGGGGGCTTGCGCCTGAGTGGAAGCCTGGACTTCCGCTCGACACAATAGGCCGTCTGACAGAACTCTGCGTGTTGGGTGCAAGCCCCTCCGCTTGGTTCTCGGCCCGTGTCTTGACGTTCCTCGCTGCATTGAAGTCAGGATTGATCGTCAGACCACATTGTTGACATTGGAACTTACTCTGGCTTTTGCGGTTGGCTTTGTCGCAGTATCCACATCTGGAGCAGGTGCGGGAGGTGTTGCGAGGATCCACCCGGTGAACGGGCACTCCGTTGGCTTGGGCTTTGTACTGGATAAACTGCCGAAGCTGAAGGAAGGCCCAGTTGCCCAGAAGCCAGCGCATCTCACGCGAAACCGTATCTG
>Ga0070658_10000278_pt1 | contig 44894 bp, 51 predicted proteins | sample KBSC13metaG_FD_64664 | JGI IMG/M metagenome (GOLD analysis project Ga0070658, IMG submission 64664) | Corn rhizosphere microbial communities from Kellogg Biological Station, Michigan, USA - KBS C1-3 metaG | ecosystem: Host-associated > Plants > Roots > Rhizosphere > Soil ... | reverse complement strand
TGCTTCTCCTCGCTCGAGATCTTTCGCAGGAACTCGTTGAGGATCACGCGGTGGCCGTCTCAGTTCACGACGCCACGCACGAGCGAGGAATCAAACACCACTTCCCTGGACGCAACTGGCTGATGGCGCTGCTCCTGCAAGTCGAAGGTGCATCGACATGCAGGCGCAGGGTTCCGTTTGCTCTCGCCTCCGATGGAGGCTCTCGGGCTAGACGGGAGAGTGACTCGGTTCACCGCGAACTGCTGAGTCCGCGATTACTTCCGGTTCCTGCTTCACCGTGGCGTTGCAGCCACGGATCCGGACCTCGACCGAGGTTGAGAGCTGTCTCGGCCACTGTCAGGCGGGTTCCACCACCTGCCACCGGTAGGTGTCATCCACGTCGCACCGACGTCGGCGTCGTCCCCTGCCTTACGCCAGCGTCTCGCGATTGAAGATCCGCCTCACCTCCCTCGTCAGCCGCAACGTAGCGAACGCCGCCCGCCGCAGTCCCCTATTTTCGAGTCGGGCGGACGGCAGGCACCAACAACTGTCGTCGCATGGCCCGCATGCCAACGGAATGGCGATAGTTTGCGTCGGTGGCACAGTGGCGAGTCGAGCTAGGCGCCGAGGACGTGGCGGCGCTGAGCCGCGGCGAGGAGATCACACTCGCGGCGATCGACGAGGAATCGGAGCTGTCGGAAGACTCGATCGAGGTCACCATCACGCTCCGCGAGTACTGACCGTCGCGATAGTCGGCACTCTCAGTCGTCAACCGGCAGCGCCACGACGCGACGTTGCTCACCTCGATGTACAGCTCCAAGCGCTCAACATCGGTCAGCGACAGCGCCCAGGCGAAATGAGACGGAGTGCCTGCGTTGCCACACCCGCCCCTCGTCGCGCAGGCATCACCCAATAGCCGAGGCTCGCCCGGCCGTGCGCTTCCTCCCGGTATCCGGTTGTGCCATCCGGCGCGACGGCACGCAGCCACATCCCGATAGACCCAACAGCATCACCGGACGCGGGATCGGCGATGGCGAAGGAGTAACCGAGCCCGCGTTCCCGACGCACGTCCAAGACCAAGCTGCGCATGTACTCACGGGCACCCTCCTCGTCGCCCGGCACAAGCCCGGTCAGCAACTGCGCATACGGATCCTCCGCGACCGCAAGCAGCGCGGGAAGATCCTCCTCACGCCACCGCCGAAGGACGATCCGACCGCCCGCGAGTTCTGGCGGAGGCTCAAGCGGACTCACCCGGTCATCGTCGTTGATGTCGGCGGGCCGTCAGGCCGCCGGGGCTTCCCGGCGAAACGGCGCCTGGTTAGCGCTAGAGAGCATGCCCCGCCTGGGCCGCCGGACAACGCCGGCGTTCCCGCATGTGCGCGGAATCAGCCGGCGCTAAGTCATCCGCAACTACAAGGCTGGGGTAGCCAGGGGCGGCGCGTCCACGTGGACCCCGATTGAATCTCCACCATGACCATTTATGACAGTTATCAGCAGCTGCAGTTCGAGCGCCACGAGAACGGCGTGCTTCTGATCACGTTGTCCCGGCCGGAGAAGTACAACGCCGCGGACGAAGGGATGCATGGCGAGCTGGCGAAGGTCTGGAAGGACGTTTCAACGGATCCGGACACTCGCGTCGCCGTGGTAACCGGCGCCGGCACGGCATTTTCCGCCGGTGGCGACTTGGGGATGGTCGAACGCATGGCCGGTAGCTACGACCGCGTTGCGCACATGCTCGGCGAGATGAGCGATCTCGTCTACAACATCGTCAACTGCGAGAAACCGATTGTCTCCGCCATCAACGGGGTCGCGGTCGGTGCGGGACTCGTCGTTGCTCTGATGGCGGACATCTCGATCTGCGCCGACGATGCCCGTCTCGGTGACGGCCACGTCAAACTGGGCGTCGCCGCCGGCGATCATGCCGCCATGATCTGGCCCCTGTTGGCGGGGTTGGCGAAGTCGCGCTACTACCTGCTCACCGGCGAGATGGTTACCGGCACCGAGGCCGAGCGCATCGGGTTGGTGAGCAAAGCGCTGCCCCGCGCCCACGTGCTCGACGAGGCGCTGCGGATCGCCTCGACGCTTGCAACCGGATCACAGGATGCCATCCGCTGGACCAAACGGTCGCTCAACGGCTGGCTGCGCAACGCCGGCCCGATCTTCGAGCACTCGGCGGCCTGCGAGATGTTGACCTTCCTGGGCCCGGACGTCGTCGAGGGTGTTGCGGCGTTGCGCGAAAAGCGTCCACCGGCCTTTCCATCGGCGCGTCTCGAGACACCCTGAGCGGAAGAAGAGCTGGTCAGCATCGACGCGAACCAAGTGCCCGGACCCGGACTCGCGGTGGTTGCCGCCGGTGCAGGCGCGGTTTGCTATGGCGTCGCGACCGTGCTGCAGGCCATCGGCGCGCGACGCACGCCGCGCGCAGGGCTGCACGTGCGGCTGCTCGCCCGGTTAGCGAGACAGCTGCCGTACGTCGTGGGCCTCGTGCTGGACCTGGCCGGATTTGTTCTGGTCGTCGTCGCCCTGCACTCACTCCCCTTGTCCCCGTACAGTCGCTCGTCGCGGCCAGCGTCGGTGTCACCGCAGTCACCGCCGTCGCCGTACTCAACGCGCGGCTCAGCCGGCTAGAAACTGCGTCCGTCGTTGTGTTGGCCACCGGTCTTGCCCTACTCGCCGTCAGCGCCAAGCCCGGACCTGCACAGCCTCTGACACAGTCCGCACAGTGGCTGCTGCTCGCGATGCTGCCCGTCTGCGCCCTGATCGGTTCGACAGCCGCACGAGGGCATTCGGCAGCTGCGGGTGTCGCACTCGCGGCCGTCGCCGGGGCGGGCTTCGGCGCCGTAGGCATCGCCGCCCGCGGTCTCGAGGTGCCCCACCCCTTGTGGCATGCGGTGACGTTGCCAGCGGTCTGGGCGATCGTTGGGTTCGGCGGCCTCGCCGTCCTCGCCTTCGCCGCCGCCCTCCAACGTGGGGCCGTGACCGTCGCCGCAGCTGTGATGTCCGCTGTCGAAACAGTCGTACCTGCGGCGGTAGGCCTCGCCGTGCTGCACGACAGCACACGCACCGGTATGGGACCACCCGTAGCAGCAGTCGGGTTCGCGATGGCCCTAGCCGGCGTCTTTGGGCTCACGCGATACGCCGACGTGGGCGCGTGATCTGTCGGTGACAGTTACAGGTGCGTACCGTGCCGAGAGCGGCACCGTCATCTGGTCGGCGACCAGGTGCTCGAGGCCGGGGCGCGGGATGATGATCGTCGAGAGCTCGCCGACGGCTTCGGCTCGCGGCTGACGGACGGCAGCGGCAAGGTGATGTGGTTCGCCCTCGCGATCCCCCCACAGGTCCGCCGCAGGTCCAGGTCGAGGCCGGCCAGCCCTTATGACCGCAGTCGAGCATCCGCAGGCCAGCACTGCCGATCGCAACTGACGGGTCCGACCGTCGCCCGGTCGTCTCGGCTGCGTCACCTCGGCTGACATCGGTCGTTGATGGTCCAGGCAACCGCACGAAGGGCTTGGGACGTCATGGTGGATCCGATGCTGCGCAGCTATCAGGCCCGGCTGGACGTGATCACGTCCGAACTGGAACGAGCCCGCGCCGAGGCCCGGTTCGGGGATGTGCAGGCACTCGAGCTCGGCGCGCAGGTTCTGCGGTCACTCATCGAGGAGGCTGCAGCGGCGTCGGTTTTCGAGGGAATCCGGACAGGCTGAGTTAGATAGCAGCGAGCGATACAGCCAGCCGAACACCTACGTTGCAGGGTGGGCGTGTGCCTCGAGCCGCGACTTCATCCGCCCGAGGTCGGCCTTCAGGTCACCGGTGCGGTCTCGATGTTGCGGCAACATCAGGGCGAACAGTCGGTCGTAGAACGCGGGGATCTGGAGCACCTGCATTCGCTCCGTCAGTTTGGTTCCGGTTCCGTGCTGCGACAGCTCGAACTCCCATCGAGTCGAATCCGGTAGGAGACGCGTCGGCAAGGTCCGCCATGCCAAACGTTGCGGGGCCTCGACCTCGAGCACTTCGCAGACCCGCGACCACCGGGTTGCGCCGCGGCGATTTCGACCGCGGAAGCGCGCACCTTTCGACGCCGCGCTCGCGCCGTCCAGCCACTCCGCGCCGCGGCACTCAACGCTCCACTCACCAGTTCTGGTGACATCCGATACCAATGCCCACACCGTCTCGATCGGTGCATCGATGACGATGGATGACTCAGCGGACTTCCCGACCTGCAAGGTCACAGCATTCCTCCCCGTGTCGAAGCTCGTGCCGGGCATTATCCGGCGCAGCCCGGCGGCCGGAGGCCAAACGCCTCAACCCATCTTGGCTAGCGGCTAACAGCACCGTCACCGCGGCAAGACGAAACGGGTTGACGGCTCATACTGAGCTCGTGACGCGGGGGCACTCCATCGTGGTCGCGGCCGCTCTCGGCCTCGGCGTCCTCGCCGGCTGGGGCGTCGGTACTGCCCACGCCGACTGCGAGCACACGTGCCCTGCACAGGGGCCTTGTCCCACCCCTGCCGACTGCCTGAATCACCGCTTCAACTGGACCAGCGCGGTCGTGCTGGGGGGCCTGGTCGCGGTGATCGTCGTAGCAGTAGGGCTGGCGATGCTCAACAGAGCTGGCCGCGACTAACGGACGTCCTGGCGCCGGCTTGCGCTTCAGACGCGCGCGGTTGACATGTGCTCGTTGATGCGCATGGCGCACGCAATCGCACACGCTCTGCGGAGGCGCTTCCGCGGGAGCGTCGCTCGTCAACCTGTCAGCGTCCCAACGGCGCAGGTGAACTTCGTCTGGTCGCACGTCTGCCACTTCTGACCAAGTCATACAGCCGGTAGGAGGCTCGGCCGTCGGCATCGAGGGAGCCGCTACCGAGGTGGGGTCGGCACCCAGTAGCGGCGCAGCGGCCCGTGGGCGCTGTAGCGGATCCCCTCGAGCATGCCGCCGTTGGCCTCGATGGTGCGCACCGAGGCGGGGTTGTCCGCCAGGCACAACACCAGCACCCGGTCGAGGTCGAGTGCGAGCCGGGCCTCCAGCAGCATCTCGCCGAGCGCCCACGACGCGAGGCCGCGGCGCCTGGCCGAGGGGCGTACGCCGTACCCGATCTGACCGATCTCGTCGTCAAAGTGGTGCCGCAGCGCGATCCCGCCCTGGACTCGGCCGTCCTCGACAATCCAGCGCGGCGAGGCGTGCCGCTGGGGCGGGCATGGCGTGCCGTGCGGGTGGCAGAGCCGGGTGCTCATATGGACCCAGTCGGCGAAGCCGGCCGGGGACCGGAGGTCGTCCTCCTCGCCGATCCCGAAACCGTCCTCGTGCAGCCCCGGCCCCCAGTCGTCGAGGCAGTCGACGAACTGGGCGTGCAGCTCGGTGGTCGGGAGAATCAGGCTGCGCATCAGCGAGCACCGCCCCCATACGACGCGGTCAACGCAGCTACAACTGTTCGTGCGTCTTCCTCTGCGATAGCGGACGGGTATTCCGGCAGGAGGTCGTCCCAGATGACCAACCACGACCCGTACATTTGCGATTGACCGAGCGGTCGGGCGAAGAACCACACGTGAAGGTGAGCGCCGCCGTCACCGATGCGGTAGACGTGCGCGCGCGAGATGTGAGGCAGCGCCTCGATGTGACGAGCGATGTGGCTCGTCAGTACACCGAGTTCGGCGGCCATCTCATCGGAGAGATCTCGCAGGTCAAAGTGGTCGCGTGGGTGCAACATCAGCACCAGCGGCACCCCGACTCCGGTGACTCTTGTCAGCCGCCAGCCGACGTTGAACCAGATTCCCTCGTCCCGACGGGCGCACGACGCGCACTCGGCCGGGTTCTCGCCTTGTCGCGGCGGTTCAGGAAGCACCGGCCGGCGCAACGGTGAAACGCGCAGGCCCCCTGGTTCGAACGGACTGACACTCCAGCCGGTCATCCGGGACAGCGGCAGGCGACCATCCGCGTCGCTGGCGGCGAGCGCGTGGTTGTAGAACTCTTCAGGATCCAAGGGCACAACAGCAGCCTATGAACATCCGCGGCAGTCCCAGATGGGACTCGCTCGGGACCGCACCGCTCGAAGTTCGTCACCGGCCACGTCGGGCCGCCTCCATCGCTGGCGTTGGTGACGTTCCAGATCCAAGCTCCGCCGACGTAGATGAGAGGAAGTGCCGGAACCAGGGTCGGCAGCGCGAGGGGCGGCATACAGCCCGGTCAGAATCCACCCCGCGTCTTCACGGCTAAGGCCGCACAGCGTTCGCCGGCGATCGCCTGCCACTGGCGGAAAGCGCGTCGGCACCTCATACAGTGCCGTTGTCGATAACCGGGGGAACGATCGGAGTACCCGTTGCGTTTTGGTGTCGTTTTTCCGCAGACGGAGATCGGCGATCAACCCTCAGCCGTTAGTCGCTATGCCCGTCACGTGGAGCAACTCGGATTCGTGCACGTGCTCGCGTATGACCATGTGGTCGGCGCTGATCCAACCGTCCATCAAGGCTGGCGCGGCCCATACGACGTCAACTCGACATTCCACGAGCCGTTCGTGCTCTTCGGTTTCCTCGCCGCTATCACGTCGCTGGAACTGGTGACCGGCATCGTGATCTTGCCGCAGCGGCAGACAGCACTAGTCGCGAAGCAGGCGGCAGAAGTCGACCTTCTCTCCGAGGGGCGGCTACGTCTCGGCGTCGGAATCGGCTGGAATGCTGTCGAATACGAAGCTTTGGGTCAGAACTTCACCACCCGAGGTCGCCGGCTCGAGGAGCAGGTCCAGCTGCTGCGCCAACTGTGGACCGAGCGTTCGGTCAGCTTCGACGGCAACTTCGACCGCATCCACGGCGCCGGACTCTTCCCGCTGCCAGCCCAGCAACCGATCCCGATCTGGCTCGGAGGGTCGTCCGCGCCCGCATACCGCAGGATGGGTCGGATCGCAGACGGATGGTTCCCGCAAGTTCCGCCAGGTCCGCGACTCACCGAGGCGCTCGGCCTCATCGCCGAGGGCGCGGCCGAGGCCGGGCGCGATCCGAACTCGCTGGGGATGGAGGGTTTCGTCAACTGGGGGGATGGTGACGTGGGACGCCTGGCCGACCATGCAGCCCGGTGGCGAGATGCCGGCGCGACACATCTGGCGGTCAACACAATGGGTGCCGGCTTCACGACCTTGAACGAACATCTCGCGGCGCTGACGTCCGCGGCGGAGGCACTCCGCGTCTGAACAGCCCGATCTCGGCGTGCTGAGCGGGTCGACGGGTAGGTGATCAAGCGTGCCGACCTATGACGTGAACAAGGCCGCAGTGAAGCAAGCGCGATCGCTGATCGAGAACGGGAAATACGACACCTCGACTGAGTGGTCGGACGCCGCACCGTCGGCCGACGACGGCAACGCCATCATCGACGGCAAGGGCTATGACGCTTACGGTGCGTGGCATCTCGCCGTTGACCCCGACGCCACGGAGGACACGAAGGGGCGCTACGCCTTTCCGTACGGCGACTTCAAACGGGTCAACCGCGCGGCGCTCATCCACGCCAAGCAGCGCGCCGCTCAAAACGACCACGGCGAGATCGAGAAGGTCGCGGACGAGCTGCTGCACTACCTCGACGACAAGACCGGCCGACAGGAGGACTAGGAACGGCGGAAGCGCTTCTGTCGAGTTGTCAGAGTCCGTCGTCGCTAGGCCATCGGATAAGCCGCTGTGAGTTGCGCACCTTCCCTGGCGATGGTGTCGAGCTCGCTCTCGTTCTCGGTTGCGACGGCTCTGACGGCCCGGTCGATGAGCCGCGCGATGGTGCGCATGTCTGTTTCGGTCATGCCGCGGGTGGTGACGGCCGGCGTGCCGATGCGGATGCCGGAGGGGTTGAACGGCGGTCTCGGGTCTTCGGGCACGGTGTTGTAGTTGACCACGATGCCAGCGCGGTCGAGTGCCTTCGCCGCCGGTTTGCCGGCGACACCTTTGTTGGTCAGGTCGATGAGGACGAGGTGGTTGTCGGTCCCGCCGGACACGAGTGCGAAGCCACACGACGTGAGTTCATCGGCCAAGGCCTTCGCGTTGGCCACCACCGCGTGCGCGTAGTCGCGGAAGGCGGGCTGGCTCGCCTCGTGCAGCGCGACGGCGATCGCCGCGGTGGTGTGGTTGTGCGGACCTCCTTGCAGACCGGGAAACACGGCCTTGTCGATCGCGTCGGCGTGGGCAGCGGTGCTGAGGATCACCGCGCCACGTGGGCCGCGCAGTGACTTGTGCGTGGTTGTGGTGATGACCGGGGCATGACCGACGGGCGAAGGGTGTGCGCCGCCCGCCACGAGGCCGGCGATGTGCGCGATGTCCGCAACCAGGACAGCGCCGACCTCGTTCGCGATCGCCGCGAAGGCGGGGAAGTCGATCAGGCGCGGCACGGCTGTGCCGCCGCAGAAGATCAGCTTGGGTCGCTCCCGGCGGGCGAGGTCGCGCACCTCATCCATGTCGACCCGGCCGGTTTCCCGCCGTACGCCGTAGCGAACAGGACGGAACCACTTGCCGGTCACCGAGACGTTCCAGCCGTGGGTGAGGTGACCGCCAGCCGGCAGCGCCATCCCCATGATCGTGTCGCCGGGCTGGCAGAACGCCGCGTAGACGGCGAGGTTCGCGGGTGATCCGGAGTACGGTTGGACGTTAGCGTGCTCGACACCGAACAGCGCCTTCGCTCGGTTGATGGCGAGCGTCTCGACCTTGTCGACGATCTGCTGGCCCTCGTAGTAGCGCTTCCCGGCGTATCCCTCGGAGTACTTGTTCGTCAACTCGCTGCCCGTGGCTTCCAGCACGGCGCGGGAGGCGTAGTTCTCCGACGGGATCAGGCGGATCTTGAGCCGCTGACGCTCCCGTTCCTCGTCAATCAGGCGAGCGATCTCAGGGTCGGTCTGCTCGATGGACATGGGGCCTCCCGGTGGCGCGGCGCCCAGGCGTTCGGCGCCACAACCTTCCGCTTCCCGGTGGTACACCACCCAGGCACGCCAGTCGCGACCCGTACAGGGTATCGAAGCGGGAACGTCTCGTAGATTGCGGGCGTGCAGCCGGACGCGTCGCCCTCGCTGGACTGGCGGCGGCCGTCGCCGCGAATGTGGCGGGCGCGGCTGCTGCTGCTGCTCGTCATCGCTGTGCCGGTCGGGGTGCTGCTCGTAGTCCTCGCTTCCCTTGGCGGTGCGGCACAAGCTGTCGCGGCAGCGTTCGCGCTGGTGGTCGCGACGACGTCGATCGGCGCGGCGCTGCACCAGCGTTACCGGTCATGGCGCTACGCCGAGCGCGACGAGGACCTGCTCATCCAGCGGGGGTTGATGTTCCGCAAGCTGTCCGTCGTGCCCTACGGACGCATGCAGTTCATCGACATGACGGCCGGACCGGTGGAGCGCATCTTCCGACTCGCCACGGTGCAGCTGCACACCGCTGCGGCAGCAACCGACGCGCGAGTGCCCGGGCTCGACCGGCCCGAGGCAGAACGGCTGCGCGACCGGCTGGCCACGCTCGGCGAGTCGCGAGCAGCCGGACTGTGACCGACCTACCGAGCGAGTGGGCCCGGCTGCACCCGCTGTCGCCGATCGTTCGCGCTGCACGTGTGCTCGCCGCGCTAGGCGTCGTCGTCCTCACGCGGCAGGTCGGCACGCACAACCGTCAGTTGTTGTGGTTCGACGCTGTGGCAGTCGGCTTGGCGGTCGTGGCCGGCGTCGTCACCTGGCTCGTCACGAGGTGGCGCATCCACAACGGCGAGCTGCAGGTGGAGACCGGGTTGTTCCGCCGCCAGTCGGTCCGGCTGCCGCTGAGCCGGCTGCAGGCGGTGGACGTCGTACGGCCGCTGCTCGGCCGGGCGCTCGGGCTCGCCGAGGTCCGCGTTGTCATGGCCGGGCACGGCTCCAGTTCCACCCGCCTCGCCTACCTCACCGAGACTCGTGCGGACGATGTGCGCGCACAGCTCATCGCGCTCGCGCACGGGCTGGACGCCGCCACGCCAACCGCACCGGAGCGCCCGCTGGTCAGCGTTCCCAGCGGGCGGATCGTCGCCGCAGGGCTGCTGTCAGCGCCGGCGCTGCTTGTGCTGGTCGCGGTCGTCGTTTGCGTCGTACTGCTTGTGGTGGACACCCGCGCCGGCGTCGCGGCGTTCGGCACTGTCGTCCTGATCGCGATCGGTATCGGGCTCGCAGTCGCCCGCCAGATCGGCGCGGAGTGGGAGTTCACGCTCGCCGAGTCCCCGGACGGGCTGCGGGTGCGGGCCGGGCTGCTGCAGACGCGGGCGGAGACCGTGCCACTAGCGCGTGTCCAGGCGATCCGTGTGCTCCAGCCGTTGTGGTGGCGGCCGCTGGGCTGGGTCCGACTCGAGATCGATCTGGCCCGTCGGCACGACCGGGACCGTGCCGAAGGCGAAGTGTCGTCGACCACGACACGGGCGCTGCTTCCGGTCGGCACACCCGAGCTGGCCGCATGGCTGGTTGAACGCGTGCTTCCCGGCGCGCCGTTGCGAGAGCCGCCGGACGCGCGTCCGCCGCGGCGGGCCTTGCTGCGCGCGCCACTCGTCTGGCACAACCTGCGCGCGTGGCACGACGCGCGTTACGTCGTCTGCCAGTCCGGTCGGGTCCGCCGCGCCACGGTCGTGGTGCCGCTGGCCAAGGCGCAGAGCTTCCGCTGGGTGCAGGGCCCGTTGTCCCGGCGGCTCGGGGTCGCGTCCGTGCACGTCGACACGGCCGGGCGGCGGTTCCCGGCGTCCGCCTTCTTGCGGCCTAAGAGTCAGGCGGCGCGCTGGATCGCGGAGCTACCGGTGCTGGCGCGGTTGGCCCGCGGCGGCTGACCGGGCCGGCATCTCGACTTGACGAAGGCGAGCTTGCAGCTCAGAGATGATCGCGCCAAGTTGGCCTGAGGCGAGGAGTCCGGGCCCGAGAGGGCCGGACGAGTCCTCACCGACCGGCGGAAGGGATCGCAGGGCCGCACGTACCTCAGGCGACATGTGGTCCAGCTGCCAGCGGATCTCCTCGTCGCCGGCCTCTGGCCGATCCGCATCCGCAAGCGCGGCGGCTGTGACGGCGTACGCCGCGGCGCCTAAAGCGTGCGCGCCCATGTGGCAGACGGCGACGGCCTGGCTCGCGGCTCGTGCAGCGGCCGCGGCAGCGGGAGCCTTTGCCTCTCCGGTACGGACCCCGCCGACGAACCGACGACGTATCCCCTCGGCAGTGCTGACCTCACCGCGCGCGAAGGCACGGGTCCGCGCAATAAGAGCTCGCGGCCGGTCATCATCGGGAGCCTCAGCGAGGAACACGCTGAGAACCCGCTCTGCGCAATCGGCGGCCCAAGCGGCCACAAGGCGTCGCTCGCCCTCACTCAACGTTTGTCGAGATCGCATAGGCCTCCTCGCCGAGCCGGCCACAGCCGACCTGTCGCCGTGGGTCAAGGCCCTTGAAGCTCCGGGGCAGCCGCAGCCATCGGGTGCCTGCGAGTGTCGCCGTGAGCGGGTTGGTGAAGGCAGAGACGATGAACAGGTCACAGACGGTGGACAGGCCGAGGGTAAACGCGAAGCCGCGTACGTCACCGATCGACACCGCGTACAGGGTGGTCGCGGCGAGCAGGGAGACGGCGTCCGCGGACAGGATGGTGCGCCGTGCCCGCGGCCAGGCAACACGAAGTCCGCTACGCAAGCTCCGGCCGGCGCGGAGTTCGTCGCGCAGCCGCTCGAACAGCACGACGAAAGAGTCGGCGGTGATGCCGATGGCGACGATGAACCCGGCGATGCCGGCGAGGGTGAGCGTGTAGCCCATCAGCTCCCCGAGCAGCGTCACCGACGCATACAGCAGCGCCGCGGACAGGGCGAGGCTGGTGATGGCCACGGTGGCCAAGCCGCGGTAGTACACGACGAGGTAGACAAGCACGAGCGCTAGACCGATGGCACCGGCCAACAGCCCGCCGCGCAGCTGGTCGCTTCCCAGCGTGGGCGACACGGTCATGGTCGTCGCGGGGCTCAGGTGTACCGGTAGCGCACCGTATTTGAGGACGTCCGCCAGTGTCTTCGCCTCGCTTTCGGTGAAGTTGCCGCTGATGACCGTCTCCCCGTTACTGATCGGCCCGTTGTCGACAGTCGGGTAGGACTGCACGACACCGTCGAGGACGACCGCGATGGCGTTGCAGCCCGCCGTCAGAGCGCCGGTGCACGCCGACGGCGGTTGGGCTTCCCAGGCCGTGCGGGTCAAATGGCTCCAGTCACTGGTGCCGCGGGAGTTGAAGTTCAGCGCGACCGTCCAGGCCCCGAGTGAATCGACGGTTGCCGTCGCCGAGCTGATGTCTTTGCCGGCGACGACAGCGGGAGCGAGCACGAACTTGGTCTTGCCGTCCTGGCTGCAGCCAAGACTGACGTCGCCGGGCTGGTCGAGCCCGGTTGCCGGACTGGTGATGCCGGGTGTGCAGGTGAGGGCGTCGAAAGCCGCCTGCAGCGCCGTTGGCGAGGCGCTCGGGGCGAACTGCGTTTGTGGGACTGGCTTGCTTGTCTCCGGGGTGCGTGCGGTCGGCGCGATTTCGCGGACGAGCCGGAACCGCAGTTGCGCGGAGCGCAGCAGCTCGGCGACGAGCTGCTGACCGTTGCTGCCCGGAACTTCGACGACGATCTGGTCCGTGCCCTGGGTGTTCACATCCGCCGCGGCGACGCCGTTGCCGGACAGTCGATTGCGCAGGATGTCGACCGTTTGCCTGAGCGCCGCCGCGGACGGGGCGCGCCCACCGGGTGCCTTTGCGGTGAGCACAGCACTGGTGCCCCCGCGCAGGTCTAGTCCGAGCTTGGGTGTCTGTCGAGGACCGAACACCACGGCCAGGTACAGCCCGGTGACGGTGAGCAGGACGAGCGCGAGTGCGCGGCGAGTTCTTGGTGTGGTGGACACGTTGCTACCTCTCGAAGATGTGCAAGCAGTCAGGAAGGCTCGCCCGAGCAGGAACTCCGGGCGCACGCAAGCGGGCCCCGGTGACGCGTCGGCGTCACGTCGGGGCGGAACGACAGCAGCTACCTAGACGAGAGGTGGCGCACGAGCAGGCGGGGCGCCGGAGTTGCTGCCTGGGATGCGGGCGTCGGACGAGCCCGGCACAGTCGAGGTGACGGCGAGGTGGGCAACGGTCCGCTGGGCCGTGGTGGCGGCATCGGGATGATGCGGGCCAGCTGAGGAACTTGCGTTGGCCGAACCGGTCAACGCATCGGCACCGATCGCAGAATCTGCGCCGGAGAATGGGGCCGACCGGGCGCCGGGCGTCAGCGACGCAGTCGATTGACCTCTCGCTGAAAGCCCCGGCGCCGCGGCGGCGGTCGCCGTGCCGCCGGCAACGAACGCGATGACGAGGATCCGGGCCAGCCACACCTGGACACGCGCACGGCGTTGCCAGGTCACTGCGCCTCCCGCTCTACTCGTCCGGCTGAGCGTCCCAGACTTGCGCCCCGCCCGCCACCGAGCTGACGCCTAGCCGACTTCGTGTAGCTCGATGCCGTTGCCGGAGGGATCGCTGACGAAGGCCTGTCGACTCGTGCCGACGCCGGAAGCATCCGTCGTCTTGACCCCGTGAGAGCGCAGCTCCGCAATCGCGGCGTCCAGGTCATCCACCTGTAGGGCGAAGTGCTGCCCCAGGGCCGCGGGTGGGTCTCCCTCGATGAGGTGAACCTGTTGCCCGCCCGCATCCAGCCATGCGCCGGCGAACGTGAAGTCTGGGCGATCGCCGCGTTGCACGAGTCCGAGACGTTCGACGTAGAACTCGAGCGCCTCGTTCACGTCGCGAACGTTGAGGGACACATGATGGACCGCAATCGGCTTCACGCTGCGATCCTGCCTGACGCCAGACGCCGTGACTACTCGCAGCAGGCAGGTGGCCCGGGCGCGGCATCCTGTCCACGTGGATCCGGACATTCCTGATGGCACGTGCCCGCTCACCGTTGCTCATCCAGTGATGGTCCACCGGTGGCAGTTGCTGACATTCCTGCACTGGTCGTTCGAGCCTGCCGTCGTACAGCCCCTGCTGCCGCCGGGCCTGACCGTCGAGACGTTCGACGGCCGGGCGTGGGTGGGCCTTGTGCCGTTCCGGATGTGGGTCGCGCCCCCGCATCTGTCCGCTCTGCCATGGCTGGGGCGGTTCTGTGAGACGAACGTGCGGACCTACGTCCGCGACCGTCACGGGCGATCCGGCGTGTGGTTCTTCTCCTTGGAAGCGTCCAGGTTGCCGGCGGTGATCGCCGCCCGGGTCGCGTATCGGCTGCCGTACTACTGGGCGTCAATGCGCCTGCGCGTCGCGCCGGAGCGGGTGGCCTATACGACCCGGCGACGATGGCCCCGCTCGACTAGCGCCGAAGCGAGCAGCACCGTCGTCGTCCGGCCGGGTTCCCCGATCCCACCGGAGGAGCTGACCCACCTGGAGCACTTCCTCACCGCTCGGTGGCGCCTGTTCAGCTCCGCGAAGGGCGACACGCTCCGCTACGCCGACGCCGAACACCCCCCGTGGCAACTACAGCGCGCCGACGTTGAGATCTGCGACGACACCTTGGTTACTGCGGCCGGCCTTCCGGCGCCGATCGGTCAGCCCTTGGTGCACTACTCACGCGGTGTTGAGGTTCGCATCGGACGGCCCGCACGAGTCACGTGATGCACTGCCGGAAGAACGACTTGATACACCTGTTAGCTCCGGAAGCGGGCTCATTCGACGCCGGCCGCGCCGATGCCCGGCTCGAGCCCCACAGCCACCAGTGCGTCGTCTTCGACCCGCGCGAACTGGTGCTTTTTCAACGTCAGCGTGAGCAAGGCGGCCGTCGTGGCGACCGCGACAACAGCGATTGTGAAGATCTCCGTTGCGTGCTCGAGTCCGACGTGAGTTGCAAGGGTGCCGACACCGACCACTGGCACGGACAGCGCGAGGTAGCCGACGAGGTTGAACGCAGAGACCACCTCAGCACGTCGTGCAGGGTGAGCGACGTCGTTGAGCAGCGCCAGGCTGCCCATGAATGTGAGACCTCCGCCGAGGCCGCCGAAGACCGTCCCGAGGATGAAGACGGCAACACTTCTCGTGCCGAGGCTGAGTCCGACCAGGACCATCCCGATGCAGAGCAGCGCGGCGCCCAGCAGCATCGTGGCGCGGCTGGGCCAGTGCCGTAGCGCCACCTGCGAAAGGCCACCGAGCCCGGCGAAGGCGAACAACACAGCGCCGGCTGCAGCGTGGTTCGAGACGTGGAGCACCTGACGGTCGATCGACCCGCTGAGCGCGCCGTACAGCGCGCCTACTGCCCAACTCGCGGCAAGCGTCAGCGAAGCAGCCAAGAACGCGTGCCTGATCGCCCGTGGGACGTGCGGCTTCTGCAGGCGCCAGGTGAACCCGCCGGCGGTATTCACGGTCTCGGGCACTCTCACGAGTAGCACGAGCCCAACCACGACGAGGAGGAGCTCGATCGCGAAGGGCAGCACTCGCGGTGCAGGCGCGTACTCGATGAGGATGCCGACCAGCAGCGGCCCGCCCGCAGCGCCGCAGATGAACGACACCGTGTTGATGAAGGAGGCGTGCCGCCGGTCTCCGTTCGGCTCAAGCTCGACGATCGCGGCAGTCGCGGCCGCCGTCAGCGCGCCGGTCGCCAACCCCTGCACGACCCGCGCCACCAGCAGCCACTCCGTGCCCTGCGCAGCCGCGAACAGCACGGCACTCAGACCGAGCACGGCCAGTGAGGGCACCATGACCCGTTTGCGCCCGAGCTCGTCGGACACACGCCCGATCGTCACCAGTGATGCAAGGACCCCGAACGCGTACGCCGCGAAGATCCACGTCAGCGTGGCCTGCGAGAAGCCGAACTGACGTTGGTAGACGACATACAGCGGCGAGGGCGCGTTACTGGCCAGCGTCGTCGTGAACATCACGATGGCAACGGCAGTCATCGGAGCGAGCCGTCGCTGATGCCGCACCAACCCTATTGTTCGCGCGCCGGCATTCGCGCGTGCCGGCGAGGTGCGGCGAGTAAGGTCCGATGGGCGGCGACGCCTTGCCGCTAAGGGAGTCCCGTGACCGGCGCCGAGCCCATCGCCGTATTGCAGTTCACGGAGACGGAGCCGGCACCCAGGTTCGATCGTCGCGTCCTCGTTGTGGCGGCCACGTTGTTCATCGTCCTGATGCTGCTGTCGGCCCTGTATGGCTTCCACCGTGATGAGCTCTACTTCCTCGACGCGGGTCGCCACCTGCAAGGTGGATACGTCGACCAGCCGGTGCTCGTCCCCCTCCTGGCGCGGCTGTCGTCGTCGCTGTTCGGCGTGTCACTGCCCGGGCTGCGGCTGTGGCCGGCCCTCGCCGCATTTGCGACGGTGGTCGTCGCGGCGCTCAGCGCGCGCGAGCTCGGCGGGACGCGCCGGGCGCAGCTCCTCGCGGCGATCGGCGCGGCGACCATGCCGGCGCTGCTCGCGATCGACCACCTGCTCGGACCCACTTCGATCGACGTGCTCGTCTGGGCGACGCTCGGCTGGTTGGTGCTGCGCGTCGACCGCACCCGCGACACCCGGCTCTGGCTGGTCGCAGGCGCGGTCGTGGCAGTCGGTGTCGCCAACAAGCACAGCGTCGTCTTCTTCGCGCTCGCACTCCTGGTCGGCGCGCTCGTCACTGGCGGCGGACCGCTGCTCGCGAACCGCTGGCTCCTCGCCGGCGTCGTGGTAGCCGCAGCAGGCGCCCTGCCGGACCTCATCTGGCAGAGCCAGCACAGCTGGGCGACGGTAGCGATGACCCGCAGGCTCAACGAGAAGAACGGCGGGCTGGCCAACATCGGCGTCTGGATCGGCGGCCAGTTCATCATGACGGCGTTCGCGCTGATACCGGTGTGGGTCACCGGGTTGCGCCGGCTGTGGCATTCGCGGCGGCCACTGCGTCGAGCCATCTCGATCTCGTACGTCGCGCTCTTCGTGTTCTTCGCCGTGACCACCGGCGCGAAGATCTACTACCTTGCCGGCGCCTACGTGCCACTGCTTGCGGCGGGTGCCGTGTCGATCGACGCGGCACTGACGGCCCGACAGAAGTCGAGTCAGGCCATTCTGGGTTGGGTTGCCGTCTCGACAGCGGTCGCGCTGCCGCTCGTATTGCCCGTCCTGCCGCCCTCCGACATCGGCTGGACCTACGCCGTTAACCAGGTGCCCGGAGAGTCGCTGGGCTGGAACAGTTTCGTGCGCGAGGTCCAGCGGACGTGGACCGCACTTCCGCCCGCCGTTCAGAGTCAGACGGCGATCATCACCGCTGACTACGGTGAGGCCGGCGCGGTCAACGTGCTAGGCCGGCCACTGGGGTTGCCCCGCGCCTACGGCACTCAGAACAGTGAGTGGTGGTGGGATCCGCCGCCCGCTAGCGATAACTACGTTCTCTCGATCGCGCCAGGACCCATCGATGTCACGCACTACGACAGGTACCTCCGGCGGTTCTTCACCGACGTGCGGGTCGTCGCAACGCTGCACAACTCCTTCGGCATCCACAACGAGGAGTGGGGCGGGCACATCTACCTCTGCACCGGCCGACGCGGACCCTGGTCCGTGGTCTGGCCGAAGCTGCGCCACTACGACTGACCTCGCGCGCGCTCGGCATCGTTGACGCCGCCTGTGCAGTCGGGCTACCCGTCGCCGTGTCCTTCACCGTAAAGACCGATGGTGCGCTTCCCGACGGTACGGCGCTGGCCGATGCGATCCGCACAGTCGACGACGTGACCGGCGGTGCTGCGGTTTACAACGGCATCAACTGTGCGCACCCGACGCACTTCACTGACGCGCTCAACGTCGACGCCACATGGACGACGCGGGTGCGCTGCGTCCGGGCGAATGCCTCGGTGATGAGCCACGACGAGCTCAACGATGCGGACAAGCTTGACGCCGGCAACCCAACGGAACTCGGGTCGCAATACGCCAGTCTGCGGACGCGCCATAGCAACCCCACCGTTCTCGGCGGCTGCTGCGGCACCGACGCGCCGGCACGTCTCGCGCGATCGCCGAGGCCTTCGTATGAGGTGATCTGGGACTTGTCAGACTGTGGCGTCGCAACTTCAGGTCCGGATTCACCCTGGGGCTCAACGGCCCTGACTGGAACCCGGGGGCGGGCCAGCGCTGGCTGCATGGCACGACGTGCACATTGCCGGTGCTCCTGCTCCGGCCGCTCGGGTCGCGCACTTGACGAGAACCCAAGCCCCTCGCCAGAAGGTGAGGCGGGCGGGAACAATGGCCGGCGTGATCGTGCCGCTCGGCCAGGCCGTGCTTGAGGCGTGTCACCTGCGCGGGAGCTTCAGGCTGAGGTCAGGCCAGATGAGTGAGGAGTACTTCGACAAGTACTTGTTCGAAGGCGATCCCGCGCTTCTGCGTCGCGTCGCGGACGCAATGGTGCCGCTCCTTCCCGACTGCGACGTTCTGGCCGGGATGGAGATGGGAGGCATACCGCTCGTCACGGTGCTCTCGCAGATCACCGGCTTGCCGGCCGTTTTCGTACGCAAGCAGCCGAAGGAGTACGGCACCGGCAAGATCGCCGAGGGCAGCAGCGTGACCGGGATGAGAGTCGTGGGCATTGAAGATGTCGTCACCACCGGCGGCGCGCTGATCAACGGCTGTGTTGCCTTGCGTGAGGAGGGCGCGACGCTCGATGTGGTCGTCTGCGCCATCGACCGAGAGCAGGGCGGGCGGGAGAATCTCGCCGCCCACAAGATCGAGCTGCGTTCAGCGCTCGGTCGGGCCGACCTGGTCTCGGCTGCCGCCAAGTAGACGCCATCCGCGCCGCGCCGGACGTATGACGGTGCCTTAGCCGGCGGACTCGCCCATGAACTGCTCTGGCCCGACGGGTCCGTGCTTCAGTTGCGACGCGGAGACCGTCACTTCGGCGTACGGCTGTGTCGCCGATGCGGCAGGACATGAATGTCCCGGGCCGCCGGACAGGATCACGCTCACCGTGCCCTCCTGTCCGTCTACGACGGTGTGGTCGAGGGTGAAGCAGGGTTTCGGCGTGTAGCGGAGCAGAACGCGGTTTCCGTCTCGGGCTACCTGTCGCCAGGGGACGCTGACATAGGGCGTTGCCGTGGCGGCCGGGTTGTCGGGGCTGGTTCCGATGCCACCGAGTCCCTGCGTCGACTTCGCGGTGAGATACCAGCCGGTGAGCAGTTGCGGGTTGGGGGTGTCGGCGATGTACACGACGAGCAGCCCGCCATTGGGTGGCAGTGGTATCTGTTGATGATGCGGAAGCTGCGGCCGGTGATAGGTCGCGATGATGGCCGGGCGAGGAGCGTTACAGGCGGAGATCACCCAGGCACGGGTCCGTCGAAAGAGCGGGACGGCTTCCAGATTGTTGCCGCTCGCCGAACCGGTGACGCCGTCGGTGACTACGCCGTAGCGGACCTGCATCTGCGGTGCTTCTTGACGAGTGGGGTGCCCGTACAGCTGGAGGTACTTGTCATAGACCTGGCCGGGCGTCAGGCGTGGTGGTGACGGCGCGGGTTCGACCCGGATGAGATCTTGATCTGCCACCGTCGTGGTGGTGAATGCCGCGCCGTTGCTGCGTGTGCACATGGACGCCGGCCATGTTCTCCGGTCGGCGCCCGGCGAGGCAGCCGTTGGGCTGGCACACGAGGCGGACAGCGCTCCGGCCGCCATCAGCGCAGCTACCGTCAGCAGTCCGTGCCCCCGCACGGTCGAAGCCTGACATGACATAGCCGGTTAGTGCCTGAGTAAGTCCGAAATCAACCGGGCAGATTCGTTTATCCGAGTCGCTCGCCGATCGACTGGCCGTCGGGACCGTAGACGACAAGTGGAAGGGCCGCACCGTGAGCGGCAAGGCTGCCAAGCATCCGCGAAGCGTCGGCCCGCGTTGCGATGTGGGAGCGGACGACCTCACCGTCCGGGTGACGGATGGACCAGCCGATCGAAACGCCATCGGCCCCAGTCGCGTCGTCACTGGGGGCGGCGCCTGCGTCGGGGTCCCGCTGAGCCGGCACGAGCGGCTGCACGTGATGCTGGACAGCGGTCACGAGGGCCACGTTGCCAGTCGGCAGAGGCACGACGGGCGCCATCGCGAGTGTCCGCTTCGCCCGTCTGAACACGTGTTCCTCCCTGATGCCCGCTGAGCAATCATCGAGCACAGCGGGCACCGCCCGCAGCCAGTTGCCAACACTGTTCGGCGGGCATCACGAACCATTCCGGCCTTTGGCGCCTCCTCATCGTCGGCGGACTTAACTCAGGACGCACCCACGTTCGTTCCGGCCGACGAAGCCATTCTCAGTACGCCGCTAGACCGGTAGGTCGAGGGTGTTGGCGGCGCCTCACGACCTGCATCGTGACCCGCATTGGCTCGCAATTCCCATGTGCAGCAAGAAACGTCAGGAGTTGCGCGGCCAGTACCGTTTCGTTGTCGGCGTCGAGCGGTAATACGTCGTCGCAGCCGACGCAGACGATCTCAACGTCATCGCGGATCATGGCTGGCGATCATGCACTGCCACGGGGCCCGCCGGGAATGATCATTTGTCCCTAGTTCCGCCGTGGCAGCCCAGAGGTGCCCACGGGAACGCGACGTTTGCCTATAGGGGAGGCGGGCGAGCGTCTCTAGCGTCGAAGGCAGCGGGCCGCTGCGGTTGCCCTGCGTCGCCGCCGCGTCCCGCCTCCAGGATCGACGCAACCAGAAGCAGGCGGGATTGGGCTATGCGCGCTGCTGATGCCGGGTTGCCCGCTACGACGTCACGGGATCTGCCGAGGCTCTGGCAACGCCTGGAACAGGAGCGAGCGTCCGCACTCGTCACCACCACGTGTTCCCGAGCATTCGTGCGCCTGGCGTGCCAAGAGTGCGGTGGCTCACGGTTGATCGAGGTCGGTCGCCGGGAGACCGCACTCTGCGGACTCCTGTTCTTCGTCGGGGGCCACAGTCGGTGCTCCAACCAGCCGATCGAGATCACGGCAACTCCGGCGCCCCAGCACCGGTAAACGTCGAAACGGACGTCGTCGATGGTTACCTGCCGCCACGCAACAGCGCCTTCGCGACGACCACCCGCCATTGCCTCGCCGCCATTGGGCTCACTTCGTCGAGTTCGACGAAGTGGCTCTAACTGGGGCGTTTTTGCAGCCATTTCGTGAAAGTCGGCGAGCGAGCCGCCGCGGGCGCTTGCGGCCACCGGACCAGTCGCGCCCTAACAGCGCATACTCGGTTCATGGCCAGCGTGACCGCCGAGACCTCTTTCGCGGACGTTCCACCGCCGGATCCCGATGCCGTGGTTGACCCCAACTGGCTCCGGCTCCGCGGCGACACACTGCTTCCGGCGCTCTACATGCCGCCGACAATGGCCGGCCGCCAACCGACATGGATGCGCGCCATTGCTGTCGTACTGATCGGCATCTTCCTGCTCGCGACGTTCCTCGGCGTCTGTCTGACGTACGGCCCGCCGAACGGCGGCTGGTAAGGGCCTTTGCTTTAGCCGTCCCGCCAGGGGCCGGCCTGGATGAACATCGAGTGCAGTGTCGCGACACCGTCGGCCTGCGAGCGCGCGGCCATGACGAGGCTGCCGTCGGCGTCGCGCTCGACGGCCCAAGACGCCCAGCCACAGCAGGCGTTCTCGACATCGACGAGAGCAAGCAGCTCGGCGGCGACCTGTGGGTGATGCCGGAACGTCAGCCCTAGCCCATCGTCGGTGACGATCCGGGAGATGCCGAAGTTCTCGCAGAGGGTGGTCCACCGCTCCTGCTGGGTCTTGAGGCCACTGTCGGTGAGTGTGCAGGCAACGAGCTCGGAGAGCTCCGGCTCGGACGGCCTGAATTCGGCTCGCGCTGTCATGGCTACTCCCTGCGGTTGGTCGACTGGACGCCCATCACCCTTGGACTTAAAGTCGGCTTGATGTCAAGCCCCGGCCGATCCCCTCACGACTCTCTGTCGATCGGGGAGGTGGCACGGCTGGCCGGAAAGGCACCGTCTGCGATTCGCTACTACGAGCAACTGGGTCTCGTGGACCCGCCCAGGCGGGTCTCAGGCAAACGCCGCTACTCCTCCACGGTGTTGCGGACTCTCGCCGTCATCGAGACCGCGCAACGGGCCGGGCTCAGCTTGGACGACATCGGGTTGCTTCTGTCCGCTCGTCCTTCGAGCCGCGCGTCGATCGATCGGCTTCGGACGCTTGCCGAGGCCAAACTCCCCAGTTTGCGCACCGCGATCGAGCGAGCCGAGTTGGTCCGGGACTGGCTCGAGGATGCTGCCCGCTGCTGTTGCCCCAGTCTCGACGACTGTCCGTTGTTCGACCCCGCCGAACAGCGCACGCTTGTCGTGTCCTGCTGACCCACACCGAGAACGAGACCGACAGTCGGCGGCAATGCATTCCGCCTCAATGCCGACGGAATAACCGCGCCAGTCGGCCACTGCGCCGGAGGGCCGGTGGTGGCGGAGGCAACGGCGTGCGGTGCTCGTCGATTGCGGCTACCAGGATTCGAGCCACCCGGATTCCCCGCACGTCCACGAATGGATTGCGCATCAGCGAACCGAGCACCATGATGTGCGCGGCGCGCAGGCAGTCCGCGCTGGCCAAATGACCTAGTTCACGCGCGGCCTCTGCCTCGGACCAGTCCTCGTTCGCGAGCTCCGCAGCGCGGGTGAGAAGTCGCGTGGGGTCTGCAAAGTGCCGTCGTCTGGCCACCGGCCGCTCAGCGCCGACGAGGTCGGCTTCGAGGTAGGCCAACAAGTCGTCGTACACGATGGTCCCCACTGCCGGTGCACTGCGAGCCGAACGGCCCCTCTCTTTAGAGGAAGGGCGCTCCCGCTTTCGGACGGCGCGTGGGATGGCTGGCGATCAAAGCACAGGCGGAGGCAGCTAACTCACTACAGTGGAACGTATGAGCGAGCGTTCCGATGTGCCGGTGGCCTTTGACGGCTGTGCGACGCGGGTGGTGGACGCGGCGAAGGTGGCCGCGGTGCGGTTGGCGCTCCCGGAGGAGCGTGACGTGGTCGAGCTCGCAGATGTGTTCGCGTTGCTCGGTGATCCGGGCCGATTGCGGATCCTGACCGCACTCGCCGAGGGCGGGGAGATGTGCGTGTGCGACGTTGCGGCCACGGTCGGGATGACGGAGTCCGCGGCCAGTCACGCGCTGCGGCTGCTGCGCGCGCACCGGATCGTCGAGCCCCGCCGAGCGGGGAAGATGGCGTTCTACCGGCTCGCGGACGCGCACGTGCGCATGCTTATCGACGTCGCGGTCTCGCACGCGCAGCACACCGAGGCGCTGCACCCGGAGCGCGACTCGTGAGCGGCGGCCATGACCACGCGCACGAGACGACCGGAGCCGCGGACGCGCGAGGATTGCGGTGGGCGCTCGGCCTGATCGTCGCGTTCATGGTCTTCGAGGTGACGGTCGCGGTCCTGTCGCATTCGTTGGCGCTGCTCGCAGACGCCGGGCACATGCTCACCGACGCGGCCGCGCTCGCGACCGCGCTGTGGGCGATCCGGCTGGCCGCCCGTCCAGCGACGAACACGTGGAGCTTCGGGCTCAAGCGCGCCGAGATCCTCTCCGCTGCGGTCAACGGCGTCACCCTGGTCACCGTCGCCGGCATCGTCACCGTCGAGGCGATCCGTCGGCTGCTCCACCCGACCATGGTGCACGCGACGGCGGTCCTCGTGGTCGCGCTGATCGGCGTGGTCGTGAACGTCGCCGCAACCTGGATCCTCGCAAGTGGGAACCGGTACAGCCTCAACGTCGAGGGCGCGTTCCAGCACATCCTCACCGACGCCGCGGGGTTCATCGGTACGGCGATCGCGGCCGTGGTCATCCTGACGACCGGGTTCCAGCGGGCGGACGCGATCGCATCGCTGCTCGTCGTCGTGTTGATGGCGCATGCCGCGTACTCGCTGCTGAAGGCGTCCGGGCGGATCCTGCTCGAAGGCACTCCCGAGGGCATCGACCTGGACCGGGTCCGGGCCCGGCTGCTCGCCGCCGACCCGCACGTGCGGGACGTGCACGACGTGCATGCCTGGGTGTTGACCTCGAACCTGCCGGCGATGAGCGCGCACGTCGTTGTCGACGACAACTGCTTCCACGACGGCCATACCGCGCAGATCCTCGACGCGTTGCAGGCCGCAGTCGTCGGCGAGTTCGACGTCGAGCACTCCACCCTGCAGTTGGAAATGGCCGGTCACGCCGCGCACGAGGTTGGCACCCACTGATGGCGGAAACGCTTGTGGCGATGAATTCCTCGGTCGCTGGCCGTCTCAATGGTGACGCGCCATATTCGATGTGTCTGTCGGCGACGGAGGAGCGAGCCGTGAAGATCCTCAACTTGGGTGCGGCCGACGGCCTACCCGCGGTGGACTGGGCCGACATCGTCGCGAAGCTCGATGCACGGTCGGCGCCGTCACCGGAAGACCACAACTCCCGCACGACATGGCTGTCCACCGTCAACCCGGACGGTAGCCCCCACGTGACGGCCGTTGGCGCTCTCTGGGTGGACCGCGCGTTCTGGTTCCAGACCGGCGCGGACACCCGCAAGGGGCGCAACGTCCGGCGCGATCCGCGGTGCTCGGTCGCCGTCTCGATCCTGGGCGCAGATGTTGTCGTCGAGGGTGACGCCCTACGAGTGACCGACCAGCAGGCGTTGCAGCGAATTGCAAAGGCATGGGCCGACCAGGGATGGCCCGCCGAACCCGACGAGAGCGGGTCAGGCATTACCGCCCCGTTCAACGCACCGTCGCAAGGACCACCGCCGTGGCACGTCTATCGCATCGAGCCGCGGTCAGTGACAGTCGTACTCGGCGTCGAGCCCGGCGGCCTGACGCGCTTCACGTTCTGAGGCGCGCTAGGCGTTCGTGGTGCTTGACGCTAGCGAGGCTGCGCACGACAGCTGTCCAAGTTGAGCGGTTGTGCCGCCTGCTCGTCCTGCGCCTCATCGCGGTGTCGATGAGCGTCAATGAAGGCCAGAACTCGTTCGGCGTTGGCGTCATACCCTTTGGCGGGAACCACCAGCCGTTGGAGGCAAGCTCGACAGCTGACAATTGCCTCGCCAGGCTGGGATCGCAGGTCGAGCGTGATTGTCGAGCCGAGCATGGCCCCTCCCTCGAACGCCGCCCAGGACGCCCCAGACAACCGGGCTCCGGTTAGGGGACTCCCCGAGGGGAGTGCGAGATAACTCGGCCATTCGAGTGAACTTCGGACTCGCCGTCGGGACTGAAGATCTCTTCGATCGTGGTGTCGAAGACGGCAGCTATTCGGAAGGCGAGGACGCGGACTCGGGCGGGGTTTTCGCGACGTACGTATCGGCGGCAGCGAGCAACCGGCCCGGTGCGCTGATCGCTTCGCCACGCAACCCACGCGGATAGCCGGAGCCGTCGAGGCGCTCGTGGTGCTGCGCTGCAGTCGTGCGAGCGCAGCGGGCCCAGGCGTTGACGCGAGCATGCGGTCGGTGAGGTAGGGGTGCAGCCGGAGCGCTCGGCCTCCGTCGCGGTCAACTCCCCCGGCTTGTCCCACACCGCGTTGGAGACGCCGAGCCGACCAAGGTCGTGCAGCAGCGCCGCACGGCGCACGTGTGTGACGTCGCTCGCCGGCCACGACAGCTCGGCCGCGGCCGCGGTCCGCTGTCGGCGGCATGCGCCTAAAGATAGGGGCTACGTCTCGCCAAGCAGCCGGCTTCGCAGCTCCGCCAGAATCGCGTCCACCTGGGTCTGCGTCACCGCCCTGATGTCTTCCGCGATCGACAGGATCGTGGCTCTGGTCTCCTCCCGGACGATCTCCTCCATCCGGGCGCGCTCAGTCTTCAGCGTCGACCTGAGGTCGCGCGTCGCGCTGTGCGCCTCGCGGATCACCCGGTCGGCATCGGCAAGCGCCTCAGTCAGCGCTGCAAGCAGGTCCTCACTGGTGCGGGCCACGGCACTCACCCCCGGCGGAGTTGTCAGATGCTAGCGACGCTATAGGGGCAGCAGAGCCTGACAAGTCGGCGCACCGTCTCGCGGCTGGACGCTTCCGTTATGCCGGTGCCCGTGCAGGGAATTCCTAAGAGGTGCCGTGCGACGAAGTGACCGGCCGGCGGGACTGACGTGCTCGTGGTCGCGTACGCCCTCGCGGCCGCCGCGTGCATCGCACTCGCCTCCGCCCTGCAACACCAGGCCGCTACCGGCGAATCCGGTTACCGCACCGGTGCGCACCTGCTCGCGCGACTCGCGCGCAACCCCCGATGGACGATCGGCCTCCTGATCAGCGCCCTCGGTCTGGCGCTGCACGGGCTCGCTCTGCACTCCGGCGCACTGGCACTCGTCCAGCCTTTGCTCGTCACCAGCCTGGTCTTCGCCCTGCCCCTACGGGCGCTGCTCGACCGACGATCACCGTCGTTCCGCGAAGGAGCGGCCGCTGCCATCGTCGTCGCCGCCCTCACCGGATTCCTGCTTGCGGCAGAGCCCACATCGGGACGGCCGAGCGCTGACGGGCGCGCGTCTGCGGTCGTGCTCGCGGTCGGCGCCGGCATTGTCATCGGATGCTCCGCGACTGCGAGCAGGACCAGCCGCGGCCGCATCGCGGGCTTCGCCCTCGGCCTTGCGACCGGAATCCTCTACGGCCTCGTCGGCGGCAGCCTCAAAGCCGCCGTCCACCTAGCGACCACCGGTTGGCAAGCGCTGCTGACGGGATGGCCGCTATGGGCACTCATCGTGAGCGGTGTCTGGGCGCTCATCGTGAACCAGCGCGCCTACACCCGCGCGCCGTTGCGCGTGTCACTCCCCGTCCTCACTGTCACCAACCCGATCGTCGCCGTGCTCTTCGGCGCATACGTGTTCGCAGAAAAGCCCAGCGATGCACCGGCGAACGTCGTGGTTCAGCTCGTGTGCCTGACGCTGCTCGCGGTCGGAGTGACGGTGCTTGCGGCACTTTCGCCGACACCAGCCCGACGCTAATGGGCCCGACGCTAATGGGAGGGTGTCGCCGATGCCCGAAAGAGTTGATGCGCCGCTGGACCAGCTCCGTCGATCGCTGGCCGCCGTCGATGCGCTGATCGACAAGATTCGGCCCGGCCAGTGGTCGTCGCCGACGCCGTGCACCGAGTGGGATGTACGACGCGTTGTCGACCACCTGGTCGGGATGAACCGCGTCTTCGCCGCGATGCTCGCGGGCGATGCGCCGCCGCAGCGTGGCGACGACCCTGCGGTGGAGGCGCTTCCGCAGGCATTCCGCGATTCGGCCGCGGCATTGCTGGATGCGTTCACCCGGCCTGGCGTGCTGGAGCGTTCCTACACGAGCCCACTGGGCCGCGCGACCGGCGCTGAGCGGTTGAAGATCAGGCTGTACGACCTGTTGGCCCACGGCTGGGATCTTGCCGTCGCAACTGGACAGCCGGCGCAGTTGCCGGCAGACGCTGCCGAGGACTCCCTGTCCTTCGTCCACGAGCAACTTCGCGACGACGCCCGGCCTGGACGGTTCGGCCCGCCGCTCACCGTTCCGGACGACGCGTCGGCAATCGAGCGGCTCGTGGCCTTCCTCGGGAGATCCACCAACCAGCACTAGCGTTCAGCGGCGTGGACACCACCTTCCGCGCGGAGCTGTTTGAGTGGCGAGGTCCGGCACCGTTCATCTGGCTGTCGCTGCCGGCCGACGTGTGTGACTACGTCCGGGATGAGGCGGCTGAGGCGACGTACGGCTGGGGAGCGATCCCGGTGTCCGCGCGGATCGGTGACACCGAGTGGGAGACGTCACTGCTGCCGCGCGACGGCGGCTACGTGATGCCGGTGAAGAAGGACGTGCGCGCGAAGGAGCACATCGGTGACGGTGACATGGTGACCGTCGAGATGAGCGTGACCCCGCGTGGTGGCCGGGCCGCCAACGGCACCGGCCGGGCCATGTGAGCGAGACGAGGTCGGCCGAGACAGTTATCGAGGCGTCTCGTCGGCAGCGCACGCCTGTACGACGCTGCGGAGCATCCGGCGCAGCTGGTCAGGAGTGGCCTGCTCGAGGCGGACAGTCAGCCACTCAGCGAGCTCGTCGGCGTCGGCCGACAATGGCTTAGCGCGCTCCGGTCCCTGACGCAGTTCGCGCAACGTCCCGGTCACCATGCACATGAACGCGGCCTCGAGCTCTTCGGCGTACTGCGCGGTCGGACGCGCGTGCCAAAGGTTGAGCATGGGCGCGATCGCACCCAACAGAAGAGCGGTCACGGGTTCGGCAACCTCGCGCGGCACCCCGACCTCGCGCTCGGTCAACCGCACGTAGGCGGCTGCGGTTTCGCGGTCACGGTTGCGTTGCACGCGTCGAAGCTGCTTGTTCATGCCGGCGGCGGAACGCAAGCCGTCGAAGACCTGGCCTCGCGCCTTCGCCGCGGCGAGTGAGCCGTGGCACAGCGCCAGGTACTTCTGCTCGAGCGTGCTGGCCGCGATCACGCCGGCGGCGAGCTCGTTGTGCAACCGGGCGCTCTCGCGCTCATAGAGGGCGGTCAGGATCTCGGTGCGGTTGGCGAAATGCTTGTAGATCAGCGAGCGACTGACGCCGGCGCGATCGGCGACCGCTTCAATCGACACGCTCTCGACGTCGCCGGCAGCGACCAGATCCAGCGCGGCGTCGAGCAACTCCTCCCGGCGGTCGGCGCGAGCCAGACGCGGCGGCTCAAGGTCACTCCCCACGGTGGCATTGTGTCACCAGTTCCGGGTCGGTGGCTGCGCTCACTGACACCCTTGCGCCGAAACAGCGAGAGTGGCACGCTGTCTCCGCAATGGTGACGAATTGTCACCACAAGCCAGAGAGGCGCCACCGTGAGCGTCGATGTAGGTGACTACCGCACCGCCATGTCGCGACTCGCGACCGGCGTCACGGTAGTCACCACCCGCTCTCGAGGCCAGCACGAGCTCATGACCGCCAACGCGGTCATGTCGGTCTCGCTCGAGCCCACACTGCTCGCGGTGAGTGTGGGCGAGACGTCTCGATGGCTCCCCGCCGTTCTCGACCGTGGCTCCTTTGTCGTCAACGTCCTGTCCGGCGAGCACGCGGACCTGGCGCGATGGTGCGCTGATCAGGCGCGGCACGACCGGCCCGGTGACCTGCTCGGTCACGAGGCCAGGTTGACATCGGCAGGATTGCTGCTGCTGCCCGGCGCGTTGGCCACGCTCGAGTGCCACGTCTACGCCGATCACCCAGCGGGTGACCACCGGCTGGTCATCGGCGAGGTCGACGCGGTGGGGGTGTCGGCGGCGGAACAGCCGCTGGTGTTCTTCGACCGGGCATTCACGACCGCGCTGGCGGCGATTCCGAGGCTGCAGAAGGTCGCCTCGTCCTAGAACCGTTCGAAACAAGGCATGGAGGACGTGCAATGAGCTACGCAGGCGAGCTGAAGATCCTGGACGCCGACAGCCATGTCATGGAACGCGGCGACTTCCTGGACGACTACCTCGGCGAGGACGACCGCAAGCTGCTGAATCGCGCCATGTTCGATGCCTTGCGCGGCACGTTGGACAAGGCCACGTCGAATGCCACTGCGCGCCGCGACGACGCCGAGTTCCGCACGCAGGCAGAAGAACGAGTCATGCTGGACAAGGGCTGGATGGCCATGGGTGGCTGGGACCCGGCCGAACGCTCGCGGGTGTTGGATCTACTCGGCTTCGATGCACAGCTGGTGTTCGGCACATTCGGCACTCTGCTCTACAAGGGCAAGAGCAGTGTCGACATGTACGTCGGAACCTCCGCCTTCAACCGGGCGATGGCCGACTTCTGTGCGCACGATCCCCGCCTGCTCGCTGTCGCCAACGTCCCGACGAAAGACCCGAAGAAGGCCACCGTCGCTGCTACCGAGGCGATCGAAGCCGGCTGTGCGGCCGTGATGATTCCGTCGTTGCCGGCCGGCGACCTCGCGCCAACACACCCCGACCTCGACCCGTTCTGGGACGTGCTCGCGGAGTCGGACACGCCGTTCGTGCTGCACGTCGGTGGCGGCGGCAAGCTGCTCGACCGCGCCTACCACAACAACAACATGCCGGTGACCGATCACCTCGGCGGCGGGGAGAACATTCGGTCCAAGGACTACCTGGCGATCCACCACTCCCCCGAGCTGTTCCTCGGCGCGCTGATCCTCGACGGTCTGTTTGACCGGTTCCCGAAGCTCCGCGGTGGGTGCATCGAGCAGGGCGCCGGCTGGGTCGTCTCGTGGTTGCACCACCTCGATGGCGCGGTCAGGTCGTTCTCGCGCACCGAAGAACCGCTACAGCGGCTGGCAATGAAGCCGTCGGACTATGTCCGCAAGCATCTCAAGTTCACACCGTTCCCGGGTGAACCGGTGGGCTGGATGATGCAACAAGCCGGTGCGGAGCTGTTCCTGTTCTCCTCCGACTACCCGCATCCGGAAGGAACCAGGGACCCGCTCGGCAAGTTCGCTGCCACGCTGGACGGCGTCTCCGACGCGGACAAGTCCAAGTTCTACTCCGGCAACTTCGCCGAGCTGATCGGGAACAGGTTGGCGATCGCCCCGGTATAAGTCCCCGGGTATCAGGTCAGGCGCGGGCGACCTCCTTCAGAGCGAGGTGGGGTCTTCCGAGGGGGCGTCTGACATGCGGCATCTTCGTGCGACTCGTCTGACCGGAGCCACCGCGCTGGTGGCGGCATCCCTGGCCACAGCGGCGGCATCGGCATCGACTACGCCGAGCGCGTCGAACGGTCACGTCAGCATCCAGTGTGAATACAGCACGCTGTGCCCGGACATCGCCGACTCCTCGACCGTCTACGGCGAGGACGAGTACGTCGGTCACGACGAGCCTTCGCTTCTCTTCTACTCGAACCAGCCGGGGTCAGGAAACCGAACGCAGTATTCGGTGACCTTGCCCCGCGATCCTTCGCCCTCGCAGCCGACGCAGCCTGGCAAGGGCTACAACTTCGAGCTCAACGGTGCGCTCTGGTACGGCATGGCACTGTGCGATTCGCAGTCCTATCCGGAACAGGTGTCGACCTGCACGCCGGACAGCGACAGCAACATCGTCGATCCCGCGGTGTCGCCGAACCATCCCGGGACGGCATTCCTGGAGTTGCAGTTCTACCCGCCCGGCTGGGTGCCGTGGCCGGTCTGGTCCCAGGCCATCGGAGCGGATACCTGCAGCCCCACCCAGTGGTGCGCCGCGATGAACGTATTCAGCCTGCTCGAGGACCCGGTTGCCGGGACCCTGCAGAACCCGACCTGCGCAGCGAGGGTGGGCATCGAGACCTTCCAGTTCGCGTTCGTGACGAGGAGCGGGAACGCCCAGGCGCCGGCCAACCAGCTCGACGCCACGCTGGCGACATACACCCCGAATCCGAAACAGGACCTGTTCATGAACTCCGGCGACCGGTTGCGAGTGAGCATCCACGACACGCCGGACGGTGTGCAGGCTCAGATCAACGATCTGTCGAGCAACAAGTCCGGTTCCATGACGGCGAGCCCGGCCAACGGTTTCCGGCAGATCCAGTTCGATCCGACCGGCACGAGCTGCAACGCGATCCCCTATGCGTTCCACCCGATGTACAGCACCTCCTCCGAACAGACCCGCGTGCCTTGGGCAGCGCACGGCTACAACGTCGGTTTCTCCGACGAGATAGGGCATTTCCAGTTCTGCAACGGGGCGGCGGTGCCCGCCACGCCATTCGGACTCGACAGCTCAGGCAACCCGGTCGTGTGCCCGGCGGGCAACACCGAGGGCAGCGGCGCCAGCCAACAGCCAACGGACGGAGACAACGACTTCTGCTTCCCCGCCTCCGAGGCTCTGCTCTACAAGGTGCAGGGATGTAGCGAGACGAACACCGGCTTCGATGGCGTCTCTTACACGCCGGTCTGGCCGGACGGAAACACGAGCCTGCACCCGACCCCGTGGCAGTTCACCAGCGCGCTCACCGGGGCCAACTTCGACCAGACGTACGACCGGGTCGCGTTCGAAGCGGACCTGCCGGCCGTCGAGCCGACCTGTAACCGGTCAACCGGGGCCGGCTGCACGCTGATCCCAATTACCGACACCGGCCAACCCGCACAGTTCTACCCGTTCTTCACCAACGCCGATGTCCGCGGAACCTGTAACTGGCAGTTCGGCAACAACACGCCGACGACGACCCGCAACTTCGGCACCAACGCCCAATACGGCTCGCTTCTGCCGCTGACCTACCTGGCCTTCGGCGGCGGTGGTAGCACCGTCACGCGCTTCAACGACTTCCGCAGCGTCATCAGTAACCCCTGCTAGGCCCTGCGTTGGAGGACGAGCATGACAGTTCAACCTCATCTTCATCATGTCGCCCTGACCGTGTCGGATCTCGACACGAGCGTCTCCTGGTACAGCGACCTGTTCGGCTTTGCCGAGCTGACTCGCGGTGAGCACACAGAAGGCGGCGGATACGCAGTTGTGGTGGGCAAGCCCGATTGGTCGATGTTCGTCGTACTGAACCATCACCCGACAGGTAAGGGCGAGACCTTCGATCCGACCAGGACCGGTCTGGATCATGTCGGTTTCACGGTGCCCGACCGTGCCGCGCTGGTGGAGTGGGAGCATCGACTGGCTGACCGGGGCGTCAAACACAGCCCGATCACCGACCACGAGTGGGGCTCGTCGCTGAACTTCCGCGACCCGGACGACATGCAGCTCCAACTGGTCGCCTTCGGCTGAAGCCAAGGCCGCTCATCGCCACACTCCGCGGCCAGACAGGAGACCAGCACGTCGACGACGAACATCCTCTCGTGAGCCGTCGACCGCCCAGGTTGTTACTCGTCCTCGCCGCGATAGGCGCTGTCGCGGCCACGGCCGCGATTCCGGCAAGCGGCGCCTCGCGCCCGGCGGTCGTCTCCGTCGGGATCCAGGGCAACGAGCCGCTCGTCGCGGTGGCGCCGGACGGCACGGTCTACATCTCCGCGCTCCAGTTCCTCTACCGGTCCACCGACCACGGCGCCCACTTCACCGCCGTGCCCCTCCCGGTTGAGTCGGGCGTGACGGAGTACAAAACCGACTCGGATGTAGCGGTGGACCCGACCGGCCGTCTCTACTACACGTTTGACTGGCCCTACGCCGGGTCGACCTCGGTGTGCACGTCGCGAAAGCCGATGCAGGCATGGGCCTGCACACCTACTGCGTTCCCCGGCTCCAGCGACCGGATGTGGGTCACCGCACCGACAGCAACCGAGGGCTTGTTCGTGACGAATGCCGGCGCGTATCTCCCTGTGCTCAGCCGCAGCACGGACAGCGGCGCCACATGGACGCCCGGCGAGCAGGGCGCGTCCGGCGTCGGCAACGCCTACACCGGTCGGCCGGTCGCGCTTGCAACCGGTCCGGTGTTCCAGCCGGTCAACGTGAACAGCAACGTGATGCTCAACGTGTTCGACCGCCCGGGAAGCCCGGGCGCGACGAGCGGGCTGGTCAACACCGGACTGCCGAACGCCTTCACCGGACCGAGCGCGGGGATCACCCCGGACGGGACGCTGTACGTCGCATCCGAGGCGGTCAACCAGTCGGGAGGGCGCGGAGTCGTGGTCGCCCGAAGCAGCGACAAGGGCCACACCTGGACCAAACTGCCTTCGCTTCCAGGGAGCGGCACAGGAACGGCGATCTTCACGGCGGTCGCGACCGGACCCAACGGTCACGTCGGCGTTCTCGCTTATTGGTCGCCCGAGTCCGCCTCCCCCGACTCAATGCCGGCGAAGGCGACGTGGTTCTCGGTCTACCTCGACAGCGCGAACGCGAACTCCGCGCATCCGCGTTGGCGTCGTACCGTGCTCGAGAAGCTGCACCACACCGGGATCATCTGCCGCGGTCTGGCCTGCGACGTTGACACCGATGGGGTGGTGCCACAGCACACGGCGGCGCGTTTCGCCGGGGACTATCTCGGCGTGGCGATGGATCGCCAGGGCGTCTCGTATCTCGCGTGGATGGGCACCGACAAGGTCCCGTCAGTCACTCCCGTCGACCCCAGCACCGTCTACGGCGTGATCCACTTCGCTCGCCTCGCCGCGCCCTGAGGGGTCGAGTGGAAATGAAGCTGGAGGCCATGGCCGACTTCTACTTCGACTAGCAGGTCACGACGTTCCGAAATCGGGGAGCATGAGCGAGCCGTCGTCCGCCAACGAGAAGCCGGGGTTGTAGGCGACCTCCCAGGCGTGTCCGTCGAGGTCGGTGAAGTAGCCGGCGTATCCGCCGTAGAACGTGTCGTCCGGAGGTCGTGTGATCGTGCCGCCTGCGGACTCGGCGGCGACGATGACCGCGTCGACTTCGGCTTTGGAGCGTACGTTCTGCGCCAGGGCGATCCCGCGAAAGCCTTCGCCCGCCGAGGCGTCAATGCCGGTGTCAGCCGCCAACATGTCGGCAGCCCAAAGGACGAGCGCCATGCCGCCGGCTTGAAAGAAGACCGTCCCTTCGATCTCCTGGCCGCGCCAACCAAGGCGCTCGTAGAAAACGCGCGCTCGTGTCACGTCCGCGACGCCCAATGTCACCAGGCTGATCCGCTGCTCCACGGCCGCAGCGTTGCACAGACGCACTCTCGCACTAGCGTGCCGTCGTTGTCTGGCGTCGAGTCCGGGGGCCCAGTGTCAGAGAGTCGCGCGTTCGTCCCGGCCGGTTTTCGGCCCCCGACTCGGTTCGCGGTCGGGAACTTCCGCCTCGAGCCGCTTGGAGCGGAGCACAACGATCGTGACTACGCGGCGTGGACGTCGAGCATGGAGCACATCCGCTCCCTACCCGGCTACCCAGACGGGCGTTGGCCCCGCGAGATGAGCCTCGCCGAGAACCTAAATGACCTGGAACGCCATGCCAAAGACTTTGCCGAAGGCAGAGGCTTCACCTACACCGTTCTCGACTCGGGTGACGACGTCGTGGGATGCCTCTACATCTACCCGTGCACCGACGGCGTGCACGACGCCACCGTGCAATCGTGGTTGCGCGAGTCTGAGGCCGGAAACGACGAGGCCTTCCGGCAGGCGGTGGCCGAGTGGCTGGTCAGCGACGCCTGGCCGTTCACGCGCCCGCTCTACGAGCCGCTCCTAGGTTGAGGCAGGGAACTCCTGCTTCCCTGGCGAACCACGTGGCAATGAACCCGTCTGTCACCGGAGACCGCCGTCGCGCAGCGACAGCGCGCGAGATCCCGGTTGCCCACACCCCTGCCGGCGGGTATGGCGACACATTCCCTGCTCCGGTCCTGTCGAGATGCACCGAACCACTGGTCCCTGGCGCGCCGGACCTTCGCGGCGTGTGGCGGGTGACGGAGGTCGAGGTCAACGGCATCACCGATCCGGACCATCCCGTCAACGGGCATCTGCAGCGCATCGAGCAATGTGGCGATCGCCTGGTCGTTACCGCCGCCGGAGTCATTCATGACATGCGCTGCGACGGCACTGAGGCCAACGGAGTGCACGACGTGGCCGAGTTCGACAAGGCCACCCCGATCGTCGTCATTGCGTCGTACGAGGACGGCGTGCACGTCCTACGTCCCGTTGGACTGGACATCGAAGTGACGCGCCGCCGCGATGGCGACGACATGGTGTGGCAGTACCTCGGCTTCACTGCCCGACTGACCCGTCAGGGCGAGGCTCCCAGTAGACCTCGATGAGATGTCCGTCCGGGTCGCGACACTTGAACCCGGCAAAGCCGGGCTCGTCCGTCTGCTCGACGACAGGGACTGCGGAGCCCTGCAGCGATGACAGCAGCTCGCGAACTGCCTCCGGTGACGGCGCCGAGAAGCCGAAGTGCCAAGCACTCGACCCAGACGTCGGCTCGCTCGACGGGTGCAGGCCTAGCTCGAACCCAGTGTCATCGGTGATGAACCTGGTTCCGTCCTCGTATTCGGCGAGGACCCGGCCGAACCCGAACCATCGCCGATAGAACTCCGTGGCCCGGTCGAGGTCGGCGACGGTGATGTTGAGGTGGTTCAACCGCACCAGAACATCATCCCGTTGAGACGGTGACCACCAGCCATCTGGCGCGGAGGTCGAGATTTGTCGTTCGTAACGTTTCGCGAACGGCAATGACTTAGCGTCAGCGGGGACAGGCCCGTCCGAGGGAGCGTCCATGGGCCGAACCCGGCGCACGACGCTGCTACTTGTTGCCGTTGGCCTGCTGTCGCTCGCCCTTCTTGCGGCGGCCGCGCCGTTGGCGTCGGCGGCGCATCAGTCCGTAGCCGGCGCGATGATTCAGATGCCCTACTTCGGCCCGTTCGCGTTGGTCGGCTTGGTCATCGCGTATCGGCAGCCACGCAACCCGATCGGCTGGATCCTGCTCGCGATCACCCCGGTCTACATGACCGGTGCCGACGCCGGCACCTATGCCGTGGTCATCTACCACCTTGGCCACACCGGGCTGCCGTTCGGAAGACTCGCGGTGAGCCTGACCCAGACCTGGATCTTCCTGCCCCTGCTGATTCCAGTGCCGATCCTTTTGTTCCCGGACGGCAAGGTTCCGGGAGGCCGCTGGCGCTGGACCGTTCGGGCGTATGCCGTTGCCTGCGTGTTGCTCGTGGGTGGTCTTGCCGCCAGGGACCTCACTGCGTTCACCGTCAAACACGTGCGCGTGGACCACTCCGGAGAGCTGGTCAGCCTCGGGTCCAACGGATCGGGTGGGATCGTCGCCGCCATCGGATTTCTGGCGTTCTTGGTCTACCTGGCGTGCGCTCTGTCCTGGGTGGCGCGGCAGCTGTTGGTCTTCCGCCGCTCGACCGGCGACCGGCGACAGCAGCTCAAGTGGCTGATGGCCGGCGCCGCGAGCGGCACGGTCGGGTTCGCCTGCTCGATCCTCTTCTCCGGCTCGTCCTCGCTCCCACTACGAGTCGTCGGTGGGGTCGGCTTCGGAGCAGTGGTGGTGATGCCGGTGAGCCTCGGCATCGGCGTGCTGAAGTATCGGCTCTATGACATCGACCGTGTCATCAGTCGCACCGTGTCCTATGCCACCGTCACCGGGTTACTGATCGCGGTCTACATCGGGATAGTGGCTCTCGCCACACATGCCCTGCCGCTCTCGTCACCCGCAGCAGTGGCGGTATCAACGCTGTCGGTCGCCGCCCTGTTCACGCCGCTGCGACAGCGGGTCCAACGCAGCGTCGACCGCCGCTTCAACCGGGCAAGGTACGACGCACAAGCGACAGTGGCGAGATTCTCCGCATCCTTGCGCGACGCGGTCGATCTCGAACTGGTGCAACGGGAACTCATCGAGACCGTGGATCGAATCGTCGAGCCAGTGACGCTGTCGGTCTGGTTAGCTCACTGAACGCCGGCTTCCAGCTTTGCGAGTGCGCCGTCATCGATATCGATTGCCTCGGCATACCTGGTCAACGACTCCGCCCGCGCCCGCAGCTTCGTCGCCGCATGCGCCTGAGCGTTGAGAGCGGCCAGGTCTGTCGCGAGTGACTCCGCCGCCGCAACGACACCTTCGGCGTCGACGACGCGATCGAGGAATCCGGCATCGATCGCGGTCTCTGGCGAGAACGTTTCGGCGAGAATGATCGAGCGGTGATAGTAGGCCGGCGCCAGCCGCTGCCGGCACAGTTCCAGCGCCGCGAACGGCATCGTCATCCCGATCGCGACCTCGTTGGCCACGATGCGATAGTCGCCGGCGGCACCGATGCGGTAGTCGCAGGCCAGGAGGAGGAATGCGGCCATCGCGATCGCATGCCCCGTGCACGCGGCTACCACGGGTCGCGGGAACGTGAGCAGGCGTTGCGCCAGTTTGAACCCGCCGATGACCATCGCTCTCGTCTCCGAGACGCCGGCTTGCATGACGGCGAGATCGAAGCCGCCGGAGAACCGTCCGGCTCGTCCAGCGAGTACGACGGCGACCGCGTCTGCCTCGGCTTGATCGAGCGCTGAGTGAAGCTCACTCTGCATCGTCGGCGAGAGCACGTTGGCCCGCCCGTCGTCCATCGCGATCACACCGACAGGGCCACGCAATTCATAGGAGACGACCGCCACGGGCCGCACCGTAGCAGCACGCTGAACCGGCAAGTGACACCCTGGGTAACACGGGGGCCCGACGAAGCTGGTGACCTAGCGGAAAGCGGCGTCTCGTACCGGCTGAATGCCGATCAGTCAGCAGGGGTCAGCGCACTGCTGATACCTGCATTCCGTCATCCTGGGTCGTCCACGCACACGCCACGTATGACATCGGGGTCGACACGACGGCGCTGCCCATCGAAGAGGTCGCAACGGCAATCGACGAGGCCCTTCACTATGCGTGACTTGTTGATCGAACAGCGCCTTTGATATACGGCGCTTCCAGGTCGACAGAGGCGTCTTAGTTGCGGCGCCGCGGCGGCACTGCGCATGATGTGAGCATGTTGATGGGCGCGCATGCGAGGGAGGCACACCCGCGACACGACGTTCAACAACTGGCTGAACAAGCTGCCTTGGCGCACGAGCGGTCAGCGGCGGTGCACGAAGAGGCGGCGATCTTCTTCGACGCCCGCGGTGAGCCCGAACGTGCTGCGCGTCACCGGGTCGCGGGCGCCGCGAACACTGAACGAGCCAAGCAGATCAGGGCACGCCTGCATGCGCAGAAAGAACGGCTCGTCAGCGAGCAGGCGGCCGACATTCAACGCGACCTCCACGCCGCCCTGGAGGAGATCGAAGGGCTCCGAAGGGCAATGCAGACCCGAGGCCTCATCGAGCAGGCCAAGGGGATGATCATGGTCTCACTCAAGATCGACGCCGAGGCCGCGTTCGACGTGCTCTGTCAGCGCTCACAGCAGAACCACCAGAAGGTCGTGGACGTTGCGCGTGACGTCGTCGCCAACGGGCTCCAATCGCATCAGTTGGGCGCTTAGACTGCGCGCAGGCGCGACTGGCGGCTAGCAGGTGGGTCACCACCGGGGAGCGCACATGGTTGGGTCGACCGCCTGGGCCCAGCGGCGGAGATGCCATGTCTGCTTTCTCCAATCTGGACGCCAGCAGCAATGCCACTGGTCTGCTCGGCTATCTCGACGACACCGATGTGAGCCTGTCTGCGATGAAGGCGTACATCGCGGCTACCGCGCATCGGTATGTGCCGGGCGAGCTGGTGCTCGATGTCGGCTGCGGCGTCGGGCACGACCTCGTCCGGTTGGCATCTGCCGGACTGACCCCTGTCGGCGTGGACTCGAGCGCGAAGGCGTTAGCCCGGGCCCGGCGGGGCGGCTGTGCGGTGGTGCGCGGTGACGCGGCGCGGCTTCCGTTCATAACGGGAGCGTTCGCCGGTTCGCGGATCGAGCGTGTGCTGCAGCATGTCGCCGACCCGTGCGCAGTGCTCGACGAGGTCATCCGTGTCACCCGACCGGGCGGCTTCGTCGCCATTTTCGAGCCCGACTACACGACCTTCCGGGTGACAAGCGAGCTGGTGCCGGACGGCTCGCTGCCCTTCCGGTTCGTCGCCGTACGCCACCCCGCGATCGGGTCCGAGGTCGTGGACCTGCTTCGGACGCGTGGATGCACGATCGATGACATCGTCACCGAGCAGTCGTTCGCTTACCGTCTCGACGACCTGCCGCTAGACTCTGCACGCCTCACCCAACGAGGAATCGACGCCGGCGCCCTACGTCCTGAGCTGCGCGACGCATGGCTGCAAGAGCAACGGCGACGCACCGATGACGGCAGCTTCCACGCAACCTGGTCCAAGAGACTCACCATCGTCCGGCTCGGCTCCCGCTGCTGAGGAGGAATCACGACGCTGGCGTCGAACCGGGACTCCCGTGACCAACCGGAGGCGGCGCCTGGTTGCCTGGGCTACCGCCGCACTTCTCGCCTGTGCTGTCAGTGGCGCGGGGGCCGCCGCCGCCGTCACCGACCCGGTGAATGGGCCCTACCCGCAGGTGCACGGCGAGATGGTCACCGGCCTCCCCTCGACGCCGTCTTGCACGGACACCATCGTCAGCGACTACCGGTTCCACAACACCGCCTACGGGTCGGATGCGCCGTACACCGGCAACTACGTTCCCGCCTGCCCCGGCCCATGGTCGAAGGTCGTGCTGACGATGTCGGCACAGGTGAAGACCGGCACCCAGTTCGATCGCATTGGTGACGTGCTCATCGGCGGCGTGGAGATGCTGCACTTGACCACGCCGGAAGGAGAGGCTGGCGAGACGGACTGGACGATCCAGCGTGACGTGACGGCGTACTCGTCAGTGCTGGGCACGCGCCAGCCGGCGTACTTCATCATCGGCAACCAGACCGACAGCACCTACACCGGCGACTTCTACGGCACGCTTTCGCTCACCTTCTATAGCACCGACGACAACAGCCCTGCCGCCGTCGCGCCGGACCAGGTCATCGGCTTGAACACCGCTGTTGACCGCGGGCTGCCCACGCGCAGCGGCGATCAGCCGGTGACTTCCGACGTCACGCTCCCGGTCAACACGACGACGCTGACAGCCGAAATCTTTGCCTCCGGGCACGGCGCGGAGGAGGAGGACTGGTGGAACGCGCCGTTCGCGTGCGCCACCGGTGGCATCCCCTACCGAGAGGTCGGCATCCGCATCGACGGGCAGCTCGCGGGCGTTGCGCCCGTGTTCCCGACCATCTACACGGGCGGCTACGGGCCCGACTTCTGGCGTCCGATCCCGTCGCCGCGTGCGTACAACCTGCGCCCGTACGTCCTCGACCTCTCCCCCTGGATCGGCCGACTCACGGACGGCGACCCCCACGCGTTCGCCATCGCGGCGATCGGGCAGGGCGGTTGCGATGGCTACTGGTTCCTCGGCGGCAACCTGCTGGTGAGCACGAACAACGCCAACCATGGTCGGACCACCGGCGACATCACGTCGTACGACGCCGCAGCTGTGCCGACCAGCACCTCATTGGACCAGCAGTCCAACACCGTCAGTGACCGGACCACGAGCGCCCATCACCTCGAGGTCGTCGCGTCCATTCGACCGGCAGGGGCGCGGTTGCCGACAACCGTGCACGTCGTCGAGGACATGTCGAACACCGCCACAGACGCAGCGCTCGACGTGCTGTCCGACTGGACGTGGGAATCCTCTACGACGCGCACCACCGGCGCCGGCAACTGGGCGAGTAGCCAGCACAGCACCTACGAACTGGTCCGCACCGGGCCGACGTGGAGCTTGACCGACGACCAGGACACGACCCTGACTGACGGCGGCCTGACGCGCACGACCTCGCTGAGCGACACGATGAACACGGCCGGGCCGGTGGTCGGCATCACGGGTCTCGTCGGCGGCAGCCAGGAATCGTGGCGCTACTCCACGTCGGATGGACTCTGCGTCGATCACGAACTGGCAGCCGCGGCCCAGAACACGGTGCTGGACACAGTGAGCAATTCATGTGAAGGACTTGCGGCGAGCGCGCGTCGCTAGTGACTCAACCAATTCGCTCGGCCAGGGCGACGATGATCCCCTCCGGACCGCGAACGTAGGCCATGCGCCACATGTCCTCGTACTGGCCGATCCCGCCGACCAGGCCGTAGCCGTCAGCAGCCAGCTTGTCGCCGATGGCGTGCAGGTCGTCGACCTGAAACGCGACGTTGCGCAGCCCGAGTTCGTTGGACAATGGCGGTCGGAGACCCCGGCTCGTGTTCGGGCTAGGTGAAGCTCGATAGCTCTAGTCCCGGTCCCCCGCCGGGCGGTCGCAGCATGACGCAGCAGTCAGTGTCGAACGCATCAAACGGGCCAACTGACAGTCACTTTCGCGCCAACATCGTCGATCGAGATCGATGGTTCGAACCCGTCGGTGACGGTCGACGTGTCTGCGTGGGTACCAGACGAGACCGGCAACGAGGCCGGCTCGTACAGCGAAGGGAATGTCATGAACATCCGTGCCCTCAACGGCAGAAAGCAACTCGCCATCGCGGCGTCGGCGGTCACGGCGGTCGGCATCGCCGTCCTCACGCCGGCACAAACCGCGGTGGCGCAACCATCGCGAACCGCATCTGCGGCGGTCATCAACCACTCGCTCGTCATTACCGGTACGAACGGTCCCGACGAGATACAGATCGGCGTCGGCGCTGATCCTGGGACATTGCTGGTCGATCTCGGTCAGCACACCGCGCCGCTGGCCTTCGATCGATCTGCGTTCGGCTCTATCACCGCGTTTCTCGGCGCCGGCGACGACACGTTCACCGTGAACGACCGTGGGGACGTAACCGAACCGATCTTTGTCGACGGCGGCAATGGGAGCGACACCATCACGGGCGGCTCGGGCGACGACACCCTGGTCGGCGGCAGTGGTAACGACACGATTCTCGGCGGTGCTGGCACAGACACGATCTTCGGCGGCTCCGGCAGGGACACCGTCGACGGCGGCCGCGGCACCGACACCGAGATCCTGGGTCCGGGCGACGACATTGCCGCGTGGGACCCGGGTGAGGGCAACGACACCATCGACGGCGGCGCCGGCCGCGACACGCTCGACTTCAACGGCTCGAACGGCGACGAGAGGTTCGACGTCTCGGCCGACGGCACTCGTGTTCTGCTCACCCGCGATGTCGGCAACATCCGCATGAATCTGACTGACGTCGAAGCCTTGGGGCTGGCCACTCTCGGTGGTGTGGACCAGGTCACGCTGCACGACCTTCACCAGACCGACCTCAAGCAGGCCGTCATCGACCTGTCGCAGGCTGGACTGGGCGACGACCAGCCGGACACCGTCGTCGTCGAAGGCAGCGACGGCCCGGACCACGTCCGTGTCAGTGCGGCCGACAGCGCCGTGCACGTCACCGGTCTCGCTGAGGGCATCCGGGTGACGGGTAGCGAAGGCTTCGACCAGCTGCAGCTGAACACCGGCGCCGGCAACGACTCGGTGCACGTGGACAACGCCGTCGCGAAGCTCATCACCGTGGCCGTCGACCTGGGCTCCGGCCAGCTCTGAAAGTGAACGCGTCGAGTTGTCAGCACCACAGAGCCCTCTAGCGCTCTGTGGTGCTGACAGGTCGTTGCCGTGCCACGATCCACGGATGACACAGACGGAGTGGCCGGCAGACTGGTCGGAACGCATGGCCGGGAAGGGCTGTCCGCTCTGCGGCGTGGTCGGCAACGGTGACAACGACCATTCGATCTTCTTGTGGACCGGGAATGGTACCGAGACGCGGCTGCAGCGACATTCCTCTATTCCTGCTTACTGCATCGTGTTGTGGGCGGAAGGCCACGTGTCTGAACCAGATGAACTCCCCGCCCAAGCGGCCGCCCGCTACTGGCATGACGTCGTTGAGACCGGTCGGGCGATCCGGTCTGCGTTCGAGCCGCTGAAGATCAACTACCTGACGCTCGGCAACGCCGTCCCGCACCTGCACACGCATGTCTTCCCGCGGTTGCCCGGTGACCCATTCCCTGGTCGTCCTTTTCCATGGGAGGTCCTCACCAACGTGCCCGCGACGCCGGATCCGGTTCTTCAAGAGCAAGCAGCGATGCTCCGCGCGAGTCGCGCTGCATGACCGACCCGGTCGTGGGCGCGTGGATCACCTGCCCGAGGTGCCCATCCTGCGCCGAGCGAGTCGATCTCGCCTCGGGCGAGCGCTGACCCATCGGCCCCTACCGGGCGGCTCCGCGCCTCATAATCCCGATGTGGGGATCGAGGTTCTGCCGGCGACTGCACGTTGGGAGGACTTCTCGTCGTTCATGGTGCCCCGCCGGCCGGGGGCGAGCGCATGCGTTTGCATGGCGTACCGCAACTCCAGCCTCGACATGCCCGGCCGCATCGGGCACATGCGCTCCCTGTGCGACAGCGAGCCAGGCCCCGGCGTCCTGGCGTACGTCGACGGGGAGGTCGCGGGCTGGTGCTCGGTCGCCCCAAAGTCCACGTACCGCGCACTCGTGAACTCGCGGACGATCCCACACGTCGACGACGACGGCGTTTGGTCCGTGGTCTGTTTCGTCGTACGACCAGGGTTCAGGCGACGTGGCCTCATGCATCGGCTTCTCGACGGCGCGATCGCGCATGCCCAGGCAATGGACGCACCAGCGCTGGAGGGCTACCCGGTCGAGCCGGGTGAGAGCCGAGTTGACCAGACCAGTGGCTACGTCGGAACCGTTGCACTCTTCGAATCGCACGGCTTCCGCCGGATCAGCACGACGTCGGGTCGTCGAGGTGGCCGGCCTCGATGGCTTGTCCGGCGCGACTTGACGTTGCCCACTGCGTAACCTGACGCGATGAAACGCTTCGTCGACGAGGACCTCAGCGCTGCGGAGTTTCGTGAGTGCGTGCTCAACGGCACGCGGCTCATCGGAGTTGTCATGCAGGATGCGCAGATCGACGGCCTCGTCACGAACCTCGTAGTCAACGGGGTCGAGGTCACCGCCTACGTTGCGAGCGAGCTTGATCGCCGCTACCCCGTGCGGGTACTCATCCGCTCCGACACACCGGCTGACTTGCTCGAGGGGTGGCGGCAACTGCAGGCCGATTGGACGGCGACCGTCGACAGGCTGCGGGCCTCGCCGGGGCTGGAGCACCGCACCGTCAACGGCGAATGGTCAGCGCTCGAGACTTTGCGTCACCTCGTCTTCGTCTACGACTCGTGGTTCCGCAGATGCGTTCTTGGGTCGACCGAGCCGTTCACACCACTCGGGCTCGCGCCCGATTTCGTGCCAGACCGCGAAGGGCAAGGACTTGACTTGACGGCGAAGCCCAGCCTGGACGACGTGGTTGCAGTGCGCGCCGAGCAGGCCGCGGAACTCGAGGCATGGCTCACGACAGTGACCTCCGCGCAGCTCGCCGCCACCGCGCCCATCCCAGAAGGCGACGGCTGGCCGCCCTATGCACGTGGCCGCTCGACGCGGCGGTGCCTCGGCACCGTGCTCAACGAGGAGTGGGCGCACCACGGCTTCTGCGTCCGCGATCTGGACCTAGCGGAAACCTCGACCACCCCGTAAGCCCGCTCGATCTGCGGCTCGCGTCGTGCCTAGATCGTCGCGTCCGCTTCGCCCTGGTTATCCTGTTTGGCGTCCGTTCACCCGCGGCACCGCCGCCGAGCCCTGCCTCGGTGCCGTTCCCCGATCGTCCAGAGGCAGGGACCGGGGACCCATGCACCACGCCGGCGCCGCCATGCGCCGGCTCGGGGTGAAGCGCCGCCACCCGTGGCGCCGGGCAAGCTTCCGCGCCCGAACCCGACAGCT
>Ga0070658_10000275_pt1 | contig 45160 bp, 45 predicted proteins | sample KBSC13metaG_FD_64664 | JGI IMG/M metagenome (GOLD analysis project Ga0070658, IMG submission 64664) | Corn rhizosphere microbial communities from Kellogg Biological Station, Michigan, USA - KBS C1-3 metaG | ecosystem: Host-associated > Plants > Roots > Rhizosphere > Soil ... | reverse complement strand
GCGAAGTCGATCGTCTCCTGCACGGTCTGCGGGGTCTCGACGGGCAGGCCGATGATGAATGTGCCGTGGACCTTGATGCCGAGCTTCTTGCAGTTGGCCATGAATTCCCGCGCCATTTCGAGCTTGATGCCCTTCTTGATGCGGTTCAGGATCTCCTGGTTGCCGGATTCGAAGCCGACGAGCAGCAGACGCAGGCCGTTGTCACGCAGCTCTTTGAGGGTTTCGTACTTGACATGGGCGCGGGCGTTGCAACTCCAGGTCAGGTTGAGGCGTTTCATGTGCTTGCTGATCTCGATAGCGCGTTTTTCGTTGATCGTGAAGGTGTCGTCGTCGAACATATATTCGCGCACTTTATCGCCCCAGATCGCCTTGGCCTCGTCCATCTCACGTCCGACGCACTCCGGGCTTTTGGTGCGGTAGGCGTGGCCGCCGATGGTCTGCGGCCACAGGCAGAAGGTGCACTTGGCCGGGCAGCCGCGTCCGGTGTAGAACGAGACGTAGGGGTGCAGCAGGTAGCCGATGAAGTACTTGGTGATGTCGAGGTTGTCGGCGTAGGTCTGGAAAACTCCCGGCATGGCGTCCCAGTTGGGCACCAGTTCGCGGTCTTCGGTGCGCTGCAATCGGCCTTCCTCATCCCGCCAGGAGAGGCCCTTGATCTCGGTCCAGGGGCGATCCTCCGCAAGCTCTTTGCAGGTGTAGTCGAACTCATGGCGGCAGACGAAGTCGATCAGCTTGTTCTCACGCAGCGTCTGTTCCGGCAGCACCGCGACATGCGCCCCGATAAACCCGATCTTTACATTCGAGTTCTGCGCCTTGATCTGGCGGGCGCACTCGACATCGTTGGCCAGCGAAGGCGTGCTGGTGTGCATGATGACCAACTCATAGTCCTTCGCGATCTTCAAAATGTCTTCCTGGGTCTGATGATGCGGAGGCGCATCGATCAATTTGCTGCCCGGCACCATTGCGGCAGGTTGCGCCAGCCAGGTCGGGAACCAGTAGGACGTAATTTCGCGCTTGGCCTGATATCGGGAACCGGCGCCGCCATCAAAACCATCGAAAGAGGGCGGGCTGAGAAACAGTGTCTTCTTCACGAGCAGTAATTCTCCTTGGGTAAAACGGAAAACGGACTTAAGAGTTCATACGTAGAGTTTACCCCGAAACGGAGGAGGAATCGCTACGTCGCTTCGAACGGACGGCAAACAAGGATCCAACGGGCAGCACAGAGGAATGGTAGGCGGAGCAGAGAACGGTACGTCTTCTGGAACTGTGAGGGAACTTGCTCTTTCCGAGGAGGCAAGTCCCTTACCGAAGACAATCATGCAATTCCGATCGAAAGAGGTTAATCCGGCAGGAGTTTGCGGAGAGTAAACGAAACGTTCTGTACAGTCTGAAAGAAAGCCCTGAGAGGCTGGAGGAGAAGTGCATGGAGCCGATCGTACAGATTTCGCTGGATTTGACGGGGATTGACGAGGCGCTGGAGACGGCCGCGATGGCGATGCGAGCGGGTGTCGATTGGCTGGAGGCCGGAACGCCGCTGATACTCGCAGAGGGTCTGCATGGTGTGCGCGCCCTTCGGTCCGCTTTTCCCGATACGCCGGTGATCGCCGATCTCAAGACGATGGACGGCGGCTACCTCGAAGCGGAGATGATGGCGAAGGCAGGCGCCACCCATGTCGTCGTGATGGCGCGGGCGCATCCGGCGACGATCAAGCAGGTCGTGCAGGCCGGCAAAGACCACGGGGTCAAAGTCATGGGTGACAATCTGGGCTGCCCCGACATGGCGGAGGGGGCGCGGATGCTGGAGGATCTCGGCTGCGACTACGTGATCCACCACATCGGTTTCGATGAGCGGCGCGACCCGGAGGTGCAGGCGCAGTACGGCGGACGGATGCCCAACCCTCTCGACAAACTGGCCGAAGTAGTCAAGGCGGTCTCAATTCCGGTGCAGGCGGTCGGAGGACTCAGTATCGAGCAGGCGATCGCCTGCCCGCGTTACGGCGCGCCGCTGGTCGTGTTGGGCGCCCCGCTGACCGTCGATGCCGACGCCTTCAAGACCGCCGCGGGCGATGTCGAAGGCGCGCTCCGCGAAATCTGTCGGCGGATTCGCCGGCAGTAGTTCGCCAACCACGAGAAGGAGACGATTTCATTGCAATCAGCCGGGTTTGACGTCTTTTCCATTTTTTTCCTGTTGATGGCAGGAGCTGCGGGACTCTTTACCCTCGTGATTTTCGGATTGATCCTCGCCTGGCTCTTCGGGGCGTTTCGAAAGTCGGGCAATCGGCAGGGGACGTGGCAATCGCCTCCGACCGGACAACGCTCGTACGGCGGAGGCTTCAACGGCGTTGTGTACACCGACACCTATATAGAAATGCAACCCACCTCCTCGACGCCGGACAACAACCGGATCCTCTTTGAAAGTAACACCACTTTCGATGCGGGCAGCAGTGCGGACTTTAGCGCTGGACAGGACAGCAGTGGCGGAGTAGATTTCGGCGCTTCTGGAAGCAGCAACGATTTCAGCAGTTTGGACTCCAGTTCCAGTTACGATTCAGGCGGCAGTGCGGATTTTAGTTCCAGCAGCTCCAGCAGTTCCGACTTCAGCAGCAGTGATTCTGGCAGTAGTACTTCCAGCAGTGATGCTGGTAGTAGTAGCGGAGGCGATTACTGAACTTCCTCTGCTCCCGTGAGTGTGATACGGATCACATGTTTGTGTGATGAAGGTCGCGGTTTTCCAGGATGGGCTGTGGGACAATCAGCATAAGTTCGCGGATAGCGATAAGACTCACGCGACGGGAAGGAGACGATTCCATGAGAAACGGGTGGTGGGGAATCGTGCTGCTACTCTGTGTCGGACTGCTTCCGGCGACGGCGCAGCGCGGGACTGATCTGAATACAGCGTTTAAAGCCGATCCTCTGGCGCTGGCGCTCAAAAGCGATAGCGTCTACGTCGGCAAGACTCTGCGGAGTCAGGTAGACGAAAAGGGGCTGCGGGATCTGGCGTCTAAAGCGCCCGCGGATCGGCCCGTGAAGCTGGTCGTGGTCAAACTCCTGCCTGCGAGCGGGAACAGTTTCGGTTCGCGCGATACCTACACCCGCGCCCTGCACCAGTATCTGAACATGGGCAGCGGCACCCTGATGATCATGACGGACAAAGGTGTCTCCGCCTCGACGAACGGCCTGCCACCCGAGCGAATCGCCGCCATCATGCAGCAGAACGCGCAGGCGATTCAGAGCAACCCCGTGAACGGATTCGACCACGCCCTGACCGACCTCTACGCTGCGATGGAGAATCAGGGCGGAGCCGGCTCCAACTCCACAGGGACGACCGCGACACGTCCCTCTGGCAAGCCGACCGATGCCGAAGGCTGGACCGGACTGTTTATTATCTTCGTGCTGTTCGTTCTCTTCCTGCTTTTTGTGGTCTGGATCATCCGAGGGATGGGAAAACTGATCAAGGGGTCGGAAACAAGGCGGGCCATGCAGCAGGCGGCTCTGCCGGTAGGGCGCCTGCGCAAAGAGGTGGTCAACGGTCTAGCCTACGCCGATACCTATCTGGATCTGCTGCCCGCCTCCCCACAACTGGAGGCGAACAGGCAACTGCGGCAGGACACCGCGGCGCTCTACGAACAGGCCAAAAACCTGGCCCAGGCTGCGAAGACGCCGGAGGACTTTGGCCGCGCGGAGGCGCTGTTGGAGCAGGCGAACCAGAACGTTCTGTCCATCAAACAGTTTATCGACCAGGCGACCGGAGGCACCGGATTCGCCGTCGCCGTGGAGGGTACCGACTACCGCGTGACGCCTGGAACTGCCAACGGCGCAACCGTTGCTGCCCCGGTCCTGACAGGCATGAATCCCGCCGACATTCCGCCCGACGAGCGCGCCGCCTGTTTCTTCTGCTCTCGCCCTGCGCGTATCTCCGACCTGACGCCGGTGACGATTGCGCTCAACGGGCAACGCAGAAAGGTCCTGGCCTGCCCCGACGATATCCGGAGCGTTCAGCAGGGAGCGACGCCGCAGGTCCGCACCGTGATGGAGAGCGGCAGGCCGACCGCGTGGTACCGCGCTCGCAGCTACGATCCCTACCGCGACTACCACTACGGTCAGGTCGAATACTATCCTGCCTATACCTACTACGATAACTATAACAACGGCATCTGGGACGGCTTTTTGCTCGGCACGCTCTTCTCTGATCCCACTCCGGTCGCCTATCCGGTTTTCGTGGGCGCGGATGGCTACCAGTCCAACGATCCTGTCGTCGCCGCGCCGCCGCTCGACACATTGCAGTACTCCACCGTGACGAACAACAGCAGCGACTTCTTCGGAACCAACTCCAGCTTCGATACTGCGAATAACACACCCACCAGCGGAAACTTCGGCGGCGCCGACACCGGCAGTTACGACTCCGGAGGCAGCGCGGATTTCAGCAGCAGTTCCAGCAGTTACGACTCCGGTTCCAGCTACGATTCAGGGGGCAGTTCGGATTTCAGCTCCAGTTCCAGCAGTTCCGACTTCGGCAGCAGCGATTCCGGCAGCAGCAGTAGTGGTGACTACTGATGTGCCTCTGCCTCAGAGGCCAGAGTAGTTTCGCCTAACAACGTGGCTTGCAGGCAATGTGCCCGCGAAGGAAATTCTCCACGCGGAAGTGGAGAATTTGGGATGCCCGAAGGGTTTCCTCGTCCGTCTTCATCCGAAGGCTCCTAGCGAAGGAATTTATTCCATCGCCAACTACTGACTTTTCGGCGTCGCCTTTTCGAGCCACACGACAATGTCACTGCCTCGGGGATGGCGATGCTGCTCGACGATCTCGTAGCCAAGTCTGCGGTAGAGGGCGACGTTCTTTTCCATGCGCATGCGTGTTCCCAAGCGTAACCTGGGGCGATCCGCGAGGCGTGCGACCGCCTCCATCCGATGCATCAGGGCCGAGGCGATACCTTGGCCCTGATAGTCGGGATGCACCGCCAGCCTGCCGATATAGAGATAGTCAGGCTCCAGTCGGAAGCGCGCGGAAGCCACGGCCTCCTCCCCGATCCAGCCTAACAGCGCGCCGCCCTGAAACATCCCCTCTGCCGCCTCCGCAAGAGTCTCTGTCAATGCTCCGGAAGGCGGGTCCAGGTCCTGTACGCTCTTGAAAGCCTCCACCATAACGGCATGGACCTCTAGGGCCTGCGCCTGCGTCGCCAGCGTAATGCGTACCGTCGCCGCCGGACGATAGATAGGATACGACCGTTCCGGCAGATCGTTTAGCTGTTGCCGCAGTCTCTCCCGCGTCTCTTCCCAACACTCTGCCGCTTCCATTCCCTCGAAACTCTCCTTCAAAATGGGACCTCTGTCTGGCTTCTCTTCTGTCTGAATTCTCTACGGTAAGGTGTCCTGAATGGCGGTGGCGAGTTCCGTTCCCAGAAGCTGGCTGGTGGCGGCGTCCGGATGGATGCCGTCGTGGGAGTGCTGACTGGGTTGGCCGGACGGATTGGTCAGGCCGGTCTGAACCGAGACGCCGAGGTCGATCAGAAACAGGCGGGTGTCGGAGGCATGGGCGGTCTTGTAGTCCTGAACGGCAGCCGTGAGCGCCTCGCGCTCGAAGCCGCCGAACGGCACGACGATATAGATCCGACTGGTGGGCATGGTGGCGCGCGCGCCGGTCAGCCAGCTTAACACGGTCGCTTTTACCTGGACGGGGTCGGCAGGCGAGAGCGCATCGTTGGTGCCGTGTACGACGATCACATAGTCCGGGGAGGGGGTGAACGCCCGCGATTTGCCGGAGTAGTGAAACTTCCAGGCGTCCGGGAATTTGGGGACGTTGCTGCCATCCTGACCGGGAATCGTCCAGCCCTGCCGCGCCACTCCGACGACGCCGAACTCGGCGCTCAGCGCGGAGGCGCAGGTGTAGGTAAACGCGTGGGTGGCATCATCGTCGATGGCGGGATCGCCGTGCGCCGATTCGGTATGGACGCCCTCGGTGATGCTGTCTCCCAAAAAGAGAATGCGCCTCGTCAGCAGCGTAGGGGCGACGGTCACGCCTCCGGTGTCCATGGTCAGTCCGGTGATGCGCAGCGCTTCCAGCGGGACGTTCCACCGATCCTGCGCGTAGTCCGAGGCCACAAACCAGACTTTGAACGTGTGCGTGCCTGCGGCCAGCAGATTGGTGTTCAGCGGAATCTGCACGTCTCCGGAGGCCAGCTTATAGGTATGCGTCGTGCCGCCATCGACCTGCCAGCGAATCACCGGTCCGCCGCGATTGGGCGCGGTAGCCAGCGCGGAGGTGTCGAGATCCAGCCGCACGTTCGTACTCTGAAAGCTGCCGCTCAGATACGCTCCGGGCTGGGTGGTGGTCGCCGCCGTCGTAGGATCGACCGACCAGTTGTAAGGACTGAAGTACAGGTTCGCATCGTTGAGGGCGATCTTTGTCCCCGAGACCGCAATTGTATAGTGGGGAGACAGCGCATCCCCTCCTCCACATCCCGCGCACCAACCCAGCAAGAGACACAGTAGCAAGAGACCGAAACGTCGCATCTTTTCCCCCTCAACCCGTTGTTGAAACCTTCTCATTCTACAGGCCGCAGACGACCGTGTCAAGCCGCCGTCCCGGATTCGACCCCGAGAACGTCTATTGACGCATTCCTCCCCTGCTGTTATAATGACGGCAACTCCTGCGCGCGATCATCGGGCCGGACGAGGATGGAAACAGACAAAAAGAGATGTTGAACGCACTTGTCCCTATCGCCTATATTCGTCTGCGCTTCGGCTGGATCTCGGTGCGGCTCATACGGCAGGGCGAACTGCTGGGAGACTTCGAAGGCAAAGCCCAGGTCGCCGTGAAACGCGCCTCCGTCGCCTCTGCGGCCTCACTTCCGGAAGTGGTCGCGGTCGGAGGTGAGGTGGAGGGTGCGATGTTGCGGTCTCCGGAGGAGTTGGTGGTTCGCACGGCCTTCGACCATCCGCGTCTCCTCTTCGGGAACCTGGACAGTACCATTCTGGTGATGAAGCATTTCGTGTTGCGTGCTGCCCAGCAGGCGGATATCTCTCTGCGTGGCTGCCGGGTCGTCATTCACCCGCAGCGGGATCTGGAAGGCGGCCTCTCCGATCTGGAGGCGCAAGGACTCATCGAATTGGCGACACGCGCAGGCGGACGCGATGTCGGGATCTACAACGGATCGGCGGAACTGACCCCGCAGGATCTCTCCGCAATACGGTTGAGGAGACCTCTCAACCGAAGTTGAACCGGAAGCGCCGGATCATCCGGCATTCACGATGCTTGCACGCTCTATGGAGGGAAAATCGATGAAAAAAGCTCGTCTTTTGCTGGTCGGCGCTTCGGCGCTGGCGCTCTGGGGCTGCGGCGGCAGCGGTGGCGGCCCACAAGCGGGATCGAACGCGCTCGTCAACGGTCGCGCGGCGCTGAATCAACTGGCGACCAACACATCGAGCGCCTCGACGCAGTCGCTGCAATCGGCGCTCTCCCTGTTTCTACAGGCCCTGAAGCAGAATCCCAACAGTTCGGAAGCGCATTTCGGCGCAGCGGTCTGCCTGATGGGCGCTGCCTCCCAACAGGTCGATGGCGCCGGCGCCACAGGCATCGCCCATCCGGTCATTGCGAGCAAGAAGATCGCAAGTACGAAACTCGCCGTCAACCGCGTCGGCACGCGGGACGCCGATTCGGATCCGGGCGGCGTCGGTTCTGCTCCCGGCAATCCCGGCCCCGGTTTCGTTTTGCCCTCTCCGCCCACAACGGGCGTCGTTCCCCCGACTCCTCCCAATGGAACGGTGATCGCGCGCCCGATCGAGCCTGTGCACACGCTCGGCCTCTTCTGGTTCCTGGATCGTGGCCTCAGCAATCCCAGCACGCTGCTCAATATGCTCTCGCCGATCTCCGACCTGCATCTGGGCCTGATCTCCTACTACGGCTATTCAGGGGATGCTCAGGAGGTCGCGCGCCGCCAGAAACTGCTGACGGATCTGGAGACGGTCGCCCAGCACCTTCAGACGGTTGAGGCGGATCCCACCTTTACGATCACCCTGCCCGCGCCCGACCAGAACGGACAGAAGGTCACGATCGGTCTGCCCGAAGTCTATCTGTTCGACGCCTATGTGCAGTCGCTGCGCGTCTCGACGGCCCTCTCGCTGACCTACAACCGCGACCCCGGCAACGCCGGCCTCCTGCCTCCCACCTCCGGCGGTGGCGGCGGCTCGACAGGCACTGCGCCGGATCCGCCCACGCCCCCGATCTTCATCAAGAACGGCCGCGATGTGGTAGTCGATCCCGGACCGAATTCGCCCTTCGTCGCCCTCGACAAGAATAGCGACGGCAAGCTGACGCCGGACGAGTATCTGCCCGCCAGTCCGTTCCTGACGCTGCGCGATGCGTCCTACTTCCAGACCGCGCAGGCGGCGATGCTCAATATCGTCGATCGTGAAACCAAAGGCATTGCGGGAGTGCTGGCGCGCCCGTCCACCGGCAGTTTCCTGGTGCCGAACAGCACGGATGTCGCGGCGGCGCTGACCAGCATTCGCGACAACGTCCTGCCGCTGATCCAGCAGGCGACCTCCGGCCCTGTCACCCTGAAGGTGCCGCGCTACGAGCCGATCCCACTGATGACCGTCACCGGCGGCACCGTTCAGCCTGCCACCGCTCCCAACGAACTGTTTACGTCGGCGCCTGTCGCGACCACCGTTCACACCCCGGCGCAGAACCCCGTCTTTGAAGTGCCGACCGAGGCCGTGACCATCGACCTCGCCGCCTGGATCGCCCATCCGCCTGCCGATCTGAAGACGTTCGCCCCGACCTACACGCTGAACTCCATCGGCTACCCGAACTACACCCTGACGACCTACCCCGATTCAACCTTCGGCGGCCTCTTCCCGAACGGCCTCCCCTCCGATTTCAACCTCTAATTCAGACAAGTATCCCCTGATCTCGGTCACTTTTGGCCAGGATCAGGGGATACTTGTCTTCCAAGCCGACAGAAGCCCGCAGTTGCTTTAGCGCAACGTACTGTTGCCTCGTAAGGCAAAAATAAGGGTGATAATCGTTCCACCGACAAAAAGCCAGGTGACAATTGCTTCCGCAGACATAGCAAGACGCTCCGTTTCTGTTGAGTGCATTTGACAAGCGCAGAACCGACAGAGTATAATCTCTCGATTGCTTATGATGGGGGATCGTCCAGCGGCAGGACAGCGGCCTTTGGAGCCGTTAACCGTGGTTCGAATCCACGTCCCCCAGTTTCTTACTTTCTGTATACGAAACATCGTCCGGACACGTTTTCTACCCCTTAAAAGAAGTGGCAGGAGACGTGTCTTTTTGCATCTATTCAACCTCCCTATCGATGCATGATCGATGCATATTGGCATACTCCACGATGATATGGCATAATGATTTGCTGCTGTTTTTCAAGAAGAGGTTAGGCGGGAATGCCTTCAGGGCAAGAGAAAGCCGCCAGAGAGGACCCTGTTAATGCACTTATCTCCCAGGCGGGCTTTCACGCTGATCGAACTGCTCGTCGTCATCGCCATCATCGCGATTCTCGCAGCTATTCTGTTTCCTGTCTTCTCCCAGGCACGGGAGAAGGCGCGTCAGACCTCCTGTCTCTCCAATACCAAGCAATTGGGCCTGGGCGTGCTGATGTACGCTCAGGACTACGACGAAGCGCTTCCCCCGACGCAGGACGCCAATCTTGTCCTCTGGCCCGACCTGATCAATACCTATGTCAAGAATAGCCAGATACGGATCTGCCCCAGCGACAGCGGCGCGAAGAACTCCTATGGCCTGAACGAACTCACCTTTATCGACGCCACCGACTACCTGCCCGGCGCGCCTCCCCTGTCCAGTCTGCCTCTGTTCGAGACTCCGAGCGAGACGGTAATGCTGGGCGAACTGGGAAGCGGCGATGATCTGAAGACCGTGCGCCAGAACGCTTTCAAGTTGACGGTTCCGGATGGCGATCTCAACGATTCTCACGATGCGCGCCCCTCTGGTCGCCACTTCGCCCGCACCAACCTGGGCCTGATGGATGGGCACTCCAAAGCGATGCGCCTGGATCAGTACTACATCAATCAGACCCCCGTCGACAAATGGTTCTGCGCCAGCCCCACCAATGCCGACGCCTGCAAAAGCAACAATTAAAGCCGGCACTCCTTTATCCACGGGATCCTTCAGGACAACGATCATTGTGCAGGCAACCGGGCCGATTCTCATTTGAGAATCGGCCGCAGTTTTTAAGATTGCGCTCTCTCTGGAAGCCCTGTCACTGCACGCGTTTTCAAAGACTCAAATCCTGGCTTGTTTGCGTCACAACACCTGCTCTAAGCAGGATTCCCATATCTCCTGGCGAATATTATGTCTACACTTTTCACGCAAATAACACGCAGTTCTTCATCAAAGAGAAACCCAAAAACGCGCTGACTCAGGAGGGCATCGACGCTGTCGTAGAGGTCTTTTCGAAGTGGGAGACGCGGGAGAAACTGAGCCGTGTGGTCACGCTCGAAGAGATTCGAGCAGGGGACTACAACCTCAGTCCCTCCCAATTCGTAGCGATCGGGGAGACAATGACCCATCGCCCCCTCGCGGAGATCCTGGCGGACCTGACGGACGCCAAGACCGAAACGCGCCGACGCCCATCTCGCCGCAACCCTGGCCCGTCTCGGCCTGATTGGGGAAGGAACCATATGAAAGATCTGACGTCTCTGGACGGATATGAGGATTTCTTGCACGACATTAAGTCACGTATCCAGTCCGCACAAGTAAAGGCTGCGCTTGCCCTGAGCCGTGAAGTAGTTCTGCTCTACTGGCACATAGGCCGTGAGATTCGAGAACGACAGGAGCGGTATGGATGGGGCGCGAAAGTGGTTCAGCGCCTTGCCACAGATCTCAGAACTGCCTTCCCAGGGTTAGAAGGTTTCTCGCGCACAAACTTGCTCTATATGCGCACCTTTGCGGACGTTTATCCTGATTTTGAAATTGTCCAACAATTGTTGGACAATTGGCCCCTGCCTTGGGGCCATTTCATCCGTGTACTGGAAAAGGTGAAAGAGGCTGAACCTCGCGGCTGGTATCTCCGCGCTGCCTACGAACATGGATGGAGTCGCGCCATACTGGAACATCAAATAGATACCGACCTGTATGGACGACAGGGCAAGGCCATCAGTAACTTCGCCGCAACGCTTCCCTCACCGCAGTCCGATCTGGCCCAGCAAGTATTGAAAGACCCCTATAACTTCGATTTCCTGACCCTCGGCCCCGATGCAAAAGAGCGTCATCTGGAGAGGGGGCTGCTGGAACATGTTCGCGCGTTCCTGATGGAGATGGGTGCAGGCTTCTCCTTCGTAGGCAGTCAGTACCCGTTGGAAGTGAGCGGCAAAGACTACTTCCTGGATCTGCTTTTCTATCACCTGCGTCTGCGGTGCTTTGTCGTTGTGGACCTGAAAATGGGTGAGTTTACGCCGGAGTTCGCGGGGAAGATGAATTTCTACCTCTCCGCCGTGGACGACATCCTGCGTCACCCGACCGACGCGCCAAGCATCGGTATCGTTCTCTGCAAGACTCGCGACCGATTGACCGTAGAATATGCCCTGCGGAACACGGCGTCTCCCATTGGCGTCGCGGAATTTGTCACGGCGCTGCCTACTGCCCTGGAAACCAGCCTGCCGACCATTGCGCAGATGGAAGCGGAACTGGCACTTCTGGACGAGCAATGATTGCGGGCTGCGTAGATTTGTTCTTACACTGGATCGAGTTGATTAATAGATGAGGAGCAGAAACGCTCAATCGTGTAGTTTACGTCAACAATACTCAGTGCGGTAGGGCCCGGAGGTGTTGCCTGTGAAAATACTACTCTTTAGCAACAATGCTAAAATCATCAAGCATATCTCTGTTATGCTAAAGGAGAGCCAACTCACCCTAAAAACTGCCATCAACCGCTCTCCGATAGGATATGATGTGAAGGATGAGATAATCCAGAATCTGGAGCATATGTTCGCTGTATTAGAGACGGATCCTTTCCACCTGACCGTAGTGAGCGATGCAAAAACGATGCTAGAGGAAACGGATTTTGAGGATTGGCTTGTGATCTATATCGATATGCAACATCAGCAAGCGAGAGATGTCATCCAGGAATTGGCCCGGAGAAAAATTTCCCAGAGGTTCACGGTCATAGCTGTCATCAAACATGAATCCTACGATAAGAATGCAGATAATATAAGCTTTGCCTCCAGCTGGGGATGTGTTCCTTTTTGGGAGGATATTGGTCCAGAAGAGCAGTTAAGTGGACTCAGCGGCCTGTTGAGCTCTCCTAACCTGGGACCTTCTATAAGGCGTAACATAGGTGAGCCTTGGTCATAAATAAATCTACCATGCCAGATCGTCTCCAGTAGTGATTGTTGCTCCCCTCTATCGGATTCTAAAAACATCGGCCTTCAATCCTACCGAAGCGGGACGGTTAGGTGAATTGACAGCGTTGTTCTGCATGAAACAGAGAGGATCGAAATGCAGTGCGGAGATGATCTACCTCCGCACCGTACTCTGTGGGACCGTGAGTAGGATTAGCGGGGAGCAGGGGGCAATGGGCCGATGTGGAAGTAGGGCTCCAGGACGCGGTTGGCGGAGCGTAGGGAGCCGTTGACCCAGCCCTGTTCGTCGGAGAAGGCTTCGTTACACGCATAAAGATTCTCAGTAGGGCAGGCGAGCGTTTTCATGACCTCACGGTCGTTGGCGAAGCGCGCCCACTGGTGATAGGCGTACCCGAACTCGTGCTCCCCGCACCAGAGGCGGAAGCTGGTCAGTACGGGAGGTGGCACGGAGATCATCCGGAACAGCTCCTTGAACTGCCGGGTCGCCTCGTCCACGACCGCGTGCGAGGCCGCGAAGATCACCTGGGGCCGCGTATGATTGTGCTCCTCCTGCAAGGGCGACGTAAATTTCGGCCCCATCTCCTGCAATATTTTCCAGAAATCCGTATTGGTGTAGTCGCAGTAGATGGTGAGCGGCGCCGGGCCTTTGAGTTCCCCACTCACGAGAGGGTCGAAGGCGTAGACCGACCCCATCGGCAGGTTCGTGAAAGAGGGGCCGTTCTGCACCTGGGGCAGTTTGCCCTCGATCCCATTGCGCCACCAGGCCTGGTTGTAGTAGAGATTGATCTTGCAGAGACGCATCGGGATGACGCTCTCCAGCGCTTTGGTCAGGGCGGCGGCATGGGGATTTTTATCGGTGTTCAGGGCAGGGGAAACTGCTTGCAGGCACTGAAGCGCCGTCGTGGGCAGCGCCAGGATCACCTTCGCGGCCGTGATCGCAACGCGGTTTTTGCCGGATTGGACGTCGAGGCTGAAGCCATGGCCCTTCTTGTCGATGGAGGTGACAGGCGTGCTGAGGAAGAACGCGCCGCCCATCTCTTCCACCCGCTTGTGCAGCATCTTCGGCAGCGAACCGAAGCCGAACTTGAGCGCGGAAAAGATCGGATTGGCCGGGAAATCTTCCAGGAGTTGATAGGCCTCCCCGGCGCTCACCAGCGAGAAGAACGGAGCGCGGAAGCCCACCGTGTCGGCGCACATCGTGATACACTCTTCCGACAGCCCGAACGCGCGATAGAGCGCCCAGAGGCCCCACTCGTTCAGAGGGATGCCCTGAAAGGTGAAGTCCAGTCGGAACTGCTGCCAGAACTCCGGTGTCGGATTGGTCGGGACATTCCGCCCGTTCTGCACGACCAGATCGTGATAGACGGCGGTGATGATATCTACGGGAGCCTTGTTCTGCTCGTTCGGGTAGAGATTGTAGAGCTGCTTCCAGATGGCGTTGTTGTTCTGCTTCGCCTCCGCGACGGTGAAACTGCGCCCGCGAATATGGTAGTAGTTGTTTTCATCGCCCATCCCGAACGGCACGATCTGCTCGTCCATGTCCAGACTGTGGATCAGCGCCAGCAGTTCCGTCATGGACTGATTGAAGCGCATCCCGCCCTCTTCTTCTTTGACCTCGATGACCTTCCCGTCCAGATCTTTGATCCGCACGATGTCCGTGTCCAACCGGCCCCCGATATGATCGAGCAGGTCGAAGAGGACGACTTTACGCTTTGGATCGTCCATCAGCAGACGGTAAGCGCAGTAGAGGCCGGCAACGCCGGTGCCGACGATCACCACATCCGCCGAAGCGGGAATCTCCTGGACAGCCATGTCTTAAATATCCTTATAGATCTCGAATAGAAACCGGGCCGGCTCTTAGAGGGAGAACCGGCCCGGTCAATCAAAGGGCTTGGGGTGGTTGGCGCGTTAGCCGCGCTCGACTTCGACGCGGGCCACATAGCGGCAGAGAAGCTCGTTGGCTTTCTCAGCGGTGTCGCTTTCGGCATAGACGTGGAAGAAAGGCTCCGAGGCGTCCGGAAGGACCAGCGCCCAGTCGTCCCCCTCGTAGAACTTGATACCGTCGATCAACTCCACGCGCCGTCCGTCTTCGCCGGTAAGCGCATTGGCCTCTTTCGTCAGCGCGCCCATGACCCGGCCTTTTGCCTCCCAGGGGCAACGGATCATCGTATGCGCGATATGCGTGTCGGGCAGTTCCGCCGCAAGTTCGGAGATGTTGAGGTCGGTGACCGCCAGAAGCTCCATCATCTTGCCGAAGCCGTACATGGCGTCGAAGGTCGGCTGGAACTCCGAGAAGATGAAGCCGCCCGCATCGTCCCCGGCGAAATCCACACGACCCGGTCGGCTGGCATCCCCGATGCAGAGCGCCATCAGGTCGCGCACATTGGTGCGGGTGCGGGTCACGATGCCGCCGTGCAGTCCTACCAGGGCTTCGATGGAGCGGGGAGCCGTCACCGGCACCGCGATCTTGGCCCGCTCCCGTGTGCGCGCCACCAGCACGCACATCAGGGCCAGGAGCTTGTCGCCCTCGATCAGGCCGCCGTGCTCGTCCACCAGCGTCATGCGTTCGCCGTCCGCTTCGAAGAGCACGCCGAGGTCGGCGCGCAGGGTCGTCACGATCTGCGCCAGATTCGGGAGCAGACTCTGGCGCGCATCCGGTGTCTTGGGCGTTTTCGACACATCCGGATAGGCGTTGAGAGCGATCAGGTCGCAGCCCATCTTCCCCAGCATCGTGGGATAGACGTTCGCCAGACGTCCGAAGGCGAAGTCCGCCACCACTTTCAGGTTGCGCGTCTTCACCTGTTTGAGGTCTAGTTTGTGATAGAAAGACTCGGCGTACTGCTCCACGCCCCGTCCTGCGAACTCCAACTGCCCGACTTGATGCGCATCGACACGTCGGAAGTCTTCACGGAAGAAGATCGTCTCGACCTTGCGCTCGGCATTGGTGGAGAGATAGACGCCCTGATCGTCGAAGAACTCGATCAAGGCCATCTTGGGATTGTCGGGGGCGAGGCGGATATGGACGCCGCCGCTGGCCTGGGTGCCCAGGATGCCGTGTCGCGCGATCGGCAGAGGCATGGAGCGCATATCCAGGACATTGACACCGACGGAGAGCAGGCCGGAGATCATGGCGCGTTTCAGCATCCGGGCGACCGGCCCGGAGTCGCGGCTGGTGACGACGGTCGCGCCGCGCTTCATATACCCGCCGAACGACGCGCCCAGCTTGCAGGCCAGATCCGGCGTCAGTTCGATATTCGCGATGCCCATCACGCCCATTCCGCGGAAGAGGGAGCCTGCCCAGCGCTGGCCCCAGATCAGGCTCATCGTGACCGTGCTGCCCGCCTCGATCAGCTTGTCGGGCCAGAGTTTGATCTGTGTGCGGATCGTGCTGTCGTCCTCGATGCGGCAGCGCGAGCCGATGACCGCGCCCTCCTGAATGACGACATTGCTTTTGATCTGCACATGCGAGCAGACCGTACAGGCGGAGAGATGCGACTCCGCGCCGACATAGACATTGTCCCAGAGGACGCTGCGATGCACCTCCGCCTTCTCCTCGATAATGGCGTTGTCGCCGATGACCGAGTAGGGGCCGACAATCGCCTGCGCCTTGATCTTGCAGTTCTTGCCCAGAACGACAGGCGGGCGGATGATAGCGGTCGGGTCGATGTCCTGCCCTTCGCCGATCCAGACGCCTTCGCTGCGATAGTCCGTCGAGAGACCTTCGTGCACGCGCGTATGGGCATCCATGACCGTGTACTGCGCCTCACGGTACTGCTGGAGGTTGCCCACATCGCACCAGTAGTCGTTCATGACATAGCCGAACAGGGGTTTGCTCTCCGCGAGGATCTGCGGGAAGATGTCCTGGCTCCAGTCGTAACTCTTGCCCATCTCCATATAGTCGAAGACGGAGGGTTCCAGGATATACATCCCGGTGTTGACGGTATCGGAGAAGACTTCTCCCCAGGAGGGCTTTTCGAGGAAACGCCGGATGCTGCCGTTATCGTCGGTGATGACGACGCCGAACTCCAGAGGATTGGAGACATGAGAGAGAACGATGGTGGCGAGGCTCTGCTTGTCACGGTGGAACTTGACGGCGGTATCGATGTTGATGTCGGTCAGCGCATCGCCGCTGATAATGAGGAAGGAGTCGTCTTTGAGAAACTCCTCGGCCTGTTTGACGCTGCCTGCCGTTCCAAGGGGCGTCTCCTCGACGGAGTAGACGATATTGACCCCCCATTCGGAGCCGTCGCCAAAATAGTTTTCTATCTCATCCGCCAGATAGTGCAGCGTCACAACGATATCGTTAATGCCGTACTGCTTGAGCAGCAGCACGATATGCTCCATGATGGGCATATTGAGAGCCGGAGTAAGCGGCTTGGGGCGTTGGGAGGTCAGCGGACGCAGGCGCGTTCCTTCACCACCGGCCATGATGACAGCTTTCATAAAGACCCCCGTTCCAGGCGATGTGGGCTGCGCAGCGGCAACGTCGCCTTCTATTTCGCTATGTTTCGAATTCCCACCAGATGCGATGCTTCCCTATTCGCCCTCAGGAGTCAGCCTCCCTGCTTCCTCTTCAAAAAAACGGTCCGAACCCCGGAAAGATTCCGGCAAACGCCCTCCCGGACGTCAATCCTCCTCTTTTCTACGCGGCGTCTCCCCGATCCCAAACCGCTCCAACGCTCCAAACAGCACCAGGCTTCCGCCCAGGAGGGCGACAAGAACGCCCGGTTGCAGCGCAAAACGCAGGAGAGGGAGAAGCAGACAGACCGCCGCGGCCGTGATCTGAGCCGCCGCCCAACGTGAGCGGGTCTGCGGCTTCGGCAGGATCAGCAGGCTGACCCCGCAGAAGACCGCGCAAAACGTGAGGGGGCCGCGCAACGGCAGATCGAAACCATCCACTGGGAAATCACGAGGCGGGTTTAAAACCAGCGCTTTAGGTATGGAGCGGAGCAGTGCCTGATCGACCGGCTGTCGCTTCCAGACCAGGAACAGGCTGGCGACACACAGGGCCATCCCGACCAGCGTTGCGAGTTCGGCGCGGGTGAGGAAGGGGCGTGTACGCGCGGCTATGGACTTGTCTGGCTCCGTATTCACAAACTCGTTTTTCTACGCCGTTAGCGCAAAGTCCTGCTGCATTTTTCGTTATTCGACCTCCCCCAACGCCTCCGTAAGGAGGAGGCTCTCCAATGCTCTCCCTCCCCTTTAGAAGGGAAGGGCGCCTTCTTTAGCCCCCTCCTTCGTAAGGAGGGGGTTCTAGTTCTCTCCCCCTCCTTTAGAAGGAGGGGGCCGGGGGAGGTTATTCGATCGGCAGTTCCAGGCGCTCGGTCCACTCGTTCCAGGAGCCGTCGTAGTTGGTGAGATGTGGGAAGCCCAGCAGGGAGAGGACAAACAGCGCGGAAGTCGCGGCGACGCCGCCGTTGCAGTAGGCGACAACACGCTCCTCCGGTCGAGCGCCCGTCTCCTGCACGATCGACGCGAGTTCCGGAGTGGCCCGAAACGTACCGTTCTCCTGGAAAAAGGCTTCGCGCGGCAGATGTCTGGCTCCGGGGATATGGCCACCGCGTTTGCCGCGCCGGATGCGCCCGCTATACTGGCCCGCATCGCGCGCATCCAGCAGCAGAACCCCCGCGGTGTGCAGCAGATCCAGCACCTCTTCTGCGGTGGCGCGCCACTCCGGATGCAGATGCGGGGTGAATACAGCAGCCGGATAACTCGGGACCTCAGCGGTCGTCGGCCGGCCTTCTCGAAGCCATTTCGCCCAGCCGCCGTTCAGTACCCGGACCCGTGTGTGCCCGTAGTAGCGCAGCGCCCACCAGAGGCGCGTGGCGAACTGGGAGGCGGGATGGGCGTCGTAGACGACGATCTCCTGATCGTCCCCGATCCCGGCGGTTTGCAGAACCTCCTGCATTTTGCGAGGGTCCGCGACCTGCGCCGCGACCGGAGCGTCCAGATCGACGATGTCTCGGGTCCAATCGAGATAGACAGCGCCCGGAATATGCGCGGCGGCATACTCCTGCGGCACGCCCGTGTAGACGGCGCTCTGAACGCCGTCCTCCTGCATCTGCGTATGCACATAGCCTCGCATATCTACCACGCGCAGGTGAGGGGATCGCGCCTTGATGGCCGCCGCCAACTCCTCTGTTTCGATGAGGTGCAGGGCACGCCGTCTCTCCTGTTCCTGTTCCGCCGATACTCCCTCGATGGGGTCCATCTTCATCCTCCAAAAAATAGTTGAGATTCTTTTGTGCGTCCCGTTAGATCGTGCCTTTTCGCTCCGTTCTCCTTAACAGAACAGCCTGCGAACGAGCTGTTCACAAACTCGGTGATCTTAAACACCCTACGATAGAAGGAGCATTGTCATGAAATCATTTACTGCCCGCCTGCGCCGCATCTCTCAATTATCCGTTGCCACGCTCTCCCTGGTGGGCCTCATTGTCTCGGTCTCTCTGGCACAAGGCTGGGGCGACATCAGACGCCCGTGGGGCGTTACCACCGCCACCACGGCCCACGTCCTCTATCAGGACGGCAGCGAATTGACCGCAGGCGGCGTCTATACGACCGGTGGCATCTCTTACTCCGTTCCCGCGGCTGTCTACGACTCGTATGGCGATCTGTGCTATTCCGAAGGCACGGTGGTCTATCCGGACGGAACCTGGGAGCAGTTTCCTGTCAGCCTGGACTAGTTCCTGCGGGGAGGGAAGGCGTGCAGCCTGAGGCGCTCGCTCCCCGCGTCTCGAACGTCCTGCGAACTAGCACAAACGCCCCTTTACCACCGTGTGGTAAAGGGGCGTTGTAACGTCGCGCATGAGAAGCAGGACGACTCTGCCTGGCAGTGTCAGTGGGCGTTTCCGTTTTTCTTTTCGATCCTGGGGCCGGTTGGAACCTGCAGCCAGCGGGCGCCTTCGAGCAGCAGCGCGGTCTCTTTACGGTCGCCCTCGGAGATCGCGAACTGAGACAGCTTCGCGAAGACATCCGATACTTCCGGATGGCGCTGTTGGAAATGAACGGCTTCCGACTGCGTCAGTGTAGAGAGCATCCCGGTGAGGGTCTGTGCCGCGTCGCGGATTGCGGCAAAACCTTCCCCCGGCCCAAGGCGAGAGGCGCGCAGCGTCCCTTCGATATAGAGGGCCTGCCACTCCAGAGAAGGGAGATGAACCCGACTGCCGGCAAACAGCCTCGGCAGATCGATCTCCGGCGAGAGCATCAGTTCCGGGAGATTCTCGGCGTCCTCTCCCAGCAGGCGCTGCAGTCCGACGCCGCCCTCTGCGGTCAGTTCCAGGGCAGAATGGGCTTCTCGCTCGGCGGCCTCGCCATTTTCCTGGCGGAAGTGGCAGCGGGCAAGCGCGAGATGCGCAGAGACCTGTTCGGCAACGGAGTCGGCTTTGGTAGCGAACTCCATCGACAGGCCGGCTTCCGCAAATGCCTGACGCAACGCATCCTGTGCGGCGGCAACGTTTCCGCTCAGGCGTGCATCCTCCTCTTTGCGCAGGTAGGCACGAGAGCGCATCTCACGCAGTTGAGCGATTTCGTGCAGGCGTTTCGATGATTTGGCCTCGTCCAGAGCTTCCTGGGTATAATCGAGGGCATCACTCCATTGGCCGGCCGCCAGATAGGTCTCGGCAAGCGCCATACAGGCGATGATGGTCGGACGGGCGGATCGAACTTTATTGGCGATCCGCATGGCGGCGCGCGCATTTTCTTTGGCGCTGTCCAGATGTCCCAGTGTCACCAGCACACTGGCGAGCAGACCACGGGCGATGCTGAGGCGGCCTTCGTCTTCGAACAGGAAGCCGGCCAGAACCGAAGCAAGCTCCAGGCGCTGCTTGGCTTCGCCGACGCGTCCCATCAGGGCGCAACACTGCGCGATCTCGATAATGGATTCCAGGAATGCGTCGGCTTTGCGCTCGGTCGTAGCCTGCTGCAGACAGCGGCTCCAGAGCATGATCGCCTCTTCATAGTGTCCGGCCGCGCGCACGATGTCGGCGAGATTGCCGATCAGGGAGAGAATAGCTCCCGAACCGCGCTTCTCCGGGTCGATTTTCTGAAGCTGCTCGGCAGCTTTGCAGAAGCTCTTGAGCGCTCCGGTATGGTCGTATTGCTGATAGGCGAGCATTCCCAGTTCGAGCTGGGTCCGATAGAGGATGTCCGGATCGCTTCCTCCCGCCAACTCTTCGAGATAACCGCGTGCGGTATCGAAGTTGCCCCGAGCCATATGGGCGTCGGCCAGCGCCAGAGTGAGCATTTGACGATGGTCTTCTACGCCATCGCCCTGGAAGATCTCTCGGGCTGTCAGAAAATTCTGTTCGGCTCCCTGAAAATCGCTCTCTTCCACTTTCAACTCCGCCAGTCCCCAGAGGGCGGTGGCTTCCTGTTTCGCATTACCGGTGGCATGGGAGAGGGCGAAGATCTGTTCCAGAGACGATCGGTAAGCCGCGCGGTCACGTTCCGGACGATTTTGCGCTGCCGCCAACGCCATCAGGTGCTTGAGGTCCGAGTCGATCTTTTGGCGGGTCGCAGGTTCGGCGCCGGTGGGAGCGTTCAGAACGGAGATGCCGCCTTCCGGAGAGGGCTGGTCGGCGGGCAGGCCGAAGGCGGAACGACCATCTTTTTCAGGATCGAAGAAATCCGTATGAACGCGTGTTACCGCCGCGATACGCTCAATAAGATCCGGGGGAATCGAGGTGATACCGCGTACATATTGATAGATCATAGAAGGCTTCGTCTCACAGGCCTGCGCCAACTCTTTGAGAGAGAGGCCGGACTGAGTGGCGGCGACCTTGATACGTTCCCCGACACGAGCCCGCTTTTCGGGTGTGTTGAGTTTTGCTTGTCTCACACTATTCTCCTTTGTTTCGCCGCAATTGGCTAGACGAGCACATTACTATTTGCAGTTCTTGCAGCTCTTATAGGAAGATGCCTCGATTACTTGATTGATGCAACTTTCAGCGAACGTTCGACACCGACGTTACGCTCCGATATACACAAGGCAGATCGTTGCAAAGTATCATTTACCAGCCTTCATCCCTTCAGGACGACATCCGCTTGAGAACGGCGGGCGTACATACCCAATAGGGATTATACTATAATTTTCTATCATCCCTTGCAAGACTCCTGCTAGGGATGCTGGAAGTTCCAAAAATCGGCCAAAAGGAGGAGGAAACAACGGAAATAGGGGGGGAGAGCGGGGCAAAAGCCGGTCCAGCGGAGGCGAGAAGCGCGCCTGTTTTCCGGAACCGGCTTTTGCATTCACGGGAGATTTAGAGGCCCATGCGGGTCAGGACGCCTTCGAAGGCGACATCGACGTTGTCGTCGTTGCAGAGGTAGCGCCAGAGCTTGGCGCGCTGTACGTTTTCAGCCCGGTTCTGTTCGCCATGCCAGTGGTGCGGCATCGTGTTCAGAATGCGGCGCACCTCGGGAGAGTTGTAGCCCTCGGTGTTGAAAAGCCCGCGCTGCTCCTCCCCTGCCCGCAGACGGAGTTTGAACATATAGCGCGTGTTGTCGGTGAAATTGGGCTGAGCGCCATGCCAGAGGGCCTGGTGTAGAAAGCCGATGGTGCCGGCCTTGCCCGCCAGTTGGCGCTGTCCGACGATGTTCTTATAGCGCGCGATGCTGAGGTTGCTGGTGCGGCGCAGATGTGAGCCTGGCAGAACGATTGTGGGTCCCATCTCCTTCGGCGCATCGTGAGAGAAGTACATGGCCTGCACATCGAACGCGAAGGGGCGGGAATCGATGATCGAATCGGCATGCCAGACCTGCGCCCCATGCTGCTGCGGCCCGACGACGTGCAGCGCGGAGTGGTCGTACACCGGGTTGCGCCCAACGAGACTCTGCAGAATGCCCTTGACCTGCGGCAGCTCGAACACCTCATGGATCGCCGTGCCTTTGTCCCAGTAGCCGTTGCCTGCCTGCTGTTCGGCATAGACCCGCTCGTTCAGCTCCTGAGGAATAAAGCCGTCGAACAGCAGAAAGCCGTCCAGCACGAACTGTGCCATCTGTTTGGCGGTGAGCAGATGCTCTTTCGCGACGCCGCTCATGGTCTCTCCACCTTTCTTTCCAACACATATTCGTAGGGCAGATGCCCGGTCTCATGCTCCTTGCCATAGGCGTAGTAGGGGAGAGGCGGCACTTGCATCACGAACCATCCATCCCGCATCGCCGCCAGTACGGAGCGATAGGGAGGCTTCTCTTCATCGCCGGACTGCATCTGCCTCTCGTCCTCGGACTTCGCCCCATCGTAGAGCGCCCACGCGACGGTCTGCGCGTCCAGATCCGGACTCGCCAGATGTAGTATCAGAATCTGCTGTCGTAAATTGCTCAAGCGATCGTTCACTCCTTGTCTGTTGCTGTTTGTCTTCGCCCCTTCGAGCGCATATTCCTGCTTCCATGTTCCAGCAAGTCGCTTCGCCGACGGCGATTATGGCGCTGTCGGTTCGGCGGTCTCGAAGGCGACTCCGCTGAACTGCATCACAAAGTCGGTGAGCGGTATCGAGAAGATGCCTCTTTTACGGGCATAGCCGTGTTCCAAACCCGCATCGCCTTTCGGCGTGAAGTTGTCTCCATGGGGGTTCCACAGGCGGAGAGTGTCCGTCTTCTCCTCATAGTCCAGCACCGCGTAGGCGTGGTTGGGAGTGATGCCAGGAGTCGTCGTCTTGCCGGTGCCGCAGGTGATGAGATGGTGCTCCTGGACCGCTGCGAGGAGTTGTTTGCGGAGTTTCTGGAGATGGGGGTCCCGCTCGGCGGGAGTGCCCGCCGCTTTGGCGCTGCGGCAGGAGAAGCGGGCGACCTTGTGCCCTGTCAGCCGGGAGAGCACGGTTCCGGCGGATCCGCCTTTGCCCACGGCGTCGATGACGGAGCCGGTCGGGGGCGTATCCGACTTTCCTTGCAGCCGATCCGTTCCGACCGCCTTCTCATAGAGGTTGATCCAGAGGCCGTCCTGCACTGAAGCCGCCGTCAGCGCCATCTCCGCGTCGGTAGGGGCGGTGACATGCACGGGACTCTTGCCAAAGAGGAACTGATAGCTGTTGTCCGGCTGCGCCACGAAACGATCCGCCACCTCCTGGGGACTGCGCGCCAGCATCGCCCCGAGCGGCGCGAGGCAGAAACAGTCGCCCAGTCTGCCCTGGCGGACGGTCTCCAACTTCGGCAGGCCCGAGGCAAACAGGTCCCGCCGCGTCTTATGGATCTTCTTGTGCGCAGCGGTATACAATTTAGTAAAGTTTGGCTTCTCTTTGTCGGGAGCGGCCTGCGACAGCATCTTTAGATTTTCGAGGGTGAGCGCGGGCAGCATAAACTTCTTGCTCCGGGTCGCCTGTTTTAAGGCGACGATGGCCGCCGCGCTCTCACCGGTCGTTTTCGGATCGGAGACGGCGGAGTCGATTTCGCTCACGCTCAGTTCCCCGTCATGATCCAGGTCCCACTGCGCGAAGTGCGTGGTCACCTGCTCCAGAAATCCTTCGGGTGCGTCCTTCTGCACTTCTTTCTGCGCCCGAAGCGCAGGAGCGGCCAGACAGAGCGCCGCGGCCCACAGCGCCGTCAGAGACAGCCTCGAACGAACCATACTCTCTATTCTCCTCTCGACACAACGGTGTTCCGCCTGGCGCTCTCAGTGCGAACTCCTGAGTCCGAACCTCTCAGGAAGGGTTGAACCCATGGCGATAGATACGGTATCCATGGGCGACACTCCTCCGTCGTATTCAGCAGGTCAGGAAGGAGTTGAGCACTCCAAAAGGGAAATGCCAGCCATCGAACCGGATCGGCGTCTCCACGCGCTGAAATTCAGTTTCTCCCTATGAAGGACGGTAGGATGACATTCACAAAGCTATTTTCACGCGCGCCGTTTGCCGAAATCTTTGATCCTGCGGGCGCAGGAGTCGTTGCGCGTCTTTGTCTGGTGATGGGACTGGCGTTCTGTGCCGTCGCCATGAGCGCGCGCGCGATGGCTGCCGAGCCGCCGGGACTGCCGAAAACGCTGCGGTTTTTTGGCCGGTGGGACCGGAGGATGCCCGATCGAGCCGTGACCATCAACAGCGGCAGCTATATTCTGGCACATTTTACGGGATCGGAATTGACAGCGCTTTTTGATATTTCGGCCAATAAGCCTGGAGTGCCGACACTGGCCTGGCGGCTGGACGACGGCCCCTGGCAGGAGGCGGAGGTGGCGGCGAAGGTGGCGCTCGCCGATCATCTCGCCAAAGGGCCGCATACCCTGATGCTGATGGCGCGCGGCCTGGATGAACATCAAAACCGCTGGACCATGCCGCTGGTGTCGAGCATCACGTTTCTGGGGTTGGAGATCTCTGCGGGCGGAAAACTGCTGAAGCCGCTGCCCGAGTGGGACAAGCCGAAACTCAAGATCGAGTTTTTAGGGGACAGCATCACCGAAGGCGTGCTGGTGCAGGCTCCGCGGGAAGGCAAAACAAGCTGGGCCTGGCAGACGGATGCGCGGCAGTCTTATGCCGCGCAGACCGCCATGCGCCTGAAAGCGGCCTGGAGACAGGTAGGCTTCGGGGCGACGGGCCTCGCGCATGGCGGCAGCGGAGGCGCGCCGGGAGCTTTGGAGACGTTCAACTTTTTCTACAAAGACTGTCCACGTGATAGCTGGCAGCCCGATCTGGTCGTGGTGAACCAGGGCAGCAACGATAGCGGTATGGCGTCCGATGCCTATCGCCCGCTCTATGCACAGTACCTCAAGATGATTCGCGCCGCCTATCCCCACGCGAAGATCGCCGCCGTCCGCCCCTTTGTCGGCGCTCAGGCGCAGGCGATCCGGGCAGAGGTGAATGCCTGCCGTGCGGCCGGTGATACACAAGTCTACTACATCGATACCGAGGGATGGTACTCCGGCCCTCTGCACCCCACCGCCCAGGGCAGTGTTCCCCTTGCGGAAAAGCTCGCCGCCGCCCTTCAGGATCAAGTCCTGAAAAAGTGAGATCGACGCGATACTCCTGATTCCCATGCAGTGATGGAGGAGTAAAGGGAGAGGATGCCGCATCTACTGTCGGAAGCGAAATCACTTCTGGAGCGGAGTAGTTCGCTCCTCCTCACATGTGATTGGAGTGATGGAATGTCCCAGACCCCGGAAGAGCGCGCGAAGAGCTACTTTGACGAGAAGGCTCAGGAAGAAGCCGAGAAGGAGACGCGCAAACAGAAGCTGGAGGAGGAAGTCGCCCGGCGCAAGAGAGAAGCGGGACGGTTGGACGGCGTTCCGGAAGGGGTGGCGTGGGGACTGGTAATCGTCGTGGTGGTACTCGCGATTGTCTTCTACTTTCTCACACGATGATCGAGGTCTCTCCTCCACCGGTCAAGGCTGCGGTCTGTCGTTTCCGTACTCTCTGTGTCCTGTATGCGGGCGTCTTCAGGAGGAGTGGGGAAGCGGACGGCTTACGCGCCACCGAAGCTCTTCGATACGACAGGCTTCCTGCCACCTTTTGCGCTCCGTACCGCCGGCGTCCGGAGGACATGGGAGCTGCTCCACGAAGCAATCGATGTAGGTACGACGCAGGGTGTGCCAGATCAGCAGGCGGTTGAGACAGCGCCAGACTCTAATCAGTACGGACAACACTCTGTGCAAAATCTTAGGTTTCATTTTTCTTTAGTTCTCCTCTCCTGTCAACCTGGACGATTGGGGCGAGGTGTCCCCTTTCCGGTCTCCACTCCTTCAACGGCTCCACGCGAGAGGTATACAGGTAGATACCCGTCCCAACGATCGCCAGTTCAAAAACGACGTTCATGACGCCGTTGATCCGGTTTCTCCGGTTTGCGGACCCAATCAGATGGATCGCGCAGAGCACCGCGCCGACATTCATCGCCAGGCCGAGTTTCGGATGGAACGAGTACGCGACGAGACAACTCCCAAAAGTCAGAAACCACATCGTGGCGATCAGCATCAAATTGGGCGGCATGCCCGAGGACGATTGGGAATAGCGGGAATAGGATGAATAAGGAGACTGCACAGTAGGTTCCTCCTGACGCGAGATTAACATCAAAATGCCCGTCTTTCGCAAGCGCAAGCAGAACCCAACCTCGTCCTGCCCGGCTTGCTCCACCGCTATCTTCACCACCGCTCTGCCTCGTTCCTGCACGGACCCACCGCCTTGCTGCCTATGGCCATTAGGGGCGAGTTGTGAAGACCCTCGTTCTTTTTCTTTCCGGTTTTAATTGATACGATAGGAGTATCGTGACAGAGCGCCACATCTGCCTGCCCAAGGATCGAAAATGGGGAAATCCGTCGCTGCGGCAGCCCAATTCCACGGCTGGCATTTTGCCCTTGGGCAGCTGATGCGGACGGACGAAGTTTTAGCGACATCTGCTTGAACGATCCGACGTGGCTCATTACAATGATTGGGAGAGACATCATGAAGTTACTTCTCACTTCCGCCGGCATCAAGAACCCGAGCATCCACGACGCACTGGTCGACCTCCTCGGCAAACCGATCGCCGAGTCCAATGCTCTCTGTATCCCCACCGCGATGTACGGGCACCCCTGGGTCGGTCCTGGGCCGGGGGTATGGCGTTTCATCAGCGGGCGAGAACCCGATTGCCCCATGTGCGAGTTGGGTTGGAAGTCTTTGGGAGTGCTGGAACTCACCGCAGTGCCCAGTATCGATGCAGAACGTTGGGTTCCCAAGGTTCGGGAGACCGACGTGCTGCTGGTGGCGGGCGGCGATGCCCTCTATCTCTGCCACTGGATGCGGCAGTCCGGGCTGGCAGACCTCCTGCCGTCGCTGCGCGAGACGGTCTGGGTGGGATTGAGCGCCGGGAGCATGGTGATGACGCCCCGCATCGGGGAGGACTTCGTCGGCTGGAAGCCGCCTGCCGGCAGCGATGCAGCGCTGGGAATCGTCGACTTCTCAATCTTCCCGCACCTGGATCACGAGGCCCTGCCGGAGAACACCTTGGCGCACGCAGAAAAGTGGGCGGCAGGTATGCCGCTGCCGTGCTACGCGATCGACGATCAGACCGCGATAAAGGTGACTGACGGAACCGTCGAAGTCGTCTCCGAGGGGCAGTGGAAGCTCTTCACCCCGTAACACCAAAAGGCTCAGAGAATTCGCCGGCGATTTCCGGTGCCTGACGTGTCACGCCGTCCGAGGTGTACCCGGTCAAAACGAAACCATTCAGGCGGATCCGGAACGTTTCGCCACCTACGTAGGCGGCCCAGAGGCTGAGAGCGAAAACGCCCGAGAGACGTGGAGGTCTCTCGGGCGTTGGAGTCATTTTCGCGCCAGGGCGAAAATCGGATAAGAGCAGACACACATCCTACAAGGGATCTATCGTGTCTGATTATTCAACATGGCCCAGTTCGCCTGGGTGCGTGCGTGGTAGGCTTGCAACTGCGCGATCTCGATCCAGTTGCGTCCGGACTTCCTCACGAAGGGCAGTCGCCCACCGTGGGTTGCATGGCGTATCGCCAACTCGCTCACGCCGATCTGTGCAGCGGCTTCCTGCGTTGTCAGTAATCTCTCTGGCAGTTTCTGGCTCATATGACCTCCTGATCCTTCGGTTGCTGGTTAGCGGCAATTTAAGGTCCGGCCACGCTGCCATCTTTCTTGCATCACTCTCTACTACGCATCACGGCGCACAATCATTTGCATGCTGGAGGGACTTTTTCACACCCCTGGTGGAGAACAGACCACTATGAGTGGATGTGCGACAACAGACATTCAATTTCAGACGTGCAAATCGACCTTCCGCTACCATCGTCCGTCGCTCTCATGGGTGCCTTTGAGTGTGGCCCTCAACAGTTCCTCCGGTGGTGTTTCGCTGGTGGGCGGCGCCACTCCCCGGAGAAGCTCGGCCTGGTGGTGCGGGGGCGGGACCTCGGAGGCGCGGACGAGGGTCTCGACTTCGGGAAGTTGACCGGAGTTGTGGCGGATGATTGCGGCCACGGGTTCAATCGTTCTGGCTCTTATGAAAAAGGGCATGCAGCCACAGAAGGCCCCAAGGCTTAACTTCAACAATACCACGGATACGTCGAAAATCTCCTGGTAAAGATCTCCCCAAAAAGGGATCAAACCGACGAATAAGGCGGCGCAACCGGAAATGCAGAAGCAGATGAAAAAAAGAAAGCCCAGCAGGCCAAAAAAGCCTCCTATTGCGCTGGTGATGAAGTATTGGGCCTCGCTGACCAACCGTTTCGGCTGTGTCGGCGCAGTCGGCATCCTGTCTCGATGGGCATTGCTATGGATTATTAACCGCTTCTTCCGCTTCTCCCTCATCGTCTGTTGCTCCTCTGCCTCACCGCTTCCACAATGACCCTTCGTTGCGCCACCGTGCCGGACCTGGAGCGGACAGGCATTGCGCCCATTAGTGGAGGTCTTGGTTATCCCTCCTACCGTCCGCCTGAGGACTTGGATGTCGGCGGCGATGACGAGGACGGTATCCTATCCAGATCGATGCGGCCAGCGCAAGAGCGACGAATCCGAAAGTGTCGATGGCAGATCCCAATCTTGATCTGCTGCGAAATTCACTCATCGATACCGACCTGTCAAAAATGGATGGGACAAGGCTGTGCCCGAAGTAGAGTAAGGCTGAACCTACAAGAACCAGTATTCCAACCGTCAATATCTTCCTCGTAATAGAGAATTCACTTTTCATGTTTAGCTCCCCGCAAGGTCCGGACTTTCGCGGTCACGGTTAAGATGCTTTCCTCTCTGGCTATTGCTTGTGCAGATGAACCCGACGGTCGGGCACGTCGAACAGGTTCCCTTGGTCGGTCGCCAGTTTTGCCACCTTCACCATCGCTTCCTCCTGTTCCTGCAATGGATAGCCGGCTTACTGCCTACCGCCGCCAGGAGTCTCCCGTGCAGGCTGCGCTGGCGCTCCCTCCGGAGTAGAGGGGTTGAACTGCGTAACAAACGCCGTCGCTTCGCCCATGAACGAACTGTGTGAAGTCAAGTTCTTGTCGAAAATGCCGGGTGGCTTCTGAAACGATCCTACCACCAGTCGCCCGTCTCCCGCTAAAACCAGCGTATTGCCATAGGTGAAATTTGTCGTGCTCAGAATCTTCCCCGTCGCGAAATCGTAGCGCAGTAGTCGAAAATAGCCGGTGCCGGTGTTGCCCCATTCCAGGGCGAATACCTGGTTGGTGCCACGATCGTAAGCAACGCCCCGGAGATCGGTCAGATCTGCGAAGGGCCGCACGGGAGATCCGTCGGCCTGTACTTCGCGGAGGTGGTATCTATCGGCCACCAGCAGATTGCCGGAGGGAAGTATCGCCAGATCATAGACCCCGAACGGTCCGTCTGTATGCGGCACAATAGTCCCGGACTGTGGCTTTCCCACATGGAAGCGCACCGCTCCCCGAAACGTACCGACGTAGAAATTCCCCCGACGATCGAATACGATCTTCCCGCAGGCGAGATTTCCGGCGATCCAACTGCCATACGTGCGCGACGCTTCCAGTCCTGTATCTTCTGCTTTAGGTCGTCAAGTCGTTTCCTCGGCTGAGGTATCATCGTGTCTTCTTCTCCTTCCGCTCCTCATCTCCAACACCTCCAAATCCAGATTGGCCTTACTTCTTCGCTTCAGCCTGTTTCAAGAGGGCGACGAGGTCGGGGCGATGGAATAGTTGTGCCGCCTGAAGGGCAGTTGTGCCGTCGGGCTCATGCAAGTTCGGATCGGCTCCGTGGCCCAGTAGCCGCAGAACGATTTCTTGGGGTGCACCATTGGAGGGCGTACCGTAAGGGGACGATAAAGGAGGATTGCACGAAAAAAATATTGCCCAATACAGAGGCGAAAAGTCACCCCTGTGTCCATTGACATTGAAGCCATGTTCCAGCAGAATGTCGAGTGTTTTTAGATTAAGCTCCTGAGTGGCGGATACCAACCCCGTGCAGCCGTTCTCATCCTCCGCTTCGATATTCGCTCCATGCTGAAGCATTGCCTGCACGAGTGGGGCGAAGTCCTCGTAACTTCCCATGTATCTTGCAGGAAAAATGTTTAGACCGGGTGCCCCTGTTCCACATGCCAGCAAAAAAGCCGTCTGGCAATGGTTCGCGGGCAGCGGAGAACGGTGAACGAGGTAGTCCCAGAGTTGTCGGAGAGAGGGCGTGGGCAGGGGTTTTACGGGCGTGTTCGGGTCCGCTCCTGCGATGACAAGCGAGAGTGCCTCCCTGTGGTCGTATGGGCCACTTTGCTCTGCTCGCGCTCTCTCATCCTTCACCAACGCCGCAATCAACTGACGGTTCAGCGCTTCCTTCCGCCGCTCCAACCGCAGCCACAGGGCCGCGCACGTGCCCGCGATCAGTAGGCACATGGTTACCAGCAGAAGGGCAGCACGTTTGAAGCGGCGTTTGTTCATGGTAGTTTGTTCTCTCTCGCCTGCTTGAATCCTTCCCGCTCTGCGAAGGATAAGAACCGATCTCTACAGAATGGGGGAATCAATTCGGGCGCTGGAGCGGCAATACGGGCATTTTGAAGGGGTGATGCGGGAGGCGAACCAGCCTCACAGGAGATCATGACCAATGGCTAAGAAGATAGTGGTGGCAGACGATGAACGGCATATCGTGCTTATGGTTCAGGTCACTCTGGAGCGGTATGGGTACGATTCCCAATGGCAGATTTCGGCAGAGGAGATCATGACGGAAGGTTGGACGGCCGGGAGTTTACCGGCCCGGATATTGAGGTGGCGTTGGCTGTGTTCCCATTCCTGCCACGCTGGAGCCACCATAAAGGGAGGCAAGCGAAGATTCTGCTGCAACCAGGTTAGGCGTTGCTGGTTTGCCGGTGTCAACGCCCCAATCGCCTTGATTTGATCAAAGGTGTATCTCCAATACGCCCAAGCCTCCGGACGAACCAACTCAAACGCTTGATCCGGACTGCACTTTGTCCTCCTCGACTGCAATCTTAATCCGAAGCAATTTCCATGTTCTGCTTTCCCAATCTGGGAATCGCGCCGAGATCGTGTCGTGTCAAGTCCCCGTACTGTTCGTGTTCGCCCTCAACAGTTCCTCCGGTGGTGTCTCGCTGGTGGGTGGCACCACTCCCCGGAGGAGTTCGGACTGCTGGTTGGAAGGCGGGAGGCCGGAGGCGCGGACGAGGGTTTCTTCTGGAGGTAAGGAACTGGTGGTGTGCTTCGTGATGGGTACTACGCGCTCTACTTTACTCTCCGACCCGAAGAAGAAAGATGCCAAACCGCATATACCGAAGGCAGCAAAGAAGACCCAGATGCAATAATTATTGCATGAGGCAAACATGATCATCGCCAGAAAAAACGTGCCAACGCCAATGGTGTACAGGATAATAGCGACAGCGATCAACGTTGTCCTTCCAGCTATCAGCCAGGCATAACGTCCCTTACTCACCAACCGGTTATGCAGCTTCTTGCTCATGGTCTGTTGCTCCCTTGCCTCCAGGCTTCCACGATGCCCCACGGTCACGCCACGCGCCCCAAGTGAAGCGGAAGAGGCTTCCCCCTCCATACGATGCGGACTGACAGACTTTTGAAACGATCGGCCCGAATTCTGTAACGACCCGGAACGAAACGGAACAGTTTGGGGACCGTTCCGGCACAGATCAGACGCTGTTCCACCCTGAAAAGAACGCGGGAACGCTTTGCCTGAGGGTGTTTCTTCGGGTGGAAACGGTTCAGGCGCTTATTTTGGGCCGTCCGGAGGGCGAAAACTGTTACATTCCGTCACATTCGGCCAAACCGTACCAAGTTAGGCGAGCGGTCAGGCTGCCTGCTGTTTCAATGTGTTTCAGTGTTGCGCGCCTTCCGTTCCGTTTTGTTCCATTTGCGGAACGACCGACCGGTAAAACCGTTACATTCGTTATATTTCCACGCTTTTGGGACAGAATAGGACTGATTTCGAGCGCAATCTCCCTGGTACCTTTGGAACGATGCGGGGCAAACAGAAACAGCTTCGTCAGTGTGTGGGCTTCACATCTATCACGGCTGTTCGGTTAAGCTTGACTGGTCCTATTTCCTTGGTGAGTTCTTGGAAACGTGGATCTTTACTTTCCCAAGAGTAGACGTAGAGTTTGCGGTCCAGAAGGATATAGACTTGGGAACCACTCACGGCGATTTGGCCCTGTCCCTCTGAGAGGGGGACAGGTTGGGACTGTGCTCGAACCGAATGGGCGGTTTCTTTGATCAGCAACCCGCCCAGGCAGAACGCGATTACTCCGAGGAGCAATTTAATAGTTTTGTCCTTCATAGTGATGCCCTTTCATTGGGTGAGGTTGTACCTCGTTACATTTTGTTACATGCCCGCCGGTCAGCCTGCCCGTTCCGGCTGGTCGTCGTGGAGGTTCAGGGTATCCCGATTGAGCGCCGAGAGGTCGTACCGATCTTCGCGCAGGTCCGCCTGATCTTGCGCCAGTTCGGCCCCCTTCGTCAACTTATGACACTTCTGCGCAAAGGCCGAAAGGATCTCCACGGCGGCGTCCTACTGCCCCATCGCCCCTTCAAAATGCCCGCGTTGCCACTTCCGCGCCCAAGCCTGAGTCCCAATTCCGTAGAGCCTATTTCTTTTCCTTCCCGGTCTGGGAAGGATTCAGGCAGGCGAGAGAGAACAACCCCCTATGAACAAACGCCGCTTCTATCACGCTGTCCTTGTCCTGGGAACCGTGTGCCTGCTGATCGTCGGAGGCTGTGGGCAGTGGCGGCGGTCGGAGCGACGGCAGGAGTCTCTGAACCGGCAGTTGATCGCCGCTCTGGTGAAGCACGACAATCAGCAGGCACTCGTGTTTATCAACGCAGGAGCGGACCCGAACACGCCCTTGATACCCCTGCCTGCGCCCTCTCTCCGACAATTCTGGAACTACCTCATTCACCGTTCTCCTCTGCCTGTCAACCATAGCCCTACCGCGTTTCTAATCGCATGCGGCGCGTGGTGGCAACAAAGTAACAATAACACGAGGTCAACCACAATCGATGGCGGGAACCAATTCCCACTGATCCAGTCGATGTTGCAGCACGGAGCGAATATCGAGGCAAAGGGTCTATTGGAGTGGACGCCGCTGATGTGGGCTGCTTATCATGGCGATCCGAAGTTAGTTTCTGTTTTGCTGGCACAGGGGGCCAACAGCAATGCAAGATCATATACAGGCGAAACGGCGTTGTATTGGGCCGTGGAAGAAGCTGTTTCACGTAATGGCAGTGATGCGAAAAATGTCATCTCACAACTTTGCGCGCATGGAGCCGACCCAAACCTGCATGCCCCCGAGGGGGAGACTCCTCTTCAATGGGCACAAAAAAACCACTGCTCCGACCTCGTGGCCCTCTTGAAACAGGCAGGAGCGAAGAAGTAAGGCCGAAGCGGAAGGGATAGTGCCGAAACTGTACGTCGAACGTACAACCTGATCAGCGCGCAACCCATGACAGTAACCACACCCTGAAAGAATTTCTCTCAATAGAGACGTGCCCCCTGCTAAAGAAACATACGCCCGGAAGGATCATTGCTTCCGGGCGTCGTGCTGTCTACCAACCAAAGAAAGCGAAGCAGTAACACCGTCGCGTGGCAGGCGCAAGCAGAGCGCAGACAATCGGGAGAAACCGCCTGCGCTATGCTGTTTCTTCAAAAGAGGAAGAAATTGAGCTTTTGCCCTGTGTATGCGGCGCGAATGACTTGCCCGATCTCGTCGCGCGGCATATCTTTGAGAAGGCAGCCCAACGCGCCCGCCTGATGGGCTGGAAAGATCTCTTCGTCCTCAGGAAAGGTTGCCAGTACCAGGATGCGGGCGTTCGGGAACTCCTTCCGAATAGTTTCTATGGCTTGTACTGCACTGGCCCCATGCATACGCAGATCCATCACCGCAACATCCGGCTGATGCTCTCGGAACAGAGTAATCGCTTCCTCCCCATCAGAAGCATCGCCTACCACCTCAAGGTCTTGCTCATAAGAGAGTAGGGTCGCCAGTCCCTCCCGGATCAGATGGTGACAATCAGCCACCAGAACCCTAATTTTCTGTTCGTGTCCCATATTACTTTTCTCCTCTTCCATTAGGTTCACAGCCTGCACCGACTGTGTTTGTCGAGATCGATCGCGACAGTAACGGAAGGTAGAAAAGCAAGCTTATGGATCTGATGAAACAAACTACGCATCGGACGACCTTGTGTCCTCCTACCACAGTAAGAAGATGCTATTTATCCAATTGCATAAGTTAGTTTTCTCACTCACCGGGAATGATCCTAGTGCCAGCAGATCCACTCACTCTCATCGGTATAGAGTTTCTCCTCGATACTGTCATTGAGAATGGGAACTGCCTGTCTCAGATTGCGCTGTGATGCGAGGTATAATGGCTATTGTTAGCTCGTTTCCATCCTGAACCTGTTTTATGAAGGGATTACCGACGATGCCGCCCGAATCCTTGCAGAGCGTGACCCCCATTGTCCTGAATAAAACGGACGAGCGTCTGGTCCAGAAGGCGATTAAGACCTGTAAGTCGCGCCCGATCGTGGAAGCCCTGGAAGCCCTACGCGACGGGCGATCCGTTGTCCCGACAGTCTTCCCGGACATCATCGGCTTTCTGGAGCAGCCGAGTAGTCTGCATCTTTCTCCCTATAAGGCGGTGGTCATCCTCTGTCGGACGCTGCCGCCCGGCAGTGCGGAGGCAGATCGGGTCTGTGCGATCCTGACAGACCAGTACCACACCCTAAACACCAATGATGCCCTGATGGGATGCCTGGGGCCGCTGCTGGGCCTGGTAGCTGCTCTGTTTCTAAATAGCACCTCCCCCGGTGTGATTTCACAGAATCTCAGCCCGACATACCGAGTATATCTGGAGACACTGTCGATACTGAAGTCGGCGCAGGGGGCGTATCTGGTGGCTGATCTGGCGAGAACGGAGCGTCACGTGCGCCCTACGGACCTCGGCGCGGAGGCGCTTACGGCGTTGCCGCCTTTGCTGGAACGCGCTGCCACCTGCAAACCGGGCGACCTTCCGGCAACGCATGCCGTAGCCTTCGCAAAATTGGTTGCGTTCAAACCGGTGCCCGAGTCCACCAAGCTGCTCGCCTTGAACGCGGTAGAAGCGATTGGCACATCGGCTACGGCAGCATCCCTGCAAGGGTTGGATCGTAAAGAGATAAGCCCTACGCTGACTTCGGAACTCGACCGGGTGATAGGTGTGTTGATGGCCCGAAGTCAGCTCGAACAAACTGCCGTTTAAGGATTTCGCTGCATCTGTCTTTCCTCGCTTTCCTTTTCATGGAGGAATTATCCGTTTGCTTATGGAACTGCATGCAAGTGGCTTGGCTATCGCTAAGCGGCCTACTGAAAGATAAACCAATGGGGGGATATCGTATATGGTCAAGAGCGCCGCGAAACTGATGGGGATCGCTTTACTAATGATGGCTGTCGGAGCACCATTGGCGAAGGCTACGGATGACATGAAGGGAACCACCGCCACCGTGGCAATAGCCGTTTCGATAATATTGTGTATCGCTGGCGCGGCTACGTTTCTCTATGGATTGGTTAAACTGATTGCGGGCCTTGTAAAGCGGAAATAACGCACAATACGTTCTTGTTTTCGTCCCCTGAATACCCGCAATTTGCGGGTACTTCCACGTCTCCTCTTCCGGATCAGCAGGCGAGTGGCCTCTCCGCAGGATATGCGCAGTCTATGGATTTAGGATCTAGGCCGCGTCCTTCGGCTGCTGATCATCAGCACCGCAGGCTTTCCACCCTCCAGAACCCGCAGACGCGCCGCCTGTTCGTCGGCCTCTCGCTTCGGCAGACGTAGACGATGGGCACGTCCCGTTTCAGCAAGTCGATCTTCAGCCACAGAAGGTCTACAAACGACAAAATACCGGGAGCAGAGAGGTTCTGTTCCCGGTGTTATTGTATGCTATGGTTGGTTATTTATGTCATGGGCAGTACTGGATTCGAACCAGTGACCCCCTCGGTGTGAACGAGGTGCTCTACCACTGAGCCAACCGCCCAAACGGAGTGTATCCTTTACAATACACTCCGAAACAGGATGCCGAGGACAGGACTTGAACCTGCAAGCCTTTTGAGCATACGCACCTCAAGCGTACGTGTCTGCCAAATTCCACCACCTCGGCAAGCGCACTTCGTACCATCAGGAGAATGAGTAGGGATACGGGGAATCGAACCCCGGCTTAAGGACTGAAAATCCCTCGTCCTAACCTCTAGACGATATCCCCACATTGGCCCGATAGCCCGAATTGCAGAGTTATTATAAAGGGGGGAGCAGGGTTTTGTCAAGAGCGAAACCGAAAAAGGGAGAAAGCGAGGGAAGGGGACGCTTCGGCATACCCCTTCCCCATACCGCAAACGTTTCCTAAAGACCGCCGCCCGTGCCTCCACCTTCGCCGCCGCTGGTAGTTCCACCACCCGTGCCGCTTCCTCCGCTGGTCGTTCCCCCGTCATCTACCGCGATGACGCCGCCGAAGAAGCCCCATCCGGGATAGTACTCCACGCTGCCGTCGGCATAGCGGATGGTGGTGTTGCCGTAGATGTCGCAGGTGATGATCGCAGGCAGGCCCGGATCCGGACCCTGGATGCGCCCGGAACTGGAACCGTCGGCGTGATAGGCGTAGTCGGTCACATAGCCGTCCGACGAGGCGGTATGATTGGTGCCGCTGCCGTCCGCCTTGAAACTTCCCTGGTAACTATAGAAAGTATTGTTGGGGCCGTTGTTACGGGAAGACCAGGAGGAAGAGCCGTCCGCATTCCAGGCGCTCTTGCCCTGATCGCTCCAGCCATCCAGATAGGTATCGTTGTAGGTAGAAGTGCCGGAGTTGTCCGCGTTCTGCACCGTTACATAGTCGCCATGCGTGCCCTGGAGCGCGCCTGCCGTGATGGCGTAGTGCGACTCATAGGTCTGCGGAAAAGCGTCGCTCTTCGAAAAGGTCGTTTGAAAACTTCCGGCAGGCTGAGTTCTGGCTTCATCCAGATAGAGCAGGAAGCTGCTGGAGGTGTCGGAATCCTGTATCGCGACCCAGAGGCCCAGGTAGTCGTCAAAATAGAAGTTCGGATCGATGCCGTCCTCGCGGGTATTGCGTCGGGTGCGGGTCCGATGCGCGGTGGCCGCCCGCCCCTTGAGCGAAGTCGCCGTCGCCGTACCGGTCGGGCGTACCGTGGCCACATGGGTGATAAACGCGCCGATGAGCGGCAGCGCCCCGATCTGCGTGCCGCCGCTGCCGGCTCCGGCGCCGCCACTGGCCGCTCCCACGCCCCCCGCGTCTCCGCCCACTGTCAGAGTGGCGGTGGAGGCGAACGCGCCGTTACGGGCGCTCGCCAGCGCCTCGGGCTGCACGCCGCTCTGAGAGAGCGCCCGCAGTTGCTGATTTTGCAGAGAGGCCAGACGAGAGCGGGTCTGCGCGGTGGGAGCGGAGCGGGTATTGCTCGACGAACCGCTGCCGCATCCCACCGTCGCGAGCACGGCCAATCCGACCGCCGCGAGTTGCAGGGCGTTACGACAGGAGTGAAGGATACTGATAGGCATGATGGAACCTCCTCAAGGCAGGATACGTTCAAGAGAAATCGGTTAAAATCGATGCGTACAGGGGGAGGTGCGGACGAAAGATCTTTCGTTCGCTTCATAGTACCCTGAAGGTGGCAAAAAGCACAAACACTCCCATCGAAAAGTAATGCGGTGGCCCAGCCGGGAAGTAGAAAGAGGGGCAATATTGTGAAAAAAAACACAATGCGTATCGCCGTCAATTGAGGTATAATGAGCGCATCCAGAGAAAAATTGCATGTTCGGGACATTTGTACCGGACTTTGTGAAAAATGCAACGAACTTTTCCTCTGTGCGTATAAGAGAGTAAGACACGGAAGATTCGGGGAGTGGAGAGGTGGGTTTCAGGATGGGAACGACCTACACGGAACCAGCAAACCAGAGCGGAAAGCCAGACGGACGACCCCAGTCGCCGCCCCGGCCGCTCTATGTCGGCGAAAAAGAGAAGTATGTGCGCGAGATGTTCGCGGCTATCGCTCCCCGCTACGACCTCCTTAACGACCTCCTCAGTTTTCGCAGCCATAAACGCTGGCGGCGACTGGCCGTCCGCATGGCGCAGGTCGCGCCCGGCGATCACTGCCTCGATGTCTGCACCGGCACGGGAGATTTCGCGGTAGACCTCGCCCAGGTCGCCGGAACGACCGGTCAGGTGATCGGGGCCGACTTCTGCGAACCCATGATCCGCAACGGCCTCGATAAAGTCGCCTCCGCCCCCGGCAGTCCGATCCGGATGATGGTCGCCAACGCCGAACATCTGCCCTATCCGAGCGGCATGTTCGATGTCGCGACCGTCGGCTTCGGCATCCGCAATGTCGCCCACATCGAAAAGGCCGTCGGAGAGATGGCCCGCGTCGTCAAACCCGGCGGACGGGTCGTCATCCTGGAGTTCAACCGTCCGCGCCCCGTCTGGTACAAGCCGTTTGTCGATTTCTATCTGTTCCATATCCTGCCGCGTCTCGGCGGGCTGTTCAGTCGGCAGGAGGCGTACACCTATCTGCCCGAATCCATGAAACTGTTCGTCTCCCGTGAAGAGCTGGCAACCATCATGCAGCGCGTCGGTCTGTGCGAGATCCAGGTGCGAGACCTCAACTTCGGTACGGTCTGCATCCATCTTGGCGCCCGCCCCGTGCTCCCCGGCTCGGAGGGCAATCCATGACCACCACGACCCTGTCTCTGACCCCGGACTCCCTGGCGCGCACAACAGCCGCCGCTCTCAGCGGAGCCGCCGTTTTCCACGATTTCATCCGCCCCGATCTCGATGCGGTGGAAGCCCGACTCGACGCCGCAATCGGTTCCGAAGTCCGAACCTTGAGCACGTTGACCGCGCATATTTTACGGGCCGGCGGCAAACGCCTGCGCCCCGCGATGGTCGCCCTCTCGGCCCGCGCCTACCAGCCCGACATCGCGCAGGCACGCATCGCCGCCATCGGCGCCTCTGTAGAACTCATCCATATGGCCTCGCTCGTCCATGACGACGTCGTGGACAATACGACCACCCGCCGCGGCAAGCCCACGGCCAACTCTCTCTTCGACAACAGCGTCGCGGTCATCAGTGGCGACTACATCCTGGCGCGCTCCATGCAGCTGCTGGCCGAGGATGGCGATCCCCGCCTGTTGCGCATCATCGCGGACATCACCGTGACCATGAGCGAGGGCGAAGTCCTGGAGATCGCCGCGGGCGGTCGCCACGATCTGCCGATGGCCGAATATCTCGAAATCCTGCGCAAGAAGACCGCCGTGTTTCTTGAAGGCTGCTGCCGCTGCGGAGCCGTTCTCGCCAATGCCGACGAACGCACCGAGAACGCCCTGGCGCAGTACGGATGCCGCCTGGGCATGGCCTTCCAGCTCGCCGACGACCTGCTCGACTATATCGGCGACCCGGCCATCACCGGCAAACCCCGCGGCAGCGACCTCCGCGACGGCCGCGCCACCATGCCGTTCCTCCTGGCCCTGCACGATGCCACGACGGCAGACCGCGAACAACTGCTGAAAGCCTTCGGCGATCCTGGCCTCACCGACGCCTCTGTTCTGGACATCTGCACTCTGATCGCAATCTACAACGGTTTCGATCGCACCCGCGACTTCGCACAGGAGCAGGTCGAACTCGCCGATACTGCCATCGTCGCTCTGCCGCCCAGCCCCGCCCGCGACTGCTTCCGCGCCCTCACCTCCTACGTCGTCCTCCGCGACCGTTAAATCCCCTCCCAAACTTGCTGCTTTGAGATGCCCCGTTGTGTTTGCAACGGGGTTTTGCATGCCCTGAATCCTCGCACTCCTGTTTCCCGGCAGGAGATGGAGAGTAGGTGGCGAATAGAGAGTTCAAGGTTACTCTGTGCGGATTAGAAGGGAGGCGCCATGAAACGGATAAAGCGAATCGGTATCCTTGGTCTGATGGCGAGTCTGCTCCTGATTGGGCTCTGCTGGGCATTCTATCGCGCCGTCCGCCAGGAACGACTGAATCGACACCTGATTGCAGCGATCAAGCAAAACCGACTGAACCACACACGAGCCTCAGAAGTTCTCGCGTGCCTGCGTAACGGCGCAGATCCCAATGCACGCGATGAGCCTTTTCGATCAGACCTCTCCTGGGACCACCTGCGGATCCTGATGGGAATCCGGAAGACGCCCATTATTCCGGCGCAGTCCGCCCTTCTTCTGGCGCTCGAAGGAGATTTCAAAAACACGATCTTTTCTATGAATGGTAACGGCAATGTGGTAGACCAGGGTCAACTCATTTTTTGGGGCGATCCCGACATTGTAAAACTCCTTTTGCAATACGGCGCGGACATCCGGGTGAAGGACAAGCACGGCCGCACAGCATTCGCCGCGGCTTTTAGTCCGGTTCCCCTGGATGCTCCAGGATTCTCACATGTATGGATCGGGTCGAATTCGAAGTGTGAACAGCTGTTGCTTGCAGCCGGGGCCAATGTGGAAGATCGTGATGAAAATGGACACACTGCTTTGATGGAGCAGCAATGGGATCAGGTGAGAGAAGCGCTGTTGCATCGAGGAGCCAATATAAACGCCGTGACCAGAGACGGTATGACCGCGTTGATCTATCACGCAGAGGATGGAGACGAAAGAGGCTGTCGATTTCTGCTGGAGCACGGAGCCGACGCCAATCATGCGGATGCCTCGGGCAATACGGCACTGTTACATGCGATTTCGACTGGGATGGACGATCTCGTGAATACCCTGCTCAAACATGGCGCGGAGGTCAACGTCCGAGGTGAGAATGGTCAAACGCCGCTTATGCTGGCTGCTTCCGGCGGACACAACAGGATCGTGGGCATGCTTCTCCAATATGGGGCCACTGTTGATACAAAGGACACAAATGGATGGACAGCCCTGACCGATGCCCTGGCAAACGATGAGGAAACCTGTGTACGAATGCTTCTGGACAGAGGGGCTAACGTGAAGATAAAGGACAGGGAGGGAGCCACACTATCCCAAATAATAAAGAGCAGGGAGAGAATGGGAGTTTTCAAGCCCGCAAATACGCGCCGGATGCTGTATATCTTGAAGGAACACGGGATGAGAGAATAGTCTCTCGGTTTGGAGCTGAAACCGAACAGGTCGTCGGTCCCCTAGCTGGAGAAATTAAAACCACCGCTTTTCGACGACATAGCGCTGGTGAAATTTCTTGGGGTTGGCGGCGCCGTAGAAGGCGGCTTGAATCACAGGAATCGTCATCGCGGTAAGCATCGGGACCAGGCCGAGTGCAGTAAACCACACCGAGACTATTCCAGAGAGCGATACCAGAAACAGGAGAAATGCGAGGCCCCCACCGCCGAAGAGCATCGTCGCCAGCGTCACTCCCATTGTTTTGTTGCCCAGATAGAAGCCGTGCGCACCGGTGCTGCCCAATCCGAGCGCCAGCGAGATCGCGACGATCTTATTCCTCGGTTCTTCCGGAGAAGGGGAAGGCTGCAGATAGGGAACGCTCACCTCGGAAGGAGGCGGAGGCAGCGGAGGGGGCGGGGCGAGGGGATCGTCCGGCATGGGGAAGCGGTTTCCACACCGGCCGCACACCGGCACCACCGACGCCAGCGTCAAACCACAACCGGGACATGTTTTATAACTGGTCGGCAAAGCGCTGCTCCCATCAAAGCTCAGGTTCGTGAGCGATCCGCCGCCGCAAGCATTGCCGCAGGTCCGAATCCTCCTCAATCTCTTCTTGGTTCGACGACGTAACTCCTTCCAGAGGAGCTGTTTTCTGCAAAAGAGACCTTTATGACAAAAAAGGGTGCGCTTGTCACGGTTCTGTCATATTGCTGTGTTACCCTATAGACACTTCTCCTCCGGAATGACCCGGAGACGAAGTATCGATGCTGATTTAAGACAAGAACTCCATATAGGCCGACGCGGATGTTGGCATTTTGCAGCGAGGATTCTCGCGCAGATGCTGACGTGCTGTGTCGGCATTTGTGTTTAGGCCGTCCCGCTGCCGAATTCAGACGATTTCGACAGGGACGGCCTCTTTGCGTTCCTGGAGTCTACAAACGCGACGTGAACCAGGAGCAGAGAAGATGACATTGGCCGGCAGCAGCCGATTTGAACAGATGTTGGGGGAGGGGGTGGCGCGCCCCTTCTTCTTTCAGGGCGTGTTTCCCTTTCTCGGCAGCGGGCTGACAAACCCGCGCCTGCTGAATCCGGAACTGGTCTATACCGTTCCGGAAGGATACAAGGCCGCATTGATGTATTTTCGAGGCGGCAATGCCTCCGACCAGTTGATCTATCTGAGTGTGGTCAGCAACGGGGCCGCAAAGCGCTACTTCCCGATCGGGCCTCAGGACGGTGCCCATGTCGAACTGGTCATCAAAGACGACATTGCGGCCGGAACGCGGCTGGAACTGCATCTCGCCGCCGGCGCGGGTGTCCTGGGGACGGTCGTGGTGGATGTCGGCTTTCTGGAGTGGAAGGAAGGGTAGAGACGAACGCAGGGCGGTGTGTGAGATCGGGCGCAGGGGCGCGCCTCCTCTCCTCTCGACGCTGAGAAACAGATCCTCTCGATGGTGAGAAAAAGATGATGACAGTAGAGGACGCTTGGGACGAGGAGAACGAAGATGAAAATCAGCGACTTGAAACGGAGCGGCCACGCGCCCTCTCTCTTCAGCGCATTCCTGCATTTCGACATATCGTTTATGGTCTGGGTCATTCTCGGGGCGCTGGCACCGTTCATCGTCAGTGATCTGGCGCTCACCGGCCCCAACCTGCATGTAACGCCGACAACGGCCGTGCAGAAGGGGCAGTACGCGCTCATCATTCGCAAGCCGGATCCAAAAAAGCACGAGGGCGGCAAGTACATCCTGGCGATCAAAGAGGCGGCGAACGCCACCAAGCCGAGTGTGAAGCCGATCGAGAAGTACGCGCTCGACAACGCCGATCCTGCGACGATTGTCGCGCTGAACGCGAAATCGAACCTGATCCATGTCGAGGTTCCCGCGGGAGTCGGCAACCCGAATGAAAACGTGTTCCCCTTATCATCAGGGGTAATGCTGGCATCGCAATCTAAAGCGTACCAGACGATTGCGAATGGCCTTACCGCCGGAGAGAAGGGCCTGCTGATCGCCGTGCCGCTGCTCGGCTCCGCCTTCTTCCGTATCCTGTTCGGTTTCCTGTCGGATAAGTTCGGCAGCAAACGCGTCGGTGTCGGCTCGCTGATCGCCACGCTTATCCCGCTCGTCTGGGGCTGGCTGTTCGCGAAAACCTTCGTCGATATGCTGATGGTCGGGGCGCTGCTGGGGATCGCCGGCGCCTCCTTCGCTGTGGCGCTGCCTCTGGCCTCCCGCTGGTATCCGCCGGAACTGCAAGGGCTGGCGATGGGCATCGCCGGGATGGGCAACTCCGGCACCGTGCTGGCGACCCTCTTCGCGCCGCTGCTGGCCAAAGCGTTCGGCTGGCATGCCGTCATGGGGATGCTCGCGATACCGGTCCTGCTGGTGCTGGTCGTCTTCACCCTGCTGGCCAAAGACGCGCCCGGCACGCGCAAGAAGACCACGGTCACCTCCTATCTGGCCGTGCTCAAACAGCCGGATACCTTCACCTTCTGCCTGCTCTACTTCGTGACCTTCGGCGGCTTCGTGGGACTCTCTTCCTTCCTGAACAGTTTCTTCGTCGATCAGTTCGATGTGGCGAAGGTAGCGGTCGGTATCGTGACCGCGCCGCTGATCATCGCAGGCAGCCTGCTCCGCCCGGTCGGCGGCGGACTGGCAGACCGGCTGGGCGGCATCCGGATGCTGACCGGACTCTATGCCATTGTGATCCTCTCGATGCTCGGAGTCGGGTTCGCCATCGGCAATCAGGCCGTCGTCATGGCCTTCCTCTTTATCGGGATGGGCTGCCTGGGCATGGGCAACGGCTCTGTGTTCCAGCTCGTTCCGCAGCGCTTCCGCTCCGAGATCGGCGCCATGACCGGCCTGGTCGGCGCGACCGGCGGCGTGGGCGGCTTCTACCTCAATGTGCTCCTCGGCAACCTCAAGGACGCGACCGGCACCTACGCGAGCGGCTTCTGGGCCTTCGCCGCAACGGCCTTGGTCGCTCTGGTCGTGCTGCGGCTCGTCGCACCTGCCTGGACGCGCTCCTGGCTCGGAGCCGGAGGCATCGCCGCCGGTACACCCTCGGAACAGGCCATCGTTACGGCAGGGCCAACGTCAGCGCTGGAGCCGACTGCTTAAATGTTCGGAAGGAAAGATAATATGACAGCAAAGCAAAAACTCGTGGTGGTTGGAAATGGGATGGCGGGAGCGCGGGCGGTCGAGGAGATCCTGGCGCGGGGCGGGGCGGAGATGTTCGACATCGTCATGTTCGGCGATGAGCCTTACGGCAACTACAACCGCATCCTGCTCTCGAATGTGCTGAACGGTTCGCAGGAGCCTACCGACATCTTCCTCAACCCGCTGGAGTGGTATCGGGAGAACGCTATTCGACTCCATGCCGGGGTGCGTGTTACCGGGATCGACCGCAGCGCCAAACGCGTCACGGGGGCCGATGGCACGCAGGAACCCTACGACAAACTGCTGATCGCGACCGGCAGTCGCCCGTTCGTTCCGCCGATGGAAGGGCTGACGCTGGAAGATGGCCGCGACAAGCCCGGCGTCTTCGTCTTCCGCACCATCGACGACTGCACGAAGATCGCGGGATACGCTTCGAAGTGTCGTAAAGCCGCGGTGCTGGGCGGTGGACTGCTCGGATTAGAGGCGGCGCGCGGCCTGCTTAACTATGGGCCGGAGGTGCATGTCATTCACCTGATGTCGAGCCTGATGAATCAGCAGCTCGATGCGGTCTCCGGAGGCATCCTCTGCACCACGATGGAGCGGATGGGCGTGCATGTCCACCTGGATGCGATGACGACCACGGTTCTCGGCGAGACCAGTGTGACCGGACTGGC